>Ga0265780_10004472_pt1 | contig 17984 bp, 9 predicted proteins | sample P1T30metagenome_FD_192432 | JGI IMG/M metagenome (GOLD analysis project Ga0265780, IMG submission 192432) | Plant litter microbial communities from East Loma Ridge, Irvine, California - P1 T30 | ecosystem: Environmental > Terrestrial > Plant litter > Unclassified | place: USA: California...
CCCCGTGTCTCGACTCCTGGGCGGCTCCCAGTTGACCAACAAGTTACTTGGCTGGCTGACGGGTCTCGCGGGGGGCACGGTAGCCCTCTTTGGGGTGTTAGTCTTCTTCGCTTGGCCCTTTGCCATGCTCCTGGTGCTGTTTGGAGGGGATGTGGTTACTTTTTTTGTAGGTGGTAACCCGTGGCGAACCGAGTATGTCCACTTCCAGCGCGGGCCGGAGCAGATGGTGAGCCAGGTCCGCGACCTGGGCGCGAGCCGTATTGACCGGAGTATTGGCCGGCGGCGTACCGTGCGCCTTACCCCGCTCACGCCGCTACTGCAGTGGGTCCAGCCGGTTCCCCCCGCTCCACCGGGCAGGGAGTCCTTCCTCGCGTATGACCGCTTGAGCCAGGCGACGACCCAGACGCCGGGCTACGCCGGCTGGACGCGCGTCGCCGCGGCCCACCAAGCAAGCGCTCACGTCCAAGACTCGGCTATCAGCCAGTGGGCCGACGCCGCGCAACAGGCCCACGATCAAGCCGCCGCGCGCCAGCAGGCCGCCCGCCTCCGCTGTACGCAGCGCCAGCGCACCGAAGACAGCCTCGCGCAGCTGGGACGACTGCCGGCCTGGACGCTGCCGGCCGTGACGCGGCAGGGCGCGAATACCTTCGGCTGCTGGCTCGGTCCCCAGCTCTGGCACGACTACGCGCTCACGTATCGGGAGGACTTGGGCTGTTCCGAGCGGGATGCCTCCGGTAACTGGGACCGCCGCCAACACACGCTGGAACTACGCGCCCGCATGCGTTGCGGCCCGCTTAACCGAGCCTTCAATCTGGCCATCCCGGCTGTCACGGGACCCGGTAGCTATCAACTGGCGCGTTACGACTCCACTCATACCCAGCATTACTGGGCCTTTAAAGACTACTTGGAACGGCCTACCTGGTACGTGAGTGCGGGCATGCAGGTCCGCCTCACGCGCTTTGATACCGTCGCCCGGGTCGCGGCCGGCACTTTTCAGGGCTACCTCTACCGGTATGATACCCCCGGCACCCTGCTGCCGGTCCGGCAAGGCCGCTTTGACGTGCAGTTTTAGGGGGCACACTAGACTCGGAACAGAAAGCCCCGCTAAGAAGACTCAAAGAGCATAAATGCTTATAGGATAACTGTTTTTGCCATCAAGTAAGAGTTAAACTCCCTCCTACCAACCTATTGGTTGATATTCATTCATTGTAAGTGCTGCTTGTAGGCCCCTTACCTACTTTTCGCTGCGGAAAGCGGCTTAGCGGGTTTTTCTGTTATTAGTCTCGTGCGACCCCTACTTCAAGATAACTCATGGCCAAAGGCAGCAAACGCATTTCTATTCACGACTTAGCCTCGGAACTGAATCTGTCGGTTTCGACTATTTCGCGGGCGCTGAATAGTGCCTCAGATGTGAGCGATGCGACTAAGGCAAAGGTATGGGCGCTGGCCGAAAAACTTAACTACCAGCCCAATAGCATGGCCGCTTCGCTGCGCAGTGGGCGCAGCAATGTGCTAGGTGTGATTGTGCCCCACATTAACGGCGCTTTTTTTCCGGCAGTGGTGCACGGTATTGAGCGCCTGGCAAGCAAGGCTGGGTTCAACGTAATGATATGCCAGTCGAGCGAGGAGGTAGTTCGAGAAAAAAAACACATCAACGACCTGCTCAAGGCGCAGGTAGATGGCGTGCTCGTGTCCATGTCCAGCACGACCCGCGAATTTGACCATTTTGAGCAAGTGCGCCGCAAAGGCATTCCGCTGGTGTTTTTTGACCGGATGCCCGAGTTGTCCAACGTATGCGGCGTGGTGGCCGACGACTACCAAGGGGCCTACCACCTTACGGAGCACTTGCTGGAGCAAGGCTGCCGGCGCATTGCACATTTGGCGGGCCCGCAACATCTGAATATTACGCTCAATCGCCACCAAGGCTACCACGATGCGCTGCTGGCGCACGGTGTGTCTTATGACAAGCAGCTGGTAGTTGCGCTGGCCAACTCAAAAGAGCCAGGCGGAGCAGCAGCCATGCGGTACTTATTGGAAAGCAATAGCCGGCCCGATGCCGTTTTTGCAGCCTATGATTTTGCGGCCGCCGGGGCACTGCAGGTGCTGGAAGAGCACGGCATTCGGGTGCCGCAGGATATAGCTTTAGCGGGCTTTAGCAACGAGCCTTTTACCACGATGATTAAACCCCGGCTGACTTCGGTAGACCAGGGTGGCGAGCTTATAGGTGAAGCCGCCGTGCAGCTTTTTTTGCAATTACAAAAACGCCCGGATACGTTTGCCGGCCAGCGCATCGTGCTCAAAACAAAGCTTATGGCGCGCGATTCCTCGCTATATGGGCAGGTAATGCCTTCTTTCTATAACCTGTCCTAGCTATGTCAAACTGTCACCGCGTTACTACGCTTGGCCGTTCCAGCGCAGCAGCTTCAGCAGCAGTTGCTGGCCCACGATATTGGCCCGGTTGCCGCGCGAATTGTTAAGAAATTCCAGCGCAGCGGTTTCACCATCACCTTCGGCTTTCTGGCTGGCCTTAACACCGCTCAGGGTTGAGAACACTCACGGGCGCAGAGGATGACGTGCGGCACCACGCTCAAGGCTGAATAGACTTCCTTCTTGTGGTCAGACACGCAGCCCACGATGGTTTCACAGTTGCGCAGACGTAGCCCGAGGCAGGCGCGGTCATAGGTGGTAAAGCACTGGTACTCCCAGTTGAAGACGCCGGCCGGCGGCAGGCCCGCGAATAACGAGTGGCTTTTGGCGAGGTAGTTGCCGCCGTATCAGCTGGTGCCCAGCCCCCTTGTCGCCGCGGCAGTCTGCCACTTGCTTGCGGCTCAGGTGGGTAGCCCACTTGTCAATGTTGTTCACCACGATAAGTGTGTGGTCTTCGTTCATGCACTCCAAAATGTCGGTTACTAGTGGATTACCGGTTTACTACGTGTTGAAGGCGCCTACCAGCAAGTAGTCGCCCTGCGGCCGGCCCGATTACATTCTCTAAACGAGGTAACGCCAACCGACTTGAGATAGCCCGCCAGCACCCCGCTGGTGGCGGCCACCATGCCAGTGGCGGGTAGGCCGGCCATATTCAGGCGCACGGCAAAGAGCTTAGCGTTGTCGGTGACTACCGACTGGCTGCCGCGCAGCAGCTCGGCGCGCATAGTGGTATAGCCGGCGCTGCCCTGTACAATAGGCAGTTCGCCGTAAGTGGTGCCGCCGCTGGCCTTCACGCATAGGGTTTTGGTGAAAACTACTTGGCCTTTTCCGTCGGTGGCCTGCACGCGTGGGTAAGACCCGTTTAAAAACTATTATTCTATTCTGAACCAATCGAAATCGGCGTTGCCCGCATCATTGAATTTGGCCGTGCGGGTGCTAAACAAGCCCACCTTAGCCCCAATCCACTTGCCCTCACGGGCCTGAAACTCCGCGCCCAGGGGCTGAAAGGTTTGCCCATCTAGACTGTAACTAAACTGGCATTTGGCGCCGGCGCGCACGGTCACGCGCAGGTACAGCGGCTGCCCGGCGCGGGCGGCGGGCACCTCCACGGCAGGCGTGTTGGTTTCGCCCGTAAGCTTGTCGGCATTCAGGCAGGTGCTCTGGCTGAATTGCAACTTGCCGCCCATGCTGGCTATCGATAGGTAGGCGTAATCCAGGCCCATAATGAGCAGACCCACTTTTTCACCCTCCACGCGGGGCGTGAAGGTAAGCTTGGTAGTGGCCGTGAACACATCAGCGGGCAGTTTTTGCAGCAGTAGGTTAGGCACCTGCCAGAGATTTTTAGCGCCCTCTGGCTGTGGCACCGAGTAGAGACGCAGGTAGCCCTGCGGCCCGTTGAGATAGGCCCAGTAGTCCTGCGGATTGGCGTGCCACTGCCATTGCAGGCCCAGCGTGTTACTGCTGAATTCATCCGAAGTTGGTGGCGTGGCCAGCGGCTGCGCCTTGCCCTTGATACGCGGCTTGCGGTATGTGAGTACTGGCTGGCCTTTGCCGTCGCCGTCAGTGTCTTCACCAATTACAGGCCAGTCATTTTTCCAGGCCATTGGCTCCAGCAGCACTACGCGGCCATACGGCCCCTGGTCCTGAAAGTGCAGAAACCAGTCTTCGCCCGCATCGGTATCAACCCACGCACCCTGGTGCGGGCCATTGATGGTGGTTTTACCCTGGTCCAGCACGATGCGCTCCTCATAAGGGCCGTACACGATTTTCGAACGCAACACCAACTGCCAGCCAATGGGCACACCACCAGCCGGCGCAAAAATGTAGTAGTAGCCGTTGCGTTTGTAAAACTTGGGGCCTTCCAGCGTAGGGTGGCCCTGGTGCCCATCAAACACCAGCGCATCGGGGCCGATTAAGCGCTGCCCGTCGGGGCTCATCAGGCTGATGGCCAGAATAGTTTTGATGCCCGCCCGGCTGCCCGCAAAGCCATGTACCAGGTAGGCTTTGCCATCAGTATCCCAAAGCGGGCAGGGGTCAATCCAGCCTTTGGCTTCCTTCACGCACACGGGCACCGACCACGGCCCAGCCGGGTTTTTGGCCTTGGTCACGAAGATGCCCAGGTCGGGGTCGGGGTAGTAGATGTAGAATTCCTTGTTGTGGTAGCGAATAGCGGGCGCCCACACGCCGTTGCCATGCTGAGGCTCGCGGTAGCGCGCCAGCGGGGGCTGTGCCTGAAACACGGCCCCGATTACCGACCAATTAACTAAGTCCTTAGAGTGCAGAATCTGCAAGCCTGGCACCGCGTTGAAACTCGATGAGGTTAGGTAGAAGTCACTCCCCACCCGCACCGCATCGGGGTCCGAATAGTCGGCATAGAGCACGGGATTTTTGTAGGTGCCATTACCGAGGTCGGGCACCCACACTTTGGAGAGCGTGGCGCTCTGGCCCAGGCAGGGCACAGACTGGCTCAACAGCATAAGCAGGTAGAGCAAGCCAAGTAAGCAATTGGGCTTGGTTGAGTGAGCTGGTAAGGCACCGAATAGACGGGTGGGAAGCGTCATAGAAGCAGGAAATCAGTTAGCATAGTAGCGGGCAGCTTAGCCGCTCAAACAGCAGATTTGCCTTTGCAGAGGCGGCACCGCAACCAAAAGCTGGGACGGTGTCTTGCCTCTTTGAAGACAGTAACACTCTAGCCGCAATTGGGCCGCAAGGTAAAATGAATAGCTTTATTAATCCAATTCGGAAACGATACCGCTGAGTGGATTGACGAGAAAAAATGAGACTGCTTGAATTAGTCATATGAAATCTTAATGAATATAACTAATTAGAGTTGATTTTTGGTGCAAAATGATTGATAGCTGAATTCGAGATGTTTTTAACATATAAGTAACTGTAAGATAATAAAATAAAAAATAGGTTTCTTAAACCTATGTAGCATTTATCATAGATGCCAGATTGGGTAGGTTGTTTATATAGCAGATATAAGTTGCCTCCGAGAACGTTACCGGCAACGTTGCCGGTAGTATTTATCCCTAAACTCTTGTGTCTTATAAAAATTATATTAACCTTTAGCCACTCAATTGGCAAAAGGCTGATTGCTCGCTCCTCTTCCATTTCCCACCCACCACCTACATGCAAGTACTACTACAGGCAGGAAAGCAACTGTGCGCATCGCGCACTAAGGTCTTAGTATTGCAAGCCATATTGCTGCTTGGGAGCGCCCAAGCGAGTGCCCAGCGGCTCATCGCCTTTCCGGGGGCAGAGGGCGCGGGCAAGTACACGTCGGGCGGGCGGGGCACGGCCACCACCCCCACCACCGTGTATGAGGTAACCTCGCTGGACGACACCAATACGCCCGGCACCCTGCGCTACGCCATGAGCCAGTCGGCCACGGCGGCCCCGCACCGCACGGTGGTATTTCGGGTGTGCGGCACCATTCACCTGCTCACTCAGCTGCGCATCCCCGCCAATACCACGCTGGCGGGCCAGACGGCCCCTGGCGACGGCATTTGCCTGGCCGACCGGCCCGTAACCGTGAACGGCAGCAACGTGATTGTGCGGTTTGTGCGCTTTCGGATGGGCGACCGCTACCAGAACATCGGGATGGTCGACGGAGCCGGGTCGGACGACGCCTTTGGGGGACGCTTCAATCTCAAGACCATCGTGGACCACTGTAGCATAAGCTGGAGCACCGACGAGGCGTGCTCGTTTTACCAGGGCGATAGCACTACCCTGCAATGGAACCTCGTTTCGGAGCCGCTCGACTACTCCTATCATTTTGAGGCGGGCGACACCGACTTTGAGCACCACGGCTACGGCGGGGTGTGGGGCGGCCGGCACGCCTCGTTTCACCATAATCTGATTGCGCACGCCCGGGGCCGCAACCCGCGGTTTTCGGGTAGCGGGGGCCTCACGCCGGCGGTGGCCAGTGCCGAAAACGGCGATTTTCGCAATAACGTCATCTACAACTGGGGCGGCTACAGCACCAACGGCGGCGAGGGGGGCAACTACAACATGGTGAATAACTACTACAAGTGGGGCCCATCTACCGGCACGGGCAACACGAGTGGTGTCGCCATTAAGTCCATGATATTCTATCCGTTCTTCAACGCTGCGCTGCCTTTTCCGCACGCCTACCTGGCGGGTAACTATGTAGATGGCTACCCCAACGTGACGCGCAACAACTGGCTCGGCGTGGCCCCCGGCAGCGCGCCCCGCTCCGACACCGCGCAGGTAAAGGTGACCACCCCGTTTAGCATCATGCCCATGCCGACCCAAACGGCCCAGGATGCTTATAACTCGGTGCTAAACCAGGCCGGCTGCGTGCTGCCTGCCCGCGACGTGCTCGACCAGCGCATCGTGACCGACGTGCGCAACCGCACCAGCAGCATTATCGACGTGCAGGGGGGCTACCCGGCCCACGTCACGCCCTACAGCGTGTCGCAGGCGGCCTGGCCGGTGCTCAGCTGCGGCGCGGCCCCCACCGACTCGGACCACGATGGCATGACCGACGCTTACGAGCTGGCCAACGGCCTGAACCCCAACAATGCCGCCGACCGCCAGCTCATCGCCGCCAACGGCTATACCAACCTCGAAAACTACCTCAACGGTATTGTCAACGCGCTGCTGGGCAGCAAAGCGGCGGATGCCGCTGAAAAGGCCGGCCTGGGTGTGTACCCCAACCCCGCGCACGAGCAGCTGACGCTCACACACCCCGCCAGCAGCCAGCCGGTAACCCTGGAAATCTACTCCGCTGATGGCCGCCGCGTGCGCACCGCCGCCACGCTGCCCGGCACCGCCACTACCGCGCTGCCGCTGGCGGGCCTGGCCCCCGGCGTCTACCTCGTCCGCTACGCCAGCCCCAAGGGGGCGCTCACGGTCAAGCTTCTACACGAGTAGCCCGCCTCAGTCCGCACTGGTCTGCTTACCCTGCCTTTTCCTTTTTCCCACCCAACCCCTTTTTTTATGGAACGCAAGACTACTTTTCTGAAGTACTCTGCCGGTTTCCCGCTGCTTCTAGCTCTGATGCTGGTGCTGTTCGGGGTCTCGGCGCACGCGCAGGGCTACGACTTGGTAGTAGCCAAAGACGGCACCGGCAACTATACGACGGTGCAGGCAGCCATCAACGCGGCCCCGACGGGCCGCACGGCGGTGTTCACCATTTTCATTAAAAGCGGCAAGTATTATGAGAAGGTGACGGTGCCCAATACCAAGCCGTTTTTGCAGCTTATCGGGGAAAGCGTAGCGAATACGTTCATCACGTTCGATGCCTATTCGGGCAAGCCCATGCCGGGTGGCGGCACCTACGGCACCACCACTTCAGCCACGATGCTGGTGAGCGCCCTCGACTTTTCGGCCTTTAACCTTACGTTTGAAAACACCACCGGCGACTCGCCGCAGGCGCTGGCCATCAACGTGAACGTGGACCGGGCCGCGTTTAAGAACTGCCGCTTTCTAGGCGGGCAGGACACGATGCTGAACAACGCCGCCGGAGTACGCAACTACTTCAAGGACTGCTATATTGATGGCACCGTTGATTTCATTTTTGGGGCCTCCCGCGTGTTTATGGAAGGCTGCGTCATTTACGCCAAAACCCGGCGCGACGGGGGCAACGGCGGCTTCATCACGGCAGCCAACACGCCGCCCGGCCAAGCCTATGGCTATGTATTTCGCCGGTGCTACCTGCCGGCCAACCGGGGCCTGACGACCTATTCACTGGGCCGCCCTTGGCAGAACGACAGCGGCTCTACCCCCGCCAACCGCACCAATAATAAAGTGGCGTGGATTTCGGCCGTGATGGGCCCCAACCTTATCAACCCCGCAGGCTGGAGTACCTGGGATGCCGGCACCAACACCAGCGTAATTACCTACGCCGAGTACAAGAGCCGCAACCTGAGCGGCAATCTGGTCGACGTGAGCCAGCGCGTGCCGTGGTCGATTCAGCTCACTGATGCCGACACGGCTACCTATTCGCGCAGCGCCGTGCTCGGCACCTGGGACCCCTGCGCCGCTTACCCCAACTTCTGCGTCAGCCAAGCCCCCAGCATTGCCCTGGCTAACTTTCTGGCAACCAAAGGTACGGCTACCACGCCTTCGGCTCTGACTTGGAACATCAGCTGGCCCATCACGGGCGTGCAGTATCAGATACTGCGCAGTACTACGCGTAAGGGTACCTACACGCCGCTTTACACCACCACGGCCCCCAACGCCACGGACGTAAACTTCGGCACCACCGACCCCATTCCTGCGCCAGGGGCTTCGTATTTCTACTACGTGCGGGCCGCCAAAACCGGGCTAGCCACGCATATTTCTGACACGCTGCAAATTTCCAGCACGCCCGCTATCACCACCACGGGCGCGCCCCAGCCTTTTTTGCAGGGCGGTGGCCAGCCCTCGGCCGCGCAGCGGCTGCTGGTAACGGCCGAGAACCTGACCACGGCCATCACGGTGACGCCCCCGGCCGGCTACCAGGTATCGACGAATGGCACCACGTGGTTTACTAGCGCCGCGCCGCTCACCATCGCGCAAAGCAGCATGGGCAGCGTGGCCAGCACCACGCTCAGCGTGCGCCTCAATGCCAGCACTGTCGGCACCTTCGCCGGCTCGCTGACGCTGGCCAGCACTGGCGCGGCCACCATCAGCCTGCCCCTGACGGGCACGGCGCAGGCCGCCGCCCTGCCGCAGTCGCTACTGCTGCAATGGTGGCCCATGGCCCGCAACAACCAGGACAGCGCCGCCGTGCGGGCCGCCGCGCTAACAGCCAGCACGCCGACTTTCCGCAAGTTTGTGCTGTCCAACGGGTCGGCAACGGCAACCATCCCACCGTACTCGCGCACGTATGGACAGGCATTTTCGCCCTCGGCCGATGGCTCGTGGCTGGCGGCGGTGGGCGGCAATGGCAGTGTGCTCAGCCGCACGCACTACGAGCAATTTACGGTAGGTGGTGCGGGCACGGCGGCCATGCGCCTCGACTCGGTGCTGCTGGCCGCCTTCGTCAACGGCTCGACCAGCAACACCAAGCTGGCGGTGGTGTGGTCGAAGTCGGGCTTCGCAACGGACTCGGCCGACGTGACGGGTGGGCAAGGCCCCGCCGGCACGTTTCTGAGCACGGCCAATGGCGGCTTCACCACGCCCATTTTCACCAGCAGCAGCAGCAGCACCTACCGCCTGGCGCTAGCCGGCGCGGCAGGCGTAGCCTTGTCGGCTGGCCAGCGGCTCACGTTCCGGGTGTACTTCAGCTGTGGTTCGACCTCTTCCGCCACGCGCTTTGCCACCCTCAAAAACGTGCAGGTAAAAGGCGAGGCGGGCATTACGACGAGCACCAAGGCGGCCAGCGCTAGCGTGCTGCAAGCCTACCCCAACCCAGCTACCGATGGCCTCACGGTGGCGCACCCAGCCGCCGGGGTCGGGGCCGAGGTAGCCGTGTACTCGCTGCTGGGCCAGCGCGTGGCCATGGTGCCCTGCGCCGTGGGCAGCCGCGCTACCCAGCTCACGCTCGCGGGCCTGCGCAGCGGGCAGTACCTGCTACGCTATGCCAGCGGCGCCGAGCAGTTTACTACGCACATTACCAAGCAGTAAGGCGCACCACGCTTCTAGGTGGCCTGGTTGCCTTATCGTAGCCGGGGCACCCTGTCGATTACACTTCCCACCTACTTATAACCCTTCGATGAACAAGTTTTTACTACTTGGAATGGCGCTCTGCCCCGCCGTGGTAGTGCAGGCGCAGCAGGCCCGCACCGTACAGGGGGCTGTGACTTCTGCGGAAAACAATGAAACCCTGCCCGGCGTCACGGTGGTGGTGAAAGGCACCAACCTCGGCACTACCACCGATGGACAAGGGCGTTTTAGCCTACCGCTGCCCACCAGCACCACGGGGGGCGTTACGCTGCGTATCAGCTCTATTGGCTACGTGGCGCAGGAAGTGGCCGTAGGTGCCACCCAGACTACTATCCAGGTGAAGTTAACGCCCGACAATACTAATCTGGACGAAGTGGAGGTTGTTAGTATTGGCTACGGCTCGGTGCAGCGCAGCGAGCTCACGGGCTCGGTATCGTCGGTGAGTGCCAAGCAGATTAAGGATATTCCTTCCAACTCGTCGGCCGAAGCCCTGACCGGGCGCCTAGCCGGCGTGCAGATTACCACCGCCGAAGGCCAGCCAGGGTCTGACTTCCGCATTGTGGTGCGCGGCGGCACGTCCATTACACAGGACAACGCGCCGCTGTACGTGGTAGACGGGGTGCAGGTCGAAAACGCGCTTTCGGTGATATCGCCCCAGGATATTGCCTCGGTCGACGTGCTCAAGGATGCCGCTTCTACGGCCATTTACGGGGCGCGGGGCGCCAATGGCGTGGTGATTATTACCACCAAAAAGGGCTTTGAGGGGCGCACCAGCGTGACCTACAACGGCTTTGGCGGGGTGCGCAAAATCGTGAAAACCCTGGATGTGCTGCAACCCGGCGAATACCTGGATTTTCAGTATGAGCGGGCCGCCCGCAACAGCGGCGACCTGACCACTTTTAAGAACGCGTACGGCTCGCGCAATTTCACCGGCGACACGCTGGCGCGGGCCCGGCAGTCGCCCTTTACCGACTGGCAGCGGGAGGTATTTGGGCGCGCCGCGTTGCAGCAAACCCATAATGTGACCGTAGCGGGCGGCAGCAAGGGCACTACGTTCTCGCTGAGCCTTACCTACAACCGCGAGCAGGGCATTCAGCTGCAATCGGACTACGAGCGGATGCTGCTCAATTTTCGCTTCGACCACAAGGCCAGCGACAAGCTGCGCGTCGGTTTCAACGTGCGCGCCAACGACCAATCCACCATCGGGGCGGGCACGTCGAGCGGCGGCCTGGGCAGCTCATCACGCCTGCGCAACTCGGTGCAGTACCGCCCCTTCACCAACAACCTGGGCACCGGGGTGGCCGTGGACCCCACCGAGCCCGACGAGCAGTATTACTTCCTGAGCGGCGGCAGCAGCGGCCTGGTAAACCCCGTGGTGGTGGCCGAGGCTGAATACCGCAACAACAAAGGACGCCTGGCCAACGGCTCGGCCTACGTGAACTACAACTTTACGAAGACGCTGTCGCTGCGCTCGACGGTGGGCATCGATTACTTGAACAGCCGCGGCGAAAGCTTCAACAACAAGAACTCCAGTGCGGCGCGCGGCTACGGCGGCCAGCCCACGGCCGCACTCAACACCGGCCAGCAGCTAACACTCAACAACTCGAACGTGCTGACCTATGCCAATACCTGGGGCAAGCACCATTTCGACGCCTTAGTAGGCCACGAGGTGTACTACACGCAAGCCAGTACGCTTAATATCAGTACGTTTTACCTACCCACCGACATTACGCCGGAAAGTGCATTTTCGAGCTTCAACCAGGCGCAGGCTCCGGCCGGCTTCATTCAGCCCGCCCCTAATACGAGCGAAAACCCTAATCGCTTGCTGTCGGGTTTCGGGCGCTTGAACTACAGCTTTGACGACAAGTACTTGGTTACGGCCACGTTCCGCGCCGACGGCTCCAATAAATTTAAGGAAGGCAACCGGGTAGGCTATTTCCCGGCGGTGTCGGCGGCGTGGCGCCTCTCGCGCGAGGAATTTATGAAATCGCTCACGCAGGTAAACGACCTGAAGCTGCGCCTGAGCTACGGCGTGGCCGGTAACAACCGCATTGCCAACGGCCTCTACGACCGCGCTTTCAGCCCCAACGGCATCGAATACGCCGAGAATGGCGGCCGCATCCCGGGCCTGGCCTCCAGCGTGTTGCCCAACAGTGGGCTAGTGTGGGAAAAAACGCTCTCGCGCAACCTCGGGCTGGATTTGTCGCTGTTTGACAACCGGGTGCAGCTGACGGTGGATGCCTACTACAACACCACCAGCGACCTGCTGCTGCCCCAGCCCATACCGGTGTACACGGGCTACCAGTCGCAGCAGCGCAACATTGGCGAAACCAGCAACCGCGGCCTCGAATTTCAACTCACCGGCACGCCCGTGCGCAGCAAAGAGTTTACCTGGACGGTTACGGGCAACATTTCTTTTAACCGCAATAAAATAGAGAGCTTGGGCGGCCAGGCCTACTTGCCGGGCATCAACTCGGGCTGGACCAGCGACACGGGCACCGACTACTGGGTAGCCGCGGGCCAGCCGGTGGGCCAGATGTACGGCTATATTACCGACTACGACAACGGCCGCAAGGGCTTCTACACCGTCGATGACTTCAACTACACGCAGGCCGCCAACGGCACCTGGAGCTACGTGCTGAAGGGCGACGTGCCGAGCAACAGCGCCGTGGCCACGCCCGAGCCGGGCCAGGTAAAGTTTAAGGACACTAATGACGACGGGGTGGTGAACACCGACGACCGCACCGTCATTGGCGACGCCAACCCCAAGTTCACGGGCGGCCTCAACCAGCAGTTTGCCTACAAGGGCTTTGACGCCAGCATTTTCGTCAACTTCGTGTACGGCAACGATATCTACAACGCCAACCGCATCGAGTACACCAGCGCCTACCTGGCCAACCAGAACGTGCTGGGCCTGATGCGCGACCGCTGGCGTAGCATCGACGGTAGCGGCAACGTGGTAACCAATCCCAACCAGCTGCGCGAGCTCAACAAGGATGCCCAGATATGGGCGCCCACCCGCGGCCGCTACCTACTGCATTCCTGGGCCATCGAGGACGGTTCGTTTCTGCGCATCAACAACATCACGCTGGGCTACACCCTGCCTAAAAAGATTACTTCGCTGGCCAAGGTACAGTCACTGCGCTTCTACGTGACGCTTAACAACATCTACACGCTTACCAACTACACGGGCTTTGACCCGGAGGTTAACACCCGCCGCGGCACTCCGCTCACGCCCGGCGTCGACTACGCGGCCTACCCCCGCAGCCGAGCCTTTTTGTTCGGCCTCAACCTTTCGCTTTAATTCTTAGCCCACCCGCTCTCGCCCATGAAACGCTTTGATTTTCGGCCCGCCCTGGCGGTGGCCCTGGTGGCTGGCCTGGCCGGCACGTTCTCCTGCAAAGACTACCTTGATGCCCTGCCGGCTTCGACCTACACCAACGAAGCTACGTTTAGCAGTGTCTCGAACGTAAATAGCACCCTAATTGGCGTGTACGACCCCCTCTCGGGCGACAGCGGCTACGGAGTGGCCTTTTCGGGCTTCGGCTACGACACCGATGAGGGCCAAAACCGCCCCGGCGCGCCAGATGGCGGCGGCCGCGATGTGAACCGCTACCGCATGACGCGGGGCACCACGGGCATCGTCAACCAGTTCACGACCATGTACCAGGGCATCGAGCGGGCCAATATCTGCATCGAGCAGATACCTAAGATGGCGCTCTTTAGCAGCGGCACCCCGCAGGAGCAGCAGCAGCTGCGCCGCCTGCTTGGCGAGGCCCTGTGCGTGCGGGCCATGTATTTTCTGGATTTGGCCCGCCATTGGGGCGACGTGCCCGCCCGCTTCGAGCCCACCCCCACCAGCGGCTCGGTAATCGTGCCCAATACCGAGCGTAACGTCATTTACGACCACTTGCTGGCCGACCTGGCACTGGCCTCGCGCTACCTACCGTGGCGCACCCAAGCCGACTACAACGCCTACGAACGCTTTACAAAGGGGGCGGCTAAAGCCCTACGGGCGCGCATTGCGCTCTACCGCGGCGGCTACCGCACCAACGCGACCACTGGGGCTTCGGAGCGCCCCACCGACTACCGACAGTTCTATGAAATGGCGCGGGCCGAGTGCGATACGCTGCTGCAAAACCGGGCGCAGCACACCCTCAACCCCAGTTTTGAGGCGGTGTGGCGCAACGTAAACGAACTGAAGTTTGACACGCAGTACGGCGAAATCATGTTTGAAATCGCCATGGGCTCGGGCTCGGCGGCATCGGACAGCAAGCTGGGCTATAACAACGGGCCACGCTTTTCGGCGCAGTCGCGCTGGGGGCAGTCGGGCGGCGGCATCATCTTGCTGCCCACCTATTTCTATGCCTTCGACTCGACCGATATACGCCGCGACGTTACCTGCACGCTGTACCGCTCGGTCGATGCCGCCCCGAGCACGCTGGTGAGTGTGGCCGCCAACGGCATCACCGATGGCAAGTTCCGGCGTGACTGGCGGGTACCGCTACTGCCGGGCTCGTCGCAAAACCTGGGCATGAACTGGCCCGTCATCCGCTTCTCGGACGTGCTGCTCATGTTTGCCGAAACCCAGAACGAGCTAGCTGGCCCCACAGCGGCCTACAACGGCACCACGCCCGTGCAGGCGCTGGAGGAAGTGCGCCGCCGCGCGTATTCGGCTGCGCGCTACCAAGCGCTGCCTGCCACGCAGGTGAGTAGCCAATCGGCCTTTTTTAATACGCTGGTGAAGGAGCGTTTGTTGGAGTTCGGTGGCGAAGGCATCCGCAAGTACGACCTGATTCGTTGGAACCTGCTGGGACCCAAAATCGCGGAAGCGAAAGCCAATCTGCTGGCCTTTGGGGCGGGCACTGGCGCCTACGCCAGCGTGCCGCAGTACCTCTATGAGTACACCATCGGCACCGAGCAACTGCGCTACGCCCGCTCGCTCTACCGCCCTTCACCGAGCACAGCCACGACTTTCAGCGTTACGACGGGCGGCGTCACCTACGCGGCCAAGCGCCTGAATTGGCGAGCTGCCGTCAATGCTAGTACTGCGGACGGAGTAGCGACTTTTTACGTGCCTAACACCGGCGACGAGTTGTTTCCCTACTCGCAAAGCATCTTAGATACCAGCCCTGGATTGAAGCAGAATTTCGGCTACTAATGCCGATAATGACTAGAACAGCCGCATTTGGATGGGACCTTGTGCGGGCTGTTCGGGCAACTCCGACCGAAGCCTCGTGCATAGGTATTGGGCGGGGTTGCCCTGTTTTTACAGGGTCGTTTTTAAGTGCTCGGCCGAAAGTAAGCGTCACGGCTGGATAATTATTTATGGCCAACTACCTAGAACAGGCCTGCCTGCAAGTCCATGTTATAGCAAGGCTTGGCTGCCGGATTCTACACTTCTCTTTTCCACCCATCATTCCTGTTTTCATGTTACATCTGTTTTCAACTTCGTATCGTGTACTTGCCCCCGGCAGCCTGCTGGCGGCGGCATTATGGGTCATCGTGCCGCCCACTACCGCGCAGGCCCAGCAGTTAGTGGCCTTTCCAGGGGCCGAGGGCTACGGCCGCTTTGCAAGCGGCGGCCGGGGCGGGCAGGTAGTCGAAGTCACGAATCTGAACGACACTGGGGCGGGCAGCTTCCGCGATGCCTTCAACCAATATCCGGGGCAGCCCATTACCATCGTGTTTCGGGTGGGCGGCATCATCGAGTTGAATACGGCGCTGCGGCCCTCGCGCTCCAACGTAACGGTGGCGGGCCAGACGGCCCCCGGCGACGGTATTTGCCTGAAGAAAAGCACTTTCAAGATATTCGGCAACAATGTGATTGTGCGCTACATCCGCTCGCGGCCCGGCGACATACAAGGCTCCAACAGCCCGGCAGTGTACGGCATGAACATGGAGAACTGCAAGAACTTTATCGTGGACCACTGCTCGATGAGCTGGTCGATTGAGGAAGCAGCCACGTTCTATGACAACAAGAATTCGACCGTGCAGTGGTGCCTGATTAGCGAGAGCCTCAACTCGTCGTTTAATGGCAAGGGCGACCACGGCTACGCGGGCGTGTGGGGCGGCCAATACGCTTCGTACCACCACAACCTAGTGGCCCACCACCACAGCCGGACCATCCGCTTTAATGGGGCGCGGGCGCACGACACCACGGCCGTGGTGGACTACCGCAACAACGTGATTTACAACTGGGGCAACAACAACGGGGCGTACGGCAACGAGATAGAAATTAACGGCGGCTCGGCGCAACTCAACCTGGTCAACAACTATTACAAAGCCGGCCCGGCCACCCCCGTGTCGCGGGCTACCAGCATTTTCGACATCACCGAGGCGTATAATGCCGCTACGCCGAACAAGCCGGTCGGCCTGGTGTATGCCGACGGCAACTACGTGAATAATTACCCCGCTGTGACGGCCGATAACTGGAACGGCGGCATCAAAATTCGCTACTACCCGGCCAGTACCTTATTGCAGTTTAAGCAGCTGGCGCCCACGCCTAATCTGGCGCCTATTACCACCCAAACTGCGCAGGCGGCCTATACTAGCGTGCTGGCCCAAGCCGGGGCCACGCTGCCGCGGCGCGATGTAGTAGATGCGCGCATCGTAAACGAAACCAGCACGGGCACGGCTACCGGCAGCAGCCCCAATGGCAGTACTACCTACGGCCTGAATCAGGGCATTATCGACTCGCAAGCCGATGTGGGCGGCTGGCCGGTGTACGCGGGCGGCCCCGCCCCCCTCGATACCGACCACGACGGGATGCCCGATGCCTGGGAAACGGCCATGAACCTGAATCCGAACTCCGCTGCCGACCGCAACACCGTAGCCCCCAACGGCTATACCATGCTGGAAAATTACCTAAACGGCATTATCGCCACGCCCCTGGCGACCCAAAAACCGGCTGGTTCGCTAGCCCTGACTGTGTTCCCCAACCCTGGCCACAACCAATTTACCCTAACCCACCCGGTGGCCGTGGCGGGGGCCAGGGTCGAGGTCTACAGTTTTGAGGGTAAGAAGGTGGCCTCGGTTGCCTGCGTGCCCGGTACGCAGCAAACTCACCTGCTGCTCGAAGCGCTGGCGCCCGGCAATTACCTGCTGCTGTTTGGCGACGGGCAGCAGCGGGGCTCCGCCACGCTGGTTAAAGAATAACGCGGTGGTGCGTGGCACTGCCAATCTGGCCCCGCTCACCACGGCCAGGGAAACAGCGCCCGCAAGACCATTGAATTACAACGTCAGCTGCGGGGGGTAGCCACGCCCCTCGCAGCTGTTTTCCGGTTACGCATGTTTTCTCAACTGCTTTTTCTACCCCTAATCGGGGCGGCCTTGCTCGGGGCCGGCCTTGCTGGTGCAGCCCACGCCCAGCAGCTTCCCATCCCCCGCGATACTTCGTTTACCGTAGGTAGCGCTTTTGTAAAGGAGAAGAAGCACCACCCAGCCATCACCATTGTGCGGCCCGCGCTGCCGCCAGCAGTACGGGCCGCGCATAATATAACGTATTGTACGCCAGCCTCACGCCCCTTGCAGCTGGATATATTTTACCCCAAGGCCAAGCGGAAGCAAGGCTATCCGGCGGTGATGTTCATCCACGGGGGCGGCTGGCGCTCCGGCGACCGGTCGCAGCACATTCCGATGGCGCAGCAGCTCGCCGCCCGCGGCTACGTGACCATCACGGCCGAGTACCGGCTTTCGACCGAAGCGCTGTACCCGGCCGCCGTGCACGACCTGAAAGCCGCCATTCGCTGGCTGCGCGCCAGCGCTGGGCAGTACTCTATCGACACGACCCGCATTGCCGTGTGGGGCTTTTCGGCCGGCGGGCAACTAGCGGCGCTGGTTGGCACCACTAACGGCGATAAAGCGCTGGAAGGCAGCGTAGGCAGCCCCAGCCATTCGAGCAGCGTGCAGGCCATTGTGGACGTGGACGGCACCCTGGC
>Ga0265780_10004473_pt1 | contig 17980 bp, 17 predicted proteins | sample P1T30metagenome_FD_192432 | JGI IMG/M metagenome (GOLD analysis project Ga0265780, IMG submission 192432) | Plant litter microbial communities from East Loma Ridge, Irvine, California - P1 T30 | ecosystem: Environmental > Terrestrial > Plant litter > Unclassified | place: USA: California...
GAAGCGAACTTCCTTTCCAAGCCCCCGGCACCCAGCCATCCCAAGAACACCAAGAACACCGTTCCTCACCTCCTCCACAATCCCCTAACAGCAGCCAAAACAGGCCCATCTCCCTTGCCCTCGCCTTGTTCCAACACACTCAGAATCCCACTTCCATTCCCACCACCATTCTTCCTCGCCATCGCCTCCTCTTCCGCCTTCCTCGCCGCTCCCTCACTCATTCCAACTCTCTCCGCCGCCCTCCCTCTGACAAGGTTATCGCGAATCCGCCTCAGCTCATCCTCCTCCGCATCTCTGACCTCAAGCTCGCGAATCCAAGCATCCTTCTTCTCCTTCCGGCGCTTCTCCTCAGACAACTCGTCAAATTGCCCGCGCTTCGCCCTGTCAGACTCCCAGTATGCGCTGCCACCCAGCATGGCGAGGATCGTAAAGCCCTGGGCGTAAATGCGGCGGCGGAACATGCGGTTTGTGCGGGCCTTGTCGCCGGAGCGCATTGATTTTGTTCTGCGTGAAATGTCAGTTCTGCATGCCTACCTAGGTGTCTTTCGAGTGATGTTGACAGGCAGGATGGAATGTCCGAGACTTACGCTTCATACAAGGCCCAGCAGGTCAGGGCGCAGCCGAGAGGGATCAAGGGCTCTTCGACGATCTTGCGGCGCAGCTTCTGCCATCGCGATTCTTCGTAGAAATCTACGTCGTTGTCGAAGGAGGAGGGTGGGGGTGCGGTGTTGATGTTGCCGGGGACGGACATGGTGTGTGGTGTGTTGATGGAGCTTTGGAGGTGTTGTGTGTCGTTCGATGTACTGGAGGGGTCTGCTGTGATCGATTATTTGTAAAGTAGTCGAGTGTGTGTCCAGATGTTGAGGGATTTGATTTTGTTGTTCGTGTCACGATTGCGACGATACGAGCAGGTCTTTTGGATTGAGGTCTTGAAGATGTGAGATGTAGCATGTCATAGTTGCAAAGTTACCTGCACGGTTTAGGGCTTTGAGTTTAGACACCGCCTGGAGAGCGACATCGGCAGAATAACTATGAGTGGCTTGCCTTGGAGATCTGGTGTTGATTGCTTTCTTGATTAAAAGAACACTCGACATATTCACAACAATCGTCACAATGGCCGAAACTCCCACCACGCCCACCACTAATGGTGTAAAGACACCCGTCACACCTCAGCAACACTACGGCGGCTTCTCGTTGACTGAATACTCGGCCCAGCCTTCGCCTCCATCATCAACGCCCAAGACCGAAGAGGCCAAGGTCCCCAAAGAATTCCTCCTGCCTTCAGGTTACCCAGATGTATGTGTTTGATTGACTGACATACTGAATCTCTCACTAACAATGCTCAGTATCTCCGCCTCATCCTCACATCCAGAGTCTACGATGTCGTCGAAGAAACGCCTTTAACACATGCCGTCAACCTATCAAACCGATTGGAGTGCAAGGTCCTCCTCAAGCGTGAGGACCTGCAGCCCGTCTTCTCTTTCAAGCTTCGTGGTGCTTACAACAAGATGGCTCACTTGACTCCTCAAGAGAGGTGGAAGGGTGTTGTTGCTTGTTCGGCTGGTATGTTCTGTCGTTTTTTTCTGTCGATTCCTGTTCTTCACTCGTATAAGACACGGAAAGTTGATGCAGACACACCTGTTGTAATCCATGTTGACGTTTCTGGCCAGGAAACCACGCTCAGGGTGTTGCGTACTCTGCACGCAAGCTCAAGATCCCCGCCACCATCACCATGCCCTTGGGCACACCCGCCATCAAGCACTCGAACGTCTCGCGTATGGGCGGTAATGTTGTCCTTCACGGAGCCGACTTCGATGCTGCAAAGGCAGAATGTGCCCGTCTGGAGAAGGCCCATGGTCTTACCAACATCCCACCGTTTGATGACCCCTACGTGATCGCTGGTCAAGGCACCATCGGCATGGAGCTCGTACGACAGACAGACTTGAGCAAACTCGAAGCCATCTTCTGCTGCGTGGGAGGTGGAGGTCTCATCGCCGGTATCGGTGTCTACATCAAGCGCATTGCGCCTCACGTCAAGATCATTGGTGTGGAGACTTACGATGCGAACGCGATGGTTCAATCACTGAAACTCAAGGAACGTGTCACTCTCAAGGATGTTGGACTCTTCGCGGACGGCGCCGCCGTCAAGACTGTGGGCGAGGAGACTTTTCGCGTGGCGAGCGAGGTTGTCGACGAGGTCATCCAAGTCGACACCGACGAGATCTGCGCTGCCATCAAGGACGTCTTCGAAGACACTCGCTCCATCCTCGAGCCTGCTGGTGCGCTCTCCCTCGCCGGTTTGAAGAAGTATGTCGCCTCGAAGCCCTCGCAAGATACCAAACGCCAGCTCGTCGCCATTGCCTCCGGTGCAAACATGAACTTCGACCGTCTGCGCTTCGTCGCCGAACGCGCCGCCCTCGGTGAGAAGAAAGAAGCCCTCCTTGCCGTCACCATTCCCGAACGCCCCGGCTCTTTCGCCGCTCTCGTCGCAGCCATCAACCCCATGGGCGTGACCGAGTTCTGCTACCGCTACCACACTGGCTCCGCCGCAAACATCATCGTCGGCATCCAGCTCACAGCGGCCACCCGTGAGCGCGATCTCTCAGACCTGATCTCTCGTCTCGAAAAGCAAGACATGCAAGCCACAGACCTCAGCGGCAACGAGCTGGCCAAGAGCCACATCCGCTACCTGGTCGGCGGCCGTAGCGACGCCGCGAACGAGCGCCTGTTCGCCTTCGAGTTTCCCGAGAGGCAGGGCGCTTTGCACAAGTTCCTCACAACTCTGCAGCCTGGGCTGAACATCAGTCTGTTCCACTACCGCAACTACGGCGGTGATGTCGCTAAGATTCTGGCGGCTATTCAGTGTCCTGCTGGAGAGGTAAGTTTTCTCGATGATGTTCTATTTTTACCTCAACGAGTAGAATATTTTACTGACTCATTTTCTCACAACAGGAAGCAAGTCTGGACCAGTTCTTGTCCGAGCTTGGGTACCCGTGGAAAGAAGAGACAGAGAACCCGACTTACAAGATGTTTATGAGGCAGTAGACTTGTAATGACCGATTGCATGAATCCTTGGATTGAGTTGCATCATTTGCGGCACCCTAATGAGCTAGATCGCTCGAAATTGACCGAAATGACGGTCGGTTAGACATAGGTCCGAATGATTTTCAGAGTAAGTCTATTCGCACATCGTGTTCTCAACTTATTGATCATGTGCAGTCGAACGGTGTCAGTATGATTGTGCGTATGTGATCGATACAACAAACCGTTGAAGCCCTGAAGTGTCTAGTAAAAGCAGTGAATCACTTTACTAAATTCAATTACTGTAAAACTAGACCAAACAGATTGCTCGGCTTACCAGCGACAGCTCTTCGCCCAGAAGCAAACAATGCGATCCCCTACGCCAGCAAATACAACTCCTCCCAATCGCATCACTCCTCCCTCTTCCGCACCTTCGGTAGACCCACCCAACACCCCAACATCACCACAAAGAACCCAACACACATAGGATGCAACACCCAAGCCCCCACAGCCTGCGCCAAAATCCCCGTCGTAAACGGCACAACCGCGCCCCCACTCGACCCAGCCGTCGTAACAAAAGCAATAGCACTCATCTGCACCTCCGCCGGCAGCAAACGCGCAAAAACAGTCGTCGCGCACGGGTACGCCGGTCCCAGCAAGAATCCGAGAAAACTCACCGCCACCGCACCGCCGATCACGTTCGGGATGAACCATGCCAGGAGCTGGAAGACTATGACGCCGATCGTGAGGCCCGCGACGAAGCGTTTTTCCCCTATGCGGGAGGCGAGGTGCGTGAGGGTGAAGCGGCCTAGCGTTATCCCCGCCCAGAAACCTGCGGTCACGTAGCCTACTCGTGAAGGGTTGCCGGAGCGGTAGTCGATTAGGAAGCTGATGAACCAGCCTGATTCGCTGACTTCGGCGCCTTGGTAGGAGAAGATGAAGAGGGCGCCGATGAGGGTTGTGCGGTTCGAGAGGGCGCGGCGGAGGAGGTGGAGTTTGCTTGGTGGAGTGCCGGTGTTGTTGTTTTGCTGGGCCTGGTTGCGGGTGGTTGTTGGGTGCGTTTCGGGGCTGCTGGTGTACCCGTTGATCCCTTCTCTCTCGTAGTCCTTGAACGCCCAGCCCGCGAAGAAGAAACAGGTGACTCGCAGGGCGATGGCGAGCAGGAAGAAGCGCGACCACAGGATGCCGTTGGAGACCATTGCCGTGGCTATGATGGGCGCGATCGTCCCGCCGATTCCATACGCTCCGTGAGCCGCTCCTAGCAACACGGTCGAGTTGGCGAGGTTGGCGCAGAAGACGTTGTTCAGCGCGAGATTGAGGGCGCAGCCGAAGCCGAGGAAAAGATATGCTACTACGACGGCTGGGAAAGGTGGCGTGCTGACGATGATCACGTAGCCGACCAGCATCATCACCTCCGAGAGCATGAGGCATTTGGAGCGGCCGAGGGCGCTGGCGAGGGCATTGCTTGTTGGGGCGGCGATGAGGAAACCTACGGCATTGGCGACGAATATGAGGGAGACCAACGCGTATCCTATGTGGTAGTGTTCTTCCATGGAAGGGATGAGGGCGCCGTTTACTGCGTCGTTGATTCCATTGCCGAAGTAGATTAGACAGGCGGCGAGGACTCGCCATCTGTTCATGGCTGGGTACCAGAAGCTTGGGACGATTGATGTTGCGGTGCTGCCCTCGAAGGTTGGAGATTGAGGAGGGCTTGCTTCGAGTTCGTTTGGGGTTGTTTGGCTGTTGGCAACAAATTCAGCATGTTGTGTTGCCGAAACACCTTTGGCGGGAGTAATCAGCGTGCCAGATTGACCTTTGGTCAGCCCGTAGTTTGGAAGTTCGATCGAATCAAGCTCCTCGATCGATGGTCCTCGATTGTGAGATTTGATCAAAGCAGGCACAGCGACTGCTGGCTCGTGTGTAACGAACCCCAAACCGCTTGCAAGATGCGAAGGCTGCATCGTGATAGCGATAGCTATATTTCCACGTTCTACGTCACGCTTGTTCTTGGTCTTGGTCTAGGATCGATTTGGGTGGCCTGACATGTAGAGTACACAATTTGCAAGCGGATACACCTGCGTAAGACTCAAGGAAGAATGGCATGGTTCAGTGTCGAAACCACATCTCAAATACAATGCAGTCTGACATGCACGTCGACGGTGGGTCGGCTACTGCCTAATGTGGTCGGGGAAGTGAAGCGCGGCTGGCACTAAAGAGGACATGCCGCCCTGGGCTTTAGTCAGCATATAGATCTCTGGAGACGTCCTTTCTTCCTGCTCCAACTTTGACATGGAAGCACGAGTGACGAGAAGCAAGCAAACAAGCACGTGATGTCACCTTCCAACACCGCCCCCGACCAGGTCACCGCCTTCCCAATCCGGTCACCGCCCGCCGTCACCTCGGTGACGTTGAACGCCAAGACTTGGCTCCGTCCGCAGGTATATCCATTTCCCTTCCCCTTCGAAACCTCTTCTTCTCGACAGCTCCTTTGCCTTTCGGCTTAGATCAAGGTACGCACCTCTCACCATCTCTTCTCTTTCTCGTCGATCAATGCTAACCCACCTCAAGTGTAGTATCTGTTCTTTTCAGTTTAATCTCTGAAACGTGGCTACGGCCACAATCAAGATTATCCAGTTTTTTGAAACATCGAGGGCCGCTCAGCTTGCTGATGCCCTCTTTTGGTGTCGCCAGTATTGCACTACTTCTGGCTGATGCGAAATCACCTTTTTTCATCGGCCTCTTCGCTTCGCGGAGATGTTGGAGAAGATTTCCACTTTTTGGCGACGTTTGCGATGACTGACACTGACTGTCTGTTGAGGTAGCTGTGTGAAAGCGATCAACTTCGTTCAGTGTTTGCGCGTGTGGGAACATCGAGCCATGCATACATCTCCGCATGCTCGCGCCTACCGTACAGTCACCCATAAGAACCTCCCACCTACGATACCTGTGTTGCACATCCAAGATTTGGAGAAGCAGGAGCAAACTCCCAGAACAGCAGGACGTTCGTCTCATGGATCATTCGGCGGAGCGACACCTTGCGAGCTGTACATGGAATGAAGAGGAAGATGACGGAGAGATGGAGTTGTGGACGGTCTCGCTCAACAAGCCAAATGAGAAGCACCGTATGCATATGGGCAATATCGACGACAACGCAATGCAACGCAGCGCAGCGCTCGATCACCAAACAACAAATCCCCACACCACTCTTTCCAACGACGACGAAGCATAAATGTACAACCTATTCCTTCAACTTCACCAACGCCAATGGCGGCCCATTCCCATTCGGCCTCTCTCGCATAGTCGTCACCACAATCCCCGACGCCGCGACAAAGTCCAGCAGCCGAGGGAACCCGTAGTTGCGAGCATTCAGGTCCGGCGATAGCTTGACCAGGTAGCTACCGACCTCGGCCAGGTTGACGAAGCCGTCCGAGTTGTAGGGAGCGCTGTTGGTGATGGCTTTGCGGAGGGCGTCGATGGCTGTGCGGTCGAGAGATGTTGCGCGTGGTACTGGAGCTGGAGTCGTTGGGGGTGCTGGGGCTTTGTTCTTCATGGGCGAGGCTGGACGGTAGGGGAGAGATTCCGTGGCGGCGAGAGTAGTGTTGCTGATGGCTGTTGGCTTTGAGGGAGTTGGAGGAGGTGCTGCTGCTCCTGACGGACCACCTACTGCCGCCTCTTCTTCCCTCTCGTCCGGCGACACAGGCAAAGCGTTCAGGTAGACGAACTTGTTGCAAGCAGCGATGAACGCCCGATGCGTGTTGTGCTTGTTCCCGAAGCCGTAGACTCGGATGCCCTGCTCACGGATCCAGACGCCAGACGAGTGAAGTCGCTATCGGAGGTGACGAGACAGAAGCTGGAAAAGCGGCCGGTGTAGAGCAAGTCCATGGCGTCGATAATCATCGCTCCGTCGGTGGCATTTTTGCCGATTGTGTAGGCAAACTGCTGGATGGGTACGATCGAGTGTTCTAGCAGGCAGCCTCTCCAGCCTTTCATTCCTGGACTAGTCCAGTCGCCATAGATTCGGCGTACACTGGCTGTCCCGTAGTTGGCTACTTCAGTCATCAGGCCTGCTACTATTCGAGAGGGGACATTGTCGGCGTCGATTAGGACGGCGATGTTGTCGCCGCCGCTGCTATTGTTCATTTTGTCGGATCACTTGACGGTGGAATCTTAGATTCGGCCCTTTTGCGGTGGTCTCTGGCTTTCCGAGGTTTGCGTAAGGTATGTATTTACAATAGCGTTCATGGAGTACGCGAAAAGCTGAGGTCGTTTGCTCGCTAACTGCAAAATCAACACCAACTCTAACCCGTAGCGTTGAACAGTTAGATCTTCGTGTATTGCTGTGCGAAGAGCACAATAGCTAGTCTCTTCGCTTGTTGGGAGCATTCAAGACGATGTCCCTTGGTGTTGAATTGAACCCATTATCTGACAAGGGTGTACGTTCGCCTCGGAAGCGATTTCAAGCAAGGTTGATTACGACGCGGAAGTTGCGTCTTGGAAACCGGAGGAACAATCTCAAACGTACGCAAAAGCGAACGATATCTCTCAAATTATACGAACAACACGAAAGTCACATCTCAAAGGCGCCCTGTAGAGCCCCAAGACCCAACACGAGCACACCCAGCATGTAGCTCGCGACTCCGAAACCGCCCTGGACGTCGTCTTTCACCACAGTCCATACAATCCCGAACATCGTACTCGCCAAACCCCCAGCCAGACCGAGAGCACAGACTCGAGGCCAAGAAACACCCTCGACAAAGCATATACCCCAGCCCTCGCTACTGCCCACCCCAGGAGCCACAGAAAGCTGCTCTCTCAACTTCCTCGGCACTTTGGAAAAGCAGTCTAGCAACACTTCGTCGGCATGGTCCGGATAGTCGTACAAATGTCTCATGCGATTCTTCCCGATAGGTGGCGGCTCATACTTGTCGGGCAAAGGTTTGAATCTGTAATTGACCCTTTGGGTTTCCGGCGGAATGCAGTCCAGCTTTCGAATATCTATCAGGTTGTTCCGGAAGGCATCGAAATGCACGAACCGGATTTCTGACAGCGCTCTGACGGAGAACAAGCTGCGGAATTGACCGCGATTCTTGGTATAGGTTTGTCGGAGGAGACGGAAAAAGGCCACGTCGGAAGTGGGTGGCGTGGTCGTGTTGATGTTCAGGAGCTTGTTGGCGTGACTCTTGAATGGGATGCACAGGAGGAGGAATTCCAAGTGGCCGGGGACACAAGGCGTGCTCACTGCGGTGTTTTGAATTACGCTGGTCCCAAGATTGTGAGTTGGAAGCGACCCTGCCCCTGAAGGGCTCGTGGTTGTATTTTTCGACGACATACTGGTACCCCCGAGCTTATAGCCGACGGCTCTCTGGGCCGATCGCTGATTAGGGCCTCTGTTAGATTGTTCAGAGGACAATGTGACCCCTGTTCCACGAGGGTCTCCAGTGGATGCTGACCCATTGCCTTTGCCAGAGTCGTATTGCTGATTCACATGTTGTTCCGTGGGTGAGAGAGGTCCAGAGCAATTGTGTCCTTCATCAGCCAGACTATCAGTTGGGGCGGGTTTGCGGTCGATGTAATCGTCGTAGATCAATCTGCCACAGCGGCATCGCCAGCGAACCCGTCTCATCCCCGGAAGCACCGGCGGTTCCATGTAGTAGCGTGTCGCTCCGGTGAGCGCGGATAGAAGTTGATTGGCCATTCTACGGAGATTGACCCGTGTTAGTACTGTAGGTGATCTTAATCCAGAGTCACGATTATCGCAACCATCGACCTACCTCACAGATTGGATCATAACATTGCTTGGGGTGCTCGGGCTGATGTGCGCGGATACAAGCGATGACTTTTGACCTCGTTGACTAAGAAAGTCCCATGAAGCATACATGTACAGACCTAGGAATAGGACAAGCGGTACGGAAATCCAGGGGTGGGGTTTTGGCCATTTCCCTCTCGCTTCCGTGCTGATAAAGCCGGCAACGAACGATAGTGGGAGAAACACAATGGTCGCTAAGGTAATGTAAGCCAGCGTGCGGTCTTGCTCGAGGAATCTACGACTATCGTCGAGCAATGCAAGTTCCAGTTCCAAAGTCGCATGAATTCTTTTTTCGAAGGAGTGAAGACGTTTCTTTTCTTCCGCCCCAGGTAGTCTGGTCAATCTGTGATCCAGTCTCTCTTCATCTCCCCGAGTCAGAGGGACGAAGGTTGATTTCCGGATCGAGTTCCTCTGCCTGAGAACGGTGGGAAGAGAATCACGCTCGAGAGACCGATGCGTCTGTACTCTGTTGATGTAGATCATGGACTTGCTGACTTCCATAAGGTGTTGCTCAACCGATGCACTCATGGTAAGGGCAAGTCTTGGACTGATGATGTCACGGCCCAAGTTAAAGTCTTTGGCAACCCGACATTCCTGGTGAAGGTCATGAGTGGGGCCTCTGGGCTTTTCGTGAACGAAATTGAACGATAGATGAACATGGGCAGCCTTGGAGCCGTGTAGATCTTCCGCTGCTGCTCTGTAGGCAGACGCTATCCTCTTCCGAAAACGTGTAGGTAGTCGCTGGTATAGCTGCATCACGTTTTGCGCGCTTATCCGTCTGGTTGCCGGTTTCCAGTTCTTCGTGCCGTCCTGGAGTTCCGTGTGTCCGAAGGCCATAACAATCAATGCCTTCTCAGTGAGTGGTTTCTCCAGTCCGTTAACTTGAGAAGGAGACGTCCATTGTGGTTCAAGGACCAGTTCCAGAACAGAGCAAGCGATGCCATTGCTACGGGAGACGGGGTTGTCTATCGGAGCTTACACGGAATGGTCGACATCATGGCCAGGGACTGGGCTTGCATTATCAAGTCTTGTCTCGGGAATACTGCCGTGTAATTGGTCTTGGACATGACCTTGGATGTCGTCTTTGCTGGAGAAACCTCGCAAGCCTTCGTCGTCTTCCGGTTCTAGTGGCTGGTAGGACACCTCACCAATCTGGGCCGGGCGAGATAGACCTTCGCTTTTCTCCCATCGGCGTAGTGAAGACTCAGTCGAGGGGAAGTTCGTTGACAGACTGGGTTCCTTGGTGTTCTTGTCTGTCTGGACATCCTCTGCTCTATTGTCCTGCGTGTCCGGAGTCTTCCATCTCAGTTGTCTTCGGGTGACATTTGCAACGAAACGTTCATTGTATTTGTGCTTGCCCAGAGCCTTGAATGTTGTATTTCTGGAGGGAATCGACGATGAGGTCGTCGCTTTGGAAGACGCAGCTGACTGCGCACATGAGGGATCGTGTGTTTTGACGGAACCGAGTCCTCTTTGATCAAGTTCAAGCAATACGCGGGCATGATAATTGACATGCTGGAAAGGATCGAAGGGCTTTCCTTTTGGGTCCTTCATATCCTGCAAACGACGCTCAAGTCCATGATGCAATGTAAACCAAGAGACCCCACCCTCCGAAATCTTGACGAAATCGTCATCCTTCTGCAAAAGGCGGCGGATCTCCGTGGTATGCCGAAGAGCCTTGTAGCCTTCGTAAAGAAAGTGTCTCCTGGTCCAGAGGCTGATCCTGTATGCCGTAAGTCGCCGACTATCCGATTGCCAAATGGCCATAACAGCCAACGCTTTTCCGGAAAAGATCGGTTCCGGTCCTTTGTCTGTGAGACGAGGCTGCCGCTCAGGTGTAAGCAGCGCATCCAAGGCCTCCTGAGGACGTTCATCATCGCTTGATACGGGCTTTGCTTTCGTGTCGTTTATCTGGAACAAGGACGAGTCGTGATTAGACTCGTCAGCTCGTGCCAACGATACCTCTGGGACTTCCATCACAGGTTGAAAGAGGTCCCAGAAGTGCGGGTCAGGGTGCTCAATACCAAAGACTGGAAGAAGCAACCGAGTCAGCAGTTCCCCAAATTTGAGTAGACGATAAATGAAAGAGTCAACATCAGAGCTGACTGCCGCGCGATACATGTACTCTTGACCTCGAAGGCTGAGCAAGCGCTTCGCCTACTCACGCCACTCTGCCTCGCAGCGGAGGCGTCCAGTCAGCAGGCTGCAGACATTACCGATATGCATGGAGAGGACGAGGCTGAAAGAACTCTCAAGGCCGCGGCTGCCTGAATCTCGTTGTCGACAACCATATTGTGCAATACACCACTGTGTTGATGCGCGGAGTACGCGTGGGAGGAAGCGATGAAGAAGCATGTCGAACTCTTGAGAGGTGAAGTCCGGTCAAGTCTGGAAAGCTTGGCACGAGAGTAACGAGACTCGGTCCCTCGGTCTCAGGCAGGCAGGTACATGTAACTCTCGGAGCACAACCCAAGACAAACAGCTCAGAACACAGTAAACCAATGGAGGCATTGCACAGACTCTGTGATGAGGAATTTCTTCTCATATCAATCATGTACTAAAAAAGGTTCCAAAGTATTTACAACCCAATGCTGGCTCCGAGCAAGCCTCAACTTTACTCTCCCTTCACCCCAAACCCCCCGAAAGCACCAATCAAAGGAAGGCCTCCGATCCGCAATGCAGCAGTGTCACAGAGGAAAAGAAAGACAGAAGAAAACTCAGGTCCCCAAAAAGGTCATGCAACCACCGGGATATCTCGCAGGTAAAGGCAGGCCATGGCCATCCGCAGTTTGCTCCTCGCAGGATAAAAAGAAAAGTGTGAAAATGCAATGCTTGAACGCTGCATGTTGGGAGGAGGTGTAATTTGTGAAAGGTGAAGGGAAAGGAAGAAAAAGATGGTCCCGTCTTCCGCGGAGGGATCGGCATCTATCGACTTTGCGTGAAAAGTGAGGTGCAAAGCCGGATAAAGAAGAGAAAATCGGCAGGGGTAGTTCCTGCGAATTGGAGTATAGGGAGCGCAGCGACCAGACGCATCGTGAAATGAGATTGCGTTCATCAAAATGCCGTGTGTGACGGCGGCGCTGCGCTTCCCTGAGATCCAGTATCCGTTGAAGGAAATTCGTTTAGACAGAGAGAATGTGCTCTCCCTTGCCCTTGTAGCGCTGCAGTTCAAGGCCGACCTCACGCATTCTCTCGCAGCCTTTGCCGGGCCTGACCTTGTACTGCTTCTCGCCCTTGGCAGCAGCTTTGGCACAAGCCTTCTGATGCATTTTCTCCTTGCGGCGAATACGCTTCTTCTCGAGACCTTTGACAATGTCGATAGCGCCACGCCTTTTGAGGGGAGCTTCGCCGGCGGTGTCGGATTCATCTTCCATGTCGTGGAGCTCGAGACGGTCCATGCGGCTGATCTGGAAGCCACCGGCACGGGGCAAGGAGGCTGTGTGGGTGAGCGGAGCAGGACGGGCGCCGAGTCCGATGCCCAGTGGGCGAGAAGAAGGTCCAATGGCCGAAGGAGAGGTGCTACGAGTGTTGGGTGGCGAGGTCATGCCGGTGCCTCTCAAGAACGTGCGCGGTGGGGGAGGCGACTGGCCGAATAGCTTGCGCACAGGTTCAGTAGCGCTGCGCTTCACGGCAGGAGGGGGAGACCGAACATTTGAGCGACGCACTGGCGCAGGAGATCCCGCACGAGCCGAACGCCTCGCCGGAGCCGGAGACGGACGCCTAGGTGGTGGAGGGGGAGACCTCGCGCGGGTCGAGATCCGGGCAGGAGCAGGCGACGGACGTCTCGGCGCGGGAGATCCAGCACGGGGTGGCGGCGAGCGACGGGAAGAACGCTTGGGAGCAGGCGACGGGCGTCGTGGTGCAGGCGACCTGTGTCTTGTCGGAGGAGGTGGCGAGTGATGGGCACTCTTACGGCGCGGAGTAGGCGTGAAAGAGACCCTCCTTCCAGTGCCGTGAATCTGCTCCAATGAACCAAGCATGATAACTTCGGACTCGCTTTCCTCCGGGTCCTCGATGTCTTCGTCATCCTCCTCGTCCATTTCGGGGTCGGATGTTGGAAAAGTTGGGTCGATATCCTGCGGCATCAACTTGTGCTTGGCAGCCTCGCGTTCCTTGATCCGGGTAATGTAGGCTTGCTCGATCGGCCTGTCCTCGTCCAGCGTTCCGCAAACGAAATCAGTCGAATCAGGCAGATCCGGAAGGTCCGATCGCTGGATGTCCACAGCTTCCGATTTAGAGTGCTTGTGGTGGCGATGGCGCCTCTGTCTAGCCTTGGGCGACTCGCCGCGGGAGCTGGAAGAATTCATTGAGGAAGTAGAACCAGATCGGTCGGTCTTGAACTGATTGGTCGTGAGATGATCGTTCAAGTGGTCCATAGAAGTTGCTGCAGTCGAACGGCCTGCCGGAGTCCACCATTCGTTTTCGCTGTCTTCGCCATCGGAATCGGAAACTGCAAAGCCCTCTTCGTCATCAGAGTGGAAGCCATCATCAGAGTCGTCCTCCTCAACATCGTCTTCGTCTTCGTCCTCGTCCTCATCGTCCTCATCGTCGTCGGCAGGATCGTCATCTTCTTCGTCGTCGAGATCGTCTTCGTCCTCTTCTTGAAGTGCCTCCTCGTCGACCTCCTCGCCAAGTTGACGAATGATGTTTTCCTTCTTGAGAGTGTCGGTCACAGTAAGTCTCGAACGCCAGCAAGTCGACTCCTGGACCCATTCCTCGGGCTCATCATCGCTGGTGGCAAATTCGTGGAACCGAGTGCCTTCTCCGCCGGAGTCAGATCCGTTCGAAAGCTTGCGCAAGAGCGTCGGTGCCGTCTCGACTCGAGTCGTTACTGCTGTGGTGGACGCGATCCGGATGTTCTTCGGCGAGACGTGTGTGACGGTGCTGTCAGATCCCCGATGTGCCTTCTCCGCGGTAGATCTAGTTTGCTGAGTTGTGCGACGTTGAGGTGGCGGCGGACTGACAGGGCGCTTCGCTGTCGATGGCTCGGCAGGCTTGTTCTCTGCGCCGGCACGTGCCGGACATGCGAACTTGATCATGGATTTGCGCTTCGGCGGTGAGGCTGGCTTATCTTCTTCCGTAGAGGGAGGAGGCGTGGGTGGCGATACCGGCTTCTCCTTGCCCTTGTTACCACATGCAAAGGTGATGCATCGCTTACGGCCAAGACCTGCTTCCACCTCGTCCTTTGGCTTGTCCTGAGTCGCAATCGCGTCGAGCCCGACTATGCGAAGTTCGTTTGAAAGTGGTTTCTCGGGAACGGAAAGGCCGTTCTGTACTGGGCGCAAAGGCGGGCTGGTAGTAGGGCTTGAAATGCTGCGGCCGTCGTCGCTCGTCAATTCAGCAGTCGAGGTCGTGCTCTGAGTGCTCCATACTGAGGCCGCACTGAGGCCGCGAGGAGGCTGTGCGCGTTCTTCCTCTTCCGTGGAGTTGTCGTTCTCCGAGTTCAGTTGACGGGTGAGGAGAGACTCGCGACGCGACGCATGCAGCAGCTGTTCCCTCGAGTAAATGTTGGTAGGCGCATGCGATGTGTGTCTGAAAGTCTTGCTGAAGTAACTCTGATCATCCGGCGGTTCGTCCGCCTCGGCAAGCATCTCTTCACTGTGGTCGAGACCCGCGCTCACGCGGACCCTCTGGGAGTCGTGTCGGACATCCATGGCTAATTATTAAGGTTCTGGCTGGAGAAGTTTGCAAAGGTCTTGATGTGTTGGTGGTCGGGTGCGTGCAAGTGTTGACAGGCGGTATGTCTGTCGGTTCGTGCACGGTCTTCGTCGAAGAGTGCGGTCGTGGAATGGAGACCCGAGGGCCTAGTATTGCTATAAGAAAAGCGACATCGCGCGAGACGTGGAGAAACGCTTGTGTGGGTGAAAGGTTGGAGAGGTTTGTGCTGGTGTGACGGGTCAGCGAGATTTGCTGCGAGGCGCAGTGTCGGACGCGTAGTAGGAGACGGTAATCGTCGCAGGGAAGAATCGAGGGTGTAGTGCTGGGAGAGTGGTAAGTGAGACAGGCTTGACGTACAAGAATCACACGTCGACTGGGCACTACTGGCGCTGACGATCAGAGGGTGGCTAAGCGGGTGGCGTTGATGCTTGGCTTATGATGGAGTAAGCAAGCAAGCGTCGGTCGGCAAGGCTGATGAATGCGCTCCTGACAGCTCGTGCGAGCGAGAAGTCGCTGCTGCCTAAGCGTGGGCGAAGTGAAGTGAAGTACTGGATGGAGGTGAAGCAGAGTGGAACAGAGTGAGTGAGCGGCAGAGCTGGTGGTGATGAAGGGAGAAGCCGAGCGCGCACTGCCAGCTGCCAACAGCGCCCAAGCGTAGCGCATGAGCTGCACTGCAATCTTGCTGTGTGTGCTTGAAAGAGAGGAGCCAACCGCACCAACCTTGCCTTTTGCCTTGCCCGAAACCCCACGCCGGCTCAACTGCAAATCTGCAATTGGCGGCGCGGGATTTTCAACGCTAGATCTTTTGCGGTATGGGAAATGGAAGCAAACTGCCAGTAGTCACAGGTAATGCCCCGGCGAGTTACGGGCCGGGGTGGACGAGACGCTGTCATCGTTACTCGTGATCGCAATTACTCCCGATCCAGCAGTCTTGGTAGTGATAATGCAACCACAATTCCAACGGCTGGCAGATGATATACAGGAGTCGTAGCATCAAAAGGTAAGTGTTAGTCAGTCTTGGTATGCAGGCCTGATTTTCACGTGCTTGTTCATGCGTTGCTACATGGTATTCCCGTGGTGGTCATCTACATTCCATTCGTCCTGCGGTATACAGTATACTACCACAGTACTACTACATTACTCCATCGTTGCCCCGCGGCCATGCCTCATGTCGTTAGCCGTCTCATGCTGCTCTTGTGCTATGCCAGCCTCTGCTTGTGCTTGTGCTCCCTACCATTCATTATGTTGGGTTTGTTCTTGCATGTCGACGTCAATCTTGAGGGTTAGGCTGAATCGTGTTGGTGATGTGAATATAATAATGCCAACATGTGCCAACATATGCCAACACACAAAGGGCATCCAACAAGGCCCGTGATATGTAATGGAATGATAATATTAATAATAATTGACCACTTCATCACCATGACACCGCTCGATCTATCCCCCAGCATCGAACACTCGCCGGTCCCATCCGCACACACGCACACAATATCGCATCTCCATTTCTGCAACGCCCACGGACTGCACCTGGGATCTGCCGCCGACGCTACTGCACAACGCAGATGCAGGTTCTTTGCAAGCGTGTTCGAACGACGATAAATCCCGCAAGAAAACGCAGTGATGAATTTGGTCCAGTAGTAGTGGTGGACTTCGTTTCCAGGTTGCTTCAGCCCCCTGCTGCTCACCGTCTTGCGGCAGCACAAGCGCCCGCCGTCTGAGCTTCACACCGACAGACAGACAGACACCTGACATTTCATCCGGTGGCCCCACGCATTTTCTTACAATCCGTATGGTCTGTACCAAAGGTCACATGAGACTTGGAAGCGCTGTACATATGCAGCTGAGTGGGACTACAATCCATGCACTTCTTGAGATTGTTGCTGTTCGTGTTGGGCGGCTGTGATGATTATTCATACCGTACTTTGAGAATTCAATAATACCTAATTCCCAACCCGCCGCCCCAGCCCAAGCTCATGGCCACAGCCCCCAGTCTCGTCCAGACGGCAGATTGCGACACATCTCTGGTAGTACCGTAAAGTGGGAGAGTTCTGGACATTTCAACCCTCCCGATTGACATCGTCGGCAGCGCGATCAACCGCATCTATCGATCTCGTTTCCGCCGCAGCGGTGTCGGCGTATACCGCGAGTGTATGCAACCCTCCGTTTAGTATGCCCACGCATCCTATCGCGCTCGAGCGGATGACCGGTACGGAGGTACAGCACAGCACAAGCACACGCGCGACAAGCAGGTCACATAGAATTGTACCCCTGCCTGTGCGTATCTTTTACCGCTGCCTGCACATGTTCGTCATCTTTGCTGGCGAGCTGCCTCCCACCTGCATCGAGGAGAGTCGCACCAATCGCATGAACTCTCACTCATGCAGGTTTCACGGCAATTCACGCGTGCTGGCTGCAAGCAGGAGCAGCCGAGCAAACTCCAAGCTTCGAGCTGAGCTGAGGTGGTGGTGCCGCCGCTGCCCAGAATGCTGTTGCGGCTATCTACACAATTACCTCTGAAGGAGCTCTCGGAGACGTCAGAAACGCATTTCGCAGCAAGCAAGCAGCAAGCAAGCCACATCCGCCTGTTCGCATCGCATCGCATCACTCAAACCACTGAAACCCCACGAAACGGCCACCACAAGCTTCAAGCGTTCGAGACACGCATGAAGTCGTGCAGCGGGTCAACGGCACAACAACACCGTACCTACAGATTCAGCACCCCACGACCTAACGATTACACCTCGATTGAAGCTACCTGTAAGAGTAGCAGTACCACCTCACCACACATCCTTCATCGCTCGTCTTACCCCATAATTCCCCGAAACTACGACTACTACCGGTGGGGAAGTGTAACAGCACAAGTGGATCCTGCCAAATGCCAATGTCGCGCCTATCGACCTGCGTAACGGTGGCCTTGTCTCGAGTACCTACGTGAGGTTCCTATTACAACAGCACGCCTGACGCCATCTCTACTATTCTACTTCCGTACTACTCACCACTGCCCATGGGGAATGCAAAGTAACGATATCGGCGCGAAGACAGCCTCTGCGAGATGACTTACGTGCTACCCTTCCACTCGTGTCTGCACGACAGAAGACCAAAAGGCTACTTGGAAATGACGTCTCGTCTAACCTCTCAACGCAGGCCCAGATTCTAACAGACTCGACTTTGATCCTCTCGTCCTCTTGACTCTACTCCGGCGATCCCCAGATGTGTACACGTACGCGGCCACGCCTCCAAACCCGCAATTCGACATCTCCCATCCCATCAATGAACGCATGTCCCGAACGCACAGCCAAAAAAAGTCCCTCAACTCACCGCGTGGCACTTGGATGTACGTCAACAATCACGGCACACACGCTTTCGTGGGGTGCAGCAGGACCCAGGTAGACAAGTATCTATCTCGCGGCTGTCGACGACGTAGTTGATCCCACAGGTAGGACACGCGGCCTGGAGAAACGTGGGTGTTCCGTCACGTTGCCTTGCGCCATGCCC
>Ga0265780_10004474_pt1 | contig 17980 bp, 13 predicted proteins | sample P1T30metagenome_FD_192432 | JGI IMG/M metagenome (GOLD analysis project Ga0265780, IMG submission 192432) | Plant litter microbial communities from East Loma Ridge, Irvine, California - P1 T30 | ecosystem: Environmental > Terrestrial > Plant litter > Unclassified | place: USA: California...
ATGTACCAGCCCAAATCGACGCTGGTAAAGGTGCTGTTCGAGCCCAAGCCGCAGCTCGAAGACTCGCTGACCTACGACATTACGGCCTGGGCCTTGCCGTATTCGTTTGGGGTGAAAGCCTACGCGCTGCCCACCCAGCTGGCCGCCGATGCCACCACGCCCGCGCCCACTATGGTGAAGGGCAGCGCCGCCGCTACCGAAAAGCCCTACGCCTACCTGGCCCGCTGGAACAGCCTGCAAGACGTGCGTCTCCTGAGCCGCCTGCTCCAGCAAAAGGTGAAAGTGCGCTTCGCTGAAAAGGCCTTCGCGGCCGAAGGGCAGCAGTACGCGCCCGGCTCGCTCATCATTACCCGAGCCGGCAATGAGGGGCTGGGCGCGAAGTTCGACCAGCTGGTGCGGGCACAGGCCGACTCGGCCGGTACGGTGCTGCACGCCGTAAAATCGGGCTTTTCGACCACTGGCGGCGACCTGGGCTCGGGCTCGGTGCGAGCTATCAGAATGCCCAGTGTGGCCGTAGTGGCCGGCCCCGGCACCAATGCTTCTGCCTTTGGCGAGGTGTGGCACTTCTTCGAGCAGCAGCTCGGCTACCCGCTCACAGTGCTGGGTACGGAATACCTCAGTACAGTGCCGCTCAACAAGTTCGATGTGCTCATCTTGCCCGATGGTACCTACACCGATGTGTACCCCGAGCGCGCCCTCGACAACCTCAAAACTTGGGTGCGGGCCGGTGGCAAGCTCATTGCCCTGGAAGGTGCCGCTCGCTCTCTGGCCGATAAGCGCGACTTCCTGCTCAAAGCCAAGCCCGCCGCTACCAGCGACAGCAGCAAAGCTGCCCGCGCCAACCCCTACCGCGCCCTGCGCCGCTACGGCGACGAGCAGCGCCGCGACCTCGAAACCCAGGCCCAGGGCAGCATCTACCGCGTGGCCCTCGACAACTCGCACCCGCTGGCCTTCGGCTACGGCGATGCGTACTACGCGCTGGTGCGCAGCCCGTTAGGCTACAAGTTTTTGCCGCAGGGCGGCTGGAACGTGGGTGTTATCAAGAAGAACAGCTACGCGGCGGGCTTTACGGGTAGTTTGGCTCGCCCGCAGCTTACCGACACGTTTGTGCTCGGCACGCAGAACCTTGGCCGAGGCCAAGTGGTGTACTTGGGCGACAACCCGCTGTTTCGGGCGTTTTGGCAAAGCGGCAAGCTGCTTTTTGGCAACGCCGTGTTTTTGGTGGGCCAGTGAGGCTGGGCGCTTCGCTTGCTTGCGTTGGGGCTTAGTAGCCAATAGCTTGTCTGGTGCGCGGCGTATTCGGGCTTTGCGGTGTGCAGTCTTTGCTACGGTCTTTTCGGTGGGCTGCGCCCGATGTCGGCTTGCTTGGTTTGAAGCCGAAACCCGAGTCAGCTTCACCCCCGGCTGGTTGATGCTGATGCGCTCGCGGGGGTGCGCCAGCACGTCGAGGCGGTGGCGATAGCGGCGGTTCATGGTGTCGTGGATGGTGTACACGCCATCGAGTGCGGGTGAAATGCCGGTTACCCGCACCTTATCACCAAAGGCAAACGGCCCGCCCCAGGGCCGCAGCAAATCGCGCGACAGCGCCAGCCAGCGCGTGTGGCTGCCGTAGTGGCGCGGAATGCGCGAGTTATCGGCCGTGAGAAAGGGCTTGCTGTCGGTCTGGCCCGCCACGGCCCCGTAGGCAGTGGCCGTTACCGTATATACCGCGCTGGTTCTGTTGGCTTTGCGAAGCGCCGTAGTGTGTGCCGCCGCCGTGCCGAGTAGCACGACAAGTAATGCGAGCAGGCTCAGTACTTTGGCAGGCAGTGGCAAGCGGTAGAGGCTTGCCAGCAGGCGTTTGCCAGTGGCTATGTTGCTGTGCAAAGGGGTAGGGTTAAGCAAGGGCTCCTGATTGGTGAGGCTGGCCGGCGGCTAGCGTAGCCCCCTAACGGACCACGAGGTGCCGTAAGTTCAACCATGAGGAGAGGTCGAGCAGTTGCCGACGAGGCCAGCTATTGGCAGGCTCCGGCCTACTTGCGAAGGGTAGCTCGTATGTTACTCGTCTTGCGATTGCAGGCCGGAGGCCTGCGGCCTCGCCAACCTAAACAGTTGTTCAAAGCACAGCCAGCTGAATCTTAGTCCCCTTTTGAAATAAGTCAATGTGCTCGCGGGGGTGCACCAGCACATCGAGGCAGCGGCGGTGGCGGCGGGCCATCGTATCGTGGATGGTGTACACGCCATCGAGGGCGGGCGATACGCCGCGCACGCGCACTGTGTCGCCGAAGGCAAAGGGGCCGCCCCAGGGCCGCAGCAGGTCACGGGAAAGGGCCAGCCAGCGGGTACGGCTGCTGTAGCCTTTGGGGATGCGCGAGTTATCGGCGGTCACGAACGGCTCGGCATCTGTTTGGCCTGCTACGGCTTCGTAGGCGGTGGCCGTAACGGTATAAATAGGGGCCTGCGGGCGGCGTTTTGGCGGCTGCGCTACTACCCGGCGAATAGCTTGTAGTGGGGCAAAAAAGCGGGAAAAAGAGGCCTTTTTGACCGGTGGCTCGGGTGTCGGTAGCGTAACGCCCCACCCGGTAATGGCGAGCAGCCCGCAGCTAAATAATCGAATTATATCCATCAAAATTTTTAGTAATTCAGCCACCTTGTAAGCCCGGTAGTATAGGCGTCCTTTACTTGGGGTAAGCGGCGAAGCCCTTAACCTGACTTTGTATCAACATCGTTCAATAAAAGATTGTTATGATACCATCCCAAGCTGCAAAATTGCCCTGAGAGCCGCTGGTAGGCGATTACCTACTGTAAAATGGCCTTTTTATTCAATGCCAAAAATTTGAGCTTTTTTAATTATTTCTTTTCTTTTTGCCCGCACCAATGACTACTGCAAATCTCCCAGCTGACGAGCTTAATGGGCCCGGATTGCTGCCCCTCGCGCAGCGTCTGCAAGCCCTGGCGCAAGCCGGCCTGATGTACTCCCAAAGTGTGTTTGATACCGAGCGCTACACCGAAATGCAGGCCCTGAGCTTAGAGCTAATGGCGAGCCTGACGGGCCACCAGCGGCACTGCTCCAGTCGCTATTTGCGGAGGAAACGGGCTACCCGACGCCCAAAGTCGATATTCGGGCGGTGCTATTTCGGGGCGTTGATGAAATTTTGCTGGTGCAGGAAAAGCTCGATAGCAACCGGTGGTCGCTGCCCGGCGGCTGGGCCGAGGTGGGCTACACGCCCTTCGAAGTAGCCGTGAAAGAGGTGCGCGAGGAAACCGGCCTCGAAGTCGAGGCCGTGCGCCTGTTGGCCCTGTTGGATAAGAAGCAGCACCCGCACCCGCCGCAGCCGTGGTACGTGTACAAAGCCTTCGTGCTGTGCCGCGTGGTGGGCGGCGCCATCCAGACCGATACCGTGGAAACGGCCGGCGTGCGCTGGGTGCACCGCGCCGAATTGGCGCAGCTTGAGCTATCCGTTGACCGGGTGACGCTCTCGCAATTAGAGCAAATGCTGGAGTTTGCCAGTCGGCCCGAGCTGCCGACGCTGTGCGACTGAAGTAGCGCGAACTTTCCAGTTCGCGCACGAGCGCAGCGAGTAGCTACGGGTGAACAGCTCGGATGCAAGATGCTCGCTGCGCGAGCGCACGAACTGGAAAGTTCGCGCTACTGGCAATTACGGCGTGAGTAGCGCCGCCAATTGCCGCAGCGTAATCTCAGCCGACTTGGCGTTGTAGCGGTACGTGACGAGGCGGTAGCCGGCATCTTCAAAGCTTTGCTGGGCTATCCGCACATCGACCAGGGTAGTAATACCGGCGTCGAGGCGCAATTGGGTGAGCTTTAGTAGCTTGCGGGCGGTGGTGTAGTTTTGCTCGGCGGTATCGACCAGTACCAGCGTTTGCTCGTAGGCCAGCCAGGCTTTGCGGGCGTTTACGAGGTTGTTTTGCTGCACGGCAGTGCGTTGCAGCTCAGCGGTTTTAGTATTCACGCGGGCCACGTCTACCAGGCGCTTATTCACGCCGCCGGTGTAGATGGGCAGCGTGATGCCCAGGCCGCCGTAGGGGCCGTAGCTCTGGTTGAAGAGCGTGTTGCCGACCGCGTTTTGGGCGCGGTTGTAGTTGGTGCCGGCATTCAGGCTCAGGGCGGGATAGCGGTTGGCCTGGGCCAGGCGCGTCAGCAGCTCATTCACGCGCACCTGGCGGTCGGCGGCCAGCAGGTCGGGGTTGCGCTGCAAGGCCGTTTGCAGGTCGGCCCAGCGTAGCGAGCGGTCCACCGGAATGGTGTCTTCCACGGCGATGGGCGTGGCCAAATCGATGGTAAGGGCGCGCAGCAAATCGGCTTTAGCCTGCTGCGCGGCTAGCGCCTGCTGCTGCTGGGTTTGCAGCTGGGCATTGAGGTCGAGCTGCGCCTGAAAGCGGTCGGCGTTATTAGCCAAACCCACCGCCTGCCGCGCTTCGATGAGACGCAGCTTCTGGCGCGACACCTCCACCGAGGCTTCCAGGGTGCGGATATAGCGCTGCTGCTGCACCACGGCGTAGTACTTGAGGCTGGCGTCGGCCAGAATATTCTGCACCGTCGAGTTGAGCTGAAACTCGCTCAGCTGCTGCAACTCACCCAGGCGTTTGCGATTCGCCACCACGTAGCCGCCGTTGTAGAGCAGGTAATTGCCGGCCAGCCCCACCGCATATTGCGTCGAGCGCGCCCCGGTGGCGGTGCGCGGGTCACCCACGTTAAACTGCTGGTTGGTGTTGTTAATCACCACGTTGTTGCTGGCATTCAGGCCAACCGTGGGCAGCCCGCCCGCAAAGCCCAGCGTGTTTTGCAGTCGCTGCACCTCCACCGCATTCTGCCCGATTTGTATATCAAGGCTGTTTTTGAGGGCCGTTTGCAGGGCGTCGTGCAGCGTGAGTACGGGCGCGGTCGAGTCGGCCGCTACCGTGGTGGGTGGCGGCACGGCGGGCGTGGGCGTCTGGGCCAGGGCAGGGGAGAAGGCGAGGAGCCCGAGGCTGATGAGCAGAGGTTTCATGAATAAGGAAAAACAACTATTCGTCATGCTGAGCGGAGTGCAGCGAAGTCGAAGCATTTCTACCGCTTCGTTGCTAGCGTCAGGAGTTAGTATTGAGGTAGAGATGCTTCGACTTCGCTGCGCTCCGCTCAGCATGACGGAATCATGTTGTGAAATCACGCGGCCACTTCGGCGGGCTCGTGGGCCGGCGTTACTTCGGCGTCGTCAGCTTCCGGCTTGCGCTCCTTGCCGATAAATGTGTACACGGCCGGAATAACCAACAGCGTCAAAATCAGCGAGAACAAAATGCCGCCTACGATAACCGTGCCCAGCGGCTTGCGGCTAGTGCTGGCCGCGCCCAAACTCAGGGCGATGGGCAGCGCGCCGAGCGCCGTGGCCAGCGAGGTCATCAGGATGGGGCGCAGGCGCTGCTGGGCGGCTACCCGCACGGCCTCGGCCAGCGGCAGGCCCGCGTCGCGCTGGTGGTTGGCAAATTCGACGATGAGAATGCCATTTTTGGTCACCAGGCCAATCAGCATAATCATCCCGATTTGCGAGAAGATGTTGATAGTCTGGCCCATGAGCCAGAGGCTGAGCACCGCGCCGGCCAGTGCCAGCGGCACCGTAATGAGAATAGTGAGCGGGTCGCGGAAGCTCTCGAACTGCCCCGCTAGCAGCAGATATATCAAGACCAGCGCCAGCATGAAGGCAAAAGTTGTGTTGCCCGAGCTTTCGGCAAAGTCGCGCGACGAGCCGGTGAGCGCGGTCGAAAAGCTGGTGTCCAGCACCTTGTCGGCAATGGCCTGCATGGCGCGCACGCCGTCGCCTACGGTTTTGCCCTCGGCCAGCTGCGCCGATAAGGTGGCAGCTTTCAGGCGGTTGAAGTGGTAGAGCGTGCTGGGGTTCGAGTTTTCGGCCTGCCGCACCACCGACGACAGCGGGATGCTCTCGCCGCGACTATTCGTGACGTAGAGGCGGCTGATGTCGTTGGGCGTGCTGCGCGAGTTGCGGTCTACCTGCCCGATTACCTGGTACTGCCGGCCATTGAGCAGGAAGTACGCCATGCGCCGGCCCCCAAAAGCCCCCTGCACGGCCGCTACCACGTCTTGCGTGGTGAGGCCCAAATCGCGGATTTTGAGGCGGTCAAACGTGAGCTGCACCTCGGGCTTGTTGAATTTGAGGTTGGCGTCCACGTTCTGAAACGTGGGGTCTTGGCGGGCGGCGGCCAGGAATTTGGGCAGCGCCTCCCGAATTTTGTCCAGGTCGGTGTTTTGAAGCACGAACTGCACCGGCACGCTGCTCTTCGAGCCCGAGCCCACCGCGATGGTTTGCTCCTGCACCACGAAAATGCGGGCGTCGTTGAAGCGCTTGGTGTTCTTGGTGAGGTACTTGGCTATTTGGTCCTGGGTGCGCTTGCGCTGGTCGGGCGGCACCAGGCCCATGCGCACCTGCGCCGTGTTAGAACTGCCGCCGGCCGGCGTGCGAGCAAATACGAAGTCGTTTTCGGGCACCGAATCGCTCACGAACGTGGCCACCTGATTGCTGATTTTCTCCATCGAGCTAAAGCTCATGCCCTCTGGCCCGGTCAGGGTCAGGCGCACGCTGCTGCGGTCTTCGAGCGGCGCCAGCTCATTGGGGATGCCCTTGCCAATAAAGTAGATGAGGCCCGCGCAGGCCGCCACCACCACCCAGGCCAGGCCGCGCACCTTCAAAAAGCCGCCCACAATGCGCCCGTACCAGCTTTCCATGCCCTGGAAAAACGGCTCGGTCATGTCGTAGAATTTGCCGTGGCCGCTGCCGCTCTTGTCCTTGTTTTCGCGGTGTAGCACCACGTTGAGCACCGGCGTGATGGTGAGCGATACGAAGGCCGAAATCAGCACCGCGCCCGCCACCACTACCCCAAACTCGCGGAACAAGCGCCCGGTAAAGCCTTGCAGAAATATTACCGGCAAAAACACCACCGCCAGCGTGAGCGAGGTCGAAATAACGGCGAAGAAAATCTCCTTGCTGCCCTCCAAAGCCGCCCGCTTGATGTCCATGCCTTCCTCCAGCTTGCGGAAGATATTTTCCGTCACCACAATGCCGTCGTCTACCACCAAGCCGGTGGCCAGCACGATGCCCAGCAGGGTCAGGATATTGATGGTGAAGCCCGCCAAGTACATCACGAAGAACGTGGCCACCAGCGAGATGGGAATGTCGATGAGCGGGCGCAGGGCGGTGAGCCAGTTGCGGAAAAAGAAGAAAATTACCACCACCACCAGCCCGAAGGAGATGATGAGCGTTTCCTCCACTTCCTCCACCGAGTTGCGCACGATTTTGGTGTTGTCGGTCAAAATCCGCATCTGAATGTCGGACTTGTTTTCCTTCTGCACCTCGGCCAGGCGCTTGTTGAATTCCTCGGCAATCTGCACGTAGTTGGAGCCCGGCTGCGGCACCACGGCCAGGCCGATGGCGTAGGCCCCGTTTACCTTCCAGGCCTGCTCGTAGTTTTCGGGGCCGAGCACCACGCGGGCCACGTCGCCGAGGCGCACGATGCCGGTTTTGTCTTCGCGCAAAATGAGGTTGCGAAACTGCTCCTCCGTGGTGAAGCGCGCCATCGTGCGGATGGTCAGCTCGGTGCTGCCGCCGTAGATTTTGCCGGCCGGCACCTCCACGTTCTCGGCATTCAGAGCCTGCTGCACGTTGGTAAACGACACCTGAAAAGCGTCCATTTTGGCTGGGTCGAGCCACAGCCGCATAGCGTAGCGCTGCTGCCCGAAGATATTGATGGCCGACACGCCATCAATCGTCTGGAAGCGTTGCTGCAAGTTATTCTCCGCAAAGTCGCTGAGGTCCATCAGGTTCTTGGTGCGGCTCTGCACGGCCAGAATCAGGATGTTATCCGAGTTAGCATCGGACTTGGCCACCACCGGCGGCGCATCAATGTCCTGCGGCAGCGAACGCACGCCCTGGCCCACCTTATCGCGCACGTCGGAGGCGGCGGCCTCCAAATCCACGTCCAGGTTGAACTCGACCGTGATGTTGCTGCTGCCCAGCGACGAGCTGCTGGTAATCGATTTGATGCCCGGAATGCCGTTAATCTGCTTTTCGAGCGGCTCGGTTATCTGGTTCTCGATTACGTCGGCATTGGCCCCCGTGTAGGAGGTGCTCACGCTGATAATCGGCGGGTCGATGGCCGGATAGTCGCGCAGCGCCAAAAACGAAAACCCCACCGCCCCAAACAGGATGAGCAGCAGGTTGAATACCGTGGCGAGGACGGGCCGCTTGAGGGATAATTCGGATATGTTCATTATGTATATCTGTAATTGTCAAATTCATCCGTCATGCTGAGCATTCTGCGCATTAAGCAGAGACGCAGCGGAGTCGAAGCATCTCTACCGCTTCGTTGCTTACACTAGAAATTACTCTGCTAAAGAGATGCTTCGACTCCGCTACGCTGCGCTCAGCATGACGGACTTTTGGTATAAGGCAATTTCCTCTACTTCACTTTCCGCACCTTCACCGGCTTGCCGGGCTGGGTAAACAGCACCCCATTCGTCACTACCGAGTCGCCGGCCGCGAGGCCGCTCACCACGGCGATTTTGTCGTCCTGGCGGTCGCCGGTTTTCACGTCCTGCATTTTGGCTTTGCCGTTTTTCACTAGTACCACCTGGTCCGATTTGTCGCCGGGCATGATGGCATTGGTGGGCAGTACCACGCTACGGCGGGCCGCGCCAGTGGGCACCTGCACGCGGGCAAACGTGCCGGGGCTAACCTGCGCGCCGCCCGGCAGCAGGGCGCGCACGGTGAGGTTACGGGTGGTTTGGTTTATCTGGCTTTCGAGGGCCTGCACCGTGGCCTGGTAGCGGCGCGGCGGGCTGCCGCCAAAGTTTACCGTCACTTTCGAGCCGGGCTTCACTAGCGCATTATAGGCCTCAGGCAGGGTAAAATCGACCTTTAACTTATTGTCGGCCTGCAACGTGGCGATGATGGTAGCGGGCGTGACGTAGGCGCCGGGGCTCACCTGGCGCAAGCCCAAAACCCCGGTAAAAGGCGCGCGTACCACGGTTTTGGCGATGAGCGCCTGGGTGTAGGCGGCATCGGCCTGGCCGCTGGCGACCTGGCTCACGGCGAGGTCGTAGTCGGCCTGGTTCACGCCCTGCACTTTCAGTAGCTTTTCGAGGCGATTGACCGAGAGGTTGGCCACGCGCAGCACGGCGTTGGTTTTTTGGAGCTGGGCGCGCAGGTCGGCGTCGTTGACGCGGGCTATTATTGTACCCTGGGTCACGCGGCGGCCTTCCTGCACGTTGAGCAGCGTGAGGCGGCCGCTCACCTCGGGGTGCAGCTCCACGAAGTCGTTGGCGACGACGGTACCGTTGGCCTCGACCGAATCGCTGACCGAGGAGGGGCGGGCGATGAGCACATCGACCAGGGCGGGGCCGTTATTTTTTTTTCCGTCTTTGCCTTTTTCGCCGCCTTTGGCTTCGTCGGGTTTGGCGTGGCAGGCGGCTAGTAGGGCCAGGGTTCCGCAGGCCAGGGTGAGGCAAGCCGGAGTCGAAAAGCGCATAGAGTAGAAAAGGAAGGTGGGCGGGTCGGCTTGCTAAATGCGTAACAAGCAAGGCTTGCCGCTCAGCTAAAAGCCAGCCTTTCAGGCAGGCAGGTGTGGTTTCAGACAACGACCCGCGTGTACTTTGGGTTCAGCAACTGCAAAGGACGCACTTGCTTTGCTACCGTTGCACCGGCCGCCCGTTACCTTGCCTTTATGAAAAAGCCCGCCACCCCGCCACCCGCCGCCCCGCCCGAAGCGCGCAATTTCTTTCAGGACGTGCACCAGGTGACGCGCCTCGTGCCGCCGGGCCGCGTGACGAGCTACGGCGCCATTGCCAACTACCTGGGCAGCGGGCGCGGGGCACGCACGGTGGGCTACGCCCTCATGGCCGCCAACCTCGACGCCCTCACGCGGCAAAACGACCAGCCCGTACCCGCCCACCGCGTCGTCAATCGCCTGGGACAGCTCACCGGCCGGCACCATTTTCCGACCCCCACCGCCATGCAGGAGCGCCTGGAGGCCGAGGGCGTGCGCGTGGAAGACGACACGGTGGTGGACTTCGAGCAGCTGTTTTGGAACCCGGCCACGGAGCTGGAATAAGGCAGCACTGTATGCTATAAGCCTGCTGCTAGTGGCGACAATAGTTGCATAAGCTGCTCGAACTGCTCTTTTCGTATCGGTTGAAGCGAGCGAGTGTTCGGAAACTTACCCCCAAAAATTTGTGTCACCGCAGCCTCGGTTAAAAGCGGGGGAGCCACTAGCTCAAGCCTGATGGGCTTGGTAATAACGAAGGCGCTGTTGCCTTTTTTGTTCGCGCTCCCTTCAATAATGGCGCGGTAGCTGGCGTCCCAGTTTTGAATCCGTTGCGCGTAGTTAAAGGCTTTGACACCGTCAGGGTCTTGGTCGCGCTCCCAAAGGTCCTTAGCGTACTCGCGACTATCAGAGTATCCTCCCGTCAAATCGAACGCAAGCGGCGGATTGCCAGCCACAAAACAGTTACTGGGCACGGGTGCTCCTTGGACGCGGTACCAGTCAGCGGCGGCTTCGTGTGTAGCGCAACGCATTATTGCTTCAAAGCCGCCAATGAGGTAGCGACCGCTGGTCGCTGCCGGCTCATAGTTTCGCTTGACGGTGGCATAGGCGACAAAATCACCCTCCCGCAGCCGCACTGCCCCCTGGCTACCGCGACATATTGCTGTCATAGAGGGAAAAAGGTTCTCAAAATCTGGCTCACGCCGACACGAGGCATCAAGAAAGTACGGCAGTTGATGCTTATTAGCTGCTTGCTGGCCAAACTTAGTCCAGATGAGCGGGCGGTAAGAATTTAGGTAGTAAGCCATACCCAAACATAGCTTATATACCTTGCTTAATCATCTAATCCCGTAATACTTCTTGTGCTGCTTGCTATTACCGTATGGACGGGCTGTCAGCTTCTCACCAGCTTTCCGCTCGTCGTTGAAATACTTCGCCAGACGCTAAGCGGACAGCTAGCGAAAAGTCGGTAACCTGCCCCGTACACAAGTTGCGAAAGCGCTCTATTTCTTGGCTTAGCCTAATTAAGTTTTGCGTCGGGCTGCACCGCCTGCAAGTCAGCCGCCCCCACTTTAGCCGGCACTACCTCTAGCGGGGATAGGGTGTCGTCGTCGGGGTAGCGGCCCACTTTCACGTACACGGGGGTCAAAAAGTCGGGGCGCAGCACTAGCTCGCGGTCCTTGCGGGTGCCCAGGCGCAGGCGCACCTCACTGATATGGTCGGTGTAAGGGATGGTAAGCGCTTGGTTTTCGGCCAGCCGGCCGACCAGTACATTGTTGAGGTACACGGGCTCGGGCTTGGTGCCGAGGCTGCTTTTGCGGCAGTACACGTGCAGGAGCACGGTATCGGGCGGGGCGGTGCGCTCGTCGTCGGTCAGCGTAGTTATGAGGCCAGTGAGTAAGTCTAGAGAGTAGGCTATGGGCCGGCCGCTGGTGGAGTTGGCCGCCATGGCCCCGCCCACCACGCCACCCACGATACCCCCCGTCACGCCGCCCAGCACCGCGGCTGTACTCGCCGCGCCGGGGTCGGCGGCGCCCGGTCCTACAAAGCCGAAGCTGTTGCCTTGCCGCGCCAGCAGCCAATAGCGCCTATGGAAGAGAACGTACAATTGACGGCCATCCGAAAAGCCCCAGGCACCGCGCAACTGCGCGCCTCGCGAGCCATCGGGCCCTTGCACGTGCGGCGTGTAGGTGGAAATTCCGGCCCAGCCCTTGCCAAAAACGCGCTCGGGCACCACTACCACCGGGCCGGCCACCGGGCTGTTGTTGCGAAAGTCGAGGAACGTGCGGTAGTAGCCCGCCGGCCGCACCGAGTCGGTAAGCACGGGGTACGTGGCGCTGGCCACCGGGCGCGCACCTAGTAGCTCGGCCACCGGGCGGCCCGGCTGGGCGGCCACGCTGGCCCAGTCTACGCGAGTGAGCTGCGTGAGGCAGGCCTGAATAGCCTGCACCAGCTGGCGCGGGTGGCGGGCAGTAGTTTCGAGGCCCTTGCTGCGCACGGTGTCGCTGGTGGCCAGGGCAAAGTGGACATTGCCCTGGGCATCGAGCAGGTAAAAGTCGAGCGCGACGGCATCGCTGGCTTGCTCGGTGGTGAAGGTGAAATCTTCCTGCACGTGCAGGGTGCGTACCAGGGCCAGTAAAGGTTGGTCGGTGGGCCGGGCGGGCAGCTGCTGGTCAACTAAAGCTTGCAGGGCCAGGGCCACGGTGGGCTTGAGGTCGGCGCGCTGGGGCACGTTGCCCATGCCCCGCCGCACGGTGCCGATGCCCCCGCGGGTGGTGCGCCCATCGAGCACCTGCCGGATGTAAAACGTGCGCGTGGGCACCGCCAGCGGCTGCGCGCTCAGGTCGATAACGTAGGGGGGTGCCTGCCGGGGCTGGGCTAGGGCCGGCGTAGCTCGGCCAACCAGCCAGCCGCCAACCAGCAGGGCCAGTATGAGCGGTCGACTTATATCGAAGTAATTCTTGTTAGGCATGGCGCAGGTGCAGAAAGTACGGGTTGGGGCTAGTGCGCCCCGTCGCTCACGGCTGGCCCCGACCCTCGGCGGCGGGGCATCCAGCTGGCCAACGGGGGCGCGGAAAACGACCCGTGGTAAAGGTCGCGCCGCCGCACCGCAACCCGCCCAAAAGCTGCGTAAGCCCCACCTTATTTGCGGGTGCGCAGCCGTATCTGCTTTCTATCAAACTCGCCCACCTTGGGCGGCACCAGCTCTAGCGGGGGCTGGCCGGGCGCACGTAGATGGGCAGCCGAAAATTGGGCATAAAGGCCAGCTCGGGGCCGGTGGCCCCGAGGCGCAGGCGCGGCTCGTGCACGGGGTCGGCCCAGGCGAGCGCCAATACCTGGTTTTCGGCGAGGGTGCCCACGGGCGTGCCGTTGAGGAAAAGGGGCTGGCCCGGCCCGCTGCCTGGCGGGCCATACACATAAATGCGGGCAGTATCGGTGCGCGGGGTGGGGCGGCCGGCATCGGCAAAGAGCGTGGCGCGGCCCGCGATAAGGTCCAGCGTATGCACCACGGGCTTGTGCGCGCTGCCTTCGAGCGGCACGCTGAACACGAAGTCGCTGCCCTGGCGCGCCAGCGGCGCGTAGTGCCCCCGGTAGTGAATGTAGGCGCGCTGGCCGTCCGAAAAGCCCCAGCAGTCGGGCAGCGCCTGCTCTTTGCCATTGAGGAGGAGCTTGGGCGTGAATCCGGGCACGCTGTCGCCGTTGAGGTACACGCGGGTGCTGGGGCTGATCCGCAGCTCGGGGGCGGGCACCGGCTCATTGTTGCGGAACGCCAAAAAGCTGGGGTAGTAGCCGGGTACCAGGCGGGCCGCCGGGCTCAGAATGGGGTAGGTCAGCTCCCAGGGCTGGGCGGGGCGGCCGATGCGGGCCAGCGCCGCCAACGACTGGGCGGGCTGCCGCTGAGCCGCCAGCAGGTCGGCCGCCGAATATTGGGCCAAGCAGGACTGCAAAAGGGTGGCAATGTTGCGCTCGTGGCTGGGGGCGGCGTACACGTTGCGGGGCCGCAGGGTATCGGTGGTGGTTTTAATGAAATGGTAGCCGGCGGGGGTGCGCAGGTAGAGGTCCACGGTGGCGCGCGCCTGGCGCACCACCATATCTGGGGCGCCGCCCATAATCCCGCCCGTATTCGTGGGCACGCCCATGGCCCCCGGCAAACTCGTGGGCATACCCACGTTAGACACCGTCTCCTCGACCACCCGCAGCTCACGCACCAGCAGTAGCACCGACTGGTCGGTGGGCCGGGCCGGCAGCCGCGCCCGCAAAAAGCGGGTCAGGCCCGCCACCAGGTTGGGGCTGAGGTCGAGGCTTTCGGGGTGCTCCGCGAGGCCGAGCAGGGTTCTTTCTTCGCGCTGGCCGATGCCCGCCCGGTCGATGCGGCCATCGAGTACCTGGCCGATGTAGAAGGTGCGCTCGGGAAGTGCCAGCGCTTCCTGGTCGAGGCTTAGGTGCCGGATTTGGGCGGGCGCCGGGGCGGCGGCGGCTAGCAGCAGCAGGCCCGCGCAGAGCAGGTGTTTCATGGGCAAGCCCTGGTTGGGCAGCCAAATATCGGCCTGCACCCGGCCGGCCCCACCCGGCTTTGGCTAGTGGTAACTATTTGGTAACGGGGCGTTGGCCATCGGCCCGCGCTGGCCCGCCAGCTAGGGGTGGCGCTGGTCGAGGGCGTCGAGGTCGGCCTCGGCCTGGGCGGGGGGCACCCACTGCCAGGGGCCGGGCGTGGCGGCCAGGTCTACCTTGAGGTAGCTCTGGCGAGCGGGGTTGGGCACCAGGTATTGGCAGGGGGTGGCGGTGCGCAGGCCCCCGAGGCACAGCTGGCAGGGCTTGGCCGAGGCGGGCCAGGGCAGCTCCAAGTACTCGCCGGGCCGCAGCGTGCCCACTTCGTGGCCATCGACATATACCGGCACCCGCTCGGGGGTGATGGTGGTGGCCGGGCGGTAAATGTAGACGTAGGCCGTATCGGCGCGGGGGCGTGCTGGTAGGTCGGCGAGGGGCGCCCGGCCCCCGCTGTGCATATCGAGGGCGTAGGCCAGGGGCTCGGCGGTGCGGTCGGGCACCGCCACGCGGGCCACCAGGCTGGACTGGGCGCGCACCTGGGCCTCGGCCAGGGCGCGGGCATACTCCAAGTCGAGCGGGGCCTCGCCCACAAAGGTGAAGAAGCTGCCCTGCCGGTGCAGGGGAAAAAACTGCTGGTGGTGCTGCACAAACAGCTGCCGGCCATCGCAGAAGCCCCAGGCGCCGGGGGGCACCTGCCACTGGCCTGCCCCCGCCGGCACCAGCGGGCGCACCCGCGCCACGCCCGCCCACTGCAATTTGGCCAGCGGGGGCAGGCGCTTGGCGGGCTTGAGGGTGTCGAGGTGAAAGGTGAGGCCCGTGTCGGGCTCATTGGCCAAAAACTGCTCGAAGCGGTAGTAGATGCCCCGGCGCGGGGCTTGGCGCAAAATGGCCGGCCCCGGCCCACGCGGCCCGCCGGCCGCCAGCGGGGGCGGCGCATCGCCTCGCAGCTGGCCGAGGGCTAGCGCGGGGCGGGTGGCGGCGGCGGGCCAGTCGGCCGCGTCGAGCTGGGTTAGGCACTCGGCCAGCAGCAGCACCAGGCGGGCGCTGTGGCTGCCCGGCGCGGCCACGGGGCGGCCGCTGGTGCTGGCCCCGGTGGTGCGTACAAAGTGGTAGCCATCGGGCAGGTGGGTGTACACGTCGAGGGTGAGGTCGGCGATGGCTTTTTCGGCGCGGCCGCCCGGCACCTCGCCCACGCGCAGCTGCCGCACGCACAGCACTACGGGGTGGCGGCCGGCCGCCGCGGGCAGCTGGGCTTGCAAAAAGCTGGTGAGGTCGGTGGCGAGGTCGTGGCGAAAGAGCACCGCCGACGCCCGGTTGCTCGCGCCCCGGTACACGAGGCCGATGGGCACCTCGCGGGCGCGCCCGTCCAGCACCTGCGCTACGGCCAGGGGCTGGCGGGGCAGCGTGGGCAGCGGCCCCACTAGGTCGAGGTAGTGCTCCTGCCCCCGCGCGGCCAGGTGTAGGAGGCTAAAGAAAACGACAACCAGAGTCCGGCGCATAGGGCAGCTGTGCTTGGGCTGCCAAAGATGCACCGGCCGCTAGGCAGCCGCCAAGTGGCAGTCTTTGTACTTGCGGCCGCTGCCGCAGGGGCAGGCCGAATTGCGGCCCAGCACCTGCTTTTTGGTGCGGAGCTGGCGCAGCCACTGGCGGGGGCCAGTGGGGCCGGGGCGGGCGCTCAGCGTTTGTTCGGGGTGCTGGTGCAGGGCTTGGGTGAGGAGGTCGAACAAGGCGGGGTGGTGCTCTTGGAGTTTTTCGGGGCGCTCGAAGAAGTATTCGTTTACCACCGCGAAGAACTCGGCCTCGCTGGTGCCGGCGTAGGGGTCGATGTCGGGCGACTGGCCGGCGCGCACGGCGGCCAGCTCGCGGTGCAGCACCTCGGCCCAGGCGGCGCGCAGGGCCGGGGGCAGCACGGCACCTGGCACGCCGTCGATTTGGCCGTCGGCCTCGTCTACGAGGTGCGCAAACTCGTGCACGCCCACGTTGTGGCGGTCGTCGGCATTGGCGAAACCCTGGACGAGGGCGGCGCGGCTCAGGCGCATGTATTGGCTGGTCTGGAAGTTTTGCACCGAACCTAGGAGCGTGCCTTGCAGGGGCTGCACCTCGTGGTCGGGGCGGGTTTCGAGCTGCCAGGCGTCGGGCACGAGGAGCACTTCGTGCAGCGTGGGGTATTCCCAGCCGGGGAAGCCAAAAACGGGGATGACCGCCGCCGCCGCCGTGAGCACCCGCGCCAGGTCATCGACCTCGGTCTGGATGCCGGTGAGGCGCGTGCGGGCCAAAAAGAGCTGCATGGCTTGCTCGAAGCGCCCCTTGTCGGCGGCGCTGAGGCCGTTGTAGAAGGCGACGTGCTCCGTTAATAAATCGCGCCAGCCCGCCGGAAACGGTGTGGCCAGCGCGGCCCGCTGGCGGCGGGCATCGGCGGTGAGGTAGCGGTAGAAGGCAAAAAGTAGGGCCAGCAGCACGGCTCCGGCCAGGAGGTAGGAAGACAACATAAGCCCCGCTAAACGGCCGGGCGGGCCCGGCGGTTGGGGGCGGGCACTGGCGCGATTGCGGTTTCGGGTGCATTTTTGCGCTTTACCTCCCTCCATACCCTGCGCCAGCCGCCCGCTCCCATGAACGCCGACGACCTGAACAAAGCCCTTCTGGCTCTTATCGAGAAGAAAGCCGAGCTGCAAGTCCTCACCTACGACGACTCGCGCTACGACGACGTAGAGGAAGCCCTGCACGACCTCGAAGATGATTTTAACGACGACTACGGTCCCGACCTGGAGGCCGCGCTAGAAAAGGTGCACACCGACTTGCAGTCGGACACCGACGTACTGTTGCCCACGGCGTACCTGCCCGCCACCCTCACCCCCCACAAGGAGGACGGCGTCTGGATAGACTCGGAGAAGTACCCCGGCCGGGTGCGCCTCGTCCTGCGCCCTAATCCGGCGCGCTTCGTACTAACCACGAGCAAGGGCGAAGTAGAGGTGTGGACGGCTTAAGTCCGGCGCAGGCCGCGCAGCTGGCCCAGGTGCCGCGCGGCAATACGCAAAAGCACGTAAACCGCGACGTGCTGGCCGACTTACTGCGCCACGAGGCCCCGCGCTTACAGCAGCCCGCCCTGCGCTGGCTCGACGCGCCCTGCGGGGCGGGCGAGTTTCTGGCGCAGGTGCGGCGCTTTTTTCCGCAGGCCGCGCTGAGCGGCACCGATGTGCGGGCCGAAGCCCCGGCCGTACCCGGCGACCCTGTTCAGTACGTGCGGGGCGACCTGAGCCGGGGCGTGCCCTTTGCCGAGGCCGCGCCGTTTGATGTGGTTACCAGCATCAGCGGCATCATGTGCTTTGCCAATACGGCGCAGTTTGTGGCGGGCTGCGCCGAGCGGCTGCGGCCGGGCGGCCTGCTGCTCGTCAGCAACGACAACTGCCTGACGGTGCGCGACCGGCTTTCGTACCTGCACTCCGGGCGCGTGCGGCGGTTCAAACTCTTGTTCGAGCCCGACGAAGGCAACTTCCAGCTGGTGCAGCACCAGGAGCTCAAGCGCCTGTTTGACATCAATGGTATTGCCCTGCGGCGGGTGGTGTACACGTCTTTTTATACCGAAGACCTCCTGTACCTACCGCTGGCCCTGCTGCTGTGGCCCTGGCAGTGGTGGCAGTTGCGGCGCGCCCGCAGCAGCACCGGGCACGCCCTGCGGGGGCAGCTCTTTGGTTTCAAATCCTTGCTGTACCGCCATTATTTTTTTGTGGGCGAGAAGCAAGGGTAGGGGGGCGCCCCGTAGCGCGGGCGACTAGCCCGCGCTTTTTTTGTGCGGATTGCGGGCGGGTTTTAGGGCGGTTAATAAGGTGTGCGGGGAAGTGGTGCGTTGGGTTTTGGAGTTCTTTGTGGGCTCGGCGGTCCCCGTTACGGGCTCGTCTAACGTAGC
>Ga0265780_10004475_pt1 | contig 17980 bp, 22 predicted proteins | sample P1T30metagenome_FD_192432 | JGI IMG/M metagenome (GOLD analysis project Ga0265780, IMG submission 192432) | Plant litter microbial communities from East Loma Ridge, Irvine, California - P1 T30 | ecosystem: Environmental > Terrestrial > Plant litter > Unclassified | place: USA: California...
TCACGAATTCAATTCATGACCATGACCAAATCTCACTCACTCCTGGAAAGCACCCAGACTCTCATCATTCCAGCTCAAGAACTTGCCACTAAAATCCTTTACCTCGTCACCACCAACAGCTAGTTTCGCGATAACATGCCCTGGTTGCTCAGGTTTCAAAAGCCCCCCATTAGTCTTTAGTCCACTGAACTTTTCCCTGTCCTTCTCGCTCATCCTCTCATGATGAACTTCGCGGATTTCTCGCTGCATTTCCGTGTCTACGACACCGGGACGAATGGAAATGGTAGTCACGTCTGGTTCTTCTACGGAAAGGGTTAGAGCGAGGTGGTTCAGCACTGCTTTGCCCGCGCCGTAGCAGCCCCAGCCTTGGTAGGCGGAAGTTGCGGCACCCGAGGAGGTGAGAATGATGCGGCCACGCGAAGTGCGGAGGAGGGGTAGTGAAGCGTTGATCTAAGCTGGGGGTTAGTGATTTTGATTAGGCTTCAAACGAGCAGTTGGACGTGAAAAAGAAAGAAAGAAAGAAAACAATTTGTACATGACAAAAGAAAACATGAAAATAACCACTTTACATACCAAACCAACCGCGCTAAACACATTCACATCAAATGCCTTTCTCCACTCCTCCGCACTACTTTCCCCCACCTTCTTTACCGGATCCAGCGAGCCGTGGTTGATGATCAGACTGTCAAGACGGCCCCATTGCGATTTTGCTACCTCGACGGCTTTTGCAGCGAGGGACGGGTCGCTCATGTCGCCGGCGAGTATCGAGACTTGTTAGGCTCCATATTGGGCGTGAAGTTTGTCGAGGGCCGCGCGCGTACGTGAGATGAGGATGAGTTTATGGGAGCGGGTGAGCAGGTGGTGGGCGATTGCCAAGCCGATGCCTAGTGGGAGGTGTTAGTGTGGGGAGCATGTTGGCATGTTGGGCACGTGAGAGGTTATTGTGTAATGAGTGATTTTCAGCCATTGTGTTTGAGGATTAAGAGGGATTTCAAAACTTTCTAGTGGGGAAACAATTGATTGTGCTAGGTGAGTCAGTCACGTACCTCTGGAAGCTCCGGTAAGGATGACAACCATGTCTTTTGAGGTGTTCATCTTGCGTCTCTCTCGCTCTCTCTTTTTTTGGATGTTGCTTGGTAATGCTCCGGGTGCGGATATGACGAGGTTAAAAAGTTGTTGCGCGGGTGTGTAAGAGGGGTTTACGTCATAGTAGTCGGGCCGAACTGTGGCTTTGGTCCCGACGTCAAGTTTGTTGTACCTACGGAGCATGACATGATTTTAACAAGATTAATTTCACTCTAAGCGTGTGGGACATTTACATAGTTCTGTCGTGGTAGAGTGGTTTATAGCTTGTTGGAAATTATGTAATAGCTGCATGCGAGAATCGTTACTAGACCTGATGACTAACACGTTATGATTACATTCGTTATGTACTACTTAGGTTAATTACCTAGCTCCTATTAAAGCTCAACTCCTTTTGTTTTCTTCATATCCCTCGAGCTTAAGATACTTTAGATAGTGGCTCACTGGCATCCTATTACTCTTCGGGAATGATAGGCAGTGTAACATAGTTTTGGTCGTCGCCGTTGAAGTGTATATTGTTATTGCCGGCAAAGACATTATCAGGTCTAGTAATCCATGTCAGTATTTGGTTTGAATCTACAACAAATGGTTGCAAAGACTGACCTGTCGTCTGGATCATAGTGTCCGAAGATACCCGTTCCCTGAGTATCTCTACTACTAACCTCCAGCGCCAATGTATTGCCTTTACCGACAATACCATTGGTAGGCCACAACTCAATATCAACTGGACATACCTTGCCAGCCTCTGCATCCTGGACATTGGCTTTCCGATACTCGCGGTACGGTAGATAAGCCCTATGCCTTGGATGGTTTTCGTTGACCTTACGCAGACTGACCCGTAGCCAACCCTTGACTACAGGGACAGGATCGCCCATGCTGCCAGTGTAGAAGATTTCCTTGCCTTGGACATCGAAGTGTCGAAGCGTAACGAAGATGTCCATGTCGGATGGTGAATTTTGCCCAGGAATCCCGCTGCGGGAAACACCGAGGTGGGCCATTATGTGTCCGGTAATTTCAGTCTCGGCTTCAAAAGGCGAAGTCGTGAATTGTACAAGTTGGGGGTGGTCAACATTGCCTAGTGCCTTGTACGACACTATTTCTTCCGATGGGCTAGGGATCTTTGTTTCTGACTTGTTGTTTGTTGTCAGGTAGAACCTCGTGTACTGGGTACGAGCAATAGGACACTCGTTCTCTTTCCTTCTCGAGAAAGCTGCAACTTCTGCGACAGGGTTGTTGAAGCCTTGATTGCCTTTTCTCAGCAAAACGTCAATGGGTGGCACCTTGCCTTTGATCGACCAGCCCTCACGATCATCTACTTTGAGGAGGGCGTCTAGGAAGCTTCGCTGTACTTCAACCTCTGCATCCTCGTAAAGGGAAGATCGTGTCGCCCCACGATGAATCGGAGGTACGTCAAGTCGCTGCCGGCGTTCATAAAGCCCTGAACGTTACCTCTCAGATGTAATCATATACCGCCCCAGTTGGCTACGGAAAGAAGCGGCACTTTGATCTTTGCTATGTCGTAGTCGGTTTTCATGTAGTAGGCATCATCTGCAAACTTGTTTCTGGAGATGTCGTCAACTTGAACCCGTCGATTTGCAGCCAGCTCCTCTGGGCTTAGATCTCCCTCGATAGTATCCGGGCCCCAATTAGTTGCCCTACGCCCAGGACGGCCATATTGATTTGTAATGACTTGGCGGTCCCACCAGGCTTTCATAAACTGATTACTCGCGATTCCTCCGTAGCGGACGGCGTCTCTGTAATAGTCACTGAAACCTTCCCAGGGTATAATGGCCTCAAGGCCCTCGGGCTGGAGTGCGGCGACTCCCCACTGACTTGCAGCATAGTAAGAGATGCCAAGCAGCCCGACTTTGCCCGAAGACCATGTCTGTTGAGCAGCCCACTCTATGACGTCGAAAAAGTTTTCCGGAACACTGTTGGACAATGTATGAGTATTCCCGGGCTTTGGCCAGCCCCGCGCTCATCTGCCCGAACAACAGCATAGCCGTGATCGGTCCAGAAGGCAGAATGCAGTGTCTCCCACACTGCATGCTCAGACTTGTGCTTTGGATTGACCTCAGCGTATGAGCTTGAATTAAAACTATACAATCATTATCAGCTACCAACTTACTCTTTTTTTTGGATGGTTTGAAAATTCACTCTGCATAGGGAATATCTTTGCCATAAGGCCCATAGGTGATTATGACTGGTACAGGAGCGCCAGTCTTTGGCCTGTACACATTCACACGAACCAAGCCTTTGTCAGAAGTTTTGATTGGAACATCGATGTTCTGCTCGTAAATGTACGAATATTTGTCATGATCAACAGTGCTAATAACGCGAATCTGGTTCGGTAAAGTGGGCTAAGATGCGTCGAGTTGGTGACTGTACTGGTAGTCTTAACAACTCTGTGGCGTGATAGTTTGTAAAGTGAATAGAAAACCCATCGAGATATAGTGTGGTTATATGAAATTGTTGGCGATGCGATTAAGGAGACCTTACAGTACTCTCGGCCTCTCAGGTCGTCCAGAGAGCCGAAAACAAGGTTTGGCTAGATACCTATCTTCAGGCTCTCGCTCTGGAGGAAAGCCCGAGATCGCGAGACTAATGCAAGACTAATGGCTTACGTATGTGAGGAAAGGTCTTGGTATCTTTGGATTACCTAGCTTTGGTGTGCTTGCTGCCGGTCTTTCACAGTAGCTGAACGACTTGTTTTTCCTTTTGCTTGAAAACCTGGAAAGCATGGAATTTGTTCATACCAAGTTAAAATCGAGGGTTGATAGATAGTATGCTCACTTTGGCATTGAAACTCGAGGGCGTATCTTTCATAGACACTCTATAAGCACAAAATACCCGCTGTGTTTTATGGCCATGACTTTTGTTATATACAAATCGCCCTCAGGGGTACTGTGCCAGGGAATTCCCGCGCAGAATCACCCCCAAAACACTTCGTACGAGGGCGACCGACATGCATATGGAGCTACTTGGGTGGACAGATCTAGTGTCTTACTACATACTAGCCTTCCCGCGGCTCTCAAAAGGTAAGATGAGTACCAACAGTCCCGCAGCAATGAACAACGCCCCACTCGCATAAACAGGCGCACTAGTCTCTAAATTCGCAAACATTGCAACAATCGGTGCCATGATGCCAAAGATGCGGTTTGCACTGGCCGTGATGGCGTTCCCTGTCCCGCGATCTTTTGTTGCAAATATCTCTGGCGTGTAGGCATACAAAACCGCGTACATGATATTCGACATGAAGTTGTAGGCGCAATTCCAGCCTAACAGGCTATTTGAACTGAGTGCCGTCGTGGAGCAGAGAAGAAATACTCCAGTAAGCACCGTTGATAGGGCAAGCGTGCCTTTGCGTCCAACGTATGGCGTTTCTACAAGGATACCGCCGAGAATGCAGCCTGGGACGCCGAGAACTGCAATAATCAGGCTGTTACGGTAGGTAATGTATGTTGATCCGTCACCGTAGTCTACTCCGCGAGTAGCTTGGATGTAGGGCAGGAAGGCATTGTAGAGTGGGTAACCGAGACCAATCAATGCCCATATCAGGGTAACGATGCTCGTTGAGAAGGCCAGTTTCTTTGTAGCGAATAGGGCTTTGATGTGCGAACTGTCTATCTTCTCAAGGTTGCGCTTAACTGCTGCGGTGGCGGTGGTGCGCTGTGGCGCGGTACCGGGCAGTGCAAGGTTGTCGCAGGCCTCCAAGTCGGACAGAGTCAGGGAAGAAGTTTTGCCGTTGCGGCGAGCGACTTCGTGGACGATACGGACAGCTTGCATATCGTTGCCTTTACCCATGAGAAACTTTGGGGATTCGAAAATTGTGAATAGTATGAAGCGGGTGATGAACATTATCAGAGCAACACCACCCATTACCTATGTGTATGTATTAGTGAGAAATTATAATGTTTAAAAAGTTGGAACAGACAATCATAAAGTATCTCCATCCCATGTTCTTTTCCTTTGTGCAATTCATCTCAGTTTGTTGGCATGTCAAGTTTCCCAGCAAGGGCCAAGCAACGAGAGTGGCGAAGACTTGAGCAAGCGACCAATAAATAGAGAGTATTGTGAGTAGATATTGATGAGAACCTGGCAGGAACTCCAAGAAAACTGGGCCCATATGTTAGTATATGTCTTGCCAACGGTACCACAGAATTGCTTACTTGCACTATCCACAGGTAGGTTTCCACCGACCCCAATAGACCAGAGTGCAGCAAAATTGCCAATGGCAGCAAAGGTTGGACTGCCAGCTGCTGCCAACCCAAATACAGCGGTGATGCCAATGGTGAGATTGAAAGCCCATCGTCTACCGAAGATGTCACAACCGAACCCCCAGAATACGGCGCCGACAAGGAGGCCAATATTCTGGGACAGGGTCAGAAAAGGTGGCCTTGTAGGACTGAACTCATTGCTGACTGGGGTGAATATCAGCGAGGTTACAATTGGCCAGAGATTATCCATTGCCCATCCAAATCCTATGACGATGAAAAGCTGGTGCACTTGTTAGTTTACTCGATAAACGAGTAGGTATAGCAGAAAAAATACCTGCCACTGGTACCTTCCCATACCAATGTCCTGGATCGCCTTGTTCAACATCTTTGCCTTGGCTTCATATACGGGATCTAGCGACCCGTCTTCCAGGACGCTGACAGGAACTTCTCCATCGCTTGTCATTGTTTCCGCAGTGGGCTCTTTATTTCCGTAGTCTTGAGGCCCTGTCGTGTCCACTGGTACATTGGCCATTGTCAGTGAATCAGCTCAACGGGAACGTATTATTTGTTAGTCGGTAAGAGGTTCAGTTGTGAGAGTGTACAAACACTGGCCTACCTAGGTAGCAAGGTAGAGCAAAGACAGGCGATGCCTGGGGTCATTTGGGTGCAACGTGAACTATGTAACCTGTAGCTAACATGGCGCTATTTCCTGTTGCGCAATAAGCCTCCCCGCTCGCGCAATGCAAGAAGCCAAGCGGGTGAGGCAACATCCTGCGCGGGGCATATTCATGTGTGGGGGGGCCAAACCAAGCCGTTGACGTAGTTTATGCGATAGTTGAGGGTGTATTGCATGTGATAAGGTGTGTCCATGTCGGGCAAGATCAGCACTGCACGTGAGTGGTTGCGGAAATTATGTTTAGTCCAGTATGCGCTAGTACTACATGCAGCCGTGTTGGGAATGCAGCAACTATAGGCGATCTTCATTGACCTCTGTTTGGATGTATAGAGTTTGGTATGAATTATTTGTTTATACCAAGAATGTATCTCACTAGGCATTCGTGTACATGATGTTGGCGGAGCCATGGGCAACACACAGTGCAAGCCACCCGTGCGCAGACGGTGGCCTACTTCCACAGCTTGCTCAAACTAGTGGCCTTGTCGTCGTGCTTGTTCAGCACCTTGGCCGTGGCCAGATCGAAATCCTCCTGCGTTACGTGCACTCTCCTCTCCCTGAGGGCATACATTCCAGCCTCTGTGCAAACACCCTTTAGCTCAGCACCCGAGCACCCATTCATCTTCTCAGCGATCTTGGTCAAGTTGATACCCCGCGTCAAGTTCATACTCCTGGAGTGGATGCGAAGAATATCGGCACGGGCCTCGACGGTTGGCGGCGGGAACTCGATCTTTCGGTCGATACGGCCGGGTCGTAGTAAAGCGGGATCTAGGATGTCCAAACGATTGGTGGCCATGATGATCTTGATGTTCTTAGTAGGCTCGAAACCGTCGAGCTGGTTGAGTAGTTCCAACATGGTCCTCTGCACCTCGGAATCACCACCTGAACTTCCCTCGACACGACTTGAGCCGATGCTGTCAATCTCATCCATAAAGATGATGCTAGGCGCATGCTCTCGTGCCATGACGAAAAGTTCTCGGACCATGCGACTACCTTCACCAATGTACTTTTGCACCAGTTCGCTACCAGACACTCGGATGAACTTGCAGTCGGCGTGATGTGCGACGGCACGGGCAAGCAGCGTCTTCCCTGTTCCTGGTGGGCCATACAGCAAGACACCCTTGGGCTGAGCGATTCCAAGCGATTCAAACAGTTCGGGATGTTGCAGACCCAGCTCGATGACCTCTTTGATCTCCTTGATCTGCTGGTCCAGACCTCCAATCATGTCGTACGTGCTGTCGGGCACCTTTTCGACCATCATGAGCGAGACGAGCGGGTCGACTGACGATGGAAGCAGCTTCTCGAGCTTGTATGAATCGCTGAGGAGGGTGACACGTTTGCCGGCCGTGAGCTTGCTGATGTCGACGCTGTCTGCAACATCGACGACTACGTTTTGATTAGCATGGAATCGATTGGGATTCGCAAGTGAGACGCACCGTATTTGCCCTCTGGATGCACCTTGACCAGGACCTTTTTAGTGCCCATGACCTTCACCACCTCGCCAACGTAAGACCCCGGCTGCTGGAGAAGACCGAGCTCCTCCCGTAGTAACCGCACTCGCGAGTTGTAGTCGTTCCGCTGGGCTTCAAGGCGCCGCAGTTTTGCCTGGCCCTGTATGATCTCGAGCTTCATTGCCTCGATCTTGTTGTGGAAGAAGGTGTCGAGCGCCATGGCTGTGGCGGGCGCCGGTGGGCGGTGGACGAGCTGATGTTGGAGATTGAAAGCGCACACGGGTGCGATAAGGACCGTCGGACGATTGTTGGCAAAGGTGTGGCCGGGGTCGAGGCTGTGGCTGGGGGATGGTGATGGACGTTGGATTGTCGGTGTTGTATTGCACCCTGGCAGTTGACACCAACACCACCACGACCAACCGTCACTGGAAGCTTCCGAAGCTGCGATTGCGGATCAATAGTTTCGCCGCTGCCGCTGCCGTGTGGCTAGTGTGGCTAGTGCCTGCGCCTCACCTAAGCCGATCCAGCCGGTCCAGCCACTTGGCCCCACAGCACGCGCCCGTGGCTAAACATTCAGCATTGCACAGCCACTGGAGAAGGATAGCGATGCAGGCGGCCATAGATGACGTGAGGCACTCCGGCACCCGGTCACCGGCCAGTACATGGCCTGTTGTCATGCGTGCTGTGAAAATCTCAGTGCAGCGCTTGCAGCGGTCTTATCAGGCTGGAGTGAGGTAGGGTCCGCAAATATGCCCGGGAGCTTGCGGCGTGAGAGACGCTGGATGGCTTGGTTGCCCGCCATCGGGAATCTAATGGGTCATCTGCTGATGTTTCCCACACACACCTCATCAGAGGCGCACGACCAGCATTGTGATGCCGAATTTCCTTCGTTTCAGAGCTGTCAAGACAAGGCGGCCGAGTAGTGCCTCGCGCAGATAGATACCCAATACCCAACTTGCGCTGTGACCAGCCATCGTTTCCCTAACCAGGGTCGAGCTACAGATAAACCTTGTTTGTCCATCCTGTACCGCACAGCGACAACACCATGGAGGATCGCACGCCACCCGGAGGCAGGCCCAAGCCGTCGCCAGAGACGTCTCGCCGGAGCAGTCTTCAGGCCACCGTTGGCACTGGCACTGGCACTGCTATCGGCAGTGACAGCGGCAGCAACACGCCTGCACAGAGCGCGACAGGCGCAGAGTCGGCGCGCAGACGGCCGCAACCTGCTATGCAGCCCTCAGGTTATGGTAAGAAGCGCTTCTTAGCCTTGAGCTTACAACCTCCGCAAAACAAACTAACGTGAACGCAGGTTCCATAACCTCTGGCATGGAGCGACGACAGCAGCAGCAGCAGCAGCAGCAGCAACAACCGACCCCGAACCCGACCCCGTCAGAAAGCTCGGCAAAGGCGAAGAAGCCCCCTATGACGCGTCGTGCAACATCCTCCAAATTCCCACAAAAGGGACAGGAGTTTAGTGTTGACGATGCTGAAGAGGAGGTGGAGCTCGACCAAGCCCAGCAGGACCAGCAGAAGAAACCACGGCCAAACCTGCGTACCAAGCCTTCAACAGTTCGACGCAGACCTGCTGTGCCACCCGCTACCCTCACCACCATAGATTCCACCGAGGACGACGACGTTGAGCAAGAGAACCCAGGCCCACCAACTACCTCCGACCCTGACGCGGCGCCCGGCTCGTCTAGCGAAGAGACGGTGCAAGCAGAAGACGAGAGTGGAGGCGGCGACGACGACGACGATCTAAGCGATGCCGAGAGCTTCACACTGCGTGATCGTCAGGATGCCATCAACGTCACACATCCCTTCGGAATCAGGATCTGGAAGCCTGCCCTCTACAAGAAGGGTCGCTCCGTACAGCGCAATGCCGAAGAAGACATCCACTCGTCCCCAGGCCTCTACGTCAGCCGATGGCTGCTCCTCTTCAACATTGCTTGGACACTCATTTTTGGTTGGTGGCTGGCGGCTGTCGCAGCTGCTGGAGGTCTACTCTGCGCCCTCCTCGGTTTCAGTGAGAGCTGCAAGGAGTACTCCCACCTTCTCTTCCACCTCGCCGGCTATCTGCTCTATCCCTTTGGTAAGTACGTAAAACTCATGCAGGATGAGGCCTACATAGAAGAAGATGAAGGCGAAGGTCGCAGCATCAGCGAGTACGAGCAGTGGCAGAGTGGTGACATTGAAGAGGGCCGTCTCTTCTTCGGACCCACAACCGCCACCAGCTCCCTCGTTGGTCGTAGGCGCAACAGCGTTGACTCTGCTGGTGACGAGACGACAAGCCTACTCGGTAGAGAAGGACGTGCTAACCTCAACCACACTGACACCGCAAACACCAAGAGAAGGCTCTTTGGTCGCGGCAAGTGGAATCTTGGTCGCGTTGTCTTCTTCCTGTTCTTTTACGGCATCCTCACACCCTCGCTGTTCTTCGTCTCGGGCCTTTGCTGGTTCCTGGTTTTCACAATTCCCATGGGTAAGACTACACTACTATTGTTCGATCATCTACGCCGCCACCCCTTGGCACTTTCGTTCCATTCAGACAACGGAAACGTGCGTCGCCCTGGGGAGTCATCTTCCATACTTCTTTGTACCTACCGCGCAGTCGGTATCAAGTATTGGAAGTACACCATCGACGGAACGAACATCTTCCTCATCAATCTGCTCGGCCTTGTAGCCTTCACAATCTTCGACTACTTTGTTTTGGCTGAGGCTATGGAGCTCAAGTTCTGGTTGACGGATCAGTTCCTGCTCTTTACGCTTGCACTGTTATCCATCATTCCGCTGGCATACTTCATTGGCCAAGCCGTTGCTTCCATTTCAGCTCAGTCATCCATGGGCGTCGGCGCAACCATTAATGCTTTCTTCTCCACAGTAGTCGAGGTCTTCCTCTACTGCGTAGCTCTTAAACAGGGCAAGGCCCAACTTGTCGAGGGAAGTATCATCGGTAGTATCTTTGCTGGTATTCTGTTTCTGCCGGGCTTGTCCATGTGTTTTGGTGCTTTGAAGCGTAAGACCCAACGTTTTAATGTACGTTCGGCCGGTGTAACGTCAACCATGCTTCTTTTCGCCGTCATTGGTGCCTTTGGCCCCACCCTGTTCTACCAGATCTATGGCAGCGTAAGAAAATACCGCGCCCAGTTTGCACTAGCTCCACTAACAAACCCCAGCATGAACTAAATTGCCGCCAATGTGTGTTCTCTCATAGTGGTTCCCCCGAGAGGGACTGCCGCAGATGTTACTACTCGCAAACCCCGGCACTGAACGACCGTTTCTACAACGAAGCGGTCAAGCCTTACACGTGGTTCGCAGCCGCATTGCTCTTCTTCTCCTACATCATCGGTCTTCTGTTCACTCTCCGGACCCATGCCGCTACCATCTGGACGGAGCCGGATGCTCAAGAGAAGAAGCTCCTGGAGATGAGTGCAAGTAGCCTCAGTCAAAGCGGTCACCTGGAGTTCCCCCCTCACTCCTCGTTCGTTAGACAAAATACCGGCCAGTCAACATCTCGCGCGCACATACGTGATAGCCAGTTGTACAGGCGCATGGTAAACCAAACTTTGCATGAAGTAGGCCTTGATACAGACCAGAACGCATCGGACAACAGGGAGCAAGGCTCAAAGGCTGATAACCATACGGTGCACATGGTACCGCCAAAAGACAATGATGCACACTCACATCACTCTTTCCATGTCGAAGGCTTGACCGATGATGCTGCACAGTCCCTGGCACGCCAAATTACGGAGATTGCAGCGACTACAACAGCTCTGGCTACACGCGACGTTACTCGAGCCCCTCGCAAAGCTGCTCAGCTTGCTCACGCATCGACCAAAGATCGCCCCGTTCACACAAGAACAACCACTGAGGCCGGACCCGAGGACCCTGACACGGCACCTGGCCATACTTCCGGGGGACACGATGCACCAAATTGGAGCCGACAGAAGAGTGCTGCCATTTTGTTGACGGCAACTCTAGCTTATGCGGTCATTGCCGAAATTCTTGTCAATACCGTAGACGCTGTCCTTGAGGGCTCCGACATCGACGAAAAGTTTTTGGGCATCACGCTATTCGCTCTAGTCCCCAACACTACAGAGTTCTTGAACGCTATTTCTTTTGCCATGAACGGTAACATCGCACTCTCGATGGAGATTGGTTCTGCATACGCACTGCAAGTCTGTCTTCTGCAGATTCCGGCTCTAGTCTTCTACAGCGCCATCCACACGGGCTATATTCCTGCCCACGAAGTCGCAAATCAAACATTCACGCTGATTTTCCCACAATGGGATATGATCACTGTGATCCTTTGCGTCTTCCTGCTGTCATACATGTACGGCGAGGGAAAGAGCAACTACTTCAAAGGGTCGATTCTTATTCTATCTTACCTTGTGGTTATTGCTGGTTTCTACTTGTCGGGCTTCAACGACTTCGAGAGGATGGGTATTGATCCGATGGATACATTGGCGCTTGGGGAACAGGCCCAATCGATGTCTTTCAAGACAAGAGGCAGGAATGGAGTGGCGTACTGAGAAGCACAAGATGATCAGGGTGTTAACAGGTGATTGTATAAGTGTGCAAACCGCATTGGTTTAGGAACGTGCAAATATGGGACAGCACAGGCGTTTGGAGTGGGTATTTGTAGGAAGCTAATCATATCTTAAGCCGAAAGAACCATAGTACATGTAATGATCGACCGTAAAGGTACAAAATCTTGTAAAGCTGTTATTTATTGCAGGTATAACCGATCGCCGTGGCTAGCTAATCATTCGCTGGACATGTATGGTGATGTTAGTCAAAGCTGAAGATACTGTACAGTTATGGGTTGTCCTACTTGCAACCATTAGGAGGTGCATCTGAACGCTGAGTTTGCGCGCAGTAGATATATGCCTCTGCCAAAGACGCTGTGGCACAATATATATATATATATGAAAAACGACCCTGTAGTACCCTATCGTCTCTACAGAATCCCTACCTTCTCTTCCAGCGTGACATGCCCTGGACTTCCGGGACTTTCGACTTCCCACACCTTCTCCGACTCTCCAAGCACAAACTCAATCGTGCCACCCTCTACCATCACATCTTCGTGCGTGACCCAGCTCTTGGTCCACTCGACTCCGTTCACCTTGACGCTCTGCACGTAATAGCTCTCCTGCCCCAAGCCCTCGGCTGTGATGCGTAACGTTCGGTTGCCATTGACAGTCATGTTGAGGTCGGGGAACCAGGGCGAGGAGATGAGGTAGATCGGTTGCGTTACGACAGGGTAGAGGCCGATCATCTGCCAAATAAGCCACGAGTTTAGCGCACCGGCGTCGGAGTTTCCTGGGATGCCGTAAGGTTGATTCTTGAAGCTGAGTCGACCTTGTTAGTTTGTTGCTTTGACGTGGAGAAGGGATGGGGGTAAGCAAGCGGCTTACTATCTTCGGGCCAAGGCGCGCGATTCATAGACGCTTTTGTATTGTTTGTTGATGTAATTGTAGAGATATGGGGTTTGGAAGTCGGGCTCATTTCTGATATCTGAGCGTCAGTGTGTTTGCCGGCAAGGGGAAGGGAGAGAGAGAGCTCAACGTACCCAATGTTCATCAACGTGTCGATGCCCGCTCCATTGACGCCCAAGTCCTGCTGACTGCTGTTTGGCTGGAATATGTGATCAAGTCTCCTCTCAAACTCGTCCTTTCCTCCCATGAACTCAATCAGCGTGTCCATGTCATGGGGTACGTTGAACGAGTACTCAAACGGTGTAGCCTCGTAGGTAATCGCGCTCCACGAACATCCGTCGCACTGGGCAGGATTGTAGTTGGAGGCGTTGAATGTGCCGTTTGACAGTCTCGGTGCCAGAAATCCTCTGAATTCTGGCTCGATACCCATGCTGGTGGCATCATGGTCCCAAGTCCGTTGCCATCCCGCGCTTCGCTTCAGGTACTTTTGCACATCCTCTGGTCTCTCTCCTGCAGCGACCTGAGCTACTGCAAAATCGTTCAAACTATACTCCACTGTCCGTGACACACATCGTTCGTTCAGATCTTGGCTTACATACCCCAGGTTCTTCCAATCCGCCAAAGCAGCTCTTCCTTCTTTGTCCTTGAACCGCAGATCGGGTATGACTTCGGCGTCCTTCAGCATGGCTGCGTATCCATCTGTCCAATTGATACCCTCACGTAGGCCTTTGATGTATGCGTCAGCCAACACGTTGTCAGCGTTCGACCCACCCTGGGAGAGCCCGTTGTAGTTTCCAGAACGTCCATCAGGAAGGAAACCATCGTGTCGATAGATGTCAATAAGGGCACGGATTTGGCCGGTGTAGGCTGCGGGCTGGATAAGGTGGTGGAGGGAAGTTGTGCAACGAAAGGTATCCCCTAGTCACTGATTAGTATTGAGTAATGGGGCGATCAAAGGCCACTTACAGATGGCGTAGAAGTCGTCATAATACGGCTCCTGAGATTCCCACAATGGATTTTCACCAGTTCGGTTGGAGGGCATTAAATGGGCAAAATAGAGTGAGGAATATAGGAGCGTAAGGTCGGTTGTGTTGGCGGATTCGCCTATGTCGACCCGCATAGTGTTGAATATGTCATCGTTCCATGTCTTTACAGCTGCACTGACGGTGTCGTTGAGGTTCCATGTAGGGATTTCTGCATCTTTGAAAGTGCATGCTTTTTCTGCCGAAATGAAGGATATCCCAACTCTGGAGTGTAAACTGGATGGCATTTCGGTATCCTTCCAGGTGAACAGCGCCCCGACAGTATCATGCCGACTTGCTGCCTTCCTGCTTTTACCACCCATACTAGGCGTTGTGGTGTTTTCCGCGTTGAAAGCATGGGCCTGGTCCGGGGCCGAATCGAATTGGCCACAAAAGTACACTTTGTACGGCGCGCCTTCGTTCCAGCCTGCCTCGTATACTCCATAGCCGCGATACTCGGTGCCATCCTCGGAGATTTCAATCTCGGAATCTACGTAGCGTTGTGTGCAGACACTACCTCGAGCACTAGGGAGTCGGTGGGTAAGATCAACTAGCACGTTCTTCTCACCAGCGGGAAAGCTGTAGTGTAATATGCCAGCGTGAGCAGTGCCTGATAGTTCGATTGAGACCCCGCTTTCCAGATCTGTCTTGAAGTATCCGACGCTAGCACTATCGTTTCCAATGCGATGTTGCCAATACGTCCGGTTGTTCAGAATGTCTACGGGCGCGGTCGTTGTGGTAAGCGGCATTTGCGAGATAACTCCATATCTTCGCCATGTAAGCAGAATGTTCATGTTTGCAGATGCCATTGCTTACTTCGGACAGCCACCAGTACCACTCACATGCATCATCGAAACCCCAGTTACGTTTCCTTCAGGCGTATATCCTCCATTCAGCACGGCCATTTGCGGGTTTGTTTCGTAAGTGTCGATACCAATCTTTACAACACCGTACGGGACAGCTCCACCAATGAAGATATCACCTCCTCCAAAAGCCCTCCCAGGTGTTGGTCCTTCGGACCCGATGAACGGATTCACATACTGCGCAAAATTGGCTTCCCCAGCTGTTAAGCCGCTCAGCACGAGCAAAGCCAAAGATTTGAGGTCTTTCATGATGATTACTTGGGACGCTAGGCAGTGGAGACCGACTCGGACATGGCAACAGACGTTGTCTTATAACTACGTAGTAACTGTCGGTGTGATCACAACGCAGCGTGATCTGGGGTACTTTACGCCGAGAAGCCGAACTTCTGTCCGTTTTGCGGGGCCCCACGCCCAAAAAGGTGACCCTTGTGCGGAAGCAGTGGGCTTCCGCAGCGCCGAGAAGTCACTTCCAGGTTCTCATCCGTGTTGAAAAGATCAAGTCGCAGCGAATACATGGGGGCGGGGAGGGGTACTTGTTCCCGAGGGTATTCGCTACTTTGTGGGTTAGAGAAGAGCCAATGCGTTTGCCGACATAAGCGTATTGAAGGCAGGCTCTCTCTCTCTATATTATCACATGTGGTGATGGCCGTTGCTAGTTGAGAATTTGACCATGTTCAAAGTACATAGACGTGTGCCTTTGCAGATTAGCATTGCGATCGTGCCTTGGCCAATCGCGCTTCACCGTGCACTATGTATTCATCCGGACCAAGTACCAGCTTCAATCTGAGAGAACGAGTATCCTGTTTAAAAGCCAACCTAGCGCACGCTGTTCGTAAGGGGTATTCTACACATTAACAAGGTAAACATAACGTAGACAACAAGTTGCCCAATGCTGGAAACCGGGCCACTGGGACTGCCAACCAGACGATTGCAATATCCAATCGGGGCGACTAATGCTCCACGCCTGGTCTCGACTGACCATCAGCGGGTGATGCTGGAGTGGTACCAGTCGTGCCGGATTGTGCTTGATACGTTGGGCTCTCCTCCCTCCTCTCTCTTCTCGTACGGCCAGCAAAGACATCACTTAGGCGATTGCTGATCCTCCTACTTCTTGTATCCTCAACACTAGCATTCACACCATCACCTGCCAAGTCGCCGCTGTGATTTCTGCGTTGCTCTCTTAGGCGCCGTAAAGCGTTGATGCGCTCTTCAGTCGAAGCGTTGGGCCGGTGGCGGAGCGAGAGGATGTCACGGAATGCGGTACGCCGACGATGCGACGTTTCGCCCTCGGGATTCAGCGGCGGAGCGAGCCCATCCAAGTTCTGCGAGTCGTACGAATCGCGCGATTGTACAGGGCGGAGATCGACACGGCTGGATATTGTCAGTCAGATTCGGGCAGAAAAGGAGTGATTGAATTACCATAGCGGACAGGTGCCGGAAACGTTCAGAAGCCATGGGTCTACGCATTCGGGGTGAAACTTGTGGTCGCACGGCAAAACGCGAAGATCCTGGCCCTTTTCGAAGTCTTCGGTGCAGATGGAGCACCCCAAGCTCTCATCAGACGAAGCGTTATCGGTTCCTGTTGCGCCTGTGGCAGACTGTGCAGGTGCAATGCCTGACTGGTGCTCCTCAGCCACGGCTCGTGTCGCAGCTTGTGGAGTGTCGGTCGGGACAGCCGTGATTTTGGGCATGGTAGCCGTAGCGTCGTCCTGCTGGCCGGTTGTTGCTCGTTCCGGCTGTACTCGACTATTTAGATTCGCCCCTGTTACTTGACCAGCTGGCCCCAATTCTACATCTGTAGGCTTCTCTGGCTCTTTCTCGCCGAACTTGACAATGGGGATCGTGTCGAGTATGGCCCTGCCCAACCCTCTGGCCCTGCTCTGTCGCGGTCGTCCGAGTACGTTTCGTGGGCCATATCGCTCAGGGTGACGATGTGCGCGTACAGCACCGGTGATGATGATGACCAAGAACAGGGCTGTTATGATGCCCGTGATGCTGTACAGGATAATCATGGCTACCGCTGTAGATGGCGATGGCCCCAGCGGGTTCTGGGCCTGGTACGGGTCGCTCTTTCCATCACCACTTGCACCCCCTCCTCTGGCCTGGACCTTGACAAAGTACTTCATGTGTGCGGGTAGGTTGCTGATGGCGTCTAGCACCTGCCTCGACTCTTGCGAGGTGGTCATGGAGTAGACGGCAAAGTTGTCCATGATGGTTTGCGTGCTTTCGAGGGTATAGTTGCAGTAGTCGGTGACGGTGCTGTACAGGATGATGGCGGAGATGTTGGCTTGTTGGTAGGCTTGTTCGAACACTCTCTGGGCATTGTCGAAGCCGGTGTAGTCGCTCGGGTTGCAGCTGATGTATGCGATCTCGTTGGCGGCGATGCTGGCGACGTTGGAGAAGTTTGTGTTGTACAGGTTGCCCTCGACCTAGTAGTGCGTGTCAGCGTACCTGTCGCATGCGCCACGAGTGGGTGAAACGAACGGATCGGGTTGCTTGCTGGGTCAAGGGTACCAGGTCAGCAATTTTGCTGCTGTCGGCTTCTGCATGGGAGAGCGGAAGCGTAACATGGCCCAGGTCGGGGCGTGCCGTCGAGGAATTGGTGGGTGAGATGGTGGCCGCGGCGGCTGTCGCAAACAGCAGGCAGGTCAACTGCCAGTGCAGGCGCCCAAGTAGCAGCAGCAGCATGTCCGGATGCGCCGGCCCCGTCGGCGCGGATGCTGAAGATGTCGCTTGCGACAGCAGCAGTAAAGCTGCGCGTTATTGCTATTGTGCTTGTTGTTGTTGTTGTTGTTGTTCTTCTTCTTCTTCTTCTTCTTATGGATGGCCAGCACTCCAGGTTGGGCGCCCCATGTGTTGGACTCGAGGGCGTGGGGGGTTTCGCAGGCTTGTCACGATTCCAACACACTCCGGGCCAGGCGGAGGGATTATACGACGGGACAGTCTTCGTAGCGCACAACGACCATTGTTGGCGCGCAAGGAGAAGGGGGGGATGCGTACAAGTACAAAATCATCGGACGTGTGCGGGCTCCGGTGGCATATCGATTGATGTTCGCGCATCCGCTGACGCCGGCGGCCCACTGTTTTCCCATCCTCCCATCCTCCCATCCTCACCCCCTCTTGTCTGCTGCCACACGCTATGCGCTCGAGCACCCTACGCCGCCCTCTCGACAGGCTAGGAGTACCATGGCCGTCGCCAGCACTGAAACACGAATCGAATCTATCTTGTATCGCTA
>Ga0265780_10004477_pt1 | contig 17977 bp, 14 predicted proteins | sample P1T30metagenome_FD_192432 | JGI IMG/M metagenome (GOLD analysis project Ga0265780, IMG submission 192432) | Plant litter microbial communities from East Loma Ridge, Irvine, California - P1 T30 | ecosystem: Environmental > Terrestrial > Plant litter > Unclassified | place: USA: California...
TCGCGCGATCCTCGTCAATCTCGCGCTCGCGCCGGTCTATGTCGCGCTGCTGGTGACGGGCGTGGGGACGTGGCTGCTGTTCTTTCTCGTCAACGGCTGGCTGCTCGGGCTCGACCTCGGCACGATGGTTGCGGTGCGACACGTGCCGTCTGCGATGATGCGAGACTGGCGCAAGACCGGCGCGGTCGACCGGTTCGCAATGGGGGTTGCGGGGACTGCGCTGTTCATGGTTCCGGTGCTCAACCTCTTCGCGCCGATCTTGGGTGCGGCGATGGCGACGCATCTGTTCCATGAAAGACGCTCTTTATGAAGAAGCTGGCCGGATCCGCGCTGCTGGTGTCGTTGCTCGGTGGGTGCGCCTCGACCACTACGACCGTGCCGGTCACGCGCGCGCCGGTCATCCCGATTCCGCAAGGCACCGGGCTCGGCCAGGTCGTCGGGGCGACTGCGGCGAGCCTGACCCGGATGTTCGGCACGCCCGTCGCCGACATCCGCGAGGGCAGCGCGCGCAAACTGCAGTTTAGCAATGCGACGTGTGTGCTCGACACGTATCTTTACCCCAAGGGCAATGCCGAGCCGGTCGTGACCTATCTTGATACACGGCAGAACGACGGGTCGCCGATCGATCGCGCGAGTTGCGTGGGGGCGTTGCAGATCGGGCGGCGGAAGTAGGGCGGCTCTTAAACCCCTCCCCTTTAGGGGAGGGGTTGGGGTGGGGGAGTCCAGCACGCCCACTTCTCTGCGAGGCACTGCCCCACCCCCAACCCCTCCCCTGAAGGGGAGGGGCTTTTAGACTAAGAGAGCCGGGTCAGCGCCCAGTCTGCGGCTTCCGCAACGACCGGGTCGGGATCCTCGCGCAACGCCCGCACGCGGTCGACCAACCCCGCGTCCCCACTGTTGCCCGCCGCGATCAGGCAATTGCGCATCATCTTGTTGCGCCCGATCCGCTTGATCGGCGAGCCGGCGAAGACCTGCCGGAAACTCGCGTCGTCTAGCGCGAGCAGGTCCGCCAAATTAGGCGCAACCATTTCCGCGCGCGGCAGAAACGCGCGGTTGGCGGCGGCGTTTTCCGCGAACTTGTTCCACGGGCAGACCGAGAGGCAATCGTCGCAGCCATAAATGCGGTTGCCAATGCTCTCGCGAAATTCGTGCGGGATCGGGCCGGCGTGTTCGATCGTGAGATAGGAAATGCAGCGCCGCGCATCGAGCCGGTAGGGCGTGGGGAAGGCATCGGTCGGGCACGCCCGCTGGCAGGCGTCGCAGGAACCGCAACGGTCTGTAACGGGGGCTTCTTGTACTTCTTCCTCTTCCTGTCGCTTCCCCGGCGGAGGCCGGGGCCCAGTCGCGCTGTCGATGGAAATCGAGCGCTGTCCTTCGCCATTATCGTCCCCCGACTGGGCCCCGGCCTTCGCCGGGGAAGCAACAGAGGGGGAAGCAACAGGAGGAACATCCCCGAACACCCCCGCCTCCAGCGTCGTGTAGATCGCCCCCAGGAACAACCACGAACCATGCTCGCGGCTCACCAGATTGGTATGCTTGCCTTGCCACCCGAGCCCCGCCGCCGCCGCCAGCGGCTTTTCCATCACCGGCGCGGTATCGACGAACACCTTGAGGTCGGTCCCCGGCACTTCCGCGACCAGCCACCGCGCGAGCGCCTTAAGCGCGCGCTTGACCACGTCGTGATAATCGCCGCCCTGCGCATAGACCGAGATCCGCCCGAGCTCGCCATGCTCCGCCAGCGCGAGCGGATCGACCGCGGGGGCGTAGCTCATCCCGAGCGCGATCACGCTGCGGACTTCGGGCCACAGCGCGGCGGGGCTTTCGCGCTGGTGCGCGCGCTCCTCCATCCAGATCATCCCGCCGTGCATCCCGCCGGCGAGCCACGCGTGCAACCGCTCCGCCGTGCGCGGCGCGGCATCCGCGCGTGCAACGCCACAGGCAACGAACCCCAGTTCGCTCGCCTTGGCGCGAAGCCGTTGCAACAGTGTCTTGTCTTCCTGCACCCGGCCCCGCTACCACGTCCAAGGCTATCGAGGGAATTGGCGTTGCGGCAGGAACTCGCGGTCGACGCGCACGGTCTGGTCAAGCTGTTCGGCGGGCGGCGCGTCGTCGACGGCGTCGACATTTCGGTGCCCAAGGGTGCGATCTACGGCGTGCTCGGCCCCAATGGTGCTGGCAAGACGACGACGCTGCGGATGCTGCTCGGGATCATCGAACCCGATGCAGGCGAACGGACGCTGCTCGGCCATAACCGGCCGCGCGAAGTGAGCGACCGAGTCGGCTATCTCCCCGAAGAACGCGGACTGTATCCCGCGATGCGCGCCAAGGATGCGATCGCGTTCATGGGGGCGTTGCGCGGGCTTGATCTCAAGACCGGGCGCAAGCGTGCCGTGACTCTGCTCGAAGCCGCCGGGCTCGGCCATGCGGTCGACACCAGGATCCGCAAATTGTCCAAGGGCATGGCGCAGCTTGTCCAGCTGCTTGGCTCGGTGGTCCATCAGCCCGATCTGCTGGTGCTCGACGAGCCGTTTTCGGGGCTCGACCCGGTCAACCAGGAACGGCTCGAGGCGCTGATCCTCGCCGAGCGCGACCGCGGCGCGACGGTGCTGTTCTCGACCCACGTGATGGCGCACGCCGAACGGCTGTGCGACCGGCTGGCGATCATCGCGGGTGGCAAGCGCCGGTTCGAGGGAACCGTCGGCGAGGCGCGTGCGATGCTGCCGATGCGCGCGCTCTACACCCCGACACGCGACGAATCCGGCGTGGCGGCGCATCTCCCCCAGGATGCCGAGCATGTCGGTGACGGCTGGCGCTTCACCGTCCCCGACGACGGGGTCGAGCGCGTATTGAGCACGCTGATCGCGGCGGGGCACGGCATTTCGGGCCTGTCGATCGAGCGGCCCTCGCTCCACGACGTGTTCGTCAAGGTCGTCGGGCGCGCGGCGCTGGAGGACATGAAATGAGTCGCTTCCGTATCCTGCTCCGCCAGATCTGGACGATCGCGCGGCGTGACTTTGTCGCGACGGTGTTTACCCCGACCTTCCTGATCTTCCTGCTCGCACCCGTCGTGATGGGGTCGTTCGGCGCGATCGGCGGCCTCGGCGCAAGCGCCGCATCGAAAGGTGCGGACGCCAAGACGCGGATCGTAGCGATCGTCGACCCCGCCCGGACTGCGGATATCGCCGCGTTCGACTTGCGCCTGCGGCGACTTTACCGCCAGCCCGAGGAAGCGCCGCCACTGCTCCAGACGCTTGCCCCCGCCGCCGATCCGGCGGCTCAGGCGCGTGCACAATTTGACGACAAGCGCATCGATGTCGTCGCCGTTCTGTATGGCCCGCTAGCGACCCCGCATGTGCTGTACACACCGACGAGCAGCCGCTCCGGCAACTATCTGGCGCTGTTGGCGGAGGAAGCCTTGCGCGCCGACCGCAGCGGAATCGCGCCGCTGAGCACCGTGACCAGAACGGTCGTGTCCCGCACCGCGCCGTCACTCCGCGGAGCGAATGCATCAGGGTTCTTCGCGGTGTTTGCGTTGTTCTTCCTGACGCTGCTGCTGGCGGGGCAAGTCGTCAGCGCGGTGGCGGAGGAACGCGGCAACAAGGTGATCGAGGTGCTCGCCGCCGCGGTGCCGCTCGAATCGGTGTTCTTCGGCAAGTTGCTCGGCACGTTCGGGGTCGCAGTGCTGTTTCTCGCCTTCTGGGGCACGCTGATCAGCCAGGCGAGCGTGCTGATGCCACCGAGCTTCGCCGCCGGGCTTGCTGGCCTGACCCCCGCGCTCGGGTTGCCGGTGTTCACGCTGCTGTTCTTCGCGTATTTCACGATGGCGTACATGCTGCTTGGCGCAGTCTTCCTCGGCGTCGGCGCGCAAGCGGCGAGCGTTCGTGAAATCCAGCTGTTGTCGCTGCCGATCACGCTGATCCAGGTCGCGATGTTTGGATTGGGCGCGGTTGCCTTGTCCCGGCCAGACAGCTGGATCAGCACCTTCGCCGCGATCTTCCCGCTGAGTTCGCCATATTACATGGCCGGTCGCGCGGCACAGTCGGGCAGCCTCGGCATTCATCTGCTCGCGCTGGCGTGGCAGGCTCTGTGGGTCGCGATCTTCATTGCGGTGGGCGTGCGCGCGTTCCGGCGTGGGGTGCTGCAATCGGGCAGCGGCACGTTCCGCTGGAAACGGCGGCGGGCCTCATCCGACAAGCTTGTTGACACAGGTGTCAGTTAGAGGTCTCTTCGCTCCAAAATAGGAGAGAGACATGGCCACCGCAGCGATCGAGTCGGACTCCGTCACCCCTTACCCGGTCGATCCGTTCGACGTGAGCCGTCCCGAACTGTACCGCGACGACCAGTGGCAGGCCCCTTTCCGGGAGCTGCGCGCCACCAGCCCGGTCCATTACGTCGCGCATTCCGACTTCGGGCCTTATTGGTCGATCTCCAGCTACAAGCCGATCGTCGCGGTCGAATCGCTCCCCGATCTCTATTCGAGCCAGGCGGGCGGGATCACCATCGCCGACTTCATCGAGGAGCGTGGCGACGTGAAGATGCCGATGTTCATCGCGATGGACCGGCCCAAGCACACCGGCCAGCGCCGCACGGTCGCGCCGGCCTTCACCCCATCCGAAATGGTGCGGCTGAGCGACACCATCCGCTCCCGCACCGCCGAGATCCTCGACGGGCTGGACTGGAACACCCCGTTCGACTGGGTCGACCGCGTGTCGGTCGAACTGACGACGCAAATGCTTGCGATCCTGTTCGATTTTCCGTGGGAGGACCGGCGCAAGCTGACCTTCTGGTCGGACTGGGCGGGTGACATCGAGATGGTCAAGACCGCCGAACACCGCGCACAGCGGTTGCAGCACATGTACGAGTGCGGCGGCTATTTCCAGAATCTGTGGAACCAGAAGGTCGGCAAGGAACCCACCCCCGACCTGATCTCGATGATGATCCATTCCGATGCGATGGCGGAAATGGACCAGATGGAATTCCTCGGGAATCTGATCCTGCTGATTGTCGGCGGGAACGACACCACCCGCAATACGATGAGCGCGGTCGCCTACGGGCTTGACCTGTTTCCGGACTCGCGTGCGAAACTGGAGGCGGACCCTGGGCTGATCCACAACGCTGTGCAGGAAATCGTCCGCTGGCAGACCCCGCTCGCGCACATGCGTCGCACCGCGACCGTCGATAGCGAACTCGAGGGGCAACGCATTGCGGCGGGGGACAAATTGATCCTGTGGTACATCTCCGCCAACCGCGACGAGAGCGTGTTCGAGGATGCCGACAGCATCCTGGTCGATCGCCCCAACGCGCGGCGGCATCTTGCGTTCGGGCACGGCATCCACCGCTGCGTCGGCGCGCGGCTGGCGGAATTGCAGGTATCGGTATTGCTTGAGGAAATGGCCAAGCGGCGGATGCGGGTCAACGTGATCGGTGCGCCCGAGCGGGTCGCGGCGTGCTTCGTCCATGGCTATCGCAAGCTGCCGGTCGAGATCAGTCGCTATTGAGCCGCTTTCGGCGTGCGTCCGCTTGGCGAAGCGCTGCGTAGCTACCACATTGGTACTGCGTAACCCTCGACCGTTTAGGATCTTTTGATGCACGATCGCCGCCACTTCCTGACGCTTGCTGGTTCGGGCGTCGCCGCTTTCGCGCTGTTTGGCTGCCGGAATGCGACGGCTGGGCCGCCGGAAACGTTCGAAGTCAACCTGAGCGACGCCGCATGGAAGAAGAAGCTGTCCCCCGCGGCATACCGCGTGCTGCGCCACGAAGGGACCGAGACCTCGTACACCAGCCCGCTCAACGGCGAGCATCGCGCGGGCACCTTCGCGTGCGCCGGCTGCGCGCTGCCGGCGTTCTCGTCCAGGACCAAATTCGAGAGTGGGACCGGCTGGCCGAGCTTCTGGGCCCCCCTCCCCAATGCGGTCCGTAACCGTGTGGACGGGTCGCTGGGCATGGAACGCACCGAAGTCCATTGCCGCCGTTGCGGCGGGCATCTCGGCCACGTGTTCGACGATGGCCCCAAGCCGACCGGCAAGCGCTATTGCATGAACGGCGTCGCGATGACCTTCACGCCCGGCAAGGCGTAACGCCGCCGGGGGCCGCGCAACGTGGCCACGTGCGCTGCTATGGCGCGATCGTGACCGGCTGATAGCGCGGGTTGAGCAGGTGCGTCACCAGCAGCGCGAGCAGATACGCCAGCCCGCAGGCGATGAAGAACGGCTGGTAGCTCCCGACGGTATCGAGCAGCAGCCCGAGCGACTTGGACGCGATGAACCCGCCCGCCGCGCCCGCAAACCCGCCGAGCCCGACCAGCGTGCCTTGCGCAAAACGCGGGAACAGATCCCCCGGCAGCGCGAACAGGTTGGTCGAGAAGCCCTGATGCGCGGCGCATGCCAGACCGATGAAGGCGACCGCGATCCAGATGTTGCTCGCCTGCACCGCGAACATCACCGGCAGCGCGAACAGCGCGCAAGCGAACATCGCCCGCTTGCGCGCGCGTCCCGTGGCGGAACCGCGCTTGAGCAGGTGTGAAGAATACCAGCCCCCGGTGATCGCGCCGAAATCGGCGAGGATGTAGATCGCCACCAGGGGCGGCCCGAAGCTCTTGAGGTCATAGCCATACTGCTTGCTGAAAAAGTCGGGCAGCCAGAACAGGAAGGTCCACCACACCGGATCGATCAGGAACCGCCCCGCCATATAGGCCCAGGTCTCGCGGTGGCGGAGCACGCTGCGGAAGGTCGCGCGACCGACATCGACCGCGGGTTCGGTCTCGATCCACGCGCGTTCCTCCGGCGTCAGCCGGGGATGATCGGCGGGCTTGCGGTACAGCCAGAACCACAGGCCGAGCCACACCAGGTTGAACAGCCCGGTCACGATGAACGCCCAGCGCCAGTTGAGCGCGAAGGTGACCACCAGCAGCGAGACGAGCAGCGGCGTCACCACCGCGCCGACATTCGCACCCGCGTTGAAGATGCCGATCGCGAGCGCGCGTTCCTTCCGCGGGAACCATTGCGACACCGCCGCGAGCGCGGACGGATAGGTTCCCGCCTCCCCCAGCGCGAGTGGAATGCGGGCGATCACGAAGCCGGTCGTGCTCGTGACCAGCACCTGCGCGAGATGCCCGATCGTCCACGTCGCGACCGCGAGCAGATACCCCGCCTTCGCGCCGATCCGGTCGATCAGCCACCCGAAGAACAGGAAGCCGAACCCGTAGCAAACCTGAAAATAGCCAGTGATGTCGCCATAGCCGGTGTTCGACCAGCCATAGGTCGCCGACAGTTCCGGCTTGAGCACGCCAAGCACGAGCCGGTCGATGTATGACAGCACCACCGCCGCGAACAACAGCGCGCAAATGATCCACCGCACGCGCCCGCGCGGACGGGGAACCGCATGTTCGGCGGTTTCGGGCGCCTGTGCGATTTGCTCGCCTAAGGTGGTCATCGCACTGTGCCAGTCTGGGCGACGGACGGTCTCGGCTTCGGGCGGGGCATCGGCATGGCGGTTCCTCAGGCGATTTCGAGAACAATGGTCTTGAGATCGACCGAGCTGTTGCCGGCCATGATGTCGAACAGGCCGGGCTCGACCACTTCGCGCATCGCGCTGTCCCACAGGGCGAACGCGTCCGGGCCAAGCGTGAAGCGCACCGTGCGGTGTTCCCCGGGCTTGAGCGTCACCCGCTCGAACCCCTTCAATTCCTTGACCGGGCGCGTCACCGAAGAAACCTGATCGCGGATGTACAGCTGGACCACTTCGTCGCCGGTGCGATCGCCGATATTGGCGACGTCGACTTCGACCGTCACCGTATCCGCTACCCCGATGCGCGCCGCGGACAGCCTGGGCGCACTTACCGTAAAGCGCGTGTAGCTGAGCCCGAACCCGAACGGGAACAGCGGGCTGGCATCGGTGAACAGGTAACCGCGCCGGGCGGACGGCTTCTCGTTGTAATAGAGTGGCACCTGCCCGACGTCGCGGACGACGCTGACCGGCAGTTTCGCGCCCGGGTTGATGACCCCGAACACCGCTTCGGCGATCGCAGTGCCGCCCTCCTGCCCGACGTACCAGCATTCGAGCAGCGCATTGGCGTTGCGAACGACGTTGGGCCAAGACGGCGGCCGCCCGTTGATCGCGATGACGACGACCGGCTTGCCGGTGGCCTTGAGCGCGTCGAACAGCGCATTCTGTTCTCCGAGCAGATCCAGATCGGTACGGTCGCCGAGGTGGGATTTGGCATAGCCTTCCCGGCTGGTCTGTTCGGTATCACCGATCGCGAGCAGCACGACGTCGCACCCTTGCGCAAGCGTAGCCGCCTCGGCGATCAGCGCACGGTTCCTGACCGGGTCGGCGAGCAGGACTTCGTTCGCCGACCGATCCTCGCTTTGGGTGATGTGGACGCCCTGCGCATGAAGGACCTCCGCCTTCCCCGCGAGGTGGGCGCGGACACCGTCGAGCAGCGACACCGTCTCGCGCGGGATCGAGGAATAGCCGCCAAGCCGCGTGATCGCTGCATTGGGGCCGATGACGGCAACGCGCCTGTGCTTCCCCGCCGTGAGCGGCAGCGTCCCGTCGTTGACGAGTAGCGCGATCGATCGCCGGGCCGCATCGCGCGCCAACGCGCGTGCCTCGGCATTCGACGTGAGCCTAGCCGCGACCTTCGGGTCTGCCGGTTGCGCCTCGAACAATCCGGCGCGGAATTTCATTCGCAGCATGTTGGCGCAGGCCGCATCGACCAGCGCGACCGGCACCTTGCCTGCGCGCACCGCCGCCGCGAGACCACGATAGGCGACACCGTCGGGAAGGTCCGAATCGACACCCGCCAGCAACGCGAGATGCGCCGCGCCGTCCATGTCCTTTGCCAGGTGATGGAAATAGGCGAGTTCGGGGATCGCCGCATAATCGCTGACGATCGCACCGTCGAAGCCCCATTCGCCGCGCAGCACCTTCTGGAGCAACCAGACATTGGCATGGCTCGGGACGCCGTCGATCTCGTTATACGACGGCATCACCGCGGCGATGCCGGTGCGCTTGACCACCGCGCGGAACGGCGGGAAGAAATCCGACCGCAACTCGCGTTCGCCGAGGGCAGCGGGCGCGACATTGTCCCCCGCCATCGGCTGGCCATGGCCGGTCATGTGCTTGAGCGTGGCGAACACCTTACCGGGTGCGAGCGTCTTGGCGGTGCCCTGCAACCCGGTGACCGCTGCCACGCCCATCTCGCCGCAGAGGTAAGGATCCTCCCCAAAGGTTTCCTCGATCCGGCCCCAGCGCGGGTCGCGCGCGATATCGACGACCGGCGTCAGCGCCAGCACTGTGCCGTGCGCTCGTACTTCCCGCGCGATCACGCTGTTGACGCGCTCGACCAGTGCGCGATTGAACGACCCCGCCAGCGCGATCGCCTGTGGGAAGCTGGTCGCCTCGGGTGCCATATACCCGTGCAGCGCTTCTTCGTGGAACAGGATCGGGATGCCGAGCCGGGTGCGGGTGCGCGCCCAGGCTTGTGCCGCATTGACGAAGGCGATCGTGTCCGCGGGGCTGCGCCAGCGGCCGGTCACGTCGGCCCCGGTGTTGTTCGCGGTCGCCGCGCCGCCGCGATCCGACGGGCGCGCGATATGACCGATGCCATTGGGGTATTTGGCGTCCGCCTGCGCTGGCGCGAAGGCGCGCGCGTCGTCCATCACGTCGCGCTTTGCGGTCGACAGGGTGACGAGCTGCGCGACCTTCTCGTCGAGCGTCATGCGCCCGAGCAGATCCGCGACCCGGTCCGGGATCGGCGCGCGGGGGTCGCGATAGACGGGTTGCGCCGCCGCCCGGACTCGACCTGGAAGTAGTGCAAACGCGGATACCGAAGCGGTCCAGCGCAGGATTTCACGGCGAGTCGTTGCGCGTTCGTGCGTCGGGCTGTCTGCCATTCGACCCATCGATATCCTCCCCAATCACCATCGACGCGGCATTGCTCGGGACGCCGTCGTCGTGTTAACGTTATCATGCGTTATGGTTCGCGGGTCTGTCAACGCACCCGGACCAGACCGACGACCGGATCAATCCGGCGCTGGAGGATGGAGGGTGATGATCGGCATGTCGAACACGTTGAAACGGGGCCTGTTTGCTTGCCTGCTCGCAAGCGTCGCAACGCCGGCACTGGCCGAGGACGGCTATGACCTGTGGCTCCGCTATCATCCGCTCGCGACGGCAGGCGTCGCCGATGCCGCTAGTGTTGCGGTGCTTGGCGATACTCCGACGCTGAAGATCGCCGGCGAGGAAGTGCAGCGCGGGCTTGCGGGTCTGTCGGCACATCCGATCGCGACGAGTGGCCAGATTCGCGCCGACGGCGTGGTGCTCGCGCTTTCGACGACACCGGCGCTGCGTCCGCTTGGGCTCGCGACTGACGCGCTTGGCGAGGAAGGCTATCTCGTCCGGTCGGTCGAGCTGGACGGACGTCGCGTCACGCTGGTTACCGCCAATACCGACCGCGGCGTGCTGTACGGTGCGTTCGCGTTGCTGCGGTGGGTTCAGACCGGGCATCCGCTGGCTGCCGCCAACCTCACATCGACGCCGCACGTCGCCTTGCGCGTGCTCGACCATTGGGACAATCTGGATGGGACGGTCGAGCGCGGCTATTCGGGGCAGTCGCTGTGGGACTGGTGGACGCTCCCAGATTATCGTGACCCGCGCTATACCGACTATGCGCGCGCCAACGCCTCGATCGGGATCAACGGCAGCGTCCTCAACAACGTCAACGCCAAGGCCGACAGCCTGACCGCGCCGTATATCGCCAAGGCCGCCGCGCTGGCGGACATTTTCCGACCGTACGGGATCAAGGTCTATCTCTCGGCGCGTTTCTCCGCACCGATCGAGATCGGCGGGCTCAAGACCGCCGACCCGCTCGATCCCGCCGTCGCGGCCTGGTGGCGCGCCAAGGCGGACGAGATCTACCGCGCGATTCCCGATTTCGGCGGGTTTTTGGTCAAGGCCAATTCGGAGGGGCAACCCGGCCCGCAGGATTACCACCGCACCCATGCGGACGGCGCGAACATGCTCGCCGCCGCGGTGGCACCGCACAAGGGCATCGTGATGTGGCGCGCGTTCGTCTACGCGCAGGAGAATGCGGAAGACCGCGCCAAGCAGGCGTATGACGACTTCCATCCGCTCGACGGCAAGTTCGCGTCCAACGTCATCGTTCAGGTCAAGAACGGCGCGATCGATTTCCAGCCGCGCGAACCATTCCATCCGCTGTTCGGCGCGATGCCGAAGACGCCGCTGATGATGGAATTCCAGATCACCAAGGAATATCTCGGACAGGCCACTCACCTCGCCTATCTCGGCCCGATGTTCGAGGAGACACTGCGCGCCGACACGCTGGCGCACGGTGCCGGATCGACCGTCGCGCGCGTCGTCGACGGGACGCTCGATCACCATGCGCTGACCGGCATGGCGGGGGTCGCCAACATTGGGCGCGACCGCGACTGGTCGGGATCGACCTTCAACCAGGCCAATTGGTACGCGTTCGGACGGTTCGCGTGGAATCCCGACGACACGTCCGACGCCATTGCGCGCGACTGGGCAGCGATGACGTTCGACCCTGCGCCCGCGACCGTGACGCCCGTCGTCCGGATGATGGCAGGATCGCGCGAAGCCGTCGTGGATTACATGACCCCGCTCGGCCTCGCGCACGTCATGGCGACGGGGCACCACTATGGCCCCGGACCGTGGATATCGGATCTCGCGCGGCCCGAGTGGAACCCCTATTACTACCACCGCGCCACCAAGGACGCGATCGGCGTGGAGCGCGGCCCCAAGGGCAATGCCGCCACCGCGCAATATGCGCCGGCGCTTGCACGGCTGCTGGCGGACCCAATGACCACGCCCGAACGCGACCTGTTGTGGTTTCACCGCGTGCCGTGGACGTACAAGCTGCGGTCCGGCGAAACCCTGTGGCAGGGGATGGTCGGGCATTACGATCGCGGTGTCGGCTATACTGCGGGCTTGCAGTCCGCCTGGGCGGCGCTGCGCCCGCGGATTGATGCGGAACGCTTTGCCAAGACCGACACCTTCCTGACGGTGCAACATCGCGAGGCGCAATGGTGGCGTGATGCGAGCCTGGCGTATTGGATGTCGGTCAACGGCCTGGCGCTTCCAGCGGGCGCAAAACCACCCGCGCACGATCTCGCCTGGTACAAGGCGCAAGCTTTTCCGCATGCTCCCGGCAACCCCTGACTTGCCGACACCATGACCTTGGCGTCATAGTGCCAGCAACGAAAGGACACGAATGACGGAAACCCGACCCTCGCGACGCCAGCACAACGTTCCGACGATCACCGATGTCGCGCACAAGGCCGGAGTATCCCCGATGACCGTGTCGCGGGTCATCAACGCCAAGCACACCGTGCGCGAGCAAACGCGCGTGCGGGTGGAAGCGGCGATCGCCGAACTCAACTATGCGCCCAATGCCGCCGCCCGCACGCTGGCGGGGGGCGAGGAAATGCGGATCGGCCTGCTCCATTCCAACCCGAGCTTCGCTTATCTCAGCGCCTTCCTGGTCGGCAGTCTCGATCAGGCGAGCCGCAGCAACGTCCAGCTCGTGGTCGAGAAATGCGACGATCCAGGCCAGGAAGCGGCCGCGGTCGCGCATCTGCTCAATGGCCGGGTCGACGGGATCGTCTTGCCGCCCCCGCTGAGCGACTCCCCCGACGTGCTCGCGGCGCTCAAGACGGCGGGCGTCCCGATCGTCGCGGTCGCGACCGGCCGCGCGCCCGAATGGGCTTTTTCGGTCAGCATCGACGATCGCCAGGCAGCGTATGACATGACGCGACATCTCGGCACGCTCGGCCATGTGCGGATCGGCTTCATCACCGGCAATCCCAACCAGACCGCGAGCGCCGAACGGCTGGACGGCTATCGTGCCGCATTGGCCGACATGCGGCTGCCGGATGACCCCGCGCTGGTGACGGAGGGGCTGTTCACCTATCGCTCAGGGCTCGACGCGGCGGACCGGCTGCTCGATCTGGACGATGCCCCCTCCGCGATCTTCGCGTCGAATGACGACATGGCCGCCGCGACTGTGGCGATCGCGCATCGTCGCGGGCTGGACGTGCCGAGCGACCTGACCGTCTGCGGGTTCGACGATACCGCGCTGGCGACGACGATCTGGCCCGAACTGACGACGATCCGACAACCAGTCGTCGAGATGTCGCGGATGGCGGTCGAGCTGCTCGTCCATGCGATCCGGTTGAGCAAGGCCGGGCGTCTGGCGGACATCGCCGAGCCGCACGTTCTGGCGGATTACACATTGATCCGGCGCCAATCGGATGCAGCCCCCCGGCGCCGCCCCGCAGTGCAACGGCGGGACTGACGAAGAAATACCACCTCATATTCCGACAGTTGTCGGTTTTCTTGCAGTACGCGAAATATTGCTGCCCCCGGCAGCCATGGTTTGCTGTACCATATCCTGCAACATCGGAATTTGAGGGGGCCGTTAATGAGCGTCGCCATCGCAATGATTACCGACCAGAAGGGCTATGCGCTGGCGCGCTATGCATTAGCTTCGGTTCTTCTATCGCAGACACATGACTATACGCCGTATCTCTTCGTCGACCGGTGGGACGGCCCGGCTAATGCGGACGGGCTTCTGCACCTGGGAAGATCGGTTGGCAAGCCGATCGAGGTCGTGAAGCTTGATACGAATGTCTTCGGTCAAATGGGCTTAAAGGCACGATCCCATGTCTCGTTGGCGGCATATCTGAAGTTCGATGCGCTACAATACCTGAGCAAGCGCTTTGACCGGGCGCTTTACGCCGATACTGACATGCTCTTTTACCGATCGCTCGATATCGCCGGTGTTGATTTTCACGGCAATCCGATTGGGGCCGTCTACGACCTGGGCGAATGCCTGCTCCACGACGTGCAGGCCGTCGAGGCGAAGTGTTACAGCAGCGGATATGCGAGAGATTACTTCAATTCCGGCCTCATGTTGCTCGACTGCGCGCATGGCGCGTTCGAAGCGTTGGGGCCAATCTACGAGGCGCATTGCCAGACCCACCTGCTCCAGTGTCCATATGACGACCGCTGCGCCCTGAACGATCAGTGCCCGTTCAACATGACCTTCGAGAACCGTTGGACGCCCTTGCCGCTCACGTGGAACGTTCAGTCGATCACGATGCAGACCGATCTGTGGGACCAGGCGGCGATCCGGCACTATACAGGGCTGATGAAATTCCTTCCACTGCGCGCGCGCCGCGCCGACAAGAAGGAACGACGCTTGATCGCCAAGCTCGCGACCGCACTGGGAGACACCCTGCCGACACTCTGGCCAGGCATGGGTGCCGTCTATTGGGCAAACGCGCTGCGCCGCGCACGCGCGCGGGCCAGGGTCGCGCGGGCGACGGAAATAACGGAATACAACACCCGCACCCGGCGGGAGGCGATCGCAAGCGCCCAGTGATCGGGGGCATCGCCGAGCCCATGTCACAATGAAAAGGGGCCGCATTCCGAACGGAATGCGGCCCCTTTTCTCGGCCAACGGAAGCGTGGGGGCATTACCCCTCCATGTCTTCCAGTTCGCGCCCACGCGTCTCGTTGACCATCGCCTTGACGAAGAAGAACGAAATCCCCGCGAAGATCGCATAGCCGGTATAGGTGACCGCCAGGCCCGGCGACACGGCAAGCGCCGGGAAGCTGACCGAGATCGCCGCATTGGCGATCCACTGCGCGAAGCCTGCGACCGCAAGCCCCGATCCGCGGATCTGGTTGGGGAACATCTCACCCAGCATGACCCACATGATCGGGCCCCAGCTGAAGTTGAAGAACACGACGTAGAGGTTGGCCGCGACCAGTGCGATCACGCCGTTGTTGCCCGGCAGCGACACCGCGCCGTCCGCTCCGGTGACCGCGGTCGAGAAGGCATAAGCCACCGTCGCGAGCGTTACCGTCATGCCGGCAGAACCGATCAACAGCAGCGGCTTGCGACCGATGCGGTCGACGAAGGCGATCGTGAAGATGCACGCGCCGATCGAGAGCGCGCCGGACAGGATGTTGATCTGCAGGGCGTAATTTTCGGAGAAACCGACGGCCTCCCACAATGTCGCGCCATAATAGAAGACGACGTTGATGCCGACAAGCTGCTGGAAGATTGCGAGGCCAATACCCGCCCACAGGATCGGACGGATCTTGCCGGTGCGCTTGTCGAGCAAGTCGGACAGGCGTGGCTTGTGGTGATCGGCGGCGAAGCTGGCACGGATTTCGGTGACCTTGCGATCCGCTTCTTCCTGGCCGAACAGGCGGGCGAGCACGGCGCGCGCACGCTCGTCATGCCCCTTGGCCATCAGATAGCGCGGGCTTTCCGGAATGATCAGCAGCGCGAAGAAATAGATCGCGGCGGGGATCGCCTGGAGCCAGAACATCCAGCGCCACGCCGGCTCGCCCAGCCACAGGATCGCGGTCGAACCGCCAGCATAATTCGCGAGCACGTAATTGGCGACGAACGCACCGGTCAGGCCGGTGATGATCATCACCTGCTGCACGCTCGACAACCGCCCGCGGATCGCTGCGGGGGTGACTTCGGAGATATAGACGGGCGAAATCACGCTCGCTGCGCCGACGCCAAGGCCGCCGATGATGCGTGCGATGATGAAAACGATCGATGATCCCGCCGCACCCGCCGCAATCGCGCTCACGAGGAACAGCACGGCTGCGAGCATCATCACGCTCCGCCGCCCGATCCGGTCGGCCAGTCGCCCGGCAGTGAACGCACCGATCGACGACCCGACGAGGATCGCGCCGACGTTGATGCCGATCCCGAGCTTGCCGAGATCGAACGCCGATTCTAGCCCCTTCTGGGTGCCGTTGATCACGCCCGAGTCATAGCCGAACATGAATCCGCCGATCGTCGCCACCGCGACGATGGCGGCAATGAAGCCGAAATTGACCTTGCTCATATCCGGGCCCAGCCCGGGCAACGATGCCGTCGCCATCAGTTTATCCCTCTTTCCCAATTTTATAATTTTGCCGGTGTGACGGGCATGCCCGCCACGCCGGGGTCGAATGCAAACAGGTTACCCGCCTCTGGCTGCTCCGCGAGCGCCGCAGGGTCGAGGCCCTTGCTGGCGGTCGTCGCATAGGCGGTGCGCAGGTCGGCCCCGCCAAAGGCAATCTTGGTGATATTGGACACGGGGAAGCGCACTTCGCTGATCGCGATGCCCGCGGGATCATAGCGACGCACGCGCCAGCCGCCCCACAGCCCGGTCCACAGGCAATTTTCGGAATCGATCACGCAACCGTCGGGATGCCCTGCACCGTCCTCGATCTCGATGTGCACTGCAGGCTTCCCGAGCGTGCCGTCGTCGTTGATCGGAACGCGCCAGATCCGCTTGCCCAGCGTATCGGTGTGATACAGCGTGGTCGCGTCCGCGCTGACCGCGGGACCGTTGGTGATCGCGACGGGCGGCAGGCCGCTGTCCTGCGTCGTACCGTCCGCAAGGCGATGGAGCCGCCCGGTCTCGCCCGATTCATTGTCGTCCATCGTGCCGAACCAGATCCGCCCGCGCGAATCAGTCGTCGCATCGTTGAGGCGGTTGTCGGGATGATGCGGTTCGGGATCGTGGAACAGCGTGAACGTGCCGGTCGCGGGATCGAAGCGATGCAGCCCGGTCTTGACCCCGGCGATCATGTCGCCGCTTTCGGTCGGGAGCACCCAGCCGATCTGGTCGGGCGCGGTCCAGTGCTGCGCCTGGCTGGTCGCGGGATCGAACCGGTACAGCCGGTGCGCCTTGATATCGACGAACCAGAGCGCATCGCCGATCCAGACGGGCCCTTCGCCCAGCGTTGCCCCGACTGCGAAAACCGACTGAACCATCGTCACCCTCTCCTCAGCGCCAGCCGGCATCGACGAAATAGTCGTGCCCAGTGCACATGCGGGCATCGTCGGACGCGAGGAACAAGGCAAGCGCTGCGACGTCCGCGGGCTGTATCCGGCCGTCAAGGCATTGCGCCGAGACGATTTCGGCTTCGCCTTCGGGCGTGTACCATTTTTCCTGGCGGGGCGTCTGGACGTTGCCGGGCACGATCGTCGTGACGCGGATGTTGTCGCGGCCGAGATCGCGCGCGAGGCTGCGCGTCATGCCTTCGATCGCGGCCTTGGCGGTCTGATAGAGGACGAGGTCGGGCAAGCCGAGATGCCAGCTGATCGAGCCGAAATTGACGATCGCGCCGCCGCCTGCCTGGCGCATGTGCGGCACCACCGCTTGCGCCGCGAAGAAAAGATGCCGCAAATTCACCGCCATCCGGTCGTCCCAATAGTCGGGCGTGACTTCGGCGATGCTGTGGCGATCGTCGTTGGCGGCGTTGTTGATCAGGATGTCGATCCCGCCAAGCTGCTCGGCGACGGTGGCGATCGTCGCCTGGAGCGCGGCAATGTCGCGAAGGTCGCACGCGTGGAAGCGGGCCGGCGCGAACTGCTCGGCGACCGCGGCACCCGCTTCGTGGTTGACGTCGACGAAGGCGATGCGCGCGCCTTGCTCGGCAAATGCCTCGACCAGACCCGCGCCGATCCCGGTGGCGCCCCCCGTGATCAGCACGCGCTTCCCCGCAAGGCTCTGATATTGCGCGCGTATTTTCGGCATTGCCGTCACTTCTTGGTCTCCAGCAGGCCGCGTTGGGCCAGGTTGGTCATCAGCGCGCCGATCCCGGTCTGCCACGGCGCGGCATCGCGCGAGGTGACGACGCGGTTGACCAGACGGCCGAGCTTGGCGCTCTCGATCGAGACGATGTCGTTGATCTTGTGCGTGAATCCGCGGCCGGGATCGTCGCGATCCTGGACCGGCGCGAACAACGTGCCGAGGAACAACGCAAAACCGTCGGGATATTGATGCTCACTCAGCGTCTGGCGCACCAGATCGAGCGGATCGCGGCTGATCTCCGCCATATTACTAGCGCCTTCAAGGACATAGCCGTCCTCGCCCGCGATCCTGAGCGCGACTTGCGCGGTGCGGACGTCGTC
>Ga0265780_10004479_pt1 | contig 17968 bp, 7 predicted proteins | sample P1T30metagenome_FD_192432 | JGI IMG/M metagenome (GOLD analysis project Ga0265780, IMG submission 192432) | Plant litter microbial communities from East Loma Ridge, Irvine, California - P1 T30 | ecosystem: Environmental > Terrestrial > Plant litter > Unclassified | place: USA: California...
TTAGATCATTGCTCAACCGTTTTGATACAACAGTATCGAGTTGGAAATCTTTCAATTACATAGCTTTTATAGTAATAGCTCTGAAGAAATTTTATAAAACTAAAAAAGTTTAAATGACTTCAATGTTTAAATGATTTATTGTAAAATTATTTTTGTTGACCGTAATTTTATTATCATAATTTGGAAAAAAATAATTGTCAAAAGTATTAAGTTCATATTCAAAAGTGCTGTATCCTCCTGCAGGGTAAATAACTTTTTTTAAAATTCCTACTTTACTATTTTCAGAGTGAGCAGATTTATTTTCTGAATTTTTATACTGTTCATATAATGCGGAAGCCCATTGTGGAATATCAGATGAATTTTTATAAAATCTAAAAGGATTAATAAATGAAGTTTGTGAAGGAATACCATTATAATAACCCCAATAATCAGTAAAATTAGATATATTTGATTCGTTGTACTCAAATTTGTATTTTTCTTTACTAATTATTAATTCATCTAATTTCATTCTTTTTGATAAAACATGATTATTAGGATAGTAACTGTAATTAAATTTTATAATGTTAATATTTTTACTTTGATTTACAATATTTATAGAATCTATTTTTTTATCATTTAGTATATCATTTCTGTCACTAAAATGAAAATTCACCTCATAATTTCCGGAAGTAATTTTATTTAAAATAGAGTTTTCTGAAAATTGAACTCCGATATTTGTCCTGTAGCATTTAACCTTATCTCCTGCCGTACCATCCATTTCAGTAGGAGAAGTTATTGGTGAATAAGAAGTTAAAGCATATGGTGAATGGTATTGATCATATTGATTTGCTATCAAAGGATATATTTTTAAAAAATCACACCATCCCGTTGATGAATTATTAGGATCTTTAGTAACAATTGGCAGTTTATTATATAAGAAGTCTATTGTATTATTATTAGTATCAATAATCTTTGTTAATTTCCATTGTCTGGATGCTAACTCAAAAGCTCCAAATATAGGATTATATCCATCAGTATATGTAGGTACTGATAATGACGGACTTGAATTATAATATGGGAAACCGGGAGTATGATCAATTTTTTGAATATTTGATCTTATTTGTTCTTCAAAAACATATTTAATACCTACCGGATCAAAAACAGTAAATTTATATATAGGTTGAGAATTAATATTACTTACTAATTCAAAAGTCATTTTATAGTTCTTCTTATTTAAGCTATAAAAATTATTAAGATTCGGAAGCTTATAGAAAACGACTTGTTCTCCAAAAAGATTAAGCTGAAATATATCCATCTCTATATCATACATTTCTCCATAATTATTTACCTTAGAGTCAAGATTATAATTATACAGCTGCCCATTCCTTGGATAATAAAGCGAAGCTACTCCAAAATAATTATCTATTCCATCAGATTTAACCTTTGCCATGAAAAAATCATTTAAGTGTTGTTCGGGATTTGCCTGTAAACCTTGAGAGATATTGAGTCTATCAGGTTGTGGACCAATAGTCAAGGCGCCTGGAATTGAAGATTTTTGATACCAATAATCAGGTTGTGGATGAACTATATAATATGGCTTATAATATGAATAATAATCTGGTAATAAGATTTGCATCGATAGATCATCATATCCTTGAATAGTTTGACTAATCATCGGTAAGTCCACATACCAGCCTAATCCAACTCTCGAAGCTTCTTCGTCACCTTTAATTCCATTAGAATTATAGCTCAAATTTAATGGAATAGTAATATTACCATATTTCATTTCGTATAAAGGAATATTGATATTCGGTCTGCCAGTGTATAAATTTATACTTTGATTTCCGTATCTTTCCATTTGATAAACTTCAGGAGTTTTAGGATTTTGGAACCTGAATGAGAATTGTGCAAAAGCCATGGTAATTGCACATGTATATATTAAAATAAATAATTTTTTCATACTTAAAACTTATTTTTTAATCAGTTTGGCGTTTGCTGTTTTGTTAGTATCCGTTTTAATGGTGATCAGATAAGCTCCCTGAATGAGTGCCTGCGTGTTGATCTTGGTCACTTTATTCTTGGTTTTTACAGTCTGCAGCTGCCTTCCGCCCATATCATATAAAGTAATATCCGCTTCCTTAAAGTTAAAGCCAATTTGCACATACGCATAATCACTCACCGGGTTCGGGTAGATCTTAATATCCTGCTTCTCGATCAGCTGGTCAATCTGTTTGTCACCAATCTTCACGACCTTCCAGTTCTCTTTTCCAAGCTCTTCCGCACTGGTTCCGGCTAATACGATAGAACCGTCTCGGTTCAGCTTAATATCGGAAAGCCGCTCTTCTTTCTTCCTGGATTCTCCCTTCACATGCTTTCTCCACTGCTCATTGCCGCTCTGGTCTACATACAGCATCCAGAACGTTTCATCATCAGTCTCTATCCTTCCTTCTGCCTGGGTATAACCTCCGAGTAAAATCCCTGTGGTGATGTCTTTATTCTTTTCTCTTTCCTCCCGGCTCTTTGTAATGGTACTCGTGCCCATCAGGACATCCCTGTTCTTAAAATTATAAGACTTCTGCCAGATCTCTTCGCCCCTTTCATCGAGTGAAATCAGCCAGAGGTCAGTGCCTTCTTCAATGCCAACCGATTTATTGCCCGATCTTTCTGATCTGGATTCACCTCCGATTAAATATCCTGTTGATGTTATAGAAAGTGTTCTTACATGGTCATCGCCTTTGCCTCCATAATTCTTCTCCCATTCCACTTTACCGTCTTTACTGAGCTTAATGATCCAGTAATCGCCCTCGCCATAGTTTTCTGTTTTCTTAGATCCTCCTGCATCGCTTCTTGAATAGACTCCCAGTAAAGCCCCACCGTCTTTGGTCGGAACCATTTTCTCGACTTCATCCAAACCTTTTCCGCCTAAGATCAGTTGGGATAATTCTTTCCCGTTTTTATCAAGCCTTATAATCAGGACATCTTTGGATCCGTAGCCTTTGCCCGTTGCCTGAGCGGAGCCGAAGGCAACATTTCCCGCAACGAAAAATCCCAGATCCGTAGTCTGGATTACCGCTCTGGCTTCTTCATCAGAAGATCCGCCGATGGTTTTCTGCCACAATTCATCCCCGAACTCATTAATCCGGATCAGCCAGATATCAGAGCCGCCTCTGGAATCTTCTTTTTTGTCAAGACCCTTCCCTGAAAATGAAGTGCCTGACAAAAGAAAGCCACCCTCTTGGGTGTTAACCGTAGCAGACAGGAAATCATGGTTCTGTCCTGCAAAGAACTTTTCCCAGACTTCTTCGCCCTGCTGGTTAAGTTTGACGAGATGGAAATCGTAGCCGTTGTTTTGTTTATTGTCTGAAGAAATTTTATTGGACTGGATGCTGCTTCCGGTAATTAGGTATTGCTGGTCAATGGTTGTGGTTACCTGGCTTAAGAAATCCTGGGTGGAGGATTTGATGTCCTTCTGCCATATCACTTCCTGGGCATAGGTATTCATAAGAGCGCACATGGTAAGTGCGCTCACATAGAGTTTTTTCATGCTTAGTATATTTTCAGTATGTTATCAATTTTTTAAAACATTGCAAAAGTATTCATTTTAATTCACGATAAAAAGGTTTATTACACACATAATGGGAATATTATCACTTTCGGAATCTCTCTTTTATGCTTATTCCTTGTTCTAATCCAAATAAACGACCGGTTCCTGCTTCTCGGAATGTGTTGGGGGTATCAGGATAAAATTCCTGCTCCTCTTATTTTTAAAATAATATAAATAACAGCAATAAAATGTATTAAGAGTAATATTGCCAATATGATGTATATTATTGCTTTGTATTTTTTGTAACTATAGCTATAAAACAATATAAGTATTATTTCATAGATCAACAGAAGGTAAAAAATATTATGATTTTGACTTTTGACAAAAGAATAATATATAAAAGCAAATATTAATAATAAAATTAAAGATATACTGCCATTTATTTTTTTATCTAGTTTTAACATTTGTATTGATTTTAGATCCCTTTTCCCATTTTACAGTATATCCCATTGAACTCATTCCATACATCCACCTATGATTTAAGTTTAAAACACTTCCTTTAAAAGGAGTAAACCAACTCAAATTACTATTTAGTATGTTGACAGAAGCAGGACTGAGTTTATTATATTCCGCCTGGACTAAATGTTGCTCGTTAACTAGATTTTGTGCATCCCAATTAACAGCTGCTTTACCTTTTAAGACAGGTCCGTTATATAAATCTTGCAAACTGCTCCAAATATGATTCAATATTAATTTATTACCGCCTTTAACGAAGCCTCTGATTTGGGTATTGGAAACATCAATACCAAAATAGTTATCATAATCACGAATTAAATTTTTTAAATTATCAACAGTTTTTGCAGCTGCACCAGACCATCTTGTTTCGAATCCTTTTTTATCAGTTGCAGATTGGAACCATCTGTAAAAATCTGCCCTTTGATCTAAATCAGCATATTCGTTACTTCCATTAGATTGTTGAATATTATATTCGTTTGCATTTTGCCATATGCTTGTATTATTTTCTCTATCAGAAGTTCTCCAATCGCCTTTTCCTAATTTTCCTTTATAATTATCTGGATATTCTTTGGTAGGAGATATTAAGCTTTGGAGTGATCTAAAAGCTGACTGAGCGTGAGATCCTGTATAAGTAGTCCCCGAGGCAGTTTCTATAACACTCATTCCATCCGGATCAATATGATTAAGAGGATCATTAACTGCATAATTATATGGCGACCATCTTCGATATTTCTCTGCGAGTGGGTCAATCACCCCCCATCTTCCGATATCGGGCATATAGAACCTTGCTCCATAATCATACATTCCGTTCTCCTGAAGTTCTTTGCCGTTGTACTTGTACTGATACGAAGGATTGCCGGCCATCGCATTGTATCCTTCATGCTTTAAACCGAACGGATAATAATGGTTCTCTTCAAGAATTTCTGCCGTGTTGCCATCATTAAAATAACTTACACGTACATTTCCCAAATGGTCCGTATAATTGTAAATATACTTATTTTCTACAAAATCAAAATACCCTTCTGAAGTTGGTACAAACTGTAGATTTGTGGAAGGTGGAACTGTAGGACAATCTATACACGTTAAGAGGTTATCAATAGTTAAATACTGAAAGCCATCCAGGTAATCTGTGGTTTGCAAACTGATAAAATTGCCGTTTGTATATTTTTTTAGTTTAGTACCATCCGCCCTATAGGTATACTTTATCCGACTTTTCTGTTTTATGGTTACATCGGTTGTTATTACTGAAGGAAGATTAAGATAATTATATGTTATTGAGCTTATTCTTTTGTCCATATGGCTTGTCATATTTCCGTTTGCGTCGTATGTAAAAGCATTTTGCAAAGCATTGTATCCTGACGGGTTATTGACTACACCGGAAGGAAGCGTGATTTTATCCAGCTGGTTCCCTTTATAATTGTAGATCAGATTATCAATCTCCTCAGGAGTGGTTCCTGAACTTGGTTTTGAAAACCTGTTGAGTGTCGTTATATTACCATTTAAATCATAATGATAATATTCATTATAATAAGCCAACCAGAAAACCGTAGAGCTGGGCTCTACATAAAATCCTCCTGTAAGGCGGTTGAGGGAGTCATACATATATTCATATCGTCGAAGCACTCCATCCTGAGATGTTTTCCAGTCTACTTCGGAAATATTCCCATTATATCTTGGATTCCAGTTAGGAGTCTGCGGCTGGTCATATTTAATGGAATACCCAAACAATTTTCCATTAAGATTTGCAGGATCATTGATCTTAGTCATCCAGCCCCGGATATTGTAAGCATAATCAATACTCTGCAGAAAACCGCCACCGTTTAATGAAGGGTAGCCCCCTGTTTTTTTATTGCTCAGCTGTGAAAGCTCATTATAGGTGTTGTGAACCAGGGTTTCCACAAAATTATTATCTACCTTATGCGTATGGGTCAAAAGCCTGTTCTGGTGGTCATAGGTGAATTTTTCCGTGATCACCCTGTCCGTATCCGTATCCAGCCTCTTATGTGTAGTAACAGTCTCTTGAACCACTCCTGCAAAATCAAGCCTGGAGTCTACCTTGGTCCGTCCTCCAAAATGGTTGATGGAATACACTTCTATTGATCTTCCTTTTTTATCGTAATACGTATAGTTCTTTGTCCAGTTGTCATCCTCAATATTTTTTACCAGGCTCATCACTGGAAGGCTCTTTGTGCTTAAGCCTTCTGCCGTAGGAGTAGCCGTGAGCACAGCTTCTCCAAGAATGGTACTAGGAAAAGAAGGATTGAAACTGTAAGTCGGATAGGTATCGTAGTAATTGATGCTTAATACTTGACTAATGGAAGACGGATAGCTGGTTGCGGCCTCATTATCATAATAAACATCCATCCCGTTATTGGTAAATCCTACTGTGGTTGTCCTGTTTACATTATTACTGCCTTTGGAGTCTACATTTGTCTGCTCAGTAGCTCTGCCAGGCATACCGTATGTCTGGACACTGGTGTAGATTCCTGTGTAGGTTACTCTTCCGAACTGGTCATATTTGGTAAATAACCATTGTTTGGAAGCTCCCATATTGGCATCCTGGGTCATCACCAGCCGGTCCTGTTTATCATATACCATATATTCCCAGCCTTTCCCGGGAACTTTCTTTGCTATCAATCTATCCCAAGTATCATAACGGTATTGATAGCATAAACTATTTAAAATAGTATCATCAATGGTGGAAGATATGGAAGCTGCAGGAGGGACTACAAAAGCCAGCTGGTTATATTCATTATAAACATAATAAGTATCTGCATTTTTATCTGTATCTGTACCTGCACCTGGCGTTGCAATGAGTATTTTTCTTACCAATATAACCTGCTCCTCTCCATTTTTAAACTGGATCGTCACATTACCGTCTTCGTCGGTTACCGTATTTTTATACAGCTGGGCATTCCCGTAATTAATGCTTTGGCTGATCCCACTTTTTGTGGCTCCGTTTTCCCAGGTGGTTACCGTAACGTATTTCTTAACGGCATCATCGGTCGTATTGGCATCATAGCCAAACTGCACGGGCTTGTCATTCCAGGCGGTTCCCACATGTTTCTGCTGAAGGATACGGTCCAGAGGTGATTTTTCCAATACCTTTTCAGCATAAATCTTTTCAGACCCGTACAGTGTAGTCTGCGTGGCATTGCTTAAAGGAGAAGTGTAAATAGCACCGTTCTGGGTTCCCTGCTGGGGAACGGGCAGGAAATCAAGAACCTGCCTTCCGAATCCGTCGTATTCAATATGGGTGACCACATCTTTCCCGGTTGGGGATGCCTTCACGTTCACCACCTGTTTGGGCCGGCCCAATCCATCAAAATACTGGACCGTCTGTATTTGTTTTGCACCAGTACTGGATGTTGTAACAGGCTCCAGATAAATCCGGCTCTCTACATAGTTTTCTGTGCTGCTTGCGCCTGTTGTCTGGCTATATGCCAAACCCGATACCAGCAAAGCACCTATAGGTATTAATATCTTCTTCATCTTATTAGTTTATAGGAAAATAGATTTCATAATTATATGATGTATTATTTGGAAGAGCACTCCCTGTCTGCGTTTTTAAAATTACATCGCCATTAGTTTGAACGGTATATTATACTTGTCCATTAAAGGAAGAATATTCCGTTATTGGTTTACAAGTTCCTAATATGGTTGCAACCTTTACACCTGTTGTCCAAGGTAAATTTGTTGAATTTGATCCAGAAGAAAATCCAAAAGATAATTTATAATGAGTACTTGAATAAACCGAGATACTACCCCCTCCTGAAATACCCACTGATGAGTTCATGGAAAGTGAACAATATATCGGAGTACAGGTTGCATTTGTATTAGCAGCATTTTGTCCGTTTATATTTATATCATTTATAGCCTTTTGATCTGCATCTGGTTGGTCTATTATTGAAGTATATTGTCCTGCAGGAACTATATAATTATACATTCTACCTATTGAGTTTGAACCACAATTATTTCTTGTAAATGATTTACTTTGTAATGAGCTATAAAAAGTAGTTGGTGAATAATTGTATTTATTTTCTTTTAAGATTTTCCCATTTATATCAATTATCCTTTGTAAACGGTTAGATGAATCATAAAAATATTGTTCTCTAATTCCTGATGGAGGGATAATATTCGTTACACCTATTAAAGGATTATAAGTGTATGAGGTGATTTGATAATTACTCATTTCAGGTCTCTTTCTTAATACATCTAAAGCATTAATTAAGGCCAGCTCACTTGTTGCATCAATATCAGCATCTGACTTCTCAATAATGTCTTGTAAAAATTGGCTGATCGATTCATAAGATGCTCCTTCTATTTTAGCAATAGGAAGTGTTTGATGATATCCCCATACTATCGTTGTAGGAACATTTTCACTATTTTTATATTCCAATAAATTACCTTTATTATCATAAGTTGTATAATTTATTATTGTTTTAGTATCCACAGTATAATTAGGTGGCAGAACTTGACTGGTTTCAACAACTGAAGTAGGATTTAAATGAGAAGTATTGTCAAACTTTGTAGTAAATTCAGAATAATCTTCTCCTCCCTTGGAAATAACTGAAATAGGAACAGAGACCATGTTTGCATCAAATAATCGTTGATAATAAACAGGGCTTGCATATGACATCTGTGTGGATTTAGTTTCTCCATCAGGAAAGGTTGTACTTTGATAGCTGACATTATTTAAATAAGTATATAAATAATTAGTATCAGTACTAACCGTTTTATTATTTAAAAACTCTGTTTTTATTGATTTAGCTAATAAACTTTCCTTTGAAAAAATAGGATAATATCCTAATACAGTTACACCATGTTGATGAACTTCAAACATACTATTAACAGAGACAGCGTTCCAAACTGATCTTGAATTTTTACTCAATGACGTACCATAGTAAACATCAGAATAAACTTCGGAATATATATTATCAGTTTGTTGAATTTTATTCACTAAAGAATCATAAACAATTTCACTTAATACTTTACCATTTTCTGTTGAATTAGGGTTCTTGGTAGACGGCATATTAATAGGAATAACACCATTTTGGAAAAAATAATGAAAATCAGGAATATTAGAATAATTTCTTTCTATTGATCCTTTATTTTTATTTTGAGCATCTTTTTCTGTTTTTACAACTTTAGAATAGCCAATATAATCTCCTGAAGCAATAGGAGAAGAAGAATTATTGTTATTACAGCTCATGGAGACAATACCTGCTGATTGGGAATCTGCAGACTGAGAATAATTATTAATCTGTAATGTAGAATATGTATTTGTATTAAATAAAAAGAGGGGATTTGTAGAAATACCATCAAAATATTTAAACTCAGTTTTATCAATAAATTGATTATTTATATCTTTATTAATCTGATTCGCTAATCGTAAGCCATTTCCAATCGTTAATTTGCCATAGTCATATTGATAAAATAAATTATTCGCACTATTTAATTCATATTCGAAAGAAGAAGAACCTCTCGTAGGATATATAATTTTATTTAGAATAGCAGACTGGATATAATTAATATCAGCTTGTTTAAAATTATTATTATAATTATTATCTATAGGTACGGGGGTTGGATAATTAAAATCATTAGGATTTAAAAATAAAGTTTTATTATTAAATCCACCATTGGAATACCCCCAATAATCGACCCCCGTTGAATTTTTGGCCGGTAATAAAGTTTCGTTATAGCCAAATGTATAAGAATCATTATTTATTGCTATAGATAAAAGTTTTAGCCTTTTTGTCAATCTATCTTGTGTATAGGTTTGATAAGGTTGACTTAAAGTTGTAGAACTTTGAGAATTGAAGTAATCATAATTAAAATTAACTTTTTTTACAATTTGATTTATATTATTTTGTTCTTCGATCCTATCTAATTTCTGAGTTGGAAAATCTATTCGATCAGAGTAATAAAAATTAATCTTACCAAAATTTCCAGAGATATTATTTATAAGTAAATAATTCTGAGCAGTAGACCAATTAATTGTTGAAGGGCTCATAAATCCTATATTTTGGCTACTTTTAAGTGGATTCATTGATGAGCCTGGGTAAAGCTCATCGAATTCGCCTATCCATGAAAAACTTTGTGTATTGTCTAAAGGCAGTGAAGAATAATGATATATTTGATTACCATAAGTATAATTTAGCCTTTTCCCAACAGAAGTCAAATTTGCAATATTTGAATATTCATTATATGTAAAATTAATATCATTATTGTTAATATCTATTATTTTTGTGACAACATAATTCTTGCTTATACTGTTTGAAGACTTTACATTTTCTACCTTTTCAAAAAAATACTTCGTCCCCTTAGGATTAATAATTGTAAAATAAGTATTACTATTATATGAAATTTTATATCCCTTTTTATTTAAGCAATAAAATGTAGGAGTAAAGGTATGATTGGTGATCCCTGTCGGATAATTATTTACAATAAATTCTAACTTTTGGCCAAATAAATTACAAGTAAATATATCCGGTGAAGTATCTGTATCCACTGTAAAAGGGAAAGAGTTATTTAAATCTGTAAAATTTCCATTTAATGGGAGGAACCCATCAATAGTCTTATAATAAGAATATGCATCCTTAGTGGGTTGTGATATAAAGCCAGTTGGAAGGGGCTGAGAGTTATGAGGAAAATAATTATTAAAAGGATTAACAGACTTTGATGATGTTGCCAAATATTTGGCAACATCATCAAAATCACTATAACCTCCTAGAATTGATTGGGTGATTGTTGGGAGATTTATATCCCATCCTAATCCTACTGATCCAGCTTCTTGTGTCACTTTTACACCGTTACCAGAAATATACTGTAGAATTACAGGTATTTTGATTGATCCTGATTCAGCCGTAAGTAGCGATATTTGTGGGCTATTAGTTCCAGTATATTCAGAATTTTGTATATCCCCGTACCTTAAAAAAGTGGCTGTTGAAGGTGAGTTGGGAAGGCTTTTAAAATAGTACTCACTATATTTATCCTGAGCCTGTATGACAGGAAAAAATATTCCCAATACAAAACTTAATATTAAACTTTTTTTCATATCTACTTATTTTTCATTATGGGGCATTAGTTAATTAAAAGGGTAAAATCTAAACTCATTGTAGACCCAAAATTGTCACTTCCATCAATTTTTTTTGCTATAATATCTCCACTGGTATTAATCGTAATTGACCAGATTCCCTGATAATAACAAGAACTATTTTTTACAGTTGTTGGCATGCAGCTGCCTGTGACCCTACCAATGATAACGCCACTTGTTTTCCATGGTAATCCTGCATCCAAAGGAAAGCCCATCTGAATCCTATACATATTTAAATTGTTAGGATTTATTCCTATGGAAGTATAGTAAAGATTAACAAGACCAGAACCTTTTATAATACTACAGCTAATCGGAGTACATGTTCCATCAACATTAGCACTATTTTGTCCATTAGCGTTAATTTCGTTTTGAGCCAGTTGATCTGCGGCATCCTTACTAACATAAGAAGAATATTTATTTTCAGGAACTGAATAAGTATAAGTTCCTCCAATTGCATTTGATCCACAATTATTTCTGGTAAATGGTTGACTTTTCGCTGAATTGTAAAATAGTTTTGGAGCAAAGTTATATTTATACTCTTTTACAATATTGTTTTCCGAATCAATTATCTTTTCAAGTTTATTTTGTACATTATATTTATAGAATTCTGTTATTCCAGATGGTTGAGTAATTGTTTTAACACCAATCAATGGATCATATGTATAAGTACTTATTTTAAAATCTTTAAACTCTATCTTATTTTTAAATTCATTAAGTTTACTAATCAATATAGCTTCACTATTATTATCAACATCTTGATCAGATTTCTTAACAATATCAAGATCCTGATAGGACGTATTGTTAACATTTAATCCAAAAGCCTGCATAATCTGAGAATATGTAGCACCTTGAATATGAGCAATAGGTTGCGTACCTTTATATCCCCAAATTATAGTTGCTGGTATTCCCTCCTTATTTGTATATTGTAAAAGTTTGTTTGTATCGTATAGATCATAAGTTGCTCCTACAGATGTAGTACTATTTAATAAATCATTTGAAACAATTGAAGTTGGATTAAAATGATTTAAATTATCATAATTTGTAATTTGACGTAAAATTTGTCTTCCATTTTTATAGACTATCTTACCTGTAGGTTCAGACAAAATATTTTTTTGTGAAAACCTCGGAATTTGTGAAGAATAAGAATAGCTTTCAGACAGTTGGTCTTGAGTAGAATTTAAAATGGACTTTTGAGTTAACAAATTGTTGTTATCATAAGTGTTACTTAAAGTGTTTATCACTTCTTTCCCTTCAAAAAAATCTGTAGTCTTAGAATTTGACAGCAAACTTTCTTTTGAAAAAATTGGGAAATTGGAAACTACAGAAAGAGGTTTAAACCCAGGATAGTCAGAAGTAGGACCGTTGGTTATATTAACGCATATATATAAATACTCATTGATAGGTGTGAACATAGTTCCATAATAAATATCAGAATATTTAGTATTATATTCATTAATAATTCTGCGTATAGTTTGATTATTGCTATTTAGATACTCTTGCGATAAAAGCAATCCGCTTTCTACACCTGCTGCCTTAGTTCTGGGAATTGAAACCGGAACCTGGTATGGAGAAAAATGGTAAAAAACATCAGGATTTATACTGTAAGTAGAAATAATTTCCCCTTTGTCATTGCCTGAACTATCTATTTGTATTTTAATAACTTTTTTATAACCAACAATATCGCCAGAAGATAAAGGAGAAGTGCTATAATTATTAGTAGAGTTCATTGAAATTACCTCTGTACCGAAGATATGATGATTATTAGCTTGTATAAATCTAGTTGTGTATGCAGTTATTAGATCCAACGGATTGGTAGAGTAACCTTCCTCATAAATAAACTGTGTTTTTTCAACCAAGTTTCCCTGTAGATCAATATTAGTCTGACTCTTTAGCCTGACCCCTTTACCGGTATCTATTGTCGATGGATTGTAATTTGAAAATAAATTGTCTGCTGAGTTTGATTCATAGGTAAAGATCGATGAACCTTGTGTTGGATAATTAATTCTTTCTAGTAGCCCTGCTGTAGTATAATTGATATCCGCTACCTTTTTATTATTATTAACATCCGTTATCGGTAAAGTAGAATTAGTTAGATTTGCAGGATTTAAAAAATAGGTTTTGTTACTATTTCCTGCATTGTAATATCCCCAATAGTCAACAGCGTAAGAATCTTTTCTTGGAAGCAGAAACTCGTTCTTATAGCTAAATGTGAAATGTTCATCTTGATTGATACTTAGATTTTTTAAGAAAAGCCTTTTCCGCATTCTGTTCTCATCAAACAGATCAGATGGAGCATTGTAAAATGTGCTGTTAAGAGCTGTTGCATAACTATAATCAAAAGCTATCGTTTTCACATCATTATTAATATTATTTTTAACTTTAATTTCTGAAAGTTTGGCCGTAGGAAAGTCCTCTCTGCTGGTGTAATTGAAATTCAGAGTACCAAACTCACCGGATATTTTTGAAACCAGTAAATAGTTTTGCATAGTCACAAAGTGAGGAACTGTGGGAATATGATATTGTCCCACGCCTTGAGTTTCAAAGAAGGGGGCTGATTGTCCACTAACACCATTTAGCTTCGTAGAATAGATATATCCCCCTGCAGGCCCGGAAATATAGTAAAATGGAATACCATCACAAGAAGTATAGTTTTCAGTTACCGCCTTATTATAATTAAGATTTTTTGAATTGGGTATAAAATTTTTTACATTTTGATGCTCATTATATTCAATTTGGATTGTCTTGTTGTTTTTATCTTTGATTCCAGTTAAGACAAAGTTTCTATTTAGGGTACTGGAATTTGAACTAATTTCTTCAACTTTTCCAAAAGTATATACTATCCCGCTTGGAGCTGTAATATTAAATGTGAATAATAATTGATTAAAGGAAACTTTATATCCTTTTTTTAAACAGATAAATTCGGGAGCGACACTTGGATCGGTGAGATTTTTATGGTTACCTATAAAAAACTCTAATTTTTCACCAAATAGATTAAGGTTAAATATATCAGGAGAAGTGTCATATTTCCACCAGGTTGGATAACCTTGAAAAAGCCCATTTACAGGTAAAACGTGTCCTACTGAATATTGATAAGTATATTTTCCTATCTCTGGAACCCCAATGTATCCCGCAGGTTGTTGACCTTCTTTTGATTCCAAATATTTGCCATTATAATTTAACGCTGGCCAAGGTGCGTTTTGATGATGTAGATCTATTTTAAGCTTTATTATACTATTATTAAAAAGTAAATCATCCTCAACTAATACTGACTGGACAATAACAGGTAGACCAATATTCCATCCTATACCTACACTCGTAGCTTCATCAGTAACTTTAACACCATTACCGGAAAGATAGTCCAATGTTAACGCAAGTGTTATATCACCTTCCTGAACAGTATATAGCGATATTTTAGGAGCATTGGTGCCAGTGAATTCAGAATTTTGTATATCGCCATATCTTAAAAATGTTGTGGTGGAAGGAGAGTTGGGTAGATTTTTAAAGTAATAATGTAGATCTTGATTACTTTGAGCATATATAATAAAACCTAAAAAAGTTAAAAATGTTGTTAGTATTTTTTTCATGTGTTTTATTTTTTAATCAGTTTGGCGTTTGCTGTTTTGCTAGTATCCGTTTTAATGGTGATCAGATAAGCACCCTGAATGAGTGCCTGCGTGTTGATCTTGGTCACCTTATTCTTAGTCTTGACAGTCTGCAATTGCCTTCCGCCCATGTCATACAAGGTAATATCTGCTTCCTTAAAATCAAACCCGACTTCTACATATGCATAATCACTCACCGGGTTCGGGTAGATCTTAATATCCTGCTTTTCGATCAGCTGGTCAATCTGTTTGTCTCCCAGTTTTACAATCTTCCAGTTCTCTTTACCCAGTTCTTCTGCACTGGTGCCGGCCAGGATAATAGAGCCGTCACGGTTCAGCTTGATATCAGATAACCGTTCTTCCCTTTTGCGGGATTCCCCTTTCACATGTTTCCGCCACTGTTCATTTCCGTTTTCGTCCAGATACAGCATCCAGAACGTCTCATCATCCGTCTCCATTCTTCCTTCTGCCTGGGTATAGCCTCCGAGCAGAATCCCTTTTGAGGACTTGTCATCCGAACTGTGCAGAACACTCATGCCCATCAACACATCACGGTTCTTAAAGCTGTACGACTTCTGCCACAGATCTTCGCCTCTTTCATTAAGTGAAATCAGCCATAGGTCGGTTCCTTCTTCAAGGCCTACCGATTTATTGCCCGATCTTTCCGACCTTGATTCCCCGCCGATGAGAAAACCAGTGGAAGTCAGGGCCAGTGTCCTTGGATGGTCATCCCCTTTTCCGCCAAAGCTTTTCTCCCATTCTACTTTTCCGTCTTTGTTTAACTTGATGATCCAGTAATCGCCTTCGCCGAAGTATTCCGATTTCTTGGATCCTCCGGTATTGCTTCTGGAATACATGCCCAGTAAAGCCCCGCCATCCTTAGTCGGGATCATCTTTTCCACTTCATCCAGGCCTTTTCCGCCTAAAATGAACTGCGAGATCTCCTTTCCGTTTTTATCCAGCCGTATGACCATCACATCTTTGGAGCCGTAACCTTTGCCCGTTGCCTGAGCGGAGCCGAAGGCAACATTTCCCGCAACGAAGAATCCCAGATCCGTCGTCTGGATCACCGCTCTGGCTTCTTCATCAGATGCCTCGCCGATGGTTTTCTGCCATAATTCATCCCCGAATTCATTAATCCGGATCAGCCAGATATCAGAGCCTCCTCTGGAATCTTCTTTTTTGTCAAGACCCTTCCCTGAAAATGAAGTACCTGCCAGAAGGAAACCACCCTCCTGTGTATTCACGGTAGCAGATAGGAAATCATGGTTCTGTCCTGCAAAGAACTTCTCCCAGACTTCTTCGCCTTGTTGGTTCAATTTTACAAGATGGAAATCGTAGCCGTTATTCTGTTTAGTATCGGAAGTAAGCTTTTGTGACTGGATAGAGCTTCCGGTAATTAGGTATTGCTGATCAATGGTTGTGGTTACCTGGCTTAAGAAATCCTGGGTGGAGGACTTGATGTCTTTCTGCCATACCACTTCCTGGGCCGAAATGCCAAGTACCACACACACGGTGAGTGCGCTCATGTAGAGTCTTTTCATGTCCTTAGTATTTTAATTATTATTTTTTTATAATTCCTGCAAAAGTATACTTTTTAATTCACGATAAAAAGATAATCCATATCAATTTTACGTGAATATGATCAGCTTAAGGGTTAATATTATTCTGTTTAATTTTTCCCGTAAACTTTCTGCAGCAAAGGTATTCCTGCAATGCGACAGAACGTGTCGTGTTTTATTAATATTGAAAATTTCTAAACACTACATTTTCCCAACTGAATATATCAATATAAATATTTTAATTATCTAATCCGATTGCTTCGTCTGAATATTTTTAGTGGCTGGAAAAAACCGATGACGAACCTGCACTTCACCTATTGGACCTACTACCGTTCCTGCTTTTCCTGAGAATCCCCCCGAGGATTCCTTTTGTGATTCTTGCCATTTTGTTATGTTTTTATGGGTTAACGGAACGAAGGTACCACAGGATTCCCTGTTTTCAGATACCCGGGAAAACTGTGTCTGCTATTGTCCGGTTTTGGCAGGTTTTGGCAGGGTTCCCTCCCCTTTTCTTCGGTACTTCTTCGGTAGTCCTTCGGTACCTGTTCGGAAAAAACATCTTTTTTTCGAACAAATACCGAATAAACATCAGACAACATCCGAAGAAAGAGTGAATTCCGGTAAAGTTTACTGTTCTTATCTGGCTTTACTTTACAGATGAGTGGTTTGTAATTATCATGCTCTTTTTTTGAGGATTCCGAAAAGGTTTTAACTGGCTTTTAAGCGATTTAAAAAACCGGTAAAGATTAAGTATACCAATACTTTAATCTCTATGGAAGGAAGTATAAATACATGTCAGGAATAGAAGAGTTAAAAGTACATTTTTCCTATAATAACAGTCGTTTTCGTGTGCACACTATATACATTTAAAGATAGAAATAGTTTTTGAAACAGGCTGGATAAAATATTGAAAGCCCATACATTCTGATGATATTTCCCTGCATATAAACAACATTCTGATGTATGGTTAATTTTCAATACTATTGCATTATAATTAAAGGTTCCGTAAATATTCTTATAAATCTTAAGGTTGAAAAATAGCAGACTTTAATGATACCCACTACATAAGAAAAGTAATCATTTACCGATATCATTTTATAAATACAGGATCTGCCGCAAGTAAATATCAGATACAAAATCCCGCTACAATATCTGAATCCCATACTATTTAACACTAAAATTCCCGGAAGCTTTCAGCTTCCGGGAATTTATATAAGAAACCTGTTTAAACTTATTTAAAAACACTTAAGTTATTTTAAGTTTTTGCTGAATCCAGTTATTAAGTTCACTTTAGACGAAAATCAAAGATTTTCAAAACTTAAGTGCCCTTTTTATAAATCCTTAAAATTTACTTTAATGAAACTTAAGTGTATATAATTTTTTTAACAGGCTGGATTTTCAATTTAAAGTTAAATCTAAAGTTTAAACAGTTTTAAGATGAAAATCGGTTTTAAATCATCTTCAGTAGCTCTTCAGCAACTTTTTCAGATGAAGCAGGGTTTTGCCCTGTAATTAACCTTCCGTCTACTATGGCATAAGGACTCCAGTCTTCTATTTTGCTGTAGTTTCCACCGTTTGCTTTCAGCATATCTTCCACCAGGAAAGGAACGATATCGGTCAGCTGTACGGCATCTTCTTCCGTATTGGTAAAGCCCGTAACGTTTTTACC
>Ga0265780_10004480_pt1 | contig 17966 bp, 14 predicted proteins | sample P1T30metagenome_FD_192432 | JGI IMG/M metagenome (GOLD analysis project Ga0265780, IMG submission 192432) | Plant litter microbial communities from East Loma Ridge, Irvine, California - P1 T30 | ecosystem: Environmental > Terrestrial > Plant litter > Unclassified | place: USA: California...
GACACATATAACGTCGCGTCGCCGAACTGGCCGTGCAGGTCGAGCAGCAGCACTTTTTTGTCCGCCAGCGTCGCCAGGGCGTAGCCCAGGTTGGTGGAGATGAAGGTGGCGCCGCTGCCGCCCTTGCAGGCGATGAACGCCAGCACCTTGCCTTCGCGTAGCGCGCCGACACCGGCCGTGGCCGCGATCCGGTCCATGGCTTCGTGAAACGCCCGGTGCGCCAGCGGCAGTTGCAGCACTTCGCGCACGCCCACGCGCATGGCGCGGATCAGCAGCTCGGGATGCTGGTCGCCGGTCAGCAGCATGAAATGGGCGTTGGCGTGGTGCCGGGTCAGGCGTTCGAGCAGGTCGGCGTCGTCCGCTTCCGCGCCGCTGGCATCGACGATGATCAGCTCGGGCATGTCGGTGACCGTGCGGTCGAGCGCATCGCGCAGGCTGGCACGGGTGGCGCCGACGTTCAGGGGCGGCACCCGCGCGACGCCCTGCGAAGCGATTTCCGCGTGGAGCGCGGCGTTGCGGCTGATCAGTAAAGCTTTCATGTGATTCCCTGGACTGGCTTCACTTGCTGCCCGCATTGCCGAGCATCGAAGCGGCATGGGCTTCAGGCTGGGCAAAGGCGTTTTCGTAGCGTTTCTGGGCACCCAGCGCGGCAGTGCCGTCGACACCCATGACGGTGGCGCGGTTGGCAGACGCTGCCGGGTTGAGGGTCTGGCTGGCAATAGCGCCGCGCGCCGACTGGCCGAACCGGCTGTCGAAGTTGGGCGTCGTCTGCACGCAGGCGCTGGACGACAGGCCGGCAAGCAGCAGGAAAAAGCATTTGGCATGGTGGTTCATCTCGGCTCCTTATTTCAGCTCGAATCCGGCGCCGCTGCTGACTGGCGCTGCGGCCGTGGCGGTCGGGGGTACGGCTTTGCCTTCCAGCTTGCCGCCAAGAAGCAGCTCGACCGGCGTCGGCGGGATCAGGCCATCGGTGGGCAAGGTGTAGTTCGGCGGCAGCGGCTTGACCAGGTGGGCCGTGATCACGAATACCAGTTCGGTGCGGTCCTGCTGGTAATCGGTGCTGCGAAACAACGCACCCAGGACAGGCACTTCACCCAGGCCCGGCAACGCTTTCAGGTTGCCGACCAGGTTGTTCTTGATGAGACCGCCGATGGCGAAACTTTGTCCGTCGTACAGCTGCACCGTGGTGCTGGCGCGCCGGGTCGTCAGCACGGGCAGGATCGCCGCGCCGGTCAGGCCGGCGGCCGTGACACCGATGCCTTCGCGCGACAGCTCCGAGACTTCCGGCGCCACGTGCAGATTGATGCGCCCGCCGCCAAGCACGGTTGGCGTGAACCGCAGGCCGACGCCGAATTCCCGCTCTTCCAGCGTAATGCGATTATTTTCCTGCGCGACGGGAATGAAGAACTTGCCGCCGGCAAGAAAACTGCCCTCCTGGCCGCTGATGGCCATGACGTTCGGCTCTGCCAGCATCCGCACCAGCGCGTCGCGCTTGTCGGCATCCAGCGCAAACGCGTTGCCATTGGTCTTGCGCGCATCGATGCCGGCATTGACGTTCCCAGAAAGAAAATTCGCCAGCAAGGTCGTGGTCCAGCTGCCGGTCGTCCGATGAAAAGTCGCCCCGGCTTCAAGACGCGCCAGCAGCGTCTTCGATACCTCGGCAATTTTGACTTCGAGCAGCACTTGCTGCGGCGCACTCACGCTGAGCATGTTGACCACCCGCACGCCTGGAGCTGCGGGTGCTGCCGGTGCAGCGGCCGCTCCCAGGCCTTCCTCCTTGCCGCCGGGCTGGAGCGCCCGCACGGGGCGGCGCACATACGCTGCCGCCAGTTCGCCCGCGCGGGCCACGACCGCGGCATCCTGGACGCTGCCGCTGAGGACGATGGTGTCGGCCGCGGCGGTCGCGACAATGTTTTTTTCATCCGGCAGGACGGCGGCCAAGGTCGCGCGCAGCGCCGCCGGATCCATCGAGACGGTCACGTCGATCATGCTGCAGGCGCCGTTTTTGCCTTGAATGATCATGTTCGTGGTGCCGACGTCGACCCCGGCGATGTACAGCGTGTCGGGCGCCACCAGGATGGCCTGCACCACGTCCGGGTTGCCGACACTGCGGTGCAGCACCGCTTCGGGCAGCCGCATCATCGTCGACTTGCCCATTTGCAGGACGAGTGGCACCGGGCGCGCCGCTTCGCCGCTGCAGCGCGGCTGTGCAAGCGTGGTGGCCGGACTGCGCGGCGCATTTTTGGCCGGGGCAGCCAGGGCGGGAGAGCTGGCCAGCACGACGGCACCGGCAAGTTGAAGGTACTTGAGGCAACTGTTCATGGCGTTCACCGGGAAGAGGCTGCGTGGGAAATCAGAAGCATTCGGCCGACGGCCGCAAGCCGTTGATGACGGTAGTGCAGGCGCGTTCCGGCGCAGCAGCCACCTTGTGCACCGCGGGCCGTGGCGCCGGCGGTTTCGGTTGCGCTTTCGGGACCGGCGCCGGCGTGGCAAGCGGCAGCAAGGTCAGCTTGGTCGCACCGGTGGTATCGGCCGAGTTCGGGTCGACCTGGTTACGCAGCGCCAGCGACAAGGTGCCGACGCTGCGCGCCAGATCGAGCGTCTCGGCCTGGGCCGGCGTCACTTCCAGCGTGACGGCATTGACCACGCGGGGCTTGGTCTCGTCGCGGTTCACTTCCTGCGCCACGGCCAGCACCAAAATGCGCTCGAGCACGATTTTCGAAATGCTTTGCTCCCGCGGCGGCGCCTCGCCCACCGGATCTTTCATCGTGCTGACGATGATGTCGACATAATTGCCCGGCAAGGCGAAGCCAGCCACGCCGACCACGTCGTTGACCCGCACCGTGATGGCGCGCTTGCCCTCGGTAATGAGCGCCGACAGGCCGCCCAGCGTGCCGGCCGGCGCCAGCTTGGCTTCGCTCAGCGGCTCCCCGACGAGCACGCTGTTTTTCAAGACACGGCCATTCAGCTTGGCTGGATCGACAAATGCGTTTTTTGGCACGCTGTCGGCGGGCCAGTCCGCCATTTTGAGCATCTCGGGGGCCAGGCGCTGGCCCAGATTGATGTCGGCGCCGGCCACGACGATGCGTCCGGCGCTGCTCGACGGCTGGTGCAGCAACCAGCGCCCGGCCAGCACGACAGCGGCCAGGCCGAACAGGACAGCAATCGCCATCACCACCAGGGCGCGTTGGTTTTTCATGACAACTCCTCGGTAAACAAGCTGCGCCAGGCTTGGCTCAATGACGCTTCGGTCAGGCGTGGCGCCGTGCCCGCAAAGCTGGAAAAATCATCGATGCGGCTCAGTAATTGCGCCGGATAACTCGGTAACAGGGGATGGGCGCGGCCATGCAGGCGCCCGAGCAGAAAATCGGCCGCACCGGCATCGAAACCGATCCCGCGCACGCTGCATTCACGCTGCAGCAACGCCAGGTAGTCGTCCTCGCTCAGGGGCGCCAGTGCGATTTTGTAGCCAATGCGGCGCAGGAAGGCCGGATCGGCGATGGCGCCCGGGGCCAGGTTGGTGGCGAACAGCAGCGTCGTATCGAAAGGGACCGCTTCCGTATTGCCGCCTTGCAGGGACAAATGATCGATCCCTGCATCCATCGGCCCGATCAAGCGGTTGAGCAGGTCCGGCGCCGCCACGCGCTGGCGGCCAAGGTCATCGACAATCAGCATGCCGTTATTGGCCTGGAAATGCGGCGGCGCGTAATACACGCCGTTGACGCTGTCGTGGCGCAGGTCGAGCATGGCGGCGTTCAGTTCGGCGCCCACCTGGACCGCCGGACGCTGGCACAGCTGCCAGCGCAAGTCAGGCAGGCGGCGTTCGTCCTGCTGGCGGGACTGCAGCAGCGTCGGCGCCCGGTGCAGCAGCGGATCGTAAAACTGGACGATCGCGTCGCCGATCAGGATGGCGTGGGGGACAGCGATCATGCCGCGTTGCAGGTTGCCCAGCTTGCGCGCCAGCATCGTCTTGCCGCTGCCGGACGGGCCGTGCAACAGCATGGAGCGGTTGGCATGCAAGGCTGCGCCGATCAGTTCGCGCAGCGCCGGGGCCAGGCCATCACCGGCCAGCGCAGCGTGCAGTTCGGCCGGCGTGATGCGCAATGCCTGTGGCTGGCGCACCGACTGGCGCTCGACCATCGCGCGATAGGAGGACAGGGTGACCGGCGCCGGCCCGGCATAACGTGACCGCGCGAGGCAGGCGGCAGCGGCGTGCTTTCCGGCCATGGTCAGCTGGTAATGCACGTCAATGTCGGAATCGCCGCACCATGCCACCTCCACCAGCTGCTCGGCCAGCATCGGCGCGAGCAGTTCCCGCAGGACCCCGATCGACAGGCGCAGCTTTCCCGACAACGCTTGCAATGCCGTCTTGCCAGCACCGTGGGCGGCCTTCAGCAGCAGCGAAGTCAGCAACTGCGGGTCGAGGCCGGTGTCGCGCACACTGCGTGCGGCAGGAGGCAGCATGGTGCCGGCATGGCCTGAATGCACCCCGTTCCGTGCGCCAGCCAGGCTGTCTGGTTCGGTATCGATCATCGGCGTCCCCAAGTTGCGTTGCGGAAAACTCTTAGTTGATTCTAGAGAGCGGTGCCGAGAAGATATTGACTTGCAGCAATGAAGCGGTCGGCACTGGCAATGCACCGGTTGCGCATTTTCCAGGCGAAAAAAAACCCGCCGCGCGGGTGCCGGTCCTTGCGGCGGGAACTGCTTAGGGTGAGGGCACCACGAGCTTCGTCGACACATAGTCAAACGCGGCACTGATTTTGCCGCCCAGCGTGCCGGCGGCGGTCACCATTGCAACACCGATCAGCGCAGCAATCAGCCCGTATTCGATGGCGGTGACACCATCTTCGTCGGCGATAAATGCGTGAACTGCGGATGTAAAGTTCTTCATGACAAACTCCCACGAGTGAATAGGAACAACTCCAAACTCCGCCGGACGGCCTCGCGCTGTTTGCATGAGACCGCAGGGCATTGACATCACTATAAGAGTTGATACCGAAGAATAATTTGACAAACGACAATAGTTTTCAAGAATTAAACTTGGCGCATTAATCGTGTCTCAGTAGCACCATTGCCATCGTGGCGATAGCGATGGCCAACCCGTAGGGCATGTTCCCTGCACTCGCCTGGCGCATTGGCTCGGTTGCCGCCGGCATGCCGAGGGAGCGCATCCAGAGCGGGCGCAACAGGTCACCGACATTCTCCAGTGCGATGCGCACGCGGCCCTTGCTGACGATGATCACCAGCGCCATGACGCCTCCCACGCACCAGGTCAGCACGCCAACCTCCAAGGCGCTGTACGGACCGACGAACAGGCCCACGGTCGCCATCATCTTGACATCGCCTGCCGCCATACCGCGCAGCAAGTACAATGGTAAAAAGAGCAGGAAGCCACACAACGCTCCCGCGAGTGCACCCAACAGGGCCGTACCCGGCTCGGGCGCCATCAGATGCAGCGGCAGGGCGGCACCCCAGCCGGCGAGCAACAACATGTTCGGAATGCGGCGCCGCGCCAGGTCCACCGTGGCAGCGGCGCAAACCATGAGCAGCAACACCAGTTCGAGGACAGTCTGGGCAGGCATGACGATTCTCCGGTCAAAAAAAACCCGCCGCGCGGGAACTATTCCGCGCGGCGGGTAACGCCAGGTTAAGGCCCAGGAACGACCATCTTCCCTGCAACATAGGTAAACGCCGCGCTGATTTTGCCGCCAAGCGTCGTGGCGGCAGTGACCATCGCAACACCGATCAGCGCAGCAATCAGTCCGTATTCAATGGCAGTGACACCATCTTCGTCGGCGATAAATGCTTGAACTGCGGATTTGAACGTCTGCATGACAAACTCCCATGAGTGAATAGGAACAACACCAGACTCTGTCAAACGGTTGCTTGCGTTGTTTTGCTTGCTACCGCCGGCCATTGAGATCACTATAGAACTTGATGCTCTCCGGCAAGTTGACTACACGCAAGGTTTCCGCAGAGAATCAAATTGTCCTGATTCGACAAGCTCGCCACACCTTACAAAATATTTCTCACCAATAATTGCCTGATATCTAAAAACAATTTATGCTGCTTTGCTTGCTCTAATGAAATTCATTACAGCGCCCTGACGCGTCCGTACCAAGGTTGTTGACCACCTTTCTGAGAACACATGGATTCCCTTCTGAAACACATGGTCGACATGACCGGCCACCGCGACCATGCGATGCTCGATATCTCCGTGATTTCAGCAGTGCAGGAGCTGGCCGGTGCTGCGCAGACGCGCGTGTTGACGATTGCGACGGTCGGCGAGCGCCGCGTCCTGCGCTCGCGCGCCAGCATTGGCGACGGACGCTGTGCACGCAACGATGAGACTTCCGATGCCACCCACCTGGGCGAACCCATTGGCGACTATCCGGCACTGGTCGCTTGCCTGGAAGGATTTTTACCCAGCGTCGAAACGGTGGCGGACAACGGCTGCCATACGCTCTGGCTGCCGATCTGGTTCGGTGACAAAGCCGATACCGTGCTGGAAATCCTCAGCGAAGGCCCGTTCGTTGGCGACACGATGCACATGGTGTCGGGCATCGTGGGCGTCTATCGCAATTTTCACAGCTTGCTCGCCTACAGCGAACGCGATTCCTTGACGGGCCTGCTCAACCGCAAGACCTTCGACGACCAGCTGGCACGCATGCTGCAGGCGGTGAACGACCAGAATTTGCTGCTGCCGGGCCAGTCCGAGCGCCGCCACAGCAGCGAAGAAGAGCAGCAATGGCTGGCTGTCGTTGATGTCGACCACTTTAAATCCGTCAACGACCGGTTCGGCCACCTGTACGGCGACGAAGTGCTGATCCTGATTGCCAATTTGCTGATGTCCTCGTTCCGTTCGCAGGACCGGGTATTCCGTTTCGGCGGTGAGGAATTCGTGATCCTGCTGCGCTCGACCACGCTCGCCAACGCCTACCGCATCATCGAACGCTTCCGCACCAATGTCGCGGCGCACCTGTTCCCGCAAGTGGGGACGGTGACGGTCAGTGTGGGATTTGTGTCGATCCGCGCCGGCGAGTCGCCGGTGGTCTCGCTGGGACACGCCGACCAGGCGTTGTATTTCGCCAAGAGCCACGGCCGCAACCAGGTCTGCCATTACGACGAACTGGTCGCCAGCGGCCAGCTGCAAGCCGTCGCCTCGAACGACACCGCCGAATTCTTCTGATCGGCGACCGGGGCGGCAGGGCTGCCCCGGTATGTCAGGCTAGGCAGCCACGTCGAGAAACTGCATCGGATTGACCTTCCATTTTTCCTGCGACTCATGGCGCAGGATTTTGTCGCCGCCACCGGCACCGACGGGACGCGCCAGATCGACTTGCTGCGGCCTGATATAACTCATCGTCTTGGAATCGAAGAACACGTTCACCTTAGGGGTGAGCAAGCTCGTTTCGTGCGCTTCCGCCACGACGCCCAGCCGTCCCGACTCCAGCAGCACCAGCGTGCCGACCGGATAAATCCCCACGCAGCGCACGAATTCCTGTGCCAGCACGGGATCGAAGTGGAATTTGCTCCACTCAAAAATCTTGCGCAGCGCGTCGGCCGGCGCCATGCCCTTGTGATAGCTGCGGTCCGACGTAATCGCATCGTACACATCGACAATCGCCGCCATGCACGCCAGTTCGCTGATCCGGCTCTGGTCCAGCTTGTCCGGATAGCCGCTGCCATCGCGCCGCTCGTGGTGGTGCAATGTGATATCGAGCGGGATGGCGCCGATACCGCCTGATTTCACCAGGATGTCGTACCCGTCGCGCGGGTGCTTCTTGATGATGGCGAATTCCTCGTCGGTGAGGGCGCCAGCCTTGTTCAGGATACTATCGGGCACCAGCGCCTTGCCTGTGTCATGCAGCAAGCCCCCCAGGCCGGCCTGGTAGGTCGTTACCGCATCGATACCGCGCACATTGCAGAACGCCACCAGCAGCGTGCAGACGCTGACCGAATGCAAGAACGTGTAGTCGTCCTTGCTCTTGATGCGGAGCAGCCCCGTCAGGGCACCGGGGTTGCGCAGGATCGAGCCCGTAATGCTCTCGACCATGGGCCCGACCTTGTCCAGCTCGACGACCTTGCCCAAACGCACATCCTGCATCACTGTGCGCACCAGCCCGGTTGCCTGGCGCTGGATCTGGTTCGCGCGTACCAGCTCTTCCGACAACGACACCCGCTGCACCGCCATTGGCAGCGTGGCAATGGCAATCACTTCGGCTTCGATGCTCGCCTGCGCCTCGGCAACGGTCGGCGCGTCGTCCACATCGAGACCCTTGGCGCAGTCGATGACCACACCCCGAATGCCGGCGGCGCGAATCTTGAGGATTTCCTGGACCGACGTCAGCATGAAGCGGCTGCGCACGAACGGGTGCTCCATCCAGCCGCAGTCGAGGTCGTGAATCGCCATCCCCACCTTGAGCTGGGAGGCATCGATTTTCTTCAGCATTTCCTGGTCAACCTTATGGTTACTCTACCTATTTGGCAATTGTTCAAGTATAGGGGCTAAGTTGCCCAAAATAAATATTGGAACAGCTAGTTAATTTCAATATCCACACTTTGGCGCCATCCTGTGGCGAAAGAGCAGCATTCCAGGAGGGGCGCAGCGCGCTTGACGTTAACGTAAACGTCATATACCGTACCGAGACGCCAATGCCAGGATCCACCGCCATGAACGACTTGACCCCCGCCATCAAACTCGACGTACCGGAGCAGCCAAAACTGGCCAACAAGGTGCGCTTCGTTACCGCCGCCTCGCTGTTCGACGGCCATGACGCTTCGATCAACATCATGCGGCGCATTCTGCAGTCGAATGGCGTCGAAGTCGTGCACCTTGGCCACAACCGTTCGGTTGACGATGTCGTCACCGCCGCGCTGGCCGAGGACGTGCAGGGCATCGCCATTTCCAGCTACCAGGGCGGCCACGTCGAATACTTCAAGTACATGATCGACTTGCTGCGCCAGCGCGGTGGCGCCCACATCAAGGTGTTCGGCGGTGGCGGCGGCGTGATCGTGCCGTCGGAAATCGCCGAATTGCACGCGTATGGCGTGACGCGTATTTTCAGCCCGGAAGATGGCCAACGCATGGGCCTGGTCGGGATGATCCGCTCGATGATCGAAGCCTGCGACCTCGACCTGACGCAGTATGCGCCCACTTCGCTGGCGCCCCTGATGAGCGGCGAGATGGCGTTGCGCCATCGTCCGCTGGCGCAACTCATCACTGCGCTGGAAAATGGCAAGATTAATCCGGCGCTGCGTCGCGACCTTGTCGAGGCCGCCGACAAGCTGCATGCGCCCACACTGGGCATCACCGGCACCGGCGGCGCCGGCAAATCGTCGCTGACCGACGAACTCATCCGCCGCATCCGCATGGACCAGGGCGACCGCCTGAATATCGCCATCATCTCGATCGACCCGTCGCGGCGCAAATCGGGCGGTGCGCTGCTGGGCGACCGCATCCGCATGAACGCCATCAACCCGTGGAACGGCCAGGCGCACGTCTTCATGCGCTCGCTGGCCACGCGCGAAGCCGGATCGGAAATCTCGCATGCCTTGCCCGACGTGATCGCCGCGTGCAAAGTCGCCGGTTTCGACATGGTGATCGTCGAAACGTCCGGCATCGGCCAGGGCGATGCGGCCATCGTTCCGCACGTCGACTTGTCGATGTATGTCATGACGCCTGAATTCGGCGCGGCCTCGCAGCTGGAAAAAATCGACATGCTCGATTTTGCCGATTTTATCGCGATCAACAAGTTCGACCGCAAGGGCGCCCTCGACGCACTGCGCGACGTGGCCAAGCAGTACCAGCGCAACCGCGAGCTGTGGAGCCAGACCCCGGACCAGATGCCGGTGTACGGCACGCAGGCATCGCGTTTCAATGACGACGGCGTCACTGCGCTGTATCAAGGCTTGCTGCCGGCGCTCGCGCAACTGGGCCTGCCGGTCCAGCCCGGCAAACTGGCCGCGACGACGATCCGCCATTCGAGCGGCAAGCATGTCATCGTGCCGCCAGCCCGCGCACGCTACCTGGCCGACATTGCCGACACCGTGCGCGGCTACCATCGCAACACGAATAAGCAAGTGAAACTGGCACGCGAACGCCAGCAATTGACGGAGGCGGCGCGCATGCTGGCCGCAGCCGGCAAGACCGTCGCGATGGACGAGCTGATTGCCGAACGCGATGGCGCCATGGAACCGAACGCCCGCAAGCTGCTGGCCATGTGGCCGGACATGCAGGCGGCGTATGCTGGTGAAGATTACGTCGTCAAAATCCGCGACAAGGAAATCCGCACCCGCCTGATCCAGAAAACCCTGTCCGGCACGTCGATTCGCAAGGTCGCCCTGCCCCGTTATGAAGACCACGGCGAAGTGCTGCGCTTCCTGATGGCGGAAAACGTCCCGGGTTCCTTCCCGTTCACTGCCGGCGTTTTCGCGTTCAAACGCGAGAACGAGGACCCCACCCGCATGTTCGCCGGCGAAGGCGACGCCTTCCGCACCAATAAACGCTTTAAATTGGTCTCGACCGGCATGGACGCCAAGCGCCTGTCGACTGCCTTCGATTCCGTCACCTTGTATGGTGCCGATCCGGCACTGCGCCCGGACATCTACGGCAAGGTCGGCAATTCAGGCGTATCGATCGCGACGCTCGACGACATGAAAGTGCTGTACGACGGTTTCGATCTGTGCAGCCCGTCCACTTCGGTCTCGATGACCATCAACGGACCGGCGCCGACCATCCTCGCGATGTTCATGAATACCGCCATCGACCAGCAGCTGGACAAATTCGTGGCTGACAACGGGCGCCAGCCTACCGACGACGAAGCCGCCAAAATTCGCACCTGGGTGCTGGCCAATGTGCGCGGCACCGTGCAGGCCGATATATTGAAAGAAGATCAGGGCCAGAACACCTGCATCTTCTCGACCGAGTTTTCGCTGAAAGTGATGGGCGATATCCAGGAGTATTTCGTGCACAACCAGGTGCGCAATTTTTACTCGGTCTCGATCTCCGGCTACCACATCGCCGAAGCGGGTGCGAACCCGATTTCCCAGCTTGCATTCACGCTGTCGAACGGTTTTACGTTTGTCGAAGCGTACCTCGCACGCGGCATGCACATCGACGATTTCGCACCCAACCTGTCTTTCTTTTTTTCGAACGGCATGGACCCCGAATACACGGTCCTGGGCCGCGTCGCCCGCCGCCTGTGGGCCATCGCCATGCGCGACAGATACGGCGCCAACGACCGTTCGCAAAAGCTCAAATACCATATCCAGACATCGGGCCGATCGCTGCACGCACAGGAAATCGACTTCAACGATATCCGCACCACCTTGCAGGCGCTGATCGCCATTTACGACAACTGCAATTCGCTGCACACGAATGCGTACGATGAAGCGATCACCACGCCAACCGACGAATCCGTGCGGCGCGCACTGGCGATCCAGCTGATCATCAACCGCGAATGGGGCCTGGCAAAGAACGAAAACCCGAACCAGGGTTCATTCATCCTGGAAGAACTGACCGATATGGTCGAAGAAGCGGTGCTGCAGGAATTCGAGCGCATCGCTGAACGCGGCGGCGTGCTGGGTGCGATGGAAACCGGCTACCAGCGCGGCAAGATCCAGGAAGAGTCGATGCTGTACGAGCACCAGAAGCACGATGGCACCTTGCCGATCATCGGCGTGAATACCTTCCGCAATCCGCACGCGCCTGAAACGCCGGCCACGATCGAACTGGCGCGCTCCACCGATGAAGAAAAGCAGTCGCAACTGACGCGCCTGGACGATTTCCACACGCGCCACGCGGGCGAAGCGCCGGCTGCCCTGGCGGCGCTGCAGCAGGCGGCGATCGATAACCTGAACGTGTTCGAGAAACTGATGGATGCGGTGCGGGTGTGTTCGCTCGGGCAGATCACGACAGCCCTGTTCGAAGTCGGCGGGCAGTACCGGCGCAATATGTAATCAAGCCGCCTGCGCGACAGGGCTGGCCTGCGCGCTTTTCTCGACCAGGCGCCGGAAAAAAAACAGCATCACCAGCACCAGCGAAATGGGCACCAGCGTCAGATAAAACGCCGTGTGCCCATTAAAGCTGCCGAACACATAACCGGTGATCATCGATCCGGTGGTGCCGCCCAGCGCCGAGAAAATCACCAATAAACCCGTCATCGACGAATGCTGGTTTTTCGGCAGGGAGCTGAGCATGACGGAGTTGATGCCGGGGTAGATCGGCGCCATGAACAGGCCGATCAGCGGAAATAAAAACGTCGCCAGCGGCGCGCTGGCCCAGGAGATATACGGGTCGGCGACGACATTGCGCGTCAGGGGCAGTGCCAGCAACACGACCACCGCCATGCCGATCACGCAGGCATTCATCACCGCATACCACGAGGCTTTGCGCATGATCACGCCCGCACCCAGGCGGCCGATGGCCAGGCAGGCCGCGAAAATGCTGGTCACTTCGACGCTCATTGCCGCTGGCAGTTTCAGCATTTCGTTATTAAAGGTGGGCAGCCAGGTGCCGATGCTTTGCTCGATCAGCACATATAAAAACGCCGTGACGACAAATACACAGACCAGCGGCTTGAAGAACAGGCGGAGCATGTCGCTGAAATCCTGCCACCGGCTGCGCCCGGCAGGCAATGCCGCGGCGCGCTCGTCGAAGGGCGTCGTCAGCAAGAGGATGAACGTGAAAGCGCACAGGCCTGCCAATACCCAGTAGACCTGCAGCCAATGCTGCGATCGCGGATTGTCGGAATCGATAAAATGGGCGAACACCCAGTAGGCGCTGAGCACGCCCACCATGAAAAAGCCTTCGAGCGTATTCATGATGCTGGCGTGATGGCGGCGGTCGCGCGCAATCAGACCCAGGGTCGAATACACGGACACCTTGACCAGCGCGAAAGCGGTTCCCACGCACAGGAACAGCAGCTTGGTCACCATAAAGCCCGGCACCAGCGGCATCGCCACGCACGCTGCGGTCACCAGCGCCAGCGCGACCAGCATGGCGTTCTTGTAGCCGATGCGCGGCAAGAACGAGGCGACCAGAAAGGACACGATCGCAATCGGCATATCCTTGAAACCTTCCAGCACGCTGGCACCGGCCTTGCTGATGCCATAGTTGCCGATGATCTGCAGGATGACTGTGCCGACGCTATTGAGCAGGATGGCGAAAACGAAATAAATCAAAAAAAGGGCAAGCAAAATGCGCTGGTTTTTCACGCTGTCTCCTGAACGATGCCAGATTGTCGAATCGGTGCGGCCTGCCTGAAAGCCTTAATAATCCTCCAGGCGAAATTGGTCGAGTCCGGAGATCACACGGTCCGCCTGGTCCAGCACGGCGGGATCGCCCACACCCAGCGCAAACATGCCGGCCGACTTGATCGATGCGACGCCGGCCACCGCATCCTCGACGCCGAGGCAATCGGCCGGGGCCATGTTCAACTGCGTGGCCGCCGTGAGAAAAATTTCAGGATGCGGCTTGCTGTGCGTGATCAATGCGGCGTCGACGACGACATCGAAGCGGTCGCGAATGCCGAGGCGCTCGAGTACGGTCATCGCGTTCTTGCTGACCGAGGCCAGGCCGATTTTCAGTCCCGCCGCGCGCACTGCGGCGAGCGCATCGAGGGCACCCGGCAGCAAGTCGTCCGTCCCCATCGTGGCGATCAATTCCTGGTAATGGCGATTCTTGCTGTCCGCCAGCGCCAGCTTTTGTGCCGGCGTGTAGTTGCCGGACGACTTCCCGAGGATCAGCTCGAGCGACCCCATGCGGTCGACGCCTTTCAGCTGTTCATTGAACGCCTCATCGAAGTGCGCGCCTTCCGATTCGGCCAGGCGTTTCCACGCCAGGTAATGATAGTGGGCGGTGTCGGTGATGACGCCGTCGAGGTCGAAAACGACTGCCTTGAATCGGGTCATGAGCGTGCTTTCATCGGCATGCGCGCAACCGGCGCAGCACGGGTAATGGCCAGCGCCTGGCCGTGATGGGAAAATGCGAGGCCGTCACCATCGAGCAGGGTGTAGACGGTTTCATCGGGCGTCACGCGCACGCGTATGAAACTGCCGCGCAGCTGGACCTGGAACTGGTAGTGCTGCCATTGGCGCGGCAGCGATGGCGCAAAGCGCAGCGCACCGTCGATGACGCGCATGCCGGCGAAGCCGTAGGCCACGCCCAGCCACGTCCCGGCCATGGCGGCCGTGTGCACGCCGTAGTGGGTGTTGCCATGGGTATCGTCGAGGTCGAGGCGCGCCGTTTCGAGGAAATAGTCGTACGCTTTATCGTGGTAACCCACTTCGGCGGCGATGATGCTGAAGATGCACGACGACAGCGACGAATCGTGCGTCGTCACCGCCTCGTAGTAGTCGAAGTCGCGCCGCTTGTCGTCCAGCGTAAATTGATCCGACAACAGCATCAGCGCCAGCACGACGTCGGCCTGCTTGCAGACCTGGTGGCGGTAAATCACCATCGGGTGATAGTTCAACAGCAGCGGATAATTCTCCGGTGGCGTGGCGGCAAAATTCCATGGCTTCTTGGACAAAAAACTGTCGTCCTGCGCGTGGATGCCGAGGTGGGCATCGTAAGGCAGGTGCATCGTGTCGGCGGCCTGGCGCCAGGCGTTCACCTCGGCATCCTGCAAACCCGTGGCCGCGGCGACGCGCCTGAAATCGGCGGGAAAGTCACGGCGCAGCGCATCGACACTGTCGGCTGCGAAGCGCAAGTGCATGCGCGCCATGGCGTTGGTGTAATAGTTATTGTTGACCAGGGCAGTGTATTCATCCGGCCCGGTGACTTCGTTGATGCAGAAGCGCCCCTGGCGGTCCACGCTGCCCAGCCCGATCCAGATGCGCGCTGTTTCCAGCACGATTTCGGTACCGGCTTGCGCCATGTACTCAGCGTCGCCGGTCGCTTCGAAGTAAGCCTTGATGGAATAGGCGATGTCGGCGTTGATATGGTATTGCGCGGTCCCGGCCGGAAAGTACGCCGAGCACTCGCTGCCGGCGATCGTGCGCCAAGGATACAGCGCGCCTTGCGCATGCGCCATCTGGCGCGCCCGCTCGCGCGCCTGCGGCAAGCCGGCGTAGCGGTATTCCAGCAATTTTCTCGCCACGTCCGGCTTCGCGTACAAGAAGAACGGAAAGATATAGATTTCCGTGTCCCAGAAATAATGTCCTTCGTAACCTTCGCCAGTGACGCCCTTGGCGGCGATATTCGTGCGGCCGTCGCGCCCGACCGATTGCAGCAGGTGGAACTGGTTGAAACGGATGCCTTGCTGCAGCGCGTCGTCGCCGCCAATGTCGACGTCGGCGTGCAACCAGAAATCGGCCAGGTATGCCGCCTGCGCAGCGCATAGCGCATCGAAACCGTTTGCCACGGCGCCGCGCAGGGTGGCGCGGCTGCGTTCGAGCAGTTCGTCGACCGGGTAATCGCGCGAGGAGTAATACGCGCCGTATTTCACCAGCCGCACCGGTGTGCCCTGCACAGTGTCGACGGTGAATCGCTCGCTGGCTTGTTGCTCAGTGTGAGTCTTGTCCGCAACGCTGCCATCGACGTGGGTCGCGATGGCGCTGACCAGGGTAAATCCGCTGTTGTGGGTGCGCTGCACCAGCGCCGACAGGGAAGCATCCTGTTCCACGCTCACCGTGTGCAAGGCCGGGCCCGATACGGCGGAACCCACGCGCGGATCGTCACCGGCCTCGAGGTTGCGCACCGCGCCATTCACGCTCGAGACGATGGTGATCGGACCGGAGAAATTGAGCGGCGTCACTTCCCAGGCAATCGCGAACAGATGTTTATCAGCAAATGACACCACGCGGCGGCTGCGCAACGCAATGCGCTTGCCGCTTGGCGCAGCCCATTCCAGCGAGCGCTCCAGCACGCCGGCGCGAAAATCGAGGGTGCGCGCGTAGCAGCCCAGCGTGCCGGTCAACGGGTCGAAGCGTTCGTCGCCGATCCACAAGCTGATCCCTTTGGCATTCGGCACGTTGAGCATGAACTGATTGGTCTTCGCCAACCCGAAAGCCGCTTCCGGATAGACGATTGGTTCGGATTCATAAAAACCGTTCAGGTAACTGCCGTCGAGCGAACTGCCGGCCGGACCGCTGTAACCCTCTTCGCCGGTGGCGCGCAGGCCGATGTAGCCATTGCCCAGGGCGAACAGGGTCTCGTGCAGAAAATGAGAGGACGCATCGAAGACCGTTTCGCGGATGCACCACGGATCAAACGGAAAGGTGGGGACGGAAGACTTCACTGCGTTCCTTCAAACAAGTTAGAGAGTGCACGGCAAAAAATCATGTCTGGCGCGCCACCAGCGATGTGGGCATCATTTCCGACGCAACCGGTTCGCCGCGCAACAGCGCCAGCATCTTGCGACCTAATAATTTGCCGCCGTCGCGCAGGTCCTGGTGCACGCTGGTCAGTGCCGGCACAAAACTGGCGGCGCCCGGCATGTCGTCGTAGCCGATCACGGAGACGTCGCCCGGAATCGTGCGGCCGGCGCCAACGAGTGCCCGAATGGCGCCCATGGCCAGCAAATCGCTGGCGGCAAACAAACCGTCGACTGCGCCCAGGCCTTTTTTGGTCAGCAGGGCGGCAATGCTGTCGAAACCGGCTTCGAACGTAAAAGCCTTGGGACGGATGATGTGGACCGTGCCGGTGCCGCCGAGCGCATCGATGAAACCGGCGCAGCGCTGCTGCACCTCTGCATGGTCGACGTCGCCGAGAAAGACCAGCTTGCGCCGTCCCAACGCCAGCAAGCGCGCGGCCGCGCTGGCGCCGCCGGCGCGGTTGTCGCTGCCCACGACGATGCAGGAAGAATCCGGATCGGGCGCGCCCCACACCACCAGTGGCAGGCCGACGTGTTGCAGATCTTTCATGGCGTCGCCGTGCAGGCCCTGGCCCAGCAGGATCATGCCATCGGCCCCGCGTACGGGCGCGGTGTCGAGCAACTGGCGCGACGTCAGCACGACGCTGTAGCCGGCGGTGGTCAGTTCCTGAGTAATGCCGCCGAGTAGTTCCAGCGGATAGGGGTCCGACATCGGCCGGCCCTTGACCGGCGTCATCTCGACCACCACGGCGACGGAGTGGCTGCGTCCGGTGCGCAGGTTGCGGGCGCTGATATTCAGCCGATATCCCTGCTCCAGCGCAATTTTGCGCACCTTCGCCCGGGTTTTATCCGTCACGAGCGGACTGTCGCGCAGCGCGCGCGACACCGTGATGGTCGACACACCGGCCAGCGCCGCCAGATCCTCCATCGTGATGCCGCCTTCGCCTCCCTGCTTCTTGCTCGCCATGTGAACCCTGTGTTTATAAAACAACTGTCGGTAAATTATGACAGATAAAAATGCGTGCGCAAGCAAAAATGACATCGATAACAATTATATTGACATCGATATCATTTGTTGTTTCAATGATCTCACCAATAAACAACTGGAGCGCACCGCCAGCGGCTGCAGCTGATCCAGGAGACGGATTTTCAACCATAAGAAGAGAGACCCCCATGAACCAGAAGCGTTTTTTGCTGTCCTCCATCAGCCTTGCCGTGCTTGTCGTGATCGGCCAGGCCCGGGCGCTGGCCCAGACAGGCGCGCCCGAGAGCGGCCAAGGCGTCGCCCAGGAAATCCAGCAAGTCGTCGTCACCGGCACCGCCCTCGCCCGCGGCACACGCAAGATCGATACTGCCTTTTCGATCACCACCGCCAGCGAAGAACAACTCAAAATGGCATCGCCCAGCAGTACTGCCGACGTCCTGAAACTGGTTCCGGGCGTCTACGCCGAATCGACCGGCGGCCAGTCGGGCGCCAACGTCGAGGTGCGCGGCTTTCCGTCAGGCAGCGACTCGCCGTTTGTGTCGGTCCAGCTGAACGGCAACCCCGTCTACCCGGTCCCGGTACTGTCGTTTTTCGAAGGCACTTCTGCCTTCCGGCTGGACGACACGATCGAGCGCGTCGAAGTGCTGCGCGGCGGTCCCAGC
>Ga0265780_10004481_pt1 | contig 17965 bp, 19 predicted proteins | sample P1T30metagenome_FD_192432 | JGI IMG/M metagenome (GOLD analysis project Ga0265780, IMG submission 192432) | Plant litter microbial communities from East Loma Ridge, Irvine, California - P1 T30 | ecosystem: Environmental > Terrestrial > Plant litter > Unclassified | place: USA: California...
GACGGAGGCACCACCATGGCAGAGAAATCGGCGAAGAAGTCCACCAAGACGACCGCGACGCGGTCGCTCAAGGAGAAGCGGGCCGACAAGAAGGACAAGCGCGGCACCGCCTCCCACTCGGAGGACGCGGTCTCGAACGTCAAGAAGCGCTAGCTCCCCCCTCGCGTCGGCCCTCGGGCCGCACCACGGCACCGTCGTGCCCCCGCTCGTCGGGGGCGACGGTGCCGTCGTCGTCCCGGGCGGTGGCCGGGAGCGGACGACCCCGCGCCTCCCCCGGTGCCGTGACAGACCCTCAGTTCGTGGCTAGCGTGGAGGCGGGAGCCCATCAGGGAGCTCCCACGAGGGGAACCCCATGAGCACGCCTGCACCCACGCCCGCCCCGAAGCCCGGGCCCGGCCCGCGCCCCGTCCCCGTGCGCGGCGCCGCCACGGCCTCCCCCGCCCCCGGGGCCCGCCCCGCCGGGGCCTCCGCGTGAGGGCGGCCCTCCGCCGCGCGGCCGCGGCCGGCACCGTCGCCGTCGTCGCGCTCGGCCTCTCCCTCGCGGGGGCGACCACCGCCTCCGCGGCCACGGCCGGCACCTGGGGCAGCTTCACGGTCACGGGCAGCAGCCGTGACTACGCCGGCACGATGACCCTGCCGGGCGGCTTCCCCGAGACGACCTTCACCTCCACGTCGCGCCAGGCCACCGTGCCGAGCGGGTCGAGCACGTGGCAGGCCGCCTCGACCCCGCCCGGCGCCGTGCACGGGTCGAGCCGGGGCCTCCCGTACCTGAACCTCCGGCCGCAGCAGGACCGCCCGACGGCCACAGCCGCCTCCGTCACGACGTGGTCGTTCGCCTCGCCCACCCCGACGGCCGGCTGGTCGTTCGTGCTCGGCGACGTCGACGCCGACCAGGTGACGATCGCGGCGACCGGGGCCGACGGCACCGCCGTGGCGCCCTCGGCCCTCGGCTTCGGCTCCGCCTACAACTACTGCCGGGTGCCCGGCGGCCCGTCCTGCGACGCGGCCGGCCTGGCCGACGTGCCCGCCTGGGACGCTGCGTCGGGCGTGCTCGTCGGCAACCCGGCCGCGGCCGACACCGAGGGCGCCGCCGCGTGGTTCAGCCCGACCGTGCCGCTGCGCTCGCTCAGCCTGACCTTCCAGCAGCGCGCCGGCTTCCCCGTCTACCAGACCTGGTTCGCCACGACGACGCGGTCGCTGAGCGGCACCGTGACCGAGGGAGGCGCGGCGTACCCGGCCGCGGCCGTCACCGTCCGCGACGCCTCGGGCACCGTCGTCGCGGAGACCACGACCGCGGCCGACGGCACCTACGACGTCCCGGCCCTCACCGCCGCTCCCGGCTACCGGGTGACGGTGGCTCCGCCGGCCGGCTCCCCCGCCGCCGACGACGTCGTCGCCGACCTCTCGGCGTCCGACGGCACGGCCGACGTGGACTTCCCGACCGCGACGGCGCCCGCCACGGTCGCGGTGACCGGCACGATCGTCGACACCGACGGCGCTCCCGTGCCCGACCTGCCGCTGCGGCTCGTCGAGAGCGACGACGGCAGCACCGTGGCCGAGGTCGTGACGGCCGACGACGGCACGTTCACGATCCCCGGGCTGACCGGCCCGACCGTCTACGAGCTCGAGCGCACCGACACCGGCGAGTCGCTCGGCCTGCTGATCCCGAACGCGGGCGGCATCCTCCCCGTCGACTTCTTCGCCCCCGTGCCCGCCTCCGCCCCGCAGCCGACCGTCGACGTCAGCGGGACCGTCGCGGGACCCGACGGGCTCCCCGCCGCGGGAGCCACGCTCGACGTGGTGCTCGTGCCGACGGACGGCGGCGAGCCCACCGAGACGGTGGCGACGGTCGAGACCGACGCGGCCGGCGGCTTCGAGGTCGACGGGCTGCTGCCCGAGACGGACTACGTCGTCGTCGTCGACGAGCAGGTCGAGGCGGCGATCCCCGTGACCACCCCGGCCGTCGGGGCCCCCGCGGCCCCGCTCGTGCTCGAGGTGCCGGCACCCGACTCGGTGAGCGTCGACGGCACGGTCGTCGACCAGGCGGGGCTGCCCGTCGTCGACGTGCCCGTCGCCGTGCTGCCGGCCGCGAGCGACGCTCCCGTCGCCGAGACGGTCACCGACGACGCGGGCCGCTTCGTGGTCGACGGCCTCGAGCCCGGCACCGACTACCGGCTCGTCGTCGACGGCGACGCCGCGGGCGCCGTGCCGTTCACGACCGGCTTCGCCGACGCGGGGCTCGGCCCCGTGGCGGTGGTCGTCGCGGCCGAGCCCGGCCCCGGACCCTCGCCCGAGCCGTCGCCCGAGCCCTCGCCCGGAGTCCCGGGCGACCCCGCCCCCTCGGCGAGCGCCGCCCCCGTCGCCCCCGGAGCCGACCCGGGGGCCGACCCGACGACGCGACCGGCGGCGACCCGTCCTGGCGGCCTCGCGTTCACCGGCTCCGAGGCGGCCTGGCCGCTCGGGCTCGGCGCGGCGCTGCTGGTCGCGGGTCTCGGCCTCGTGGTCGGCCGGGCCGGGCTACGCCGCCGCCGCCGGGAGGCGGTCGCGAGCGGGTCGGACGACTGACCCCGCGCCTCCGGACGCTCCCCCACGGCCCCGCCGTCGGCCTCGGCCGGCGACGGGGCCGTCGTCGTACCCCGTTCCCGGAGGGGACTCGACGGGAGGCGGGCGGGGCGACGGCCTACCGTCCCGGGTGCGTGCGGCACCACGGCCGGGCGCGACCGGACCCCAGGAGGAACCGCATGAAGGCAGTCGTCTGGCACGGCGTCGGAGACATCCGTCTCGACGACGTCGAGCAGCCCGTCATCACCGACCCGAACGACGCGATCGTGCGGGTCACCCGCAGTGCGATCTGCGGCACCGACCTGCACTTCGTGCGCGGCACGATGGCGCCGATGGTCGAGGGCACGATCCTCGGCCACGAGGCCGTCGGGGTCGTCGAGGAGGTCGGCGACGCCGTGCGCGGCTTCAGCCCCGGCGACCGGGTGATCATCGACAGCACCGTCTCGTGCGGCGCGTGCCGCTACTGCCGCGAGGGGCACACCGCCCAGTGCGACGTCGCGAACCCCAACGGCCCCGACGCCGGCACGAGCTTCTTCGGCGGGCCCGCCTCGACCGGCCCGGTGGACGGGCTGCAGGCCGAGTACGTGCGGGTGCCGTGGGCCAGGAACACCCTGCACCCGCTGCCCGACGCCGTCAGCGACGACCAGGCGATCCTGCTCAGCGACATCTACCCCACCGGCTGGTTCGGGGCCGAGCTCGCGGGCGTCCGCCGCGGCGACACGGTCGCCGTGCTCGGCGCGGGCGTGGTCGGCCAGTTCGCGATCGCGTCGGCGTTCCAGCAGGGCGCCGCCCGCGTGATCGCGGTCGACCACCTCGAGGACCGCCTCGCCCAGGCCCTGGCCCAGAACGCGGAGGTCGTCGACTTCAGCCGGGAGGACCCGGTCGCGGTCGTCAGGGAGCTCACGAACGGCATCGGCGTCGACGCCGTCATCGACGCGGTCGGCGTCGACGCGCAGCACGCGGCCCACGGCCCGGCCGCCCCCGACGCCGAGCAGGCGGCCGCGTTCGAGGCGGAGGTCGCTCAGGTGGCGCCCGACGCTGCGCCGCAGGGCGACCAGTGGGTGCCGGGGAACGCCCCGTCGCAGGCCGCCCGCTGGGCCGTCGAGATGGTCGCCAAGTACGGCCGCATCGGCATCATCGGCGTCTACGCCCCGACGGTCGAGACGTACCCGATCGGCGCGGCGATGCTCAAGAACCTCACGGTGCGGATGGGCAACTGCGACCACCACTCCGTCACGCCGCCGCTGATCGAGCGCGTCGCCGCGGGGCTGTTCGACCCGACCGCCCTCATCACCGAGCGCGAGCCCGTCACCGACGCGATCGCGGCCTACGAGGCCTTCGACCGCCGCGAGCCGGGCTGGCTGAAGGTCGAGCTGACGACGGGGTCGTAGCCGGGCCACGACGCGAGGACCTTCGGGAGGCGCGGTGCGGGCGGGGCCGGCACCGCGCCTCCCCCAGGCCGTCACGCCGCCGTCGTGCCCTCGCGCCTCCCGTCGACGCTCACCAGGAGGGGGACGTCCCCCTCCCAGCGGGCGCCCCGACGACGGGTGTTGCGTGGTCTGCATGAAGCACACGACACTCGGCAGCGTCGACGGCGGACTCGACGTGGGCCGCCTCGGCCTCGGCCTGATGGGCATGTCCGCGTTCTACACCGGCAGCGGCACCGACGACGACGAGTCGGTGCGGGTGATCCACGCCGCGCTCGACCACGGCGTGACCCTGCTCGACACCGCCGACATGTACGGCCCGCACACGAACGAGCAGCTGCTGGGGCGCGCCCTGCGCGGCCGACGCGACGGCGTCGTCGTCGCCACCAAGTTCGGCAACGTCACCGACCCCGAGGCGCGCGCGGAGCGCGCGGTCGACGGCCGGCCCGAGTACGTGCGCCGCTCGATCGACGGCTCGCTGCAGCGGCTCGGGCTCGACCACGTCGACCTCTACTACCAGCACCGCGTCGACCCGCAGGTGCCGATCGAGGAGACGGTCGGCGCCATGGCCGAGCTCGTGACGGCGGGCAAGGTCCGCCACCTCGGCCTGTCGGAGGCGGCTCCCGAGACGATCCGCCGGGCCCACGCCACCCACCCGATCACCGCCCTGCAGACCGAGTGGTCGCTCTGGAGCCGCGACCCGGAGGCCGAGATCGTGCCGCTCGTGCGCGAGCTCGGCATCGGCTTCGTGCCGTACTCGCCGCTCGGCCGCGGGTTCCTCACCGGTGCCCTGCGCTCGGTCGACGAGCTCGCCGACGACGACTTCCGCCGCTTCGCGCCGCGGTTCAGGGGGGACGCCCTGCAGGCGAACGTCCGCATCGTCGAGCAGGTCGACGCCGTGGCCCGCGAGGTCGGGGCGACGCCCGGCCAGGTCGCGCTCGCGTGGCTGCTCGCCAAGGGCGAGGGAGTCGTGCCGATCCCCGGCACGAAGCGCCGCACGTACCTCGACGAGAACGTCGCGGCCGACGACGTGGTCCTGACGGAGGCGCAGGTCGCGCAGCTCGACTCCGTGGCCGCCCCGCAGGGCGACCGCTACGCCGACATGTCGACGGTCGACCGCTAGCGGCCGCGCCTCCCGGCTCGGGTACGGTCGCAGCATGGACGACGTGATCAGACGGCGCGCGGTCGTGCGCGGCCAGGTGCAGGGCGTGGGGTTCCGCTTCTCGACCGAGGGCGAGGCCGACCGGCTCGGCGTCGCGGGCTTCGTGCGGAACCTCCCCGACGGCACCGTCGAGACCGAGGTCGAGGGCACGCCGGAGGCGGTCGGCCAGCTGCTGGAGTGGCTCGCCGAGGGCCCGCAGGGCTCCCGGGTCGACGGAGTCGACGTCGTCGAGCTGGCGCCCCTCGGCGAGGGCGGCTTCGAGACCCGGCACTGACCGGCGCCGCGATCTCGGGGCCGTCGTCTCGGGGCCGTGGTCTCGACGGCACGGCCTCGACGCCGGGCGGGGGGGACCCGGCCCGGGTGCTCCGACGCACCCGACAGCGTGGAGGTCCCGGACCGGGCTGCACCCGGGGGTGCACCTCCTGGTCTACCAGGCCCGTTCGGGTGTCCGCCGACCGGTCGGGGGACGAGAGGGGGACCCGACCTCACATCCGTCGCCCCTGGCGCGTCTTCAGCGTGGGTAGCATCGGCCGAGGCGAGGAGACGACCGTGACGAGCACCACCAGCATGCGAGCAGCGGGCAGCCCCCGCACGGGCGACCCGGGCACGGGCGGCACGCTCCTCCCCGACGACGTCGTGCACACGACCGTCGACACGCCCGTCGGCCCGCTCACGGTCGCCGGCGGCGCCGACGGGCTCGTGGGTCTGTGGTTCGAGGGCCACCGACGGGGGCCGACCCGCGACTCCCTCGGACCTCGCTCCGCCGTCGGCACCGGGGCGAGCGACTTCGGGCAGGTCGAGCAGCAGCTCGGCGGGTACTTCGCCGGCGAGCTCACCGCCTTCGACCTGGCGCTGGCCCCGCGGGGCGACGACTTCCGGCAGCGCGTCTGGGCGGCCCTCCGCACGATCCCCCACGGCGAGACCCGCACCTACGGCCAGCTCGCCGTGCAGCTCGGCGGCGTCGGGCTCGCCCGGGCCGTCGGCGCGGCGAACGCCCTCAACCCGCTCAGCATCGTCGTGCCCTGCCACCGCGTGGTGGGCTCCTCGGGCGCCCTGACGGGCTACGCGGGCGGTCTGGAGCGCAAGCGGTTCCTGCTCGCCCTCGAGGAGCCGGCCGCCCTGCGCGCGGGCCGGCTGTTCTGACGTGGAGCGCTTCGACCGGGTCGTCGAGCAGCACGGGCTCACCGTGCTGCGGGTCTGCCGGTCGGTGCTGCCCCCGGCCGACGCCGACGACGCCTGGTCCGAGACGTTCCTCGCCGCCCTCGTCGCGTGGCCCGCTCTGCCGGAGGACACCGACGTCGAGGCCTGGCTCGTGACGGTCGCCCGCCGCAAGGCGATCGACGTGCGGCGCGGGCAGGCCCGGCGCGCGCTGCCGGTCGAGACCCTGCCGGAGCCCCCGGCGCCCCGCGCCTTCGACGAGGTGATCGCGCGCGACGACGAGCTGCTCGGCGCCGTGCGCGACCTGCCGCACCGGCAGCGCGTCGCCGTCGTCGGCCACCACCTCGCCGGCCTCAGCCACCGCGAGGTCGCCGACGCCACCGGCGTCAGCCACGACGCGGCCCGGCGCGCGGCGTCCGACGGGGTCGCGGCGCTGCGGCGCGCGCTGGGGCCGTCCCCCGCCCCGACCGTCTCGGAGCGCCGCGCCTCCGCCCCTGCCTCCCCACCGCCCCGACCCGGAGGGACACCGTGACCGACCCGACCACCGCCGCGCCCGGCACGCCCGGCACGCCCGACGCACCCGGCACGCCCGCCGCCCCCGGCACGCCCGACGAGCGCGGGCACCTCGACGCCCTCCGCTCCCGGCTCGCCGGGAGCGCCGCGGAGGCCGGGGTGCTCGACGTCGCCTGGACCGCCGTCGACTCCCCCGTGGGCCGCCTCCTCCTCGCCGCGACCGAGGTCGGCCTCGTCCGCGTCGCCTTCGAGGGCGAGGGGCACGACTCCGTGCTCGACCGGCTCGCGGCGACCGTCAGCCCCCGGGTGCTGCGTGCCCCGGCCCGGCTCGACGTCGTCGCCCGTGAGCTCGACGAGTACTTCGACGGCCGCCGCCGGAGCTTCGACCTGCCGCTCGACCGTCGGCTCTCCCGGTCGTTCCAGCTCGCCGTGCTCGAGCACCTGCCGGAGATCCCCTACGGCGCGACCGCGAGCTACGCCGCGGTCGCCGCTGCCGCCGGCAGCCCCCGGGCCGTGCGCGCCGTCGGCACCGCCTGCGCGACCAACCCGCTGCCGCTCGTGGTGCCCTGCCACCGGGTGGTGCGGAGCGACGGCACCGCGGGGAGCTACCGCGGCGGGCCCCGGGCGAAGGCCCTGCTGATCGACCTGGAGGCGACGTCGTGACCGACGAGACGACGGGCGTGGTGGTGGGCGACGACGGGCTCGCCCGTCCGGCCTGGGCGGCGGTCGACCCGCTGCTCCGCGACTACTACGACACCGAGTGGGGCATGCCCGTCCGCGACGAGCGCGGGCTGTTCGAGCGGCTGAGCCTCGAGGCGTTCCAGTCGGGCCTGTCGTGGGCGACCATCCTGCGCAAGCGGCCGGCGTTCCGGGCGGCCTTCCGCGACTTCGACCCCGACGTCGTGGCGGCGTTCGACGACGACGACCGTGCTCGCCTCCTCGGCGACGCCGGCATCGTGCGCAACCGCCTGAAGATCGACGCGACCATCGCGAACGCGCAGGCGACCGTGACGCTGCGCGAGGCGGGCGGGCTCGTCGACTTCGTCTGGGGCTTCCGGCCCGCCGAGACGCCTCGCCCGGCTACGGCGGCCGAGGTCCCGACGACCTCGCCCGAGAGCGTCGCGCTCTCGCGCGCCCTCAAGTCGGCAGGCTTCCGCTTCGTCGGCCCGACGACGATGCACGCCCTCATGGAGGCGACCGGCATCGTCGACACCCACCTCCTCGGCAGCCACCGACGCGGGTCGTCCGGCGTGTGGGAGGCGACCCCGTGACGACCTCGGGCTCCGGGGCGGCGGCGACCCGTGACTCCCGCGTCCGGCGCCTGTCGCTCGCGGTGGAGGGCGACTACGACCCGGCGCACGCGGTGGGACTGCTCGCCGCGCACAGCGTGCCGGGGGCCGAGCTGACCGACGTGGCGGCGTCGACCCACTCCCGCGTCGTCGACCTCGGCGACGGCGACGGTGCGCGGCTCGTGCGGCTCGACGTGCACCTCGCCGCCGACGTCGTCGAGGTCGACGTCGTGCCGGCGGACGGCGTCGAGCTCGGCGACCGCGACCTCGACCGGGCCGACGCGCTGACGCGCCGGTGGCTCGACCTCGACGGCGACCTGGCCCCGGTGCAGGCGGCCTTCCGGGGCGACCCGGTGCTCGGCCCGCTCGTGCGGGCGCGGCCCGGCATCCGGGTGACGGGCAGCCCCGACGGCTTCGAGACGGCCGTCATGACCGTCCTCGGGCAGCAGGTCTCGCTGGCCGCGGCACGCACCTTCACGGGGCGGCTGGTCGCGGCCCACGGGGTCGACGTGCCCGGCACGGGGCTCCGACGCTTCCCCCGGGCGGAGGCGCTGGCCGCGGTCGACGTCGACGAGCTGCGGGCCGCGGTGGGCGTGACGAACGCCCGCGCCCGCACCCTCTCGGCCCTGGCCGCGGTGGTCGCCGACGGTCTCGTCGTCTCGCCCGAGGTCGACCTCGCCGACGCGCGACGACGCCTGCTGGCCGTGCCGGGCATCGGGCCGTGGACCGTCGAGTACCTCTCCGTGCGTGCCCTCGCCGACCGCGACGCGTGGCCGGCCGGCGACCTGGTGCTCCGCCGCGTGCTCGGCGGCGTCAGCACGGCGGAGGCGGAGGCGGCCTCGGCCCCGTGGTCGCCGTTCCGCGCCTACGCCCTGTTCCACCTCTGGGCGGCCGTGCTGCCGACCGCGCCCTGAGGCGGGCCGGCAGCACGCCTGCCGGCCCGCGCCGCGCCGGTGCCTCAGGCGGTGAGCACCGTCGTCGCCGTCAGGGGCAGCTCGGCCACCGAGGTGCCGACGTGCAGCGTGAACTCGCCCGGCTCGTGCGCCCACGCGCCGTCGCGCCAGTCGGCGAACGCCCGGGCAGGCACCTCGACGGCCACCGTGGCCGACTCCCCCGCCGAGAGCTCGACGGGCCGGAAGCCCACGAGCCAGAGCGCCGGGCGGTCCACGACCGAGTCGGGTCGCGACGCGTAGACCTGCACCACGTGCTTGCCCGCGCGGGTGCCCGTGTTCTCGACCTCGACGGAGACCGTCGCCGCGCCTCCCTCGGCCACCGTGCGAGAGACCTCGAGGCCCGACTGCCGCCAGCTCGTGTAGCCGAGGCCGTGGCCGAACGGCCAGGCGGGCTCCGTGCCGGCGCGCAGCCAGGCCCGGTAGCCGACGTGGATGCCCTCGTCGTAGGCGACCGTGCCGTCGACCGGCGTGACGTCGAGCACCGGCACGTCGGCCGTCGCCGCCGGCCAGGTCGTGGGCAGGCGTCCGCCCGGCTCGGCCGCTCCGGTGAGCAGGTCGCCGAGGGCGTGGCCGTACTCCTGGCCGCCGAACCAGGTCAGCAGCACGGCCGCGGCGTCGTCGCGCCAGGGCAGCTCGACGGGCGAGCCGGCGTTCACGACGGCGACGGTGCGCGGGTTCGCGGCGAGCACGGCGCGGGCGAGGTCGTCCTGGCGGCCGGGCAGCGCGAGCGTCGAGCGGTCGAAGCCCTCCGACTCGACCTTGCTGTTGGTGCCCACGACGAGCACGACCAGGTCGGCCTCCGCCGCGGCCGCCGCAGCCTCGTCGATCAGCTGCTGCGGGTCGGTGTCGTCGGCGTCGAGCCCGGCGGTGAACATCATCGTGCCGGCGAAGGCCTCGCCGCTCGTCTCGGCCCGGCGGTAGCGGACGACCAGCTCGACCGGGCGGCCCGCCTCGACGTCGAGCGGGTGCGACTCGCTCGGCGGCGCCAGGAGGGCCGCCCCCAGCTCGTCGCCGTCGGCCTCGGTGCGGGCGGTGAAGAGCTCCTCGCCGTCGACCACGAAGGTCGCCTCGCCGATCGAGGCGAAGCCGAGCCGGACCCGGCCCGAGGAGGCGGGTGTCCAGGTGGTGCTGACCTCCAGCTCGTGCAGGCGGTCGACGGGTGCGTCGCCGCCCAGGTAGACGAGGGCGGTGGCCCGTCGCTCCTCCGCGAAGATCTCGTCGCCGGCCTCGTCGAGGAAGCGCACGTGCACGCCGGGCTCGCCCGTCGCCGGGTTCGTCAGCTCGGCGAGGGGCAGCTCGGCCACGCCCTCCTGCACGACGGCGCCGACGGACCAGGTCACCTCGGCGTCGGGGAAGGCGGCGCGGACGCCCTCGACGGGGCTGACGACGCCCTCGGGCACGACGGTCGCGCTGCCCCCGCCCTGGGTGCGGGCGCGGTCGGCGTTGTCGCCGATCACCGCGATGCGGCGCACCGTGCCCGGGGCGACGGGCAGGAGCCCGTCGTTCGCGACGAGCACGGAGCCGGCGGCCTCGGCCTCGCGGGCGAAGGCGACGCCGTCCTCGACGTGCACGGGCTCGGTGCCCTCGATGCCGTCCAGGGCGCCGACGCGTGCGGCGAGGAGCAGCAGCCGGAGCACCTTGCGGTCGACGTCGGCCTCGGCGACCGACCCGCTCCGGACCGCCTCGACGAGGGCCTCGCCCCAGGGGCCTGCCGGCCCGGGCATGACGAGGTCCTGGGAGGCGCGGGCGCTGTCGACGGAGCGCACGGCCGTCCAGTCGCTGATCACGACGCCGTCGAAGCCCCACTCGCTGTTCAGCGGCGTCTCGAGCAGGTCGTTCTCCGTGGCGGTGGTGCCGTTGACGGAGTTGTAGGCGCTCATGACCAGCCAGGCCCGCGCCTCCGTCACGCTCTTCTCGAACGCGAGCAGGTACAGCTCGCGGAGGGCGCGGTCGCCGACCACGACGTCGGCGGTGAAGCGCTCCGTCTCGAAGTCGTTCGCGACGTAGTGCTTCGGGGTGGCCCCGACCCCGTTCTCCTGCACGCCCGTCACGTAGGCGGCGGCGAGGTCGGCGGTCAGCACGGGGTCTTCGCTGAAGGCCTCGAAGTGGCGGCCGCCGAGGGGCGACCGGTGCAGGTTGATGGTCGGGCCGAGCACGACGTCGACGCCCTTGCGGCGGGCCTCGACAGCGGAGGCGTGGCCGTAGCGGCGAGCCACGTCGAGGTCCCAGGAGGCGGCGAGCGCCGTGCCGCTCGGCAGGTTGAGCGACGGGTCGCGCTCGTCCCAGAACTCGCCGCGGACCCCGGAGGGGCCGTCGGAGAACAGCATGCGACGGAGCCCGATCCGCTCCATCGGCCAGCTGGTCCAGAAGTCGCGGCCGGTGAGCAGCTGGACCTTCTGCTCGAGCGTGAGCTGCCCGAGCAGCTCGGCGAGGCGGGCGGCGACGGCGTCGTCGCCGGCGGAGAGGGTGGTCACGAGGGGCCTCCAGGTGGTGGTCGGAGTTCGGTCGCTGCCTGCGCAGCGCCGCGTGGGGTGAACGGTACCGGACAAAACCGAACGGTGGTGGGTTTTCGCGAGGCGCGCGGGGCCGCGACGCCGCCGGGATGGGTAGCCTGGCGGACATGGCACAGCGGGGTTCGTACGCGAAGGGGATCGCGAAGCGCGAGGAGATCCTCCGGGTGGCCCTCGAGGTCGTGGCCCGCAACGGCTTCCGCGCGACCTCCGTGAAGGAGCTCGCCGACGCGGTCGGCCTGACCCAGGCCGGGCTGCTGCACTACTTCGACAGCAAGGAGGAGCTGTTCACGGCCATCCTCCGCGCCCGTGACGACGCCGACTCGGCCCGCTACGCCGAGCTCGACGACATCGTCGACCTGCTGCTCGAGGTGATCCGCCACAACGCCGAGACGCCCGGCCTCGTGCAGCTGTTCGCGAGCCTGTCGACGGCCGCGACGAGCGACCCCGGGCACGCGGCCCGCGACTACTTCGTCGAGCGCTACGCGCGCCTGCGCACCGACTTCACGGCCGCGATCGAGCGGCGCCGGGCCGACGGGCAGATCGCCCCCGACGTCGACGCCGCGACGCTGGCCGGCGTGCTGGTCGCCGTCAGCGACGGCATGCAGCTGCAGTGGATGCTCGATCCGGGCACCGACATGGCCGAGCACGTGCGGCTCGTCTGGCAGCTGGCCCTCCGCACGGCGACGGTGGCCGCGCCGGCCTGACCGGGCGACCACCGCCTCCTCGGGGCTGCTGCTCAGCGCACCCGTCGGATCGGGATGATCACCAGCGCGCCGATCACCGTGACGATGCCGGCGCCCCACAGCATCACGACGTAGTTGTCGTTCGTGGAGCTGCCGATGCCGAGCAGGGCCAGGGCGAGCGCCGGGGCGAGCGACTGCGGCAGGGCGTTGGCGATGTTGATGACGCCGAGGTCCTTGCCCGGACGGTCGGCGTTCGGCAGCACGTCGACGATGAGGGCGGTGTCGACCGCGGCGTAGATGCCGAACGCGAAGCCCATCACGACCTCGGCGACGTAGAAGCCGGTGACCGTCTCGGCGTGGGCGAGCATCACGAGGCCGACGGCGAAGACGAGGGTCGAGCCGGCGACGAAGACCTTGCGACGGCCCGTGCGGTCGCTCAGCCAGCCCGAGACCGCCGCGCTGACGAGCAGGGCGATCGTGTAGAGCAGCACGCCGAAGGCGACGGCGGCCGTGGCCTCGCCGAGGTCCTCGATGCCGAGGTGACGCTGCATGTAGAGCAGGCGGTACGTCGTGAACATGAACGTGCCGAGCGTGATCAGGAAGCGCGACCACCAGGCGAGCCCGAAGTCGGGGTTCTTGATCGGGTTGGTCCAGAACGAGCTGACGAGGTTCACGACGGTGAACTTCTTGAGCTCGTACGCGGGCAGCTCGTCGCGGGCCACGGCGGCGTAGACGAGCACCAGCACGACGGCCAGCACGCCCGGCAGGACGAAGAGGAGCGGCAGGTCGCCCACGAGGTACACGGCGAGGTACAGGCCGGCGAGGATGGCGACGTTCTGCGCCAGGGCGATGATGCTCGAGGCCCGGCCGCGCTGCACCTCGGGCACGTTGTCGGCGAAGCTCGCGATCAGGGTGGCGAGCACGGCGTTGGCGGCGACCTGCGCGAGCAGCCAGGCGAGGGTCAGCGTCAGCTGGTCGGGAGCCGCGGCCACGAGGCCGAGGGCGACGGTGAGCAGCACCACGCCGCCGACGAGGTAGGGGCGACGACGGCCCCAGCGGGTGCGCGTGCGGTCGCTCAGGGCACCGATCAACGGGTTGGCGATCAGGGCGCCGAGGGCGCCGATCGGCAGCACCTGCCCGACGAGCGTCTCGGGGCTGTCGGGTGCGAGCTGCTGGGCCTTGAGCTGCATGCTCACGAAGACGGGCGAGAGCAGGGCCACGAACAGGCCGAACTGGGCGAAGCCGAGGGCGGCCAGGTAGCCCTTGCCCACTCGGATCGTGCTGACGGGTTGGGTGAGCACGGTCTCACCGCGCGGGCCGGACAGGGCCATTGACGCCTCCTCGAGTCAAAACCTAGCTGCGCTAGGTGTTCGAGACTGTACACGAGGGCCCGTCGCTGTCAAGAGCTCGTGACGACAGGGGTCGGCGGGGCGCAGGAGCCTCGGGCAGGTCTCCCCGCCGCTCGGTCGGCGACTCCGTGCGCGCCTCCCCCGACCCGCTCCGACGACCCGCGAGACTGGCGCTCGTGGACGTCGACCTCACCCTCGACGCCGTGCGCACGCTCCGCTCCCGCGGCGAGACCGCGCCCGCGCGGCTGCTGCTGCGCGCCCTCGCGGAGCAGCAGCCCCGCGACGTCACCGTGCGCATGGCCCTCGCCGACTTCGCCCGCTCCGAGGGCGAGGTCGACCAGGCCGCCCGGTGGGGGCTGCTCGTCCCGGGCTGGACGACCGAGCACGAACGAGAGACCTTCGGCCGGGTGCTCGACCACATCAGCACGATGAGACGGGTGCGGCTCTACCTCCGGCTCGGCGCGGACGACGCCCTGCCGGTCGACCTCGTCCCTCTGCTGCCGGGGCACCTCCTCGACCACGAGGGCCTGCCGGACGAGGGGGGAGCCGATCCGCGCGAGCCGTTCTTCCCGCGGCCGATCACGGTCCTGGCGCCCGTCGCCGGGCTGCTCTCGCTGCTCGCCCGCGACGGCGCGCCCGAGGTCGTGACGACCGTCGCCGTGGTCGCCCTCGCGTGGCTCGTGCTCGCCTCCGGCGTCTGGGCGGTGGTCGCGCTCGTCGGCCGCCGCGTCGGCCCGGCGGCCTTCGCGGTCGCGCTCGCCGGCGCGGCCGTGGTCCAGCTCGTGCGGCTGGCTGCCGGCTGACCCGCCGCGGCCTGCGCGCGTCGAGGACTCAGGTGGAGGACGCGCCGCGGGCGTGGGTCGAGGCCCGCGGCGCGGATCTCTCCTGGACCGTCGACGCCGGCGGGCCCCGAGGGCGGCGGGCGGGCGGGGCGGCCCGCGCCTAGGGTCGGGGGCACGACCACGAGAGGACGCCCCATGAGCGACCAGAGCGACCACGACCAGCAGGCCGTCGAGGAGGCGGCGCTCGCGACGTGGCGGGACGACCCGCAGGGCTCCCCCGCAGCCGGCGACGACGCGGAGCCCACGTCGGACGACGAGCAGGTCTCGCCGCTCGGCGGCACCACCTCGGGCGAGGAGGACTACGTCGCCGTCGACCCCGCCGGCTACTCGGGCGAGGCGACCGCGGGCCTCGTCGCCGACGACGAGGTCGGCCGCGGCGAGAGCGGACCCGAGCCCGGCGCCCAGGTCGGCGGCAGCGCCGGGCGCTGACCCGGCAGACTCCGGCCCGGAGCCGTCGACCCGGCGGACGCCGAGCCGACGGCTGCGGGCCGGGGTGGCATGCTGGTGGGGATGACTTCCTCGCGCGCGCACCTCGACGACCTCGCCTCCTTCATCCAGGCCTCCCCCTCCTCGTTCCACGCGGCGGCCGAGGCCGCCCGCCGGCTCGACGAGGCGGGCTTCGAGCGGCTCGACGAGCGGGCCGCCTGGCCGACTGGCCCCGGGCGGCGCTACGTGGTCCGCGACGGCGCGGTGATCGCGTGGATCCAGCCCGAGGGCGCCGTCGCGACGACCCCGTACCGCATCGTCGGCGCGCACACCGACTCCCCCGGCTTCAAGCTGAAGCCGAGGAGCACGACGGGCACCCGGGGCTGGCTGCAGGCGGGCGTCGAGGTCTACGGCGGCCCGCTCTACAACTCGTGGCTCGACCGCGACCTCGAGTTCGCCGGCCGACTCGTCACGCGCACCGGGGAGGTGCACCTCGTCCGCACCGGGCCGGTGCTGCGCTTCCCGCAGCTGGCCGTCCACCTCGACCGCGGCGTCAACGACGGCCTCGCCCTCGACCCGCAGCGGCACCTCGACCCGGTGGTCGGGGTCGGCCCCCTCGCCGACGCCGACGTGCTCGGGCACCTCGCGGGCCTCGCCGGCCTGAGCGGGGAGGACGTCGCCGGGTACGACATCTCGGTGGCCGACACCGCGCCTCCTGCCGTCATCGGCCTCGCCGGCGACCTGTTCGCCGCCGGACGCATGGACAACCTGACCTCGACCCACGCCGGGCTCGTCGCGCTGCTCGACGTCGCGGCGTCGGGCGCGGCCCTCGACCACGTCGCCGTGTTCGCGGCCTTCGACCACGAGGAGGTCGGCTCCGAGACCCCGTCGGGCGCCGCGGGGCCGATGCTCTCCGACGTCGTCACCCGCGTGACCGCCGGCCTCGGCGGCAGCGAGACCGACCGCCTCCGCGCCCTCGCCGGCTCGTGGTGCCTCTCCGCCGACGCCGGCCACGCCGTGCACCCCAACTACCCCGAGCGCCACGACCCCGTGAACCAGCCCGTCGTCAACCGCGGGCCGCTGCTCAAGATCAACGCCAAGCAGCGCTACGCCACCGACGGCCCGGGCGCGGCGGAGTGGGCGCGCTCCTGCGAGCAGGCCGGCGTGCCGTACCAGGAGTTCGTGTCGAACAACGCGGTGCCGTGCGGCTCCACGATCGGCCCGATCACGGCGACGCGCCTCGGCGTCCGCACCATCGACGTGGGCGTGCCCCTGCTCAGCATGCACTCGGCCCGCGAGCTCTGCGGCGTCGACGACCCGGGCTACCTCGCGCGCGCCGCGGCGGCGTTCCTCGCGCCGGTCGCCGCGCAGGCCGCGCAGGCCGCGAGCTAGGCCCGGTCCGCTCCGGCCGCCGCGGGCCCTCGGGGCCCGAAGGCCTCGCCGCCCGCCCCGAGCGCCCACGCCCGCACGCCCGGCCACGGGCCGTAGCCCGAGTCGGGGGTGAGGTGACCGCCTCGGGGCACGACGTGCCGGCCGGCCTCGACCCGCGCCTCCCACGTGTCGGCCAGTCCGAGGGGCAGCCAGGGGTCGTCGTCGCCCGCGACGAGCACGGCGTCGTCGGCGAGCGTCGACCCGGGGCGCCCGCCGGCACCCAGCGAGAGCCGCCGTCCGCCGACGTCGAGGGCGCCTCCCCCGGCGAACTCGCGGACGGCCTCCTGCCCGGCGATCAGCTCGGGCGAGGGAGGCGACACGAGCGCCACGCGGTCCGCCTGCGGAGGGTCGTCGCCGGCCCGCAGCTGCAGCCAGGCGAGGCACGACAGGCTGTGGCAGATCACCGTCGTGGGGCCGCCGGCCAGGGCCGCCAGCTCGGCGCGCACGACCTCCTGCCACGCGGCGAGGCTCGGCTCGTCGGGGTCGGGCAGCTGCGGGTAGCGCACGACGTGGCCGAGGCTCGTCAGCTCGTCGGCCAGCCAGTGCTGCCAGTGGTCGGCCGGGCGTCGGTTCTGCCAGCCGTGCAGGAGGAGGACGCCCGGGGAGGCGGCAGCGCTCGGGGAGGCGGGAGCGCTCGAGGAGGTGTCGGTCACGCCCCGATCCTGCCCGAGCACGCAGGCGGGCGTGACAAGCTCGCCGCATGACGTCATCGACCGCCCCGCGCGGCTTCGGACCCGGCTACGCGTTCGACGGCCAGCCCACGCTCACCCGCCACGCGCCTCCCGGGTTCCGGCTCACGACGGCGAGCCGCGTGATCGGCCACGGCGACGACGACTTCCGCCGCGCCGCCGACGCGGTGCTCCGCTTCGAGGTGCACCGCGGGTCGGGCTTCGTGCCCGAGCAGGTGCCCGAGCGGGCCGAGGTCGGCGCGGTGAACGTCTGGGCGATCCCCGTGGGGCCGCTCCGGTCGCGGGTCGCGTGCCGCGTCTTCGCCGTGGTCGACGACGAGCGGACGGCCGGGTTCGGCCACGCCGCCCTCGTCGGCCACCCCCAGCGCGGCTGGGAGAGCTACCTCGTCACCCGGCACCACGACGGGCGCGTCACGCTCGACATCCGGGTCGTCTGGCGTCCCGCCGCCTGGTTCATGCGCGCGGCCGGCCCCGCGGCCCGCGTGGCCCTCGCCACGGTGCTGCACCGCAACCTGCGGGCGCTCGACCCGGTGCTCGCCCGCTGACCGCCCGGGCGTGGCGCCGCCGCCCGCCGTCGGCCCCTGCCAGACTCCCGGCATGCGCATCAGCAGCGTCACCGTCGGGCTCTCGGTCAGCGACCTCGTGGCGGCCCGGTGCTGGTACGAGACGGTCCTCGACGTCGACGGCCCCCAGCTCGACCCGGTCGAGGGCATCGTCGAGTACGACCTCGGCGGCTGCTGGCTGCAGCTCGGCGAGGAGGCCCCGACCGGCTCCGCGACCGCCGTGCTGCGCCTCGGCGTCGACGACGTGCACGCCGAGCGGGCGCGGCTCGTCGAGCTGGGCCTCGACCTGCCCGACGTGGTGCACGTGCCGGGCGTGCTCGACGTCGTCGACTTCCCCGACCCCGACGGCAACCGGCTGAGCCTCTACACGCTCGTCGACTGACCGCGCCGCCCACAGGGTCGTCG
>Ga0265780_10004485_pt1 | contig 17949 bp, 24 predicted proteins | sample P1T30metagenome_FD_192432 | JGI IMG/M metagenome (GOLD analysis project Ga0265780, IMG submission 192432) | Plant litter microbial communities from East Loma Ridge, Irvine, California - P1 T30 | ecosystem: Environmental > Terrestrial > Plant litter > Unclassified | place: USA: California...
CAATACACCTTTGCCGCCTCACACTTAGTCTCCTTGCACATTACGCTATCATTGCCTAGAAACAGGTAACAGCCGTATGGTATTACAGCACGGATTTCCTTGACCGCAAGTGTCATATGTGTCGAAAGGCGGTATCTGACTTTTGATCGTATGTCTTTTACGATACTATATCATGCTTCGTAAAATGATGGACTACCCACAGTCTCTACAAAATTCCCACGCTCACTCTACCTCATCGAAACCTTTTGAAAATAGACAGTTTCACAGCAATCAAGGATCAGCCCACCATGAAGCTCTATGCTGCCGTTCTCTCACCGTCCGGCGTGTTCAGGCTCTTCGTCCTCAACTCATACTGATCCTTGCTCTGCAGGCCTGCATTTCTTCCTCGCCTCCAGAAGAAGAACCCCATCGCACCAAACAGTGCGAGACCTGCAATGACAGCACCGACGGCAATACCTGCTTTCGCACCGGTTGACAAGCCGCCGCCACCTCCACTGCTACCCGCTGACGGCGCGGAAGAGAGACCAGTGTTTGCGGGAACGTTGGAACTTGAGGGCGTCGGTGCAATGAACTCATCGGAAGTAACATTGAAGCATGGAACGGAGGTGGTGAAGTCACGCGTCTCCACAAAGGTCTAGTGGCCGTGTTAGCGTTCATGACGAGCAGGAGCTTTTGGTGGAAACAACGTACGACATCGGCACACGCAAAGAACGATTGGTTCTTGCCGTCGTTCTCGCCCTCAAACTCAGCCCAGTACTCCAGCTGGATCGTGCCGTTCTGTCCAGCAGATACGTTTTCGAGAGCATCAAGCTTGTAGCACTGATGGCCCGGATCGACGTCCGTGGTGTTCGCCACAACCTGATCGCTGAAATCGGCTTGGGTCGTGGGGTCTAAGTTGCCGTCAGCCATCATTATCATATACGTTTCGGTTTCCACATACTGTTTCCAAGCGCCAGCCTGAATGCGACATGCCACGCATCGTCCGCAATGCTCAATGCTACTGAGCCCTGTGTCAATGGGAAGATGGATCGATTTGACGGTCCGTCTGCACTTCCACATGGTGCAGAGTTGTCGTGTGCAGCATCCCAGATACCTAGGGGTAGATGTACGGAGTCAGCCTATGTCTCATGTACAGTTCAACTCTGCTTACGATCGCTTGGCCACATAAAGGCCACCGGCCCCATCGAGCTTCCCTCCTCGCCTTCACCATGGGTTTGCGCATTGCTAGTGGCCAGCAAGGTTGTCACTGAAGCTAGAAGGACGGATCGCATGTTGTAGCGTGTTGAACGAACGAGATATGTCTGAGCGTACCGTCCACGGAGCAGCAAGATCCAGTTCCGAATATATGAATGCCTATCGAGCGGGGCACCGTTTCTCGCAGTCACATGTACTCTGTGTATGGATCCCGATAGTGACTGGGCCCAGCACTACCGAGTTGTGGGACACATGTGCCAAGGTCATCATTATTGATTTCAACACATTCTTCCAATCACCTCATTGCAACCCACAAGGCAGTTACCCAAGTCGAGTGTTGCCAACATCCATCAGGTCAAATCGACTCTGGCGGCGCTTCGTGTTCGGGTACAGGCCCAGGCATTAAGTTATCTGATTGCGCTACTTTGACTGAGGCCAATGAGGCGTAAGATCTGCGAATGAATCGGGCTAGAAAGGACTTGGCTGCGCATGTTATCAGCTCATCTGATAAAATTTCTGCAATCCCGATTCTCGGCCGACTGGCATGTGCCGTGCCCAGTCCACTTTGCAGGTATCCAAGGTGTTGATGTTACCTGGGCTGGCGAGAACGGAGAACCGGACGATTGGAAGCGTTTGGGACATGCAGCCGAGCAAAGCTACAAAACCCAGCTGGCCGCCGGTTCCTGCATGACTGTAAGCCTTGCGCATCAGAGGCATCTCAACGCAATACCTAAAAGCCTCGAACGCACTCTCACCCGCTGTCCAATTTGATCCTAGACAACATGGTCGCCTTCAAGATACTCATCGGCTTCGTTGTCGTAGCTAGCGCTACCTCGCTGGATGCTGAAGACGCCGTCTTTGCTTCTCTCCTCAAGCGTCAAGCTCCCGGTACACCGTCATACAACTGCCATGACAACTGCGGTACGTTTGTGCCTGTAGCATCCTCAACATGAAAGCTGATTAGGATCACAGGCTCCGCAATCAGCCTTTCCCGCCAGCCCAACAAGTGCGATCTCGCTGCATTCAAAACCAACTACGAAAACTGCCTTATCTGCTCTGGCCCTGACAACTTTAACATCTGGCGCATGTACGGCAACACGCTGAGCGCAGCAGGATCGAGCTGCGGACTGAAGACCGAGCCAGCGTCAGGTAAACAGCCAGACGTCCCTGCGGCTGTGCGGCCAGGGGCTTCATCGTCTGCCGCTGCTTCTGGAAGCGCTGCTCCCATTGCTGCTACGACCAGCGTGTTGCCGAGCTCGGTTTCTGCTGTCCCGTCAGCAAGCGGGAATGCTACGGCAAGCTTTACATCTGTAAGTCTTATGCGCTACTGTGAAGCGTGTAACTTATGTATGAGACAGTCCGCTCCGGCTCAGCAGTCGACGAACGCTGCCGCCCAGTTCGGTCCTGCGGGTATCTTTGGCGCCGTTGTTGCTGGCCTGATGGCTGGATTGTAGCGAATACCAACGAGAACGCAACCGTGGACATTGTACAATACGAAGTAGATGCGAAGTATATTGACAGAACTGAGTTGTAAGCAAGTCGAGCAGCGCCTGAGCTTGTGCCGCGTGATTTAGTCTCGTACTGCTGTGTGAAAGGAATCTGCCAATCAGAAGTCGGCGATGCGATGGCGGTATCGGCAAGGCTGCGCCCTGCGCCCTACGACCATACATGCGTTAAAATGAATTGAATTGCAACCAACTTGCGAATTGAGTAGTTCTACTGCAATTTGATCAAAATGGACGACACAAATCAGTCGTCGAGCACGCCAGTTTTACTTCTTCACCATGCGTCAGCAATACGAGCGGACCCTGAACTCGCGCAAACCATCACAACACTCGTGAACGAAGGCTATCGGAACCTACCCCCCGATACCGCATTGCGATGGGACAGAAGCGCCATTGAGGATAGGCTATCTACACCAACAGCGATCCACGACACCATAGGCCCTGAAGGCATGTTTGCCGTAGCATACGATGCACGCGACCAGACTACGCCACTCGCCTGCGGCGCCGCAAGGCGATGGAAGCATGACCTCGAAGGCTTTTCTGCTGCTGGCGAAGCAGGGTGGGAGATCATAACCGTTACGACTCGGCTTGGTTGGACGCGTCGCGGACTCGCTGGGCAATGTATTGATGCGCTGGTGGAGAACCTGGTCGGGCAGGCGCACGAGGATGGTAGCGACCAGGCATTGAAGATTTGGGTGCAGGCGGTCGAGTGTTTGAACGGCGCGTTCTGGAAGAACAAGGGCTGGACCGAGGTGCGGTCGTATGAGAAGCCTGTCGGGCACTGGGGGTCTAAGCTTGGGTACTCTTTGTTGGTCTTGTTGAAAACTATCGAGGTCGAATAGCGGCTTGTGTCACCTTTGGTGGTCGATGATCTTGATGATGGTGGTGGACATCGAGTAACGGAGTGTGAGGACTGGAAGAGCTGGCCGGCCGCGACGCTAGCGCCACGCTGCTAATCAAATCACACACACTTTGGCCCGGCATGTCATTACAATCACAATCTGCAAAATACACATATACAGCCAGGACCAGCACTCGTGGCCAAGAGCCTGCGAATTTTCTTCGCTGACTTTTGCGAAGGCGCTGTTCCGTCGTGCCACTGGGACGAGAATATCTTATAGCTGTGATATTATTGCGACTGAATGAGCAGATGGGGGACGCGGACGAACAATCCCGTCGTCTCGGTGCGTTAGCTTGAAACCCCAGCCATCCGGCACGTTCTGGTGTAGGCTGTCGTGGCTGTCTATCCTCGGACCTTTTCGTTGCGGCGAACACGAACATCAGGCGACCTCGGAATTCGACTGCTACTATCGACATCTGCCCATTATTCACGAATTTGTAGTTTGATCGGGAGTCACACCGTGTTTTCCCTTTGCTAACTACTTATAGGCACCGCGCGCATCCTCAACGTATATCTTCATTTGCGGCCGATGGTAGAGTGCGTGAATCTGTATCGTGGATATCTCTTCGCCAATACATATACGTAAGCTTCACGAATCAGCAGACCCTGAATCTCAGCCTCGACAATTAACGCCACTCGCTCGTTTTCTGCACGACGAGACATGAGCGAACCGCATCATCTTCCTCTTGGCTACTGTCCTACGATCGGTGTTCGGAAAACTACGGGGAAGCTAATATTTTGAGCAAAGAAAGATGGAAGGGACTTGAGAAGGAAGCAAAAAAGTAGGGCTTTACGAAGTCTTGAACGTTGAGCCCATTGCACAAAGACTTAAATGCTGGGGAGGACTTTGCTAGGATTTGGCCTGCCTTACCTTACTGTCAAGGAGTCGTAGCCGTAGGCCTCCAGTACTACCGCCTTTGCCAGATCATACCGATTGTCTAGTCACCCAATGAACGTCCTATTAGTTTAGCAGGCGTGAGAGCGCTCAAAGCTACGGAAGTGGTGATCGTGTTAGGATCACAATTGGCTATGGAGTGAGCAACCGTCAATGCGGCAACACAGTGCTCCAGAGTAGCTACATACTAAGCGCGTATCGTGCGTATGTTTTAGGTGTGAAAGAGCAGGAGGCGTGTGTCGGGTGTTTGATAGGCTTGCATGTAGAGGCTGATAGGGTGGGAAATGGACAAAGTACTCGAAGACTTGAGAGAGCAGTGGGAGCTTGGTGGATCGACACGAGTATCACGCACCTTGATAGGTCCCCAACTCGACCACGTCAGTGAACGAAAGTATTAGAATCGAGGTGAAAGCTGTCCAGCGTCCCTTAGAAAACCACTTGAAGGCGTTGGCTTGCTGCACTCCGAGTTGCAATCACTCAGAAATGTCAAGTCACTGACTGACATATGCTTCTGCCTGTAGTTGCCTCCCGTCAACGCAAGCCGTTTCGCCATGATCATCACGTACCCCGAAGCTGTACCTCAACCTCACACGCAACCTCGCCCACGCTCATAACATCACAACTGAAATTTCAGCAGTCATGGAGTCTACCATAGATCGGCACCGTGGCGAATCTCTCTTGAAAAGTCTTGCTCGCCTCCTCGAGACGTCTGAAAATCATGAGACACGGACCGCGATAGTCCAAGCCTACAGCTGGCTTGTGGAAACAATTCTCTTCAACGAACAGCTGTCTGCGCGCGATACAGTAGTCGCAAAAGCTATTTGGAAGTCCTCTTTAGAATTAGCGGCGTCGAAGAGCAACACAAAGCTATGTAAGAGCGATGCCATTACGTTTCAAAACGTGTGGACGGAGGTGCAGCTTCTCAAAGATTGCCAAGCTCGATTAGTCAGCCAGGAGCAGACTGTATCGAAGCATACGGCCCTGCAGGATCTCCGTCTCGAGAGCCATGTAAATTTCATTTTGCAAGACCTCAGCGATCACCATGACGGCCGCTTCGACGACTTTGTACAACAGCTCGCAGCCGAACAGCCGCGATATTTTGATCGGCCCAGCGACTGCGACGAGATGCTTCTCCATCGCAACTCCGAGGACGACTTCCCAGCCTTGAACGATCTACTACTACCCACGACCTTTGATGAAGGAACAGCGGTCGACATCATGGTACTGTTGATCCACCATGTGGCGTACGCATCTACACTACTCCAACAAACCAACTATGATCCGAGTGAGGAGGTTGTACGAGCACTGGTCGATCTACGAGTACAGGGAGTCTCGTCGATGCTGTCAGAACCACTTTGCCGCATGCCTTTGCGAGCACGCCAGCACTGCGTAGCGATGAACGTCTGGGGCGTACAGGAATTCGTTATTCATCGGGCGCGCGAGATCCTCCAACATTCGCCCACCGAAGAATTGACCTGGCGCATGTATAAGTGGTTTGTGAGTAGTGCACAGCAAGCCTTCAGAGACAAACCAGGTTCACTAGCTGCTTTGCTTGCTGGGTACGACCTTGTGCCATTGCTAGACCCCAACGCGGTTCCGATCGAGCACTTCGTGCCAGAAGTTACCCGCGCAATGCGAGTCCCTGCGGATCTCATCACTACGTGGCAGCACTACGATAGCCATGCACTCGAAGATGTGCGTTTCGAGGCCATCGGACCAGCTGTTAATGTGCGGAACATAGCTGGGCTTACTACCACTCCCGACCCTACGCAATGCGCGCTTTGTCTGGATGAGTTTGCGGGCACGGGCATGCCCAATGCTTACGAGGTGAATTGCGGTCACAGCCGCCATGCCGGATGTCTAAGCACAATGGTTAACCGCATAGAGCCGAACAGCAACCGTTGTCCGCTATGTAGGGCTGACATTTGTGAGGCACGAGAGCGACGCCGGGTTGTTGAGAGCGTCCTCGAAGATGTTACCCGAGGAGAAGACGATATCGACTGAGCGGGTATGGGACAACGTCTAGTGGCTGCTGGACTGCAACTGATATTGTATCAAGGTGCTATGGTCTTTCTGGGTGTCGTTTCAGGCTTGGATGTAGCTTTTCAAAGCTTGAATGTTATCGTGCGTTATTATCGACACTTTTGAGAGGTTTTTTTCGAGAGCATATATGACCTACTACGGATTGGCGCGCCTCATGACAGATCTAATCATCAACCTACCACATTTTCGCGCTATGTCGTAAGCTAAGTTATGGGGATGTCTTTTCGAGTTTCTACTAGTTGCTGTTACGTACGAGCGAGATGAAAATCTCTAAGCAGTGCGTTATCGTGATAGAATGCAAAGAAGACACCGATTTCAATCACCGTAGCTATTATTAATTGTGTTTGTTTGATACATATCGTAGTACTTCCGCTCGTATGCTCCACGAGGTAGTGTATCGAGGATCTGGCAATTCACAAGCATGCACCGTCCTTGAGTGCGTGATAAGAAGACACGACTGCCATCGGAAGAAGGTTCGCCACCAACAGTGGTTAGACGTGCTATCTGCAGATTTCAATGGTGTCATAGCTGCGGCGCGACTGCGATCGCAACCGCGATTCTGAGGCAATCTTCGGACACGGCACGGCAAAACCATCAGCGAGGCTGACCTGCATGTTTGACCAGAATGTCAGAACACGAGACGAAGCTATCGGAGGTGCCGGACTCTTTGCTATTGCTGACCGATCAATCACGACCTCATCCGCAACAAATGTAAGGCATTGCATCTGCAGAGAGAGTCCGCAGGTCAATGCGAGAATGCTATGGAGCCTCGTTCGAGTTGAGTTCATTTAACGTATTCATCGCTGTTGGCTTCGACCACATCTGCGACCAAGTATTGAATATCACAAGCAATGGCCAAATATGTCTCACTCTGTGACACTCTTGTCGGCATCATCGGACGGTCACGTGCAGTGTTCTCCACCTTAAGCGCCGAGCACTTCGCCACGTTGAGACGTGAAACATAGCATGGGTATGCTGCACGAAGCTCGGGCATACTGTGTAAGCATGGAGTATGTTTGAGGATCCGAGCCCTTGGCAGGGCTTCGGGATTGTAAACTGTGTTGGAGATGAACATCGATGGTCAACTCAGGCCGCAGTAGCGCGGCGGTTGCAGCAAATGTGGGAGTGCTCCAATAGTGACGAGTGGAACTAGATGGAGATGACGATCGAACGCCGGTCTGAAAACTATCAGGAAAATTGCCTACAAGCACAGAGTGACTGAAAATAGAGCGTGTCGTAGGGCTGAGTAAACTGTGTCGCTACGGTCAAGGGATCATTAGAGTGCTGAGCGTTGGGGCTGCATGGCGCGTACAACCACGAAGTCGGGACGTATGACATAGGTAACTGGCTGCAGATCATACAACCAGCATCGAGGCTGAGCTGTTGCAATTCAATGACCTTAAATGATGGTAGATTTATTCTTGTTGCAGTCGTCTTGCAATCCACATCCATTATTATCATCAACGGCCCGAGGTCTGGTGTTGGGCAGGTTATTGAGTGTTGGTGATGTGAACAGTACGAAGCCTGCGATGTTGGTCGCCTGTGAAGGTCGTTTCGGACTTGATTGTCGGAGAGCGAAGGACGAATAACTGGTTTGTGTAGAAAATGTCGTCAACGCGCTTCTCGCTTCCAGCAACAAGAGACCTGAAATAATCCAGTACTCATAGTAAGGCAGACTTTCAGCCTCGAGTTATGAAGGAAGGAGGTATGCACCAGATCGCGCTAAATTTAGGAGCGGGAGGAGCATGCGCCGGCGCTCGATCCCCTTTTGAGGATAGATCCCGCTCCACACAAGACTGAGGTAGGCGAGCACGCGGGGTGAGGCTGTGGAAGTAGAACAGATTTGCTGGCACGCCCTTGCTGCAGACATTTGAGCCATGTGAGACGCATGATGAAGCCTCTTCTTTGAAATTCTGCGCGAATGATGAATACCGATCTGCGACTAGCGATCGATCGTTGTCTCTCTCATACCGCACGTGCGTACATTTTAGTGGATACCGGCATTCCAGAAATGAGAAAAGCCATGCCTGTTGAGTCGAATCTTTCCTGAAGGATTCTGCGTGCTTTACTCTATGGACCATGACGCTCTCTAGGTAGCCCTCCTGAAGAGTGATTGAAGATACACCTGCGTGTTCATAACGTTCATGTTGATTGCGCGAACATTTGCCATTAGGAATATTGTACGGTGTATATACATAGCGCATTATCGCGGCATGTTGTTGAAACCGACTTGGGCGCGGATAGCTGGGGTAGGAGGAGGCGCCAGCCGCCAGCCAAATCCCTGATGTTCGTGCCGACCCTTCCAAGGTTCCCACCCCAACTCCCACTCCCATAATACAACGCTTTTCCTGCCACCTCTTCCCCCAGAATGCGCGGTGGAAACTCAGATCCATATCAACCATCGCAGTCTATGAAATTCGAGTCGGGCATGTCTCAGCGCTCACTTGTTCGTCGAACGGAGACGGCATATTGGCATTGTCGGCTTAAGCGCCGCTGAGCAGATAGCACAGTGGAGAGCAAAGTCCTTCGCGAAGGGTAATCCTAGATGAATCGGCAGTACTTTTATGCGACCGCATCACACCTTTCCACCCGCGTTTTCATCTTTCAGGGTCTTCCAGCGCAAATCATGCCAGGCCTTTAGTCATGCCCAAGCGCCTCAAGAGCAGTCCTTCAAGTCCAGTGGTCGTCCGCGGTTGTTGAGAGTTCAGCACCCGTCTGATAATGCCATTTTGTGCAGGACATTCTGAAATGAGCTGCGAGACGACCGGTCACGTCTCCAAGCGAATCGATAGTCAGCTCAACATGCCCGGCTTCACATACCCCAATCCGCCTTTGAACTCAACGTTGTTATTATGGAACACAAGAGCCCCAGTGTTCGCGATGCAAGGATGACCCGAGCCCCCTACCTGGTTGGACGATCTCTGGTCCCACCCCACAGCCTTGTGACAGCGAAAGTCGGGAGCTCGTGCGGACGCGGGACGCTTCGGTCGAAGCAAGGCCCAACTGCTTGTGTGCGCTCTGGCATGCGACGCGAACATCATAATCGAACGACCATTACAGCGTACCGGTATGGCCGGGGCCCGGGAGTTTATTAGTCTATGGCGATCACTGTTGGCGTTCCCAGCAAAGAACGTATCACACGCCAGTTCTTACCCAGTCAGACGGCTTGTCAGAATCTGTCCCAAACAGATGGGTGTGGTTGCGAAGTTCAAGCGACCATCATTCTCATTATTCGTGTTCCGGCTACGGGGAAAAGCGTAAGCCAGAAACGTGCGACATGCTTGACGAACATGCTGTAATCTACCGTGCGGCGTCAAAGCGGCTCAGCACCTTGCGAATGCAGAATTGTGCATATGCAGGACTTCGCATCCCTGCAGACGACCGGTGAAGCCTCAGAAGCACAACCGTGTGACGTCGATGCAGGTTCTCATTCATTTCTCATCGACAATCGAGTTTTCGCTCCTCACACAGCCCGGACGCAAGCGTGCACTGTATGGTCCAGGTAGTTGATCAATGTGCTTTCGCGCGGAGAGTCTTGAACGAAGTGCTTGTGCGTGCGAACTTAATCCGAGCTTCAGGCCCCCCGCGCACCCGTGGCACGCGCCAGCCTTATGAGGACCTAGTCTACACAGCGATGCTTGCCATGTGGAGATGATGTTTCTTGGCCCTTGTTCATTATCGACGGGGAGGACGGGGAGATTCCATCCCGAGGCTGACATCTTTGGAGCCCTTCCTATCAAAGTCGACAGCGAGTGAGAACTCAAGAAGGCATGAACAATTGGCGTCCTGTAACGAAAAGTTTTTCGCGTCGTGATAGGCTTCTTGGACGAATTCGACATCGACCAGTCAACGCCTCTCGCTGATGTTCTCTGAACTTTCAGATCTGCCCTGCTATGAATACAAGCGAGGTACACCTCTGCAGTATCTCCACCAATGATGGAGGCAATTATTGCGCATTTGCGCTGTGGGCACGAGCGCCCCAGACCGCTGTCGCGTGTTACTCTCGCAGCATACTTTGTTTCCATATACTTAGACGGCAGTGGTCGCGATCAGACTGTGTGTGGTGATCAGCCACAGAGTGCTAAGCAGGGGTGGGTAGCTAATTTGGTCGCAAGGCTCCAAGCCCCTCTGGTCTTAGAAGCGACGCAGCCAGGATCATGGATGCGTCCGCCGCGCGACGCCGCCTCAAACGACACATGCGCATGGGCCCTGCCGTTGAACACCCAGTCCCATTCTTACCGTTGGCAAGGACGACCGGCTATAGGCTATAGCACTGCCATTTTGGCGTTTCCCATGCATCTTCGCCTATGGCGAAACATTCCACTTCCCGTGGTCCTCAAACCGGGATGGCTCAGGCACAGCCTGCCATATTTCTGTTCCCTCGCAGTCCTTGATTTGGAACGGGTCTCATTCCCATTCTGGCTACTCCACACCTTCATCCTCCGTGTGCCTATCATCTTCGAGTACTCCTACGCCGAACTCTCCAAGACATGAGCACTAGCTTATTCTGCCGTACCACCAGATCTGGACCATCTAGCTCTTTCCTCCTCCATCTCCACTTGAGCCTCCGATCTCTCCTGGCCCCATAACCACCAGCTTAGACATATATTCCTGTCGGCTTCCCAGTCAGCGATGCCCCAACCAAGTGAGACAAGCGCCCGCCAAAGCATCTCGACATTGAAAGAAGAGCAACATTCTGAAGCCAGCACTATCGATCAAGCACCATCGACGCCATCCATCCAACCCCGCAAGCCATCTCAGACGTCGGATGACCACAGTGAATCATCTAAGTCAACGAAGCCTCGCCGTCGTTCCGGGACTATCGTTAAAGCGCTATCTGGACCCCACGCCGGCTCCTCCCGCCTTGCACAACGGTCAACTTCCAGCCCTACCAAGATCATGTCTCAGTCGTCGTCTTCGATTCACTACACGCGGACAGGGCGCATTAGCAAGGCAAAGAAAGGCCTAAAAGTGCACGACTGTGAGTGTGGAAGGGTATGTGCAATGTCCTAATCTCGCATGGCTTGATGCTAGCACTACTGCTGTTTCCCGCTCAGCTTCTCATTACGTTCCGCATGCCCCTGTGATCGGATTTGCAATCAGAAAAGAGAGCTGACCAACAACAGTCGTATACAAGAGCAGAACATTTGAGGTGAGCTTTGCATTACCTGTACCATTGTCATACTTGTACTGACATGCTACAGGCGACATAAAAAGAACCACGCTCAAGAGGATGCACTTTTGTGCGAGTACCCTGACTGCGGCAAGTCGTTTTATCGCATGGATCTCCTGCAACGTCATCAAGAGCGGCAGTGCGTATCTTCTTGTTCGAAGCGTCAGACTTTACTGACTGATCCAGCAACAATCCTGGGCAGCACTCGCCACAAACAGCAGCGTTTAGCCCTGACGTCTCACCAGAAGCCGATGAGCCGTCCGAACCATTACCAATCCTGATGGGTCTCTCAGCGAGCGTGCGACCTCCAACTACATACTACCAATCCCAAACTGACTCGCCTGGGACTGAGCCGGCTTCACTTCCAAGGTATACCCTCACTTCGTTCTGTACTCCACAAACACCCAGAGTCCCGTGTCTCCCATCTTCAGGTCTCGTTGCGCGCACCTCACCTTTATCAAATTCCAAGTGAGTTTTCATTGACATCAACGAGCGTAACTCAACTGTTATTTTTGCGCACAGCTTAAACAAAATCTGTGGTCACTAACTCGTTTCGTTTAGTGGAAAACAAGTCTCGCACCATAGTCGGTATTTAGTGGCAGGCTCTGTACCTGTGGACGGGTTGACATCTTCCATGGGTTGGAACGAGCCCTATAGCCAGTCGCCAAGCTATTCCACGTCTAGCGGTTATGCTTCCCCAAATCCTGCCTCTGGCGATTACATGTACGCGGGTGTTCCTTATGGTCATGGTGCCAGCCGAACACGAACTTCCTCGGTTGCGTCTTTCAACGAGCCTTGGTCGTACACGCCGCGGTCGCCGATTTCCACTGCGTCTACCATGCCCTACACATGGGCGTCCAACGATAAGATGCCAACCACTCTCGCGTATATGGGTACCTCGTATCCAATGACGAGCCTTGGCATCACAACACCTGTTGATCCAATGGCAGGCTACGGCCACTGCGGACCGAGAAGCATGATGCAGAGAGACGAGGATGAGGGAATTATACTCTTTCCCGAGCAACCATACGGTATGGGCCAACTCGCACACACCTATCCGTCTGAGCATTATCTAAACAATTACTGGAGGCTCTTTCATCCCACTTTCTCCATCGTCCATCGACATGAACACATGAACCCGTCGCCCATGCTGCGCGCTGCGATGATTGCGATCGGCGGGCAATACTCGAGCAACCCGGACGCAAAGCGGAAGTCGAGACTATTGCACGATCGCTGTATAAAGTTGCTTGAAAGGGTCAGTTCTTCCCATAGAAATCGAAACTCGTATTAACACCAGTTAGCGCGATCGAGAACCAATGGTGGAACCTGATCGTACGTGCGATCAACAAGCGGTGTTTTTAGTAGAGGTTCTTTCCCAGTATCGAGCGCGACGTGCGGCGAAAACACTATCTGCTCGTTTCGGAATGCTGTACCAGAAGGTAAGACAGCACCGACATGAGCGCAAAGTCAATCGCTGACCCGACTAGGCCACCGAGAACTTTAGGCAGGTTGTTAATCAGCTGAACGACATTGTGCACTCTTTATCGCAGGATGCAAATGTTACTCTCTCCATCTGGCACCAGTGGATAGAGCTCTCCACGTTGCATCGCATTTCCATCTCTTGTTACATACTGGAATCTCAGCAAGCTACGTTACTGGCCCGCGAACCAACGCCATCATTATTCCAAGGGTCAGGTGACGATCTTCCCTTCCCCGCTCATACCTCGGTCTGGGATGCAAGTAATCTTGACGATTGGGCAACTGCCGCACGACAACAATGCTCGTCCCCGCAATATGTGTTTGAAGTTTCACCGGGCACTACACGTCTATCCTGCGACACTTTTCAGTCGTCAATCCTGATTGCAGCACATTACAATCGCTTCAATGTAGTCACGCCGTATATGAGTACACCGATCGTGGAGGAGATTGATCAGGTCATTGATGAATCATTTGCCACTCAGCAAAAGCTTTTGACGGCCAAGCTCCTACAAGTCACCCCTATTCGCGCACTATTGGCTGTATCTGGCGAATCCTGGATCCTGTCTGAGAAAGTACCTTCTCCAGAGACATACGCTACATTGAGAACCACACTGCGTACCTGGGTCACACAAATATGGTGTGCTACATCATCGACGGCCGAGCATGTGTCTATCAAGAAAGCTATCAGGCTTTCTATCCAGATATTGCAACTAGCTCTCAACACCCCATCCGAGATTCCTACTATAGATTTGGGTGTTGACATGGGCTTGTACTATGCAGCTATTGTGCTTTGGGCAGCTACTGCCGCGGCATATACACGTGAAAATCTGTTGCAGCGAGGAACTGGAGGTCGGCAAACACCTCGTCGCAATCGTTCGCAACCGCCAGGCTTCATCAGCAACCACAGTTCCGCATCTCACGTTCCAGCTTCGACACAGCTACCGACTTCCGTCACTAGCTACCCGACTTTGCCCTCAAGCCCTCTTCAGTCGGATGCGATGAGTCTCGCCCAGAGCCAGCCTGCGTCGCCTTCCAGTCACGATTCTCTCGCCACTGCGACAATGTTATCGCACGACCAAATCGCGCTTAACTCGATGACCTTTCTCTCGGTCGTTCTCCGCCTTGTCGCCACGCAGTCCAAATCTTTCCATATACCAGATCTCGCTGGTCTTCAGGCCGGTTGTGTCAGCATGCTCCTCTGGGCGAAGCTGCAGCTACGTGGTGCCTCTTTAGACGATCAAACCAGCGCAGGTGGCTGGACGAACATATCTGTTAAGGGCCACGGAGAGCTACTCGATAGTGCCATCGGTTCCTTGGAGCGACTTCTCAACCGTGGATGGAGTGATTGGGGCGTTTGAATGATATAAACCATTCGCATGTCCCGATGCAGACGCAGCACGAGCGCAGCCACTTCAATACTTGCGATCTTTTTCAAACACCGTTCAACGTCATGTTCTGTTACTTTTCGGAATTTTTTTCTCTACTCACTGCATGTCTTAGATACCCTCTCTCACTTTGGAAAGTATTGGCACATGGCTTGACAGTGCACCAGCATAGCTTAATCGCTATTCTTGAGTACAGGATAGATTTGTCTCGTCTTGATGTAATAAAATTAATTCTCTCTGGACAACATTATTATGATAGGCACGATGGCATGATAGATTATACCACTCTCTTTACTATTTTAGTTGTCCTTATTGTTTGTCGTTCTCACCCAACGCTTTTCTCCCCATATCTTTCAGCTTGTATTCGTAAGTTAGTGCATGTTCACATTCATTGATCTGTCGGTGTAGCGTTGCGTACCTAGCAGTTGCTGTGTGACAAATGGGGGGTGGTAGGCAGCGCTCCGCGTAGTCTAGCTTTTACGCTTGACGCAGCCGGGCGGACAGGGCATGTTGCAATGCGGGAATCTTGGAAGCCGCGTGGCTGCGTTGGTGCTGACTAATACTCTAGGCAATCTGCGGTTTACCGTATCCGTAGTCCCCCCCGATCAACCCTCGCAATCACGATCCACCGATATTTTTTGCACCGGGCCTTTTGTGGATAGATGGCGCAAAAGGTTTTGAATGTGATCTGTAATCACACCGACGCTTGACTGATCGCTAAGCTCCTAACAATAGGCATATATCTGTTGACCAAGAAATTCTGTCGCTCGCTCCTTCCAAATACTGCGTTCACTCCAAATTCCGTAAATCCACTACCTCAGAACAATTTAATCGCCCTTTTTCCACGACCCAAAGCCTTTCCAATCAGCCGTCATGTCCGCTCTTCTCGCCAACAAACCTCTTCTTGGTCCGCTTGTGGGCCTCAATCTCTGGACCTTCGGCATTGAATTCCTGCTCTACAAGCGTCGAATTCCCGCACTCGCTCAATACAACGTCACCTTCGACCCAGAGACTGTCAAGAAACAGAAAGAAGAAAAGTTGCCTGGGTTCGTTAAATGGCCCGCGGACAACTTCAACAACCTGCTGGAACAGCCCACCCAGTTCTACGCCGTGATTCTGGGGCTGAGCCTCATGAATGTCAAGGACAAGAGAACCGTCGGAGTGGCTTGGGCGTATGTCGGATTGAGAATGCTGCATAGCATCATCCACGTTTCTACCAATAATCCTTCCATACGATTCCCAGTTTGGGCGGCAAGTTCGCTCGCACTCTTTGGAATCACTGTCCAGGCTGCCTGGACGCTTTTCTTCTGATAGTTACTCCACCAGCGCGTGGGTTAGCAAGGCTTGGCACAATGAACTTGTGTTACACATCTTCAATTTCATCGCTATCTAACAAGAAGCCTGCATACGTCGTGCTCGTATCTGATTCTGAAGATCTCTCTGTATTCTTTTTGCACGTTCGCGCGTTGTTCCCAGTCCTGCCACAGTTCCCTGTCCGAAGTAAAAGGTGGCTGACTGCGTCGTATATATTGCCAGGCTTTCAGCTATGCATCAACAGCTGCGAACTTGGAAAGAGGAAGCGTCTATGACAGGCGCTGCGTCAATCCAGCGCGTGTGCACTGTGCCCGCGCCATCGTCGATGTTTTGTCCCTCGCGTATCGTCGAACTGATCTCCACGATGTCGGATGCGTCGTCGCAGTGAGGGTCGTCGTTGTGAGCGTCTTTCTCGGCAGGTTGCTGGATCGACATGGCGAGCTGAATCCTTGATGTAGGCCTTAGTCCACGAAAAGGAGGTGATCTGCGCGTGCTGCCGTTCTCCGCCTCTTATTTCATTATTGTTGGTCGGCAATTGCGCGACTCGAAAATAGACGATTTGCCCGCGTCGCTACCAAGGCTGGCTTACACGATGGGCTGGTTCAGCAAGTCGGGGCTGATTGCCGAATAATCAATCTATACTTCCCTTCACGAGGAAATATGCCACCATCGTTGTCACCGTCGCGACAGTCTCTAGCCCGCAACATCTTGCTTACCATTCCACGCACGGCCACAAGCCTTGTAATACGTATTTTGAATCTTTCGAACCAAAGAATAATCGCACGACATCCAGAGGATGGCTATTACTTTCTACCGGCCTTAAAACAACGTTACCAACATGACACTTTCAGCCGTCCCTTTAAAGCATGGTCAGACACTGAAACAAGCGGTATGAAGGCCGTACTGCAATCTTGTTGTGATGAGTGGTACAAAAGAATCGAGGATGCAGAACACGCAGGGAAGGGCACAAAAGAGCATCTAAATTGGATGATCGAGCCTGAGGTTGAGTCCATCTACCTCCATGGGGGAAGTGAATCATAATATAAAGAGGCAGGAAATCCAACGTGTCTACCCAGAGAGTTTCTTTTGCAAAAAGTCTTTCCCACGTTTCTCATCCGAGACCCCGCACTCACCTTTCCCAGCCTCATGCGCACTGCGATAGAAAACGAAGGGCGTTGAAGCTTTGCTATGTGACTCGTTAGAAAAGACTTTGCGCTGGGAAGCGACTCATTACTGGAAAGTCATGCTTTACAAATTCTTGCTTGCCTCGAATCAGTACCCACGCCAAACATCCGCGCCGAACGTCACATACCCAATCGTACTCAATGCCTCCGATCTTTCCAATCTAAAGCTAGTCCGTCGGTATGCGGCTGCTGTTGGTCTTGATCCAGACGTCGTGCGCTTCCGGTGGGATTCGAAAGAGCAAGAGGGAATCGCAACTATGGAGGCGAGGAAGAAGGACACGTTGATGAAGAGCAAAGGTGTAGTGTTGGAAAAGCTAAAAAACACGAAAAGGACGAGATCAGAAGCTGATGTGGAGGACTGAGTTCGGAGACATTCTTGGAAGAAGGGTGACGCAACTCGTTGAAGGTCCCATGGCGGACTATGAGTGGTTGTGGGAGAGAAGAACTTCTTTCTCATGATGCATATGATTGCAGGGACTGTAAAATACCGAATAAGGTCATCCGTGATCCGCGATGCATTCTCATGGCTGTGTAACTTCAGTACATAAGGGTGTTCGTGTGTATTGTGCCACCTTCAGGACGCCCTGAAGATGCAAGTTGGTCACTCCAAGTATGAGAGACGCAGAAGTTTTTTCACACGTTGAAATATGAATGTATTGAGAGTCAACGTTGTATTGATATGTACAGGAAAAAACGCTCAAGGCGGGCGGGTTCGTTAGGTTCATCAGACATTATGATTACATACTTGAACAAAATGGACCGACATCTAGTGGGAGCAAGACTGGCCGGTGGGCGCATTCTTGAAGTAGACCTTGTTGTAAACGTTGTCGCCCGTCCACTGGTCTGATGGAACCCTTGGCGGGTTTTGGGGGCCAC
>Ga0265780_10004486_pt1 | contig 17944 bp, 16 predicted proteins | sample P1T30metagenome_FD_192432 | JGI IMG/M metagenome (GOLD analysis project Ga0265780, IMG submission 192432) | Plant litter microbial communities from East Loma Ridge, Irvine, California - P1 T30 | ecosystem: Environmental > Terrestrial > Plant litter > Unclassified | place: USA: California...
CTCCCACCCCATGACGCCGCCAAACCCCCCGCCCACGTCCTTATACTTCTCGCGCAGACGCGCACAATTATCAGTAAGCTTAGCAATAGGGATGTGCCCCGCGCCGTTCCCCGGGTTCGTCACGACGCCCATGACGACGCGCGAGGGGCTCCAGCCCGCTGCGATGATGGCGTCGTACCATTGCGTTGTGCCCGCGTCGCCCCAGCCGCAGTAGAATTGCGTGTTGTACCATGCGATTTCGCGGCCGTGCGTGCTGCATTCGAGTTCGGGGTAGGAGAAGCCGCTGAGGTGGGGGAGGGTGGGGTAAAGTGGGTTGGGCGCAGGGCCGCTGGCGAGCATGGGGCGGGGTGGGCGGAGGTGTGGGGGGATGTTGGGGTCGGGTATGAGTGCTGTTGCGACGGGTGCGAGGGTTATGAGGAAGGTTGGGCCGAAGTCTGATCTTAGGCGTGCGATGAGGCGTTGGGTTGTGGTGAGGGGTGTTTCTTCTTCGATGTCGAGGTCGAGGCCGTTTAGGGAGCGGTGGGTTATCAGGGCGTGAATGGGGGTGTAGTATGCTTCGAACTTGGGGATGGTTAGAATGGAGTAGGATGGAGAGCATCGGGGACAATGTGTGTCAGATCGTCGACGTACGCTTGCTTCATCTCCACTCAGCTTCTCATACGAGCCTTTACAAGCTCCTCCGAGCATTCCCAGCACCTTTACTCCACTACCCTGCAGCCAGCTCACCTCGCCCCATAGCTGATCATATCTCTTGTCATCGGGTACATGGTCATTTAGTGTGATGTGCCCCGGCTCATCGTTCAAGTGGATCGCAGCTACAATCACATGCGTGGCACCAGTGTTGTTTGTTAGTAGTGGCAGTAGCGAGTGGTAGTTGCCCTCAGGATCGTGTATTGTCTGGTGGTACACGATCAGTCGGGGTCCTGTAGATGGAGGTAGCAGTTTTGGAGAAGATGAAGTCATGGTGTTTGTTGATGGCAATCATGGTGCACGCGTGGTTCGTAAGGGGAGCTCGGGATCCCTGCATGAGCCCCTCACTGTAGGGCTGAAGTGGGGGCGTCATTGCATCATTTGTAGACTGCCATACCTAATCCTTTGGATTTCATGCGTTGATTCCACGAGTATTCAATTGGTCGGCGGTAATACTAGATGATTACAAGGAACGTACTGCACCTGCTCAACTAAGCATGTTTCTTGAGTCTGTTGGAACTTTACCTCAACCTCTCCCTTCCTTCACAATGTGTGCCCAAACAATTATTCAGACACGGGCACGACGAAGAAAGTTAGCATAATGTGTCAGTTCAGTGTCTTAATGAATTAACACAAGGGCGTGAGCTGAAATATCGAAGTGTGTGGATAAGTGCTCCCCTGTCTACGAAGCAGTGCATCGCCATCAAGTCTGTTACGCAAACAAACCCTCACTGCCTCAGCCCAACCATGCCCACTACATCATCCGCCATCCTCCCAAATACCACCGCCTGCTCGCACTCAGGATCCGCCACGACAATCGGTTTCCCATCCCCACCCATCGTCCCCACCAACGGCAACTCGCCCAGCATCTTCAATTCGTACTTCTCACACATGCCCCTAACCCCATCCATACTACCGAACACCTCGTGCACACCCCCACAGCCCGGACACTTGAAGCCCGCCATATTGCACACAAGGCCCAGCAACCTAACGTCGACCTTGCGAAACAGCTCCACGCCTTTAGCAGCGTCTTTTAGCGCCAAGTCTTGCGGTGTCGACACTACGATCGCGCCGTCAAGAACGAGCTGCTGCGTGATGGTGAGCTGCACGTCGCCGGTGCCAGGCGGCATATCCAGAACAAGGATATCGAGACCGCCCCAGTCGACTTCATGCAAGAGTTGTTGCAGGGCTTTCATGACCATTAGACCGCGCCATGCTACGGGCGAGGACTCAGGGATTAGGTAGCCCATTGACATTGACTTCAGGCCAAAGTTTGAGAGGGGGAGGAGTTGATTTTCTTGGTCGAGGTTAGGTGGGGTGAAGGGGAGGATTGGGGTTGGGGACGTACTAACGAGGTGTGAGGCGTGGTTCGCCGGAGAGGTTGAGTAGGGTGGGTATGGAGGGGCCGAAGATGTCGGTGTCGAGGATGCCGGCTTTGAGGCCTTTGCGGGCGAAGCTGAGGGCGAGGTTTACTTTTCGGGAGTTTAGCATATATTGCTTACTACATGTTGTTTTTGTGTATTATCACCAGCGATTGTACTCTTCCCTACACCTCCCTTCGCGGAGGACACAGCGATAATCTTCTTCACATCTTTTATGCTTCGTTTCTGGGGTAAGCCTCGCTGCATGCGCGGCATCTGCGGTGGTGCGCCGGAGCGCGGGAGGCCCTGAAAGCACGGTATTAGCCATTGTTTCTCCCTGAAGATTGTGATTATCTACCAAAGGGTTCTCATGCTGCAGGCAGCGTAACGTCGAAAACAATCGTGGCTTCAGCATCGTGTGCTGCTTCGCATCAACGTTGCGGAGTTGGTCGCGGAGGTGACGTCGGCGATTGGAGCGCCGAGCGTGAACATTTTTGTGGGGCGCGGTAAAAGTTCACTCTTCGCACAACCATCAGTCGCAACACTCTCACACAGCCCCATTTGTTCGTGATGAAGAAGTCAAAGATCACGGGTACGTGCTTTCACTCACGCCACATTTATACGCTCTGCTAACACGAGCAGATTTCGACCCTGAGTCCCTGGAGGATCCCGCGCCGAGCTCTTCGAGTGACGAGCAGTCGGACGACGAAGTCTCGGAGATTGAAGACGCGAACGCTGGCCGCGAACACTATGCAACTGTGGGAAAGAGCAGCCTGAGGCAGAAGGCCGATGCTTCGATTGCGCCGCTGTACAAGGGAGAGGCGGTCAGTCGCGATGAGCTGGAGGATAGCGACAGCGACGACCCGTTCGCGAAGGGCTTCGAGGAGGAAGATAGCGAGGAAGACGATGTCGAGGGTGGCATGAATGGGCTCGCGATCAACGGCGAGGAGAGCGAGGACGATGACATGGACAGCGAAGACATGGAAGGGTCGGAGTCAGAGTCAGGGTCGGAGGAGGAAGAAGATGACGCGGACCAGGCCTCTGAGCTGCGCAGTCTGATGAAGGGCACCAAAGCCATCACCTCGACGCTGGCAGCCGGCGCACAGTCGGACATCGCCAAAGGACAGGCCGTCAAGACGCAGCGCAAGACCTTCGACACGCTCCTCAACACGCGCATCCGCCTGCAAAAGGCCCTCATCTCCACCAACTCCATGGCCGCAGACTCGCTCAACCCACCTGCAGTCGCAGTCGAAGCCGCCGAGACCGCCGCGCTGAACCTCCTCACCAACCTCACCAACCTGCGCGCCTCCCTCGAAGAAGCCCGCACCGGCACAAAGCGCAAGCGCGCAACCTTCGACGCCTCCACGCCGTCCGCCGAGATATGGTCGTCCATCTCTGCCTCGGAGAAGACGGCCCTGCCACACCGCAAAGCCGTTCTCGAGCGCTGGTCCACCAAGACGCGCGCCACAACCGTCACAAACGCCAAGAACCGCCTCAACGCCTCCGCGACACAGACCCTCACCGAAGTCCTCGACGCCCAGCTAAACTCCTCGCACCTCGTCACGCGCACGCAGATCCCTCGCTCCTGCGCGCCCCTGCAATCTGCCAAATCGACCAAGGGTTCCGAGCCAATACCGGAAATCTACGACGACGCAGATTTCTACGGCCTCATGCTCAAAGAACTCCTCGAGCAACGCAGCGCCAGCGACGGCGCGGCCGAGTTTGTCGTCCAGGCGCCGTGGCAAGTCGCCAGAGAAGCCAAGACAAGAAAGGTTGTGGACACCAAGGCGAGTAAGGGGCGGAGGCTGAGATACACGGTGCAAGAAAAGCTGCAGAATTTCATGGCGCCTGAGGATCGGGGCATGTGGCGGGAGCAGCAGCGGGATGAGCTTTTTGGTGGGCTGTTTGGGCAGAGGAAGGCGTTGGATGAGAGGGAGGACGTGGTTAGTGAGGACGAGGAGATGGGTGGTGCGGATGAGGGGGGTTTGATGCTATTTAGGAGTTGAGGCCATGCTTCACGGGACATGTAGTCTCAGCGCTGTACTTCGTCCGATTGCACTCTGAACCCATCCATCTTCAAGCCAGACCTCCCTCTCTCTACTTATAACTCCCCCCAACCGGCCCCCTCAACCCAAAGCAACTCGCAAAATACGTCACCGTAGCACTCCAATCACTAAACAACCCCTTAACCCCAATCTGATTCGCCAACACATCCAACACTTCATAATACTGCCCATCATAACCCGTCACATTCGCCACGGAACTAAAATAATACTCCCCCCTCGCCTTAACCGTCGCCAGCGGGCCCGAGCGCTCATAAGTCCACGCAATGATATCCATCCCACTAGCCTTGATAGCATGCGCATACGCAGACGGGACGATAGTCCCATTCGGCCCAGGCGCAATGAGCATGGGTATAGACGGGCCGATGATATTCACGCCTGCCGCGTGCGCAACGGACAGATTCTTCATGCCCGCTGCGATATCCGCGGGCGTATCGAATTCCTGGAGGTAAATCGCCTGCGCGCCGAAAGCATGCTCGTTCTGCAACCAATACACCACGTCGTCGAATAGGAAGCTTTGGGCCCACACGCGGCTCGGGTGTATTCCTTTGTTGCGGAATGCGTTGATGAGGTCTTGGGCGTAGTGTTGCTGGGTGTAGTTGTTGAAGGGCATGGGGACTTCGGGTGGGGGTGTCTTGAGCTCGGGGGTGAAGTTGCGGTGGCCGGGGTAGGAGTCTACTAGATCGATGAATTGTGGGAGGGTGAGGAGGGTGCCGCAGGTGGAGTAGAGGTCGGTGCGCCAGGGGGGTGTGCCGGATTGGTAGGCTTGGGCGGTGGTGGCTGAGGCGTTGAAGCCGTCCTGTTTGCCGCAGAGAGAACTGTCTGTGGGGTTGGGGGTGTTAGAGGAATTGGACTGGATGGGGGGCTGGGTTGTATATGAGGACAGGATGGCATACATTCGGCTGTTGTGATGTCGGATGTACAGCAAAAAGCATCTGCGGGTTGGGTGCCGTTTGCTGGCTTGAATGGCCGTGTGCACTTCTTCGCAAGCTCAGGTCGGAGAAGAATATCTGTCGTCGTGTGAAGATCGCAGAGCGAATGTCTGCAAACCAGGCCTCGATCTGCGGTGAAAGACACATCGCACTCGAGAACACCAGCACCCATGCGAGCACCCGCATCTTCAGACTGCACCGTCTCCTCCGGAAACTGAAGTGTGCCGCCCCCCCGATGCCCAATGCTAAAGTCCGTAATGGACACCGGCTTGTTCTCGCATGATTGCAGTTTCCGCTTCAATGGGCCGTCGGTCATGTTGTTGATGATGTAGTACGGACGAGGTCCAAGAGACACAAGGTATGGGGCTTCATGTTGATGGTTCGTTGGGTACGCGACCGCAGCGACCGCAAAGGTCAATGGTAGGATGGATTTCATGGTTTGAAAGCGAACGCTGATTGAGCGAGAGAAGCTGCACCAATCCAGCAGCCTGGAGTCGTTCTCTTATAGCTACCGTCGTCCATGCTCATGGTTCATCCGGAGCTATGGACAGTCCAGCGATTGGTCTCTAGCGACGAGGTGCAGTACAAGTAATGAAATGCTTCGGAACCAAGCATCGCGACCATGTGCTTGGATGAGCAAGCAGAAGCTTGTGCCTATTTAGTGTCTTGGTGTAGAAGGCTTGACGTCGCGTGAATCCATGTGGCTGGGGTTGTTGGAGTGAGCGAATTGGAGACATGTTCTAAATACACGTGGGCGGGCGGGAGGTTGGTGTTGAGGTGTTATCGTGCCGCTAGAGCAGCACGTGGGGCGGAAACCTGGCTGTCTTGGGTGTGGCACGCGAGCTTTACGAATATGACATCAAGACATGACCAGGCGTGTTGCAGTATGAAAACTGACTTGAAAGACAAGCAGGGAGCGCATTAAAAGATGATACCCTTTTGCAGGTGCTCTTTTACGCGATGAGAGACGAAAGCTGAGAGTGACAAGTTCAATTGACGTGAAGAGCGAAATTGGCACGGTGGAATTCCATAAAGAGTGATCCTGGACAGATTCGTAGTACTTCTAAACTTTGTCAACGCAGAACGAGGTTTGTTATGTTGAAGTGCTGAGATGCACGAGTCTTTGAGGAGCTTCTTCGACTCACGGTCCGTGGACACGTGATGTAAGCGGAATCCTGCAGGGGCGCGCTACAAGTACTTTCCGTCACTGGTGTTCCTCAACCATCGCGACACCCTCTTCATCAGATCTAACATCAGCCTCTTCTTTGGCCACCGCCAAGCTGAATGATCGCCTGTATTAACCTTTGCCTAGACATCCTACCTACGAGTGGCCTGTCATCCGGGATGCCACAATAGGAATGTGGGCGCGACTCAGTTGTGTCTTTTGCTCACCGGAGCAGACAGCAATATACAAAGACAGTAAAATCTTTGTAAACAACTATTCCGCAAGAGTCAAGTGATGTTGTAGACGGCGTCAACCGAGGTGCCATCTACCCCCGCAAAACCCCGCGCGGATGCTGCACGACGTTCTCCGTCACTGTTGTAGCTAGCCTTGCGCAGCGCTGTTTGATTCGCCGCAAGTGGTCTTGACAGTAGACGGCGCTGGAGCTGGCGAGGCCTGAAGTCAGTAGTGTCGAGTAAGAATGTACAAGAATTGCACCGAGTGCTGTCATGTCCAGGTTCTACAAAGCCTCTACAGCGTTTCCACTGTTCATTATCATCTCTTGAATTCCTTTTCCTTCTCATCAATAGTCTTTCTAGACGTGGTTAAAGCACCAAAGACAATACCCAGCCGAGGCTTGTATCTGCGGATACCAGAACATCAGCAAACGACAGACATCACACTCTGTCTGGACCAACCCAGTCGTACGAAGCTTTTGAAATCTCCCTTAGTGGGTTTTATACGGCTCCGCCCAGTACTGAGATTTCTTAAGATCAAGTTTGAGCACAGCTGTAAAATATGGCTCCAGATCTGAACTTCCTTGGTAGCGACGGACGCTGGGACTACTCGACTCCTGGGTCCAGTGGCTACAGCGTTCCAGACATTGTATTCGATGTATGTATACACGGCCTGTTCGTGCGACATCGGAGTAACCATTGCAGGACCCATCTTCGAGGAAGCTCAAAATATTGACGATCGGAGCTGGCTTGTCAGGTATCCAGATGGCATACCAACTCCAGAAGAATTGCGAGAACGTGGAGCACGTAATTTACGAGAAGAACGCAGACATTGGAGGCACCTGGTTAGAGAACAGGTATCCAGGTGAGAAGGAATGATAATTTTTGCGACAATGACTAGCGTCTAACAAAACTCAGGAGCGGCTTGCGACATCCCATCTCACGCGTATACACTCAATTTCGCGCTGAATCCAGACTGGCCTCGCTTTTTTTCTTACGCTAATGATATCCAGTAAGCTTGAGTGTTCGAATAATATGCAAGACAACTACTAACTTGTTTTCACAGGAAGTACCTGCTCAAGGTTGTCGAAGTGTTTGACCTTCGAAAGTATATGACCTTCAATACCGAAGTTGTGCGAGCTGAATGGCAAGACGAGGCGGGAAAATGGAAGGTCACACTGCGACAAAAGTCGTCGTCTGCTGAAGAGAAAGAGTTTGTTGAAGAATGCGACCTGTTACTATACGCCTCAGGGATCCTCAACAACTACAAATGGCCAAGTATCAAAGGCATCAACAGCTTCAAGGGCAAGATCGTGCACACAGCGACTTGGCCAAGCGATTACAACAAGGAGGAGTGGGCCAAGGATCGCGTTGCGATCATTGGATCCGGGGCAAGCTCTATACAAACTGTCCCAACGATGCAGCCGCACGCCAAGCACCTCGACATATTCGTCCGCACTGGCGTATGGTTCGTGCAGATTGCCAACAATTTCGGCCAGAACAAAGAGTACTCGCAAGAAGAACGCGACGAGTTTCGAAGCGATCCGAAAAAACTTTTAGCCCATGCCAAGGACATTGAGAATCAGGTCAATGGCCTGTTTACTGCTTTCTACACCAACAGTGAAGATCAGAAAGGCGCGCAAGCATTGTTCCGGGAGCGGATGAAGGAGCATATCAAAGATGAGCGTCTGTTAGAAGGCTTTACGCCTAAGTTCGAAGTCGGGTGTAGGTGTGCTTCAACCTTTTCACGTAACATGAGTTTCTGACAGCTTGTAGGTCGTCGTATCACGCCTGGCGATCCGTACATGGAGGCAATTCAGAAAGACAATGTTGACGTTCACTTCACGGCGGTCGACGAGATCGATGAGACTGGCGTCATTGGCAACGATGGTAAACATCGCGAAGTCGATACCATCGTTTGCGCTACTGGGTTTGACGTCACATACAAGCCTCGTTTCCCGGTCATCGGCAAGAACGGCGTCGATTTGTACGACAAGTGGAAGCAGGAGCCAGAGTCATACCTGGGCCTGGGATGCCCGGACATGCCGAACTGGATTATGTTCATTGGACCGACATGGTACGTCTCTTTACGAAGGTGCTCGCTTTTGGCTAGTCGACTTTCAGGACACACTGAACCCAAAAGTCGGTTACTGAAGAAAACATGAGCACCTGAGCATTTCGTGGCGAATGGCAAGGCTAACTTGGACCTAGGCCTGTCGAAAACGGCTCTGTGACTGGACCACTATTCAAGGTCGCAGAGTATGCCGTGCAAATCGTGAAGAAAATGCAGCGCGACCACATAAAGTCCTGGGTGCCGAGGCAAGACATCACCGATCGCTTCAACGAGCATGCGCAAGAGTGGATCAAGCATACTGTGTGGAAGAGCGACTGCAGATCCTGGTACAAGAACAACGAAACCGGACGTGTGAATGGTGTGTATTACTGTCCTCCGCTGACATCCTAATACTAAAAGTCTGGCAGCTGTCTGGCCCGGCTCCTCGAACCAGTACTCCGAAGTCATCGCAACTCCGCGCTACGAGGATTTTGACATCACATATCTGCACAAGAACCCTTGGGCACATCTCGGTATGGGCCTTGCGAAATGCAACGTTGAGTTCCCGAATTCTGATGTAAGCCCGTACCTGGCGCTTGAGAATATTGACCCGCAGTGGTTGAAAGCCATTGGGTACGAAGGCCCAGCACTTGAGGTGGAAAAGGCTAGGGAAGGGGGAATGAAATGATTCGAAGTGCCTCATCGTATCTTTGAGGAGGCAATACCATGACTCTGAGGTTACATGATTACTGATGAGGTTTTCGGACCACCAGTCATATCCGTATACCTACTGTGTGCGAAGCGCTCCAGAAGTACTTATTCGCAACTATTAGTTCGTTACGTGACACTTTCTAGATGTCAAGATCTCCCACTGGCTTCACTTAGACCTGAACTAAATTGCCAGCTTTTGAGTTTGGACAGCAGTAAGAGCCAATGTGCACCACAAATAATTCACATCTTGAGTCGTTTTGTGATGAGATCTGCGTCCAAGGTTGAGCGTGAGGGCGGAAAGTGGGTCTACGTTTCACTTCCGAACCACAATGTGCTACAGCCACGCCCGCGCCGAGCTTTTTCTCTCACGAAGAGGGCCAGGACATACAAAACCATACGCAACAATGACTGGGTAGTATGAAGCTTCCAATACTGGCGCAGAGTTTACTCAAATCCGCCACTCTGGATGCGCATGCATTCGTTCCATACGGAAACATTTACCGAGGCCACACTTGAAGGAGTCTGCGCATCGCGAAGTGGCGAGTGGACTGGCTAATAACGCACGCACATATCTTATTCAACATGTGATGTATTGTATTCCAAAGCCGCGTAGATTTGAGATGCTCTTTCTCGTATCAAGTAGACACGGCCCGTTTCGCGGATTCGTTTCACTTGTCGCTTCACCACGATCGCACGTTTCACGACGTGCAACACTGGCTTTGGGCAATTCGATACATTAACACGCCTGCCCTTTGCCTTACGATTGAATCCACATCACCATCTTACCACTTAACACTATGCGGTCAGCAATTCAATTGGGTCTACTGGGCGGAGCCTTCGCCTTCACACACGACAAGGTGGAACACTTGCATCAACAAACCATTCTCCAGGATGCATGCCCATCTGGTTCAAAATTGGTAGATGGCACATGCCAGCTCGCGGCCTATGACATCTTCGAGACAGACACATCTCTGCATGCGCTTAGAGCAAATCTTTCACACACAACACAGACGCTGGATGAATCTCGCAAGGCTGCAACTCAGGACCCGGACTTTCCTTGGACATTTTGGCCGGAATGTTTTTCGACCGAAAAGACTTCCGAGCCATTTTGCATCTTTACGGACCAAAGCTTCGCGGCTGGGAGGGGCGTATCGATACTTACAACCAAAACATTCGCATATGCGATGCTCGATAAACCAGCATTTACCCATCCCAATGTTCTGGAGGGAGTGAACAGATACGACAATCCTCCGTTCGTTCAACACGAATTCCCCGGCAAAGGTCGCGGCCTCGTGGCCAACACGACACTCCACCGCGGGCAGAAGATATTCTCCAGCACGCCCATCTTGATCACCGACAGCGACTCCTTTCAACTCGATGAGTCGGAACGTCTTGCACTTCTCTATCGAGGTGTCGACGGATTACCGCCCGCGACCCAAGCAATGTTTTGGGGTTTGATGGGCCACTTCGATGCGGACCCAGTCGAAGACCGCATCGCAACAAACAACTTCGACTCAGTCATCGACGGCATACCTCAACAAGTCCTGTTCCCGGAGATTGCAATGTTGAACCACGACTGCAGGCCCAACGCAGCGTACTTTTTTGACCAGGAGCTTTTGACGCATTTTGTGCACGCGATTCGCGACATCCATCCTGGCGAAGAAATCACAATAACATACGTCGACAACGAAAAAGATCGAGCGACGCGGATGAGGAAGCTGGAAAAGAACTGGGGCTTCAAGTGCGCTTGCGCAGCATGTACATCGCATGCCCACCTCGGCGCTGAGTCCGACAATCGCCTGTATCAGATCACCGATTTGGCGACGAGACTGGATGACTGGACCCCATCGTCGTCCGCGACTCCGGAGATTGCTGAGTTACTCATATCGTTGTACCAGCAAGAGAGATTGGATGCCAGTCTCGCGACGGCGTACAAGTACGCTGCAGAGACATATAGCAGTTTTGGGAAGAAGTGGGAGGCCATCAAGTATGCGAGGTTGAGTGTTGAGATGAGCATGCTTGACAAGGGCTTCAGAGATGGGGATGCCGCGGAAATGAGGAAGATGAGCGAGGAGCCGGAGATGACGTGGAGCTGGAACAAGAGATCTGCAAGCAGAGGGAGGGGATGCGGTTGTGGGCATTCACACTGATTATGGCGTGCAAAAGAATGACAGATAAAGGGTAGGGAAGTTTTGAAAGGTAGAAGCTGCTGTTGGACATGGATATTTACAACAACTCACGCTAGTCGCAATGAGATTTGTGATGACGAAGGCAACACAAGCGACCAATTTGTTCGGTGTGAAGATGGTGACAAACCATCTCGTGATGCACTCTGCTGTTAGTTCATCGATCAAATTTGCGTGTTGATGTGTTCCAATAACGCCACCGAAGTTATTTATAGATTCCGCCGTTCGTGTCTGCCTAAAATCAGTCTAGGCTAGTGTGAGTCGATCAAATTACACCTCGTACCTGCGCTAGCATTGTTGCCTTCCAGTTTCCGAACTGTATATATCTTCTGCACCGTCTCGTAACTACACACTCGCACAACAATCATCGCCCAGTCAAGAGCATGTCGACCACGACCTTCCCGTCCGATAAGGAGACTGGAGAAGTACCCCCTTCTCCCATCGAAAAGCCCGCCAAAATCGAGAATGAAAACGACGATTCGCCGTCAACACGTCAAACAATTTTCCTACTCAGCCTCCTCTGGATATCATGGTTCGTTGGTGCGGTCTTCGACACCGTGCTGGAAATCGACCGTAGTCTTTGGAGTTACGAGCGCTTGAGTCCGCTCCAACAATATGTCTTCAGCAGAAAGTTAGACGCCAAGTTTTACAAGGTACGTGTTCGCGCACTATCAGGATCTGGAGGACTATGCTGACCAGTCTAGCTCCTCGACTCCTATTACATTCTCACGCCGCAGGTCATGCAGAAAGTCGCCGTAGCATGCTTCACCATGTTCGTGGTACTTTTTTTCGCCATTTCACGCGCAATGCCCATTACAGACTGCGTCACGGCAATTTGTGTGAACTTACTCGGCACAACGTTCTTCAGCATCGGCGCATTTCTGGGAGCAGATGAGAAGGAGGCCGTGATAATGGCCATGCCACCTGGCTTGCTCATCGGCTATGCGGTCGTCGCGTACATGAGAAGAGTGGGGAAGAATGACTTTGATGCGCGGGTGGGGTTGTCGGGAAAAGCGGCCAAGTGGTGCCATGCGGCGTCGTTCAGCACCCTCATTGTTGCGTACGCATGTTTCTATGGGCTTGCGAGTGATTTGATGATCTTGTTTGTGCTGTATGAAGGGGTGAAGGTAGTGTACGTGTGGTTGGGCTGAAGATTGGTTGCTGGCAAGTGTAGCAATTTTATCCCGAATACGACTTTCGTGACGATTATGGAGACAGGCTCTGGCGGTGTACAAGAGTTTGGAACTAACCCTGACGAAATGAACGTGAATTGACAGTTTTCAACAGGCTGTAATTACTTGAAAGGCAATTAACTTACAGGGAAATAGTTTTCTCCAGGTTCGGTAGTTAAGTTTCCCCACACTTCGGACTACCAAACAAGGGCAGCCCGCATTTCAGACCTCGGCCTCGGACATGGCAGACATCATGAAGCAGCCATGCATCACAAACCTCACGATACACTCTGTGAAGCTTCAGAATTAATCATTCGACTTTCAGCACGGTAGCATATCAATCGAAAGAAGAAACTGCTAGATTTCGCTTTTAATTGCCCCTGACAACCCCGCGCGACCCTCCACGCGACCCCGCGTCTCCCACCAACCCTCCTCGCACACGACCACAATGTCACTCACAACCGCCATCCGCATAGCCCCAAGCCGCGCCGCCCGCGCCCTCAACCTTCTCCGCACCGTGCAATACACCCACCCGCCAACCTGCCCCTGCCACTCGAACCCAAACTACCACCAACAAACACCCTCCACAATCCAGCAAGCGCGCCGCCACCTCGCTACACCCATCGACCATGCCCAGCAGAAAGAATACGCATTCGAGATGGCGGCCTCGAGTATACGCTTTGGGCCAGGCTGCACAAAGGAGGTGGGCATGGACTTCAAGAACATGGGCAGTAAGCGTGTGATGGTCGTTACAGATCCGAATGTACGCAAATTGGATGCGATGAAGCAAGTCGTCGAAGGTCTGACGCGCGAAGGCGTCACGTTTGAGATATTCGACGGCGTGCGCGTCGAGCCGAAAGATCACAGCATCAAGGCTGCCATCGACTATGCGAAGCCTTGGAAGCCCGATGCTTTTCTGGCAGTTGGTGGCGGCAGCGTCATTGACACGGCTAAGCTGATGAACTTGTATACGTCCTTTCCTGAAGCCGATTTCTTGGACTTCGTGAACGCGCCGCTGGGCAAGGGGTTGCCGATTCCCGGAAAGCTGTTTCCATTAGTGGCGGTACCGACGACGGCGGGCACGGGGAGTGAAACGACAGGCACGGCGATTTTCGATCTCGTGAGCAAGCGCGCGAAGACGGGCATTGCGCATCGGAATCTGAAGCCCACACTGGGAATAGTAGATCCGTTGAATACGCGCACGATGCCGAGTGCTGTGCACGCGTCGTCCGGACTGGATGTGTTGTGCCATTCTCTCGAGTCCTGGACTGCGATACCCTACTATGAGCGCACGCCCAGACCGACGAATCCGATTCTTCGACCGGCATACCAGGGCGCAAATCCGATTTCTGACATTTTCTCGCTCAAGGCGCTGAGGGATACGGTCAAGTATCTTCCGCGCGCTGTCAAGGATCCGGAAGACCATGAGGCGCAGAGTCAGATGTTGCTTGCTGCTACACTAGCTGGCGTGGGCTTTGGCAATGCGGGTGTGCATCTTTGCCACGTAAGTAGACTGTTCACGGACGGGCGTCTGAAGTGAGTGCTGATCTCTGTTCAGGGCATGTCATACCCAATCTCAGGGCAGAACAAGAATTACAAACACGCCGGCTACGAGTGCGACCACACCATCATCCCTCACGGTGTATCCGTCGCCGTGACCGCACCCGCAGTGTTCAAGTTCACTGGCGCATCGAACCCCGAGCGACATCTCGCCGCCGCGGAGGCCTTCGGCGTCGATATATCGAACGTGAAGAAGGAAAGTGCCGGAGAGGTACTGAGTGATGCGTTGGCAGAGTTCTTGGTCAAGTTGGGTGATCAGCCTCGGGGTTTGAAGGCGCTAGGCTTCGGCAAGGGCGATTTGGATGACCTTGTTGAAGGCACGATTCCTCAAGCGCGAGTGCTTATGCTTGCGCCGAGCTTGGAGACGACCAACTTGGAGGTTGAGAGGGAGCAGTTGCGGAATCTGTTCGAGGAGGCGATGGAGTATTAGGTTAAAATGCATGCTAGGTGGTGTACATAGTGTCGAAATGTGAAAGTTTCCAGTGAGAACCAACAGCTTACGGGTGATTGTTGAAAGATGGAGTATCGCGCTTAGTGTTTTCCCAGTGTGAGTTGAGTAGTCAGCCGAGTGCATATTTGTCAAGAGACGACTTGAACCAGGATGAAATGTCTTGAGTCGTTTGTCGAGTTCTGTGGGTAGATTAAGCGTATCTGATGTATGAACTTCCAGAACACGCTGAACTCCGAAGTTAACGATACGAAAAGTATGAGCCCCTAATGGGTGTATTGTCGTACGATAGATACATCGCGGCGCCGAATGAGACCAAGAGGCTTCGAAGCCGTTCGCGGCTCGATTCAAGACAGACTCAGCCACAAAAAAGTTTGCACAAGATCGGCAGACGTATGCAGATGCAATGCTACCATGTTCTAAGAATTTGCGGTCCAGAGGTTGGAAATTTGAGTAGGATCCGACGAGATGATTTCTGTAAAAGGAAAAGCAAGATGAGGCGCAGCACATAGCATGCAGCCCCCCTAGCGCCGATCTCCCCGCGACCCTTCAAATGTACCAAAACAATGACATCACTGCTGGCTCGGGACGATCCAAGGTCTTGCGCAACCCTGCTCGTGATGCCATCGGTCTGGCCCATCCCTTGAGCTTAAATTATTTCTTAAACCTCCCTGGACCCTTTTGATATAAAGACTTCACGATTCACATTTACCTTGATCACCTGAATCAGAATCGCGTGCCGGAGCCAACCCCGCCAAACGAGGCTCAACACAGCTAGAGTACCATAACAACCTGATTCTCTACTCGTAGAAGAAAAAAACATACCGCACAACTCCTACCTCAGATTCACTACTCGACAAAATGTCTGTCCCACAATCCGCAACCAGCGAGGTGCCATCGCGCACACTCACCAACCTCTCAGCCGAAGACGAGGCTGTTCCAGGCGAGGATACATCAGAGGTGAGGATCCGCGTGGCACTACACAAGCGGTGGCTGAACGTTTGCGCAGGTCACGAAGCTGTTCTCGGAGCGGCTGTCGGCCTGGAAGCACGCAGTTGCATATCTCGAGGATTATGTCACCGCCACAGAAAAGACCAACCATGCGCACGGCAAGGAGTACGAGAGGGTGCTGAAGGTATGCAATTATGATACATATTGACCGCCAGGATACTAACTTGGGACAGACGGTTAAGGACCCTCTGAAAGAAGGCCACCACTTCGACCAGTCGCTTGGTGGTATTGCGGGCATGTTCGAGAACATCAGGTCCAACACTCAGGTAAGGAAGCATGCATATTCAGTCTTTATTCGTACTAATCAAACCAGGGCATCTCCAACCAACACTACGAGACGGCGAAGCAGCTCAAGAGCGCTATCCTCCCCGTCTTCGAGCGTCTACACACCGAGATCAAGAACAAGCAAAAGGAGCTCAGCAAAGGCGCCGGCAAGGGCGGCAAGCAGGTCGACAAGGCGCGCGCCCACACCCAAAAGCACATCGAGCTTCTCGGCACCAATACGGCGACGTTCGATTCGACGCACGGCAGCGTGAAGGCCGCAGACGACCCATACGTCCTCCAGCGCGGCGTCATGCACCGCCTCAACAAGCAGGTCCAAGAAGAGAACGCCAACCGCCAGGACCTCATCAGCGTGCAGAACTCGTTCGCCCAGTTCGAAGCCCACATTGTCCAGACGGTGCAGCATGGCATGGGCCAGTTCCTGCAGGTCGTCAACACCCAGGCCGAGCACACCAAGGCCGCGTACGGCGACATGACGGGCAACACGCAGCGCATCCCCCTCGACTTTGAATGGAACGGCTTCATCCAGCGCAACAACACCATCCTCATTGACCCGTCGGCGCCCGCACGCACCGTCAACCAGATCCAGTTCCCCAACCAGAACCACCGCGCGACACAGCCCCTCATCTCCGGCTCGCTCGAGAGAAAGGGCAAGATCATGCGCTCGTACGACACCAACTACTACGTTGTCACGCCTTCCAAGTTTCTGCACGAGTTCAAGACGGACGACGACTTTGCAAAGGACCCGGTCCCAGAGCTGTCTCTTTACCTGCCCGACTGCATGGTCGGCGCCGTCAGCGGCCAAAAGTTCAATGTCAAGGGCAAGGACGTCTCGGGTGGTAAGCTGGGCAACAGCTTCTCCATGAGCCACGAGATTGCGTTCAAGGCACACACGCCCGAGGCCGCGAGCCAGTGGTGGTCCATCATCCAACAGGCTGCTGGATCCGTCACCAACGACGCCCCAGGATCGCCATCGAGCCCTGTCGCGGGCAACGCGCAGCCCGCTCCACTTCAGACGCAGGGCCTTGAGCAGACGGGCGCAGTGGGCAGTGCGACTCCTGGTAGTGCCGTCGCCCCTGGAAGTGCCGTCGCCCCTGGAAGTGCCGTGACCCCAGGAAGTGCTGTTGCTCCCGGCAGTGCCGTATCCCCTGGAACCGCTGCGCCTGCATCTGCGGGTGGTGTCCTGCCTGAGAAGTATTAGTGGCATTCCCGTTTCTTCGAGACGAATCTGAGTTTGGACACCTCGCGTCAAGCGTGAACAAAATCCATCATACCCCCTACCGCTAGCACGAATTAATATCCCCTATGATACCTTAGTAACAAGCAAAACGTAATACCATCTCTTCTTCCCCTGACAAAATTTCCCTTCTGCAGCGCCTCCGTCAATCATACATCTGCCTAACATTCAAATTCACCCGTTTCCCCCTCATCCACCCCTCCCATTCCCCCCCAGGCCACCCCTCAAGTTCCTCCGCACACGTCCCCCCAACAATCCGCGGCACTCCATGCCACGCGAACCTCGACGCACCAGACATGTACACCGCACTCCCACTGCGCAGCCTCAGCGCCACTACCCTATCGTCGTCCGTGCCAATCACAAATACCGCATCGCAGCCCAAACTCACGCTTACGAGACCAGTCGAACTCGTCTCGGCTACATCGCGGTGCACGCTGAGCGTGTCGCCTGGGGAGTAGAGATTGACGATTGCGGCTTCTGCGCGGGTGGTGGGGAAGATTGCGTGTAGGAGGTTTGCGATGTCGGGGGGAAAGGGGGGTGGTTGGGTGGGCGGGTAGTGTTTTTGGGTCCAGTTGTATTGGCCGCCGAGGGTGGTCCAGCGGAGTTTTTTGGAGAGGAGGTGACTAGTTGTTAAGGGCTTGTGGACGCTGGGGTCGAGGGGCGTGGCGATGGGGACTTGGCTTGATGGCGGGATGGAGAAGAAGGATGGGTGTGAGGAAGATGGGGATGGGGATGGGGGTGGGTAGTGGAGGTTGTAGTGGGTGTGGATGTTGGTGAGGTGGGATGGGTTGGAGAGATCGCGGTGGAGGAGACGTGAGAGGAGGAGGAGTTGGATTGATG
>Ga0265780_10004487_pt1 | contig 17943 bp, 20 predicted proteins | sample P1T30metagenome_FD_192432 | JGI IMG/M metagenome (GOLD analysis project Ga0265780, IMG submission 192432) | Plant litter microbial communities from East Loma Ridge, Irvine, California - P1 T30 | ecosystem: Environmental > Terrestrial > Plant litter > Unclassified | place: USA: California...
GACCGTCGGGCAGCGGGCGCCCGTGGCTGCGTAGGGCTGCTCGGTCCGACGGACGGGAGGCTCGGTGCCAGCTGGCACCGAGCCTCCCGTCCGTCCGGGGTCCCGTCCCGGGGTCCCGTCCCGGGTCCCGTCCCGGGCGCCGTCCCGGCGTCTCCCTCGACGGGGGAGCGGCCTGCCAGGGCCGCCAGGGCCGCCGACGGTCAGTCGGCGATGTTGGCCGTGACGGCGTCGATGTAGGCGGCGCGCTCCTCGCGGGAGTGCGGGCGGCCCGGGACGCCAGGGCGTTCCTGCCACGGGAAAGGACCGGCCTCGTGGCGGTACTCGATGCCCATGGCCTCGAGTCGGGCGAGGTGCTCCACGAGCCGTCCGCGGAAGTCGTCCAGGTCGCGGGGTCCGGCGACGTCCGCGGACCAGAGGGCCTCGGCCAGGGCGGCGACCCGGGGGAAGAGCTGGTAGTCGAGCTTGCGGACGGTGTCCACGTGCTCGGTCCACATGTTGCCCTGGCCGCCGATGACGTGGGCACGCTCGGCCTCGGTCAGTGATGCCGGCACCGGGTCGAACGCGAAGACGTCGTCGACGGTGAGCACGATCGACACCGGGATCGGCTCGTTCGCCAGGTCGCTCTGCCGGTAGTCCAGGTAGGCCTGGTCGTCCGGCACGGAGATGACGTCGTGCCCGCGGCGCGCAGCCGTGACGGCACCCTGCAGCCCGCGCCAGGACAGCACGGTGGCGGAGGGGGAGAGCGTGCCGCCCTCGAGGATCTCGTCCCACCCGAAGGCGCGACGGCCGTGTGACTCGACGTGCGCGGCGAGCTGGCCGATGATCCAGGCCTGCAGCTGCTCCTCGTCGGCCAGGCCCAGCTCGCGGATGCGCTCCTGCGTGCGGGGGTCGGTCTCCCACTGCACCTTCGGGCACTCGTCGCCGCCGATGCCGATGTAGGCGCTCGGGAACAGCTCGACGACCTCGTCGAGGACGTCCTTGAAGAAGGAGATGGTGGCGTCGTCGGCGTTCAGGACGTCGTCCGCGATCCCCCACTCGGTCCAGACGTCGACCGGGGACTCCGGGTGGACGCCGAGTTCCGGGTAGGCGGCCAGGGCAGCGCGCACGTGCCCGGGGGTCTCGATCTCGGGGACGACGGTCACGAACCGGTCGCTGGCGTAGGCGACGATCTCGCGGATGTCGTCCTGCGTGTAGTACCCGCCGTGCGGTCGGCCGTCGAAACCGGCCGGTCGGAGGATGCCGTCCGGGCCCTCGACGTGCGCGCCGACCTGCGACTCGGCACGCCACGACCCGATCTCGGTGAGCCGCGGGTACTTCCGGATCTCGATGCGCCAGCCCTGGTCCTCGGTGAGGTGGAAGTGCAGGCGGTTGACCCGGTGTGCCGCGAGCTGGTCGATGACCCGGAGGACCTCGGCCTTCGTGCGGAAGTGCCGGGCGACGTCGAGCATCACGCCGCGCCAGGCGAAGGCGGGGGCGTCCTCGACCTGTTGCGCCGGGATCGTCCACGGGCCGGTGCCGACGCGGCCCTTCCGGTACACGTCGGCGGGGAGGAGCTGCAGGACGGCCTGGACCCCGTAGAAGACGCCTGCGGGGCCACCGCCGACGACCTCGACGTGGTCGCCGTCGACGGTCAGGCGGAAGGACTCGGCGCGGTCGTCGCCGGGCCCGGTGAGGAGGGTGTCGTCCGACTCGTCCACGCGGAGGGAGATGCCCGCATCCTCCGATCGGTCGGCATCACGGACCGGCAGGCCGGTCGAGCCCCGCAGGGTCTGCTGGAGGTACAGTCGGACCGGCTCGCTCGGCGCATCGGCGGCGATGCGGGTCGACGGGGTGATCTCGAACGAGCCGACACCGGGTGTCGACAGGCGCGGGCGGGGGATGAGCATGTCGGCGTCCACCATTCCTCAATGATCTTTCGTAATGTGGAGGCTATGGCCGTGAGCGAGACCCTGTCAACGATCCCGAGCGGGGTCGACGGGAGCTCGCCCGCGACCCTCCGGCTCCTGAACTCCCGCGCGCTCCTCGACGAGCTGTTCCGCGACGACTCCTCGTCCACCGTCACCGAGCTGAGCCGCCGGGTCGGACTGTCCCGCCCGACGGTCGAGGCAGCCCTCGCTGACCTGGTGGCCGCAGGCTGGGTGCGCGAGGCCGACGCGATCGCGACGCCGAACAAGGCGGGCCGACGGGCCAAGCGCTTCCGAGCCGACGCCGGAGCGGGATCGGTGCTCGGCGTGGACCTCGGGCTGCACGGCATCGTCGGCGTGCTCGCCGACCTCCGCGGGGACGAGCTCGCCCGGGTGGAGGAGGTCTACACGGACCTCGCATCCGCCGACCAGGCATGGTCGAGCGTGCAGGACGTCGTCCACCGACTGACGGAGCACGTGGACCAGGACCGGCTGCTGGCCGCCACGTTCGGTGTCCCGGCGGTCGTGGACCGCAGCGGCGAGATCGACTACACGGTCGCGGTGCCCGAGTGGGTCGAGCGCCGGGTCCCGGGACGCATCCAGGAGCTGCTGCCGAGCGCGGTCACGTTCTTCGACAACGACGCCAAGCTCGCCGCGACGGCCGAGACGATGTGGGGTGGCCTGCACGGGGTCCGCGACGGCCTCTACCTCGTGATGGGCCGTCAGATCGGCGCCGCCTTCCTGGTCGAGGGCACGCTGGCGCGTGGCGCCCAGGGCGCGGCGGGGGAGATGGGCGGTCTGGCATCGACCGGGTGGCCGGAGGCGCCGACCAGACTGGAGGCCCGGATCCCGTCCGGCGCGGACGTCGAGTCCGTCATCCTGGCGGCGGGGCAGGGCGACGCTGCCGCCCAGGACGCCGTCCGGGCGCTCGCCGAGGACGTCGCACCGGGGGTGGCGCAGCTCGTCGCGACGCTCGACCCGGAGGTCGTGGTGGTCGGGGGCGAGGTCCTGCCGGCAGCCGAGGTGTTCTGCGCGGCACTCGCCGACGCCGTCACGCCGCTGCTGCGGCACCCGGTGTCGATCGTGCCGTCGTCCGTCGGTCGGGACGCCGTGGCCCGGGGAGCGCTCGCGCGGTCGCTCACGCACGTGCGGGCATCCCACATGGGCCTGGGCTGAGGGAGCCGGGCGGCGCACTCCGGCACCTGTCAGGGTGTTCAGGGATGATCGCGGGATGACGACCGCCGTTCTGACGACCGCCACCCGCGCCGCTTCCTCGTCCCCGGACGCCGACATGGGCGGGCTGTCCGGGATGGTGCTGCGGCTCATCGAGGCGCTCGGGGAGTGGGGCGTCGCGCTGATGCTCTTCGTCGAGACGGTCTTCCCGCCGATCCCGTCCGAGGTCATCCTGCCGCTGGCGGGGTTCCTCGCCGGTGCCGGTCGCATGAACCTGGTGCTCGTGCTGGTCCTCGCGACCCTCGGGTCCTACGTCGGGGCACTCGTCCTGTACTGGCTCGGTCGGGTGATCGGCTTCGAGCGCACGGTCCGCTGGCTCGGGAAGCTGCCGCTCGTCGACGAGGACGACTTCCGCAAGGCCGCCGCCTGGTTCCACCGCCACGGCCGCAGTGCCGTGCTGTTCGGTCGCCTGGTCCCGATCGTCCGGAGCCTGATCTCGCTGCCCGCCGGCGCCGACCGGATGAACCTGGCGTCGTTCTCGCTGTTCACGATCCTGGGTTCCGGCCTGTGGAACAGCGTGCTCGTGCTCGGCGGCGCGGCACTCGGCACCCAGTACGACAAGGTCGAGGGCTACACGGAGTGGATCGACCGGGCGATGTACGCGGCGATCGTCGTGGTCGTCGTCGTGTTCGTGGTGCGCCGGGTCCGCCGTGCTCGTGCCGAGCGCGCCGAGCGTTCCGCGCAGGGGCAGACCCCCGCCGCCGGCGTCCACGGTCGTCGTCGTGCGGAGACGACCGGGGACTGACCGGCTCGGGGACGTCCGTTCAGGCCTTGGTGAGCGCCGACTCCTTGTGCGCCGCCTGCTTGCCCGACTTCTCCGACTCGATGATCCAGTACGGGTCGTCGTCCGTCGGCTTGAAGTGCTGACCGTCGAACTCGAAGTCACTCGTGCGCTGCTCGACGAGCTTGCCGGTCGTCTTCACCTGCGAGGTGTTCCAGTGGACCTCGTCGCCCTTCGACAGTGCCATCGCCTGTTCCCTTCCGTCGTGTCCAGTTCGCGTCCGGTCCGCGGCCTGTACCCCGAGACGGTAGACCCCGCCGATCCGCGTGGTTCCAGGGATGTCGGGCGCGTCACGATGTCATAACGTCGACCCGGATCGAGGACACGGCGCGTACCGTTGCGTGCGAGTCGCGCACGAGCAACGCTCGCCCCCGATGGCTCCCCGAAGGATCGAACCACCCTGATGTCACTCGTCGACAACACCCGCACGGAGACGGTGCTCTCCGGACGCTACCGGTTGGCGCGCCTCATCGGCACCGGGGGCATGGGGTCGGTCTACGAGGCCCGCGACGAGCACACCTACCGTCTGGTCGCCGTGAAGCTCTTCGCGACGCCGCACTCGATGACGACGGCCGACCGGGTCCGCCAGGAGCGCGAGATCCGGCTGCTCAGCATGTTGTCGCACCCGGGGCTCATCCCGCTCTACGACGCCGGCACGCACGAGTTCCCCGACGGACCCCACCGGTTCATCGTGATGGAGCTCATCGCCGACACGACGCTGCTCCGCCGCCTGGCCGAGGGCGCGCTCCACAACTACGAGGCGGCCGACCTCGGTGCCCAGCTCGCCGATGCCCTGGCGTACGTGCACTCCCGCGGGATCGTGCACCGCGACGTCAAGCCCGCCAACATCCTGATCAGCGACGAGGGCTCCTCCGGGTTCGCCCGGACGGTCAAGCTCACGGACTTCGGTGTCGCGCACTTCGTCGACGGCTCGCGCCTGACGAACGACGGCACCGTGATCGGCACGGCCGCGTACCTGAGCCCCGAGCAGGTGGCCGGGGAGCCGATCAGCTACGCCACCGACGTGTACTCGCTCGGACTGGTGCTGCTCGAGGCCCTGACCGGCAAGCAGGAGTACTCCGGCACGCTCATCGAGGCGGCGCTCGCGCGACTGCGTCGCAGCCCGGAGATCCCGGACGAGGTCGGTCGCGACTGGCAGGACCTGCTGCTCCGGATGACCGACCGCGACCCGGCTCGCCGTCCGACCGCCGTCGCCGTGGCCCGCGCGCTCCGTGGGGGCTCCATGCAGGTCACCGGGCCCGTGCCGCTCGGCCCGGAGCGGCTGGCGCACAAGCGGGACCACCGCATGCACCGGGCGGCGCACCGGCACGCACGACGTGGCACGTTCGAGGCGGTCAACCGCTGGCGTCGACGCAACATCGCGACCGGGACCGTCGCGGCCGCCGGGGTGCTGCTCGCGTGCGCGCTGAGCTACGTCGCGGGCACGCTGCACTGACCCCCGGGCGGCAGCGACGGTCTGGGCGGGTCAGACCTCCAGCGAGTCGCCGTCCGACAGGGTGACGAGCTCGATGCCGGTGAGCTGACCGCTGTACTGGGCGAACATGCCGCGGCCGGCCTCGCTGAGCATCAGGTCGTGGATCTGCACCGCGCGGGTCGGCTTGACCGCACGGATGAAGTCGACGAGCTCGCTGAGCTTGGCCCACGGGCCGGAGGTCGGCACGAGCAGCGTCTCGACCGCGGTGTCGGGCACCGAGTAGGAGTCGCCCGGGTGGAAGACGCGGCCGTCGACCAGGTAGCCGACGTTGCTCATCGCGGGCAGGTCGGCGTGGATCACGGCGTGGTCGCCGCCGTGGACCTGCACGGCGAAGCCACCGGCGTCGATCGTGTCGCCGGGGGCGACCGCCGTGACGCGGCCGTCGTGCTCGCCGAGCGCGGTGACGACGTCGGCCGGTGCCCAGACGTGCAGCTCGGGCTGGGCGTCGAGGGCGGCGGTCAGGACGTCGGCGTCGAAGTGGTCGGGGTGGTCGTGCGTCACGAGGACGGCGGCGGTGCCGGCGACGAGGTCGGCGGAGTTCGGCGTGTAGGCGCCCGGGTCGATCACGAGGGAGCGGTCGCCGTCACGGAGGACGACGGTGGCGTGGGTGTGCTTCGTCAGCTGCATGCTCCGGAGTGTACAGCCTGCCTGTACAGTTCGGTCATGGCCTCCCGCGACCAGGACGACGCGTTCACCCTCGACGACGCCTTCACCCTCGACGACGCGAACGCGCTGCGACGGGCGATCGGCGACAGCGTGCGCGCGATCCGCCGGTCCGAGACCACGCCGGAGGGGCAGATCGAGGCGCTCGGCTTCCTCGCGCGGGACGGCGCCCACAGCATCGCGACGCTGGCACGGCTGCGACGCGTGCGGCACCAGAGCATGCGGGTGACGGTCGCCGACCTGGAGGCCCAGGGGCTCGTCGCGCGGGCACCGGACCCGTCGGACGCCCGCGGGGTCCTGGTCTCCCTGACCCCCGCCGGGACGGCCGTGATCGCCGCGTCACGGACCCGTCGTGCCAGCCGGGTGCTCGCGGCGGCCGAGTCGGCGCTCACCCCGGAGGAGCGGGCGGTGCTCGCGCGGACGGCCCCCGCGCTCGACAAGCTCACGGCGGCCCTGCTCGCCCAGGATGTCGACGACGCGCAGGGTTGAGCCGGCACTGCCCGTCCGTCGGTCGTTTCGGGCAGGATGGAGGGCATGAGCGACCAGCGATGGATCAAGATCTGCGGCTTGTCGACGCCGGAGACCGTGGACGTCGCCGTCGACGCCGGTGCCGACGCCGTCGGGTTCGTCTTCGCCGCCGGCAGCCCCCGGACCGTCACCGCTGACCGGGCGAAGGAGCTCGTCGAGCGGGTGCCCGACGGGGTCGACGCCGTCGGGGTGTTCCGCGACCAGGAGATCGACGAGATCGTCGGGATCGCCTCGGCCGTGGGCCTGACGACGCTGCAGCTGCACGGCAAGGAGTCCGCGACGGACTTCGCCCGCGCGCGGGACGCTGGCTTCTTCACGATCCGGGCCGTCGCTGCCGAGGACTACCTCGCCGAGACCCCCGAACAGCGTGCCGCGTACGACCACGACCTGCTGCTGCTCGACGCCGCCGTACCTGGCAGCGGGCGGCTCATCGACCCCGCGACGCTGGCGGACGGCATCGACGAGGCATGGATCCTCGCGGGCGGTCTCACCCCCGCCAACGTCGTCGCCGCGGTCGAGAGCCTCGACCCGGACGGCGTCGACGTGTCGAGCGGCGTCGAGTCCGAGCGCGGCGTCAAGGACGCCGCCAAGATCCGGGCGTTCGTCGAGGCGGTCCGCAGCCTGCCCTGACGGAGCCGGGCCGGGCCTCCCGGCCGGGTGGACGCGACGGTCAGACGGACGCGACCCGGAGCGTCGGGATCAGCTCGGTGAGGAACGCGTCGGTGTCCTCCCAGCCCTCCACCGCGTGGCAGGGGACGCCGAGGGCCTTGACGGGGTAGTCGTTGCCCTCGGGGTCGAGCCGGTCGCCGACGAAGAGCATGTCGTCGAGCGCGACGCCGGTGATCTCGGCGAGGCGCTGCATGCCGTAGGCCTTGTCGATGCCCTTGCGGGTGATGTCGACGCTGGTCGAGCCGCCGGAGCGGACCTCGAGGTCGGGGAGTTCGGCCTGCACGCGGCGGCGCAGGTCGTCCTTCTTCGCACCGGTCGGGTCCCACTGCTTCTTGACGTCGACCGGGGCGGCCTGGCCGAGCGCCGAGAAGGTGATCTGGGAGCCGCGGTCCTCGAGGATGTCGCCCCAGGTCTCGGACTCCCAGTAGCCGGCGTCCTTCGCGACGGCCTCGACGGCGGCGAGGGCGCGGGCCTTCTCGTCGTCGGTGAGGTCCTCGGCGTACTGCAGTGCCCAGTCGTCCCCGGCCCAGCGGTAGTACCGAGTGCCGCAGGTGGGCAGCAGGTGCAGGTCGTCGAGGGTCAGACCGGCGCGCTGGCTGAGCGGGGTGACCAGCTGCTGCTCGAACTGCTGGAAGTTGCCGCCGGAGATCACGGCGACGGGGACCGTCTCGAGCAGCGCGGCGAAGGTCTCGAGCATGCGGGGGTCGAGCGAGGACTTCGACGGGGCGAGGGTGTCGTCCAGATCGAAGGCGACGAGGCGTGGTGCGGTCATGGACCCGATTGTGTCATGCGACATGTCCCCGCAGCCGGACGGGTGCGGGGTCACGCCGGTCCTTGCGGGAAGCCGGTCGGCTGGGCCCGAGCGCCCCGGCACTCACTCCTTGACGAGGACGACCTCGTCGAGCGGCAGGCGGGTACGGGGAGCCACCTCACGCGCGGCGGCCTTCTCGTCGAGCTGCGACGGGTGGGCGACCGTGCCGATCGCCGTCACCGTGAACGGCTGGAAGCGCTCCGGCAGGTCGAACGCCGCGCGCAGGCCCTGGGCGTCGATGCCGGCCATCTGGTGCACGTGGAGCCCCTCGGCGTGCGCCTGCACCGTCAGGGCGGCGAGCGACTGCCCGAGGTCGTACTGCGCGAACGGGCGGGCGTCGCCGTCCTCTGAGGCCGTCTCGAGCACGCCGACCACCAGGACGCTCGACCGGTGGGCCCAGGTCTGGTTGAAGCCGAGCAGGTGCTCGTTGATCGTCCGGAACGTCTCGGTGCCGCGGCGGCCGGCGATGAAGCGGCGGGGCTGCAGGTTCTGGGCGGAGGCGGCCCAGCGCGCGGCCTCGAGGACGGCGTCGAGCTGGTCGTCCGAGATCGTCGCGGTCTCGTCGTAGGAGCGCGGGCTCCACCGCTCCTCGAGCAGCGGGACGAGGGGCTGGCTCGAGTCGGTGGAACGGGAGAGCGTGGTCGCGGCATCGGTCATGCTCAGCACAACGGCGGTCGATGCGTCCGCATTTCCGACTCGTGACCCGGATCCCGGTGACACCACGGATGACACACGGTGCCAGCGGTGCTGTCGGGCATCGACACCTGCCAGGATGGGTGCGATGGGTGGCGTTCTGATCGGCTTCGCGATCATCGGCGCGATCATCGCGGCCGGGTACGTCGTCGGGCGCGTCGGGCTGCTCGGACCGCACGCCCAGTTCGTGATGAGCCGACTGGCGTTCTTCGTCCTCATGCCGTGCCTGCTGTTCCACACCATCGCGACCGCGGACATCGCGTCGCTGGTGTCCCCGATGCTCTGGGTGTCGCTGTTCAGCGCCGTCACCGTCGCCATCGGGGCAGCGCTCGTGTTCGGCCTGGTCCTGCGGCGGTCGCTCACGGTGACGACGGTCGGCGCGCTGGCGTCGAGCTACGTCAACGCGAACAACATCGGGCTGCCGGTCGCCGTGTACGTCCTCGGGCAGGCCACCGCCGTCGTGCCGGTGATCCTGCTGCAGCTGGTCCTGCTCGCCCCGGTCGCGCTGACGATCCTCGACGCGGCGACGGCGTCCGGGGGCGGGTGGCGGCGCCGGCTCCTCGGGCCCGTCACGAACCCGCTCATCATCGCGTCGCTCCTCGGGCTGCTGTGCTCGGCGCTGCACGTCCGGCTGCCGGTCCCGGTGCTCGAGCCCTTCGCGCTCGTCGGGGCCGCCGCCGTGCCGGTCGTGCTGCTGTCGTTCGGCATGAGCCTGCACGGGTCGGCCCCGCTCCGCGACCCGTCGATCCGGACGGACGTGATCGTGGCGTCGGCCGTGAAGCTCCTGGTGATGCCCGCCGTGGCCTACGTGTTCGCCCGGTTCGTGTTCGGGCTCGGCGACCAGCAGGTGTTCGTCCTGACGACGCTCGGGGCGCTGCCCGCGGCGCAGAACGTCTTCAACTACGCGCAGCGCTACGACGCCGCGGTCCCCGTCGCGCGGGACGTCGTGCTCATCTCGACGATCGGCGCGGTGCCCGTGCTGGTGCTCATCGCCGCGCTGCTGCACCCGTAGGGGCGCCCGGCGAGGCCGGGGCGCCGGCCCGCGCTGGCCGGTGAGATCGCAGTTGGCGTCGGGTCCGGCGCCGGGGAGGCGACACGGAGTGCGATCTCGGCGGGTCCTGGACGTGGGCGGGACGGACGGGAGGCTCGGGGCGGGGCCGAGGGGAGCCTCCAGGCCGGTGGGTGGTGCGGACCGGCGCCTCGCGGTGGCGGCGAGTGGTCGGGACGCCCCGGCGGGGTGAGGGGTGCCCGGGCCGCCGTGAGATCGCAGTTGGTGTCGGGTCCGGCCCCGGGGAGGCGACACGGAGTGCGATCTCGGCGGCTGGGGGCGGGCGCGGGGGCGGGAGCGGGCGCGCGGAGGCGCGGGGGCGGGCAGTCGTCCGTCAGAAGATCATGGGGCGGTCGTCGTCGAGCGCGGTGTCGAGGTCGAGGTCCACGACGACCGGGACGTGGTCGCTCGGGGCGTCGCCCTTGCGCTCGTCGCGGTGGATCGAGGCGCCGGTGACGACGTCGGCGAAGCCCTGGGAGCCCATCACGAAGTCGATGCGCATGCCCTCGTTGCGGGGGAAGCGCAGCTGCTTGTAGTCCCAGTACGTGTAGCCGTCGGGGACGATCGGGCGGACGACGTCCTGCAGGCCGCGGGCCTCGAACGTGCGGAAGGCGGTGCGCTCGGGCTCGCTGACGTGGGTCGAGCCCTCGAAGACGCGCATGTCCCAGACGTCCTGGTCGAGCGGCGCGACGTTCCAGTCACCCATCAGCGCGAGCTTGAGGTCGGGGTCGGCCTGCAACCACTCGGTGGTGCGGTCGGCCAGCTCGGCGAGCCAGTCGAGCTTGTACGTGTAGTGGGGGTCACCGACCTCGCGCCCGTTGGGGACGTAGAGGCTCCACAGGCGGACGTCGTCCACGGTGACGCCGATGGCGCGGGCCTCCACCGGGAGGTCGGGGCCCTCGTGTCCCTTGAGGAAGCCGGGCTGGCCGGGGAAGTCACGGGTGACGTCGTCCATCGGCAGGCGGCTGGCGAACGCGACGCCGTTCCACTGGTTCAGCCCGTGGGCCTCGACGTGGTAGCCGGCGGCCTCGAACGCGTCGACCGGGAACTGCTCGGGCTTGCACTTGATCTCCTGCATGCCGAGGACGTCGACGTCCTCTCGCACGAGCCAGTCGACCACCCGGCCGACTCGGGTGCGGACGGAGTTCACGTTCCAGGTCGCCACGCGCATGGAACACGAACCTACCGGTCACGACCGACTTCCGACTCCGAGCAGGCGGCGCGACGATGGTGTTCCCTGGACCGAGAGTCCAGCCCACCGTGAGGAGCACCACCATGGCAACGACGAGCAACCGCGTGGACGGCACCGCCGCCACCGCGACCAGCGCGACCACGACGACGCAGGTGACCGGCGCCGGCCGGACCATCATCGACGACCAGGTCGTGGCGAAGGTCGCCGGCATCGCCGCTCGGGACGTCCCGGGCGTGTACGCACTCGGCGGGAACGCCGCCAGGGCCTTCGGCGCCATCCGTGACGCCATCGGGTCCACCGCGCTCGGGCAGGGCGTCCGCGTCGAGGTCGGCGAGACCCAGGTCGCCGTCGACCTGACGATCGTCGTGGACTACCCGACCCCGATGATGGAGGTCGCCTCGGCCGTGCGCGCCGCGGTCACGAACGCCGTCACCGAGCTCGTCGGACTGCAGGTCACCGAGGTCAACGTCGCCATCAACGACGTGAACATCCCCGCGCTCGACGGCACCTCGGACGACGTCGACGGCCGCCTCCGATGAGCACGACCGTCGTCGGCATGGGCGTCGGCGCAGTGCTCGCCGTCGTCGCGCTGACGCTCGGCTTCTGGGCCGTCCTGGTGGTCGCCGTGTGCATGGCGCTCGGGGCCCTGGTCGCCAGGGTCGTCTCCGGGGACGTCGACCTCCACCGGCTGCTCGACGTGCTGCGCGGACGCCGGAGTTCGTCGTGAGCAGTGCGGCCGGCGCGACGACCGCGTCTGCCCCCGGCGCGACGACCGCGTCTGCCCCCGGCGCCGACCGCGTGCCCGGGTACGACCGGATCGGCTCCGCGGCACTCGTGCACACCGCCCAGGTCGTGGCAGCCGCGGCGCTGGGAGTCTCCGTCCGCGACGTCCGCGCTCGTGTCGCCGACGACGGCCGGGGTTCCCTGGCCGTGACCGTCACGGCGCCGCTGGTGATGCCGGTGCTCGGGGCACGATCGACCGCTGGCATGGCTGCGACGGATGGGTCAGACGCCGGCGCGACCGCGGCGCCCGAGTCCGTCGTCGCGCGGACCCACCGCGCCCGCGCGACGGTGGCCGAGCGGATGAGCGCCATCACCGGCCGCCAGGTCCAGCGCGTGGACGTCACGTTCACCTCCTCGGTCGTCGACACCCCGAGGCGGGTGCGATGACCGAGCACGACGCCTTCGCCTGCCGGGTCCTGCGCCGCGAGACGCACGAGTCCCGGTCCGTGTCGACGGTCGTCGCGATGCTCCTGCTGCTCGTCGTCGCTGCTGCCGCGGTCGTCGCCGCCGTGCTCGTGTTCCTCGACCAGCGCGTGGTCGGCGTCGATCCGCGGGCCGTCGTCGACGCCGCGGTCGCTGCCCCGCGTGGGCTCGACCCGACCGTCGTGGTCGGTGTCGGCGCGGTCGTCGCGTTCGTCGGCCTCGTCCTCCTGGCGAAGGGCCTGCTGCCCGGGCGTCGTCCGCGCCACACCATGCCGTCGGACCGCCTGGCCGTCGTGGTCGACGACGAGGTGCTCGCCTCCGCTGCCGCACGCGCCGCCCGCGGAGCCACGCGACTCGGTCCCGACGCCGTGGTGGGGACCGTGGGGCGGCGGACGGTGGACGTCGTGCTCCGACCCGCCGCCGGGGTCGACGTGCCAGCGGTCGCCGCGAAGGACGCCGTCGACCGCGAGTTCGATGCCATGGACGTCGTGCCCGCGGTGCATGCGCGCGTGCGGGTCCAGCCGACGGGACGGGTCGACGGGTGAACGCCACGAACCGCGTGCTCAGCCGCGTCGCACTGGTCGTCACGGGACTGGCACTGTTCGTCCTCGGCGTCGCGACGGTCCTCGTGCAGACCGTGCCGTGGGCCGCTGACCGCTGGCACGACGCCGCGCGGGCAGCACTCGGGGACCTCGGAGCAGATGCGCCCCACGAGGCCGCGATCGCGGCCTGGGCGTGGGTGCTCGGCGGCGCGGTGCTGCTCGGCGTCCTGGCCCTCGTCGTGCTGAGCGGACTGGGTGGTGGTCGTGCCGGCACCGTCGTCGAGGACGACGGCAGCGCAGCCGGGCTCCCGGGGGTCGTGCGCATCGACGCCGCCGCCGTGCAGCACGCCCTGTCGTCCGCCGTCGGTGCGATGCCGCAGGTCGCGTCCCTCGCCGTCGACGTGCACCGGGTCCGCGGTCGCCGTGCCCTGCGCATCCGGGTCCGTCCCCGGAAGGGTGCGTCGCCCCGCGAGGTCACGACCCGCGTGGAGGAGATCGTCGCCGACCTCGACGCCCTGCTCGGCGGACCGCTGCCCGTGCTGCTCGAGATCGCCCGCGGCGGCGCCGGGTCGTCGCGGCCGGACCGGGTGCGCTGACGTGGGTGCACCGCTGTCGCTCGGGGGCCTGCCGCGCGGCGAGGTCACCATGCCCGACGCCGTGGCCGCGGTGGTCGGTGCCCGCCCCGCGGTCCCGGTGTGGGTGAACGCGATCGGCGGGAAGACCTTCCGACTCGGGGGCACCGACGCCGACAGTGCCGACGAGTACGTGAAGTGGGTGCCGACGGCCTACACGCCGTGGATCGACGCCGAGGTCGCGCGGCTCGCCTGGGCAGGCCGGTGGCTCCGCGTGCCCGAGGTCGTCGACCACGGCGCCGACGAGCAGGGTGCCTGGCTCCGCACCCGGGCTGTCCCGGGGTGGAGCGCCGTCGACCCGCGCTGGCGCGACGAGCCCCGGACCGTGGTGATCGCCGTCGGGGAGGGCCTCCGCGCGCTGCACGACACGCTCCCCGTGGCCGAGTGCCCCTTCGTGTGGTCGAGCGACGAGCGGGCGGAGCGAGGCCGTGCGGTGGGCGCGGACCCGTCCCTGCTCGGCCCCGAGCCCGAGACGGACCTGCTCGTCGTCTGCCACGGCGACGCGTGCACGCCGAACACGCTCGTCGGTGCGGACGGGCGCTGGGCGGGCCACGTCGACCTCGGCGCGCTCGGTGTCGCCGACCGCTGGGCGGACCTGGCCGTGGCCACGATGGCACTCGGGTGGAACGTCGGACCCGGGTGGGAGCCGCTGTTCCACGAGGCGTACGGACTGCCAGCCGACGCGGAACGCACCGCCTGGTACCGCGCACTGTGGAACCTCGACGACGACGGGATCCTCAGCGTGGGCGGTAGCAGCGACCGCAGCCGCGGCGACGGCGTCTCCGGCTAGAAGCCCACGCCCCTGGCGGCCATGAAGCCGACCGGGTCCGTCGTGCCGCCCCCGACGTGGGTCTCGTAGTGCAGGTGGCACCCGGTCGAGTTGCCGGTCGACCCGACGAGCGCGACCAGGGTGCCCGCGGCGACCTGCTGCCCCGGGGTGACCCGGAAGCCGCCGCTGACGATGTGGCCGTACGCCGTCGCGACCCCGTTGCCGTGGTTGATGCGCACGTAGTTGCCGTAGCCGCCGTACCAGCCGACGTACTCGACGGTGCCGGCCGACGCGGCGACGATCGCGGTGGAGCAGCCGCTGCCGAGGTCGATGCCGTCGTGGAAGCTCCCGTTGCCCGTGATGGGGTGCACGCGGTAGCCGTAGGAGCTCGAGATGTACCCGCCGGCGGGTCGGACCCACCCGGTGCCCGAGCCCGTGCCGACCGACGGTGACCCGCCGACCGGAGCGCCGCCGCCTCCGCCGCCACCCCCGCCGCTGGTGTTCGCGGCGTTCGCGGCGGCTGCTCGCGCAGCGGCCTCTGCGGCACGACGGGCGGCCGCGGCGGCTTCACGCGCGGCTCGCTCGGCCGCGGCCTTGCGGACGGCCTCGCCCTCGGCGAACTCGGCCTCGGTCCGGACGCGGCCGGAGGTCAGCGTGGCCAGCTGCGCCTGGAGCCGTGCCTTGTTGTCCTGCTGCTCGTCGTAGGCGGCCTGGGCCCGGTCGGACGCGGCCTGCGCCTCGGCCATGCGGTCCTGTGCCGCCTTCGCCAGGTCGGCCAGCGCGGCAGCTGCCCGGTCGGCCTGCCCGGTGAGGGCCCTGGCGACCGAGGCGTCGGCGCTCGCGGCCGTCTCCACACGCTCGGCCTGCTCGGAGAGCTTGCTCAGCGCACCGAGGTCGTAGAGCAGGTCACGGGTGTCCTCACCCCCGGTCAGCACGCTGGTGGAGACGTCGGTCCCGCCCGAGCGCGCCATCTGCGCGGCGAACCGGCCGGCCTGGGCGGCGCTCTGCTCGGCGACCTCGGCGTGTTCCTCGGCATCGGCGCGGAGGGCCCGTTCCTTCTCGGCCGCACGCTGTGCCTTGCGCTGGGCGTCGGAGTACTCGGTGCCGCGCTCCTGGGCCTCGGTGGCAGCGGCGCTGGCCTTCGACTCGAGCTGCCCGATGAGGCCCTGGATGTCGGAGATCTGGCTGTTCTTCTGCGACTCCTGCCCGCGGGCGGCGAGGACGTCGTCCCACGACGGGTAGGTCGCCGCCTGTGCCGGGGGAGCGTCGAGCACGACGGTGCCGGTCAGCCCGAGCAGGGCGACGCCGGTGACCGCCAGGCGCAGGCCCAGCCGCTGGCGGAGCCCCGGGCGTCGACCGGACAGCGGGCGCGAGGAGGGGGAGGCGGAGCGAGTCATCGGGAGCGAGCCTATACATCCGTACAGATCCGCCGCGACGTCGCCGCACATCTGTGGAGAACTCGCTCAGAACCCACGCTCGCGTCGGACCACGTCCGCGCTGCCCACGACGTCGCTCCGCAACCGGGCTGCACCGCTCGTCCCGGCGTAGTCCCAGACGTCGAACCCGGTGCAGTGCGTGACCGAGGCGGGCCGTCCGAGGAGGTCCTCCACGGACGTCGGCCACACGTCGCCGGAGCCCACGACCACGAACGTCGGGTCGGCGTCCCGGTAGGCCCCGAGGTCGACGAGCCACGGGTACACCTGGAACGTGTCACGGACCTGCAGCAGGTCGACGTTGGTCGACGCGTAGGTCGCGAGCGGCCGCACCGTCCAGAACTGCCCGACCCCGACGACGTCCCGGCCGTCCGCCCAGCGGTCGAGGCAGCTCGCCGGCGTGTACGCGGCAGTCCGGACGGCCCGGAGGGTGCTCGGCGCCACCGCGACCCCGGCAGCCAGCACGACGGCGGTGCCGAGGGCGAGCGCGACCCGCACGCCCCGGACCGGCCGGTGCACCCGGGTGCGCCGGACGGCCGTGCGCGTGAGCTCGCAGACCGCGACGAGGGCGATGAGCGGCGCGACGACGACGGGCTCCAGGTAGCGCGGGGTGTCCGACCCGGCGACGACGACCCCGACGGAGACGGCCGCGATCGTCACCGCGGGCAGGAGCGACGCGACCAGGACGGTCCTGGCGGTGCGGACCCGCCAGGCCCACACCGTCCCGCCGACGGCGAGCAGGACCCCGACGAGCATCAGGAACAGCCCGACGTCGCCCTCGCCGGACCCCGCGCGGTCGTCCGTCAACGACGCGAAGAAGCCGAGGGTCGACGCCGCACGCGACGGGTGCACGTACGACGAGGGGTCGAGCGACACGAACGGCCGGAGCGGGATGCGCACGAGGGACCCGACGACGGCGCCGAGCACGACGACGCCGGACAGCCACAGCGCCGGCCGCCACGGCACCCGGCGCAGCAGCGCGACCACGAGCAGCGTCACGACGACCGGGCCGCCGGACCACGGCACGTACAGCGGGTTCGACGCGGTCGTGCACGCGGCGACCAGGCCGAGCGTGACCAGGACCGCCACGGACGCCCGGCCGACCCGGACGGCACGGAGCACGAGCGCCGCCGTGGCGAGCAGCGCCAGCACGACGCCGTAGTAGTAGGTCGTCGTGAGCAGCAGCGACGCGAGCTCGAGCGACGTCGCGGTGGCCGAGGACTCCGTCAGCACCTGCAGCGTGAGGAACCCGACCGCCAGCACCGCGACGGCGATGCGCGCGGACCGGCGGGCGGACGGCATCAGCTCGTTGGCGACCGCCCGGACGAGCGCGTAGACGCCGAGCAGCACCAGGACGCCGTTGAGCGCCAGTGCCTGCTGCGGCGTCGCGGTGACGAGGGAGCAGAGCAGGTAGACCGGCAGCTCGGGGAAGAAGAACAGCGCGGGCGACATCGCCCACTCGAAGGGCTCACCGGCCCGGATCGACCGGACGACCAGGGGCAGCAGCACCGAGTCGCCGTCGTACCAGAGCAGCGAGACCCGGGCCGAGGCGAGCACGTGGCGGAGCGCGACGACCGCCAGGGCGACCGCGACGAGCGCACCGAGCGCCTCACGCCCGAGGGCACCGACGCGGTCCCGCGGTGACCTCCCGCGGTCGAGCCCGCGGTCGGAGCCGGCTCGGCGGGACCCGCCGGCCGCTGGACGCGACGGGCGTTCGAGGGACACACCAGGCAGCGTACCGACGCGTCCCCGACAGCTCCGATGAGCGCCGGACGGGCCGGACCGACTACCCTTGTGCGCTGTGACGGACGCGCGCGAGCAGTTGATCGACCACATCACGGCTGAGGCCGTGTTCCACGGTGACTTCACGCTGACCAGCGGCAAGAAGGCGACGTACTACATCGACCTCCGCAAGGTCAGCCTGGACCACCGCGTCGCCCCGCTGATCGGCCAGGTCATGACCGACCTCATCGCCGGTGTGCCCGACGTCTCCGCCGTCGGCGGCCTGACGATGGGCGCCGACCCGATCGCCGCCGCCGTGCTCCACCAGTCGGCAGCGCGTGGCGGCACGTACGACGCCTTCGTCGTCCGCAAGGAGCCGAAGGACCACGGCCGCGGCAAGCAGGTCGAGGGCCCGGACCTCCGCGGCAAGCGCGTCATCGTCCTCGAGGACACCTCCACCACCGGTGGCTCCCCGCTCAAGGCCGCCGAGGCCCTGGAGCGCGAGGGCGCGATCGTCGTGGGCGTCGCGGTCGTCGTCGACCGGGACACCGGCGCCAAGGAGACGATCGAGGCAGCCGGCTACCCGTACTTCGCGGCGATCGGACTGGCCGACCTGGGGCTG
>Ga0265780_10004488_pt1 | contig 17943 bp, 17 predicted proteins | sample P1T30metagenome_FD_192432 | JGI IMG/M metagenome (GOLD analysis project Ga0265780, IMG submission 192432) | Plant litter microbial communities from East Loma Ridge, Irvine, California - P1 T30 | ecosystem: Environmental > Terrestrial > Plant litter > Unclassified | place: USA: California...
TGAGCGGGGCATCGGTCTCAAACGACTTATTCTTAACCAATTCGGGATACAGCCCGCCATCGGCGGCGAAGTTGATATCCTCGAAGAACAGGCCGTACATGTTCTTATTAACGGCCGCGCCGGGCTTGTTTACCTGCACGGTGAGGCTGGCTGGGGCCGCCGACTGCGCGCTGGCCCCGAGGGTTCCAAGCAGCGCCAGCCCGGTAGCCAGGGCCGAAAAACGGGTAGTACTATTCATAAAAGTGGGGATGGGTGGGTGGGAGAATGGTGGGTGGTAGCGTTTTAACTCGCCGCCCGTCAACCTCACCCCCTAGCCCCCTCTCCTTGGGGAGAGGGAGAACTAGACTTAGTTTAGCTCTATACTATATGACTAGAATATTAGAGCTAAAAACTAGTTCCCCCTCTCCCCAAGGAGAGGGGGCTAGGGGGTGAGGTTACACGTCAGGCTAGCCTTTAAAAGCTACTTCGTTGAAGCGAATCTCGTTTTTGAACGTGCGCAGCTTGGTGTCCTCGTCGATGATGAGGTATTCAATCCCAGCCATCTCGGCGAAGTCCTCCAGGTACTCGCTGGTCAGGTTTTGGCTGTAGCCGGTATGGTGGGCGCCGCCGGCCAAAATCCAGGCAGCGAGGCCGGTTTTCATGTCGGGGTGCACTTTCCAGAGCACGCGTGCCACGGGCAGGTTGGGCAGGTCTTGCTCGGGCGCTACGGCCTCCACGGTGTTCACAATCATGCGGAAACGGTTGCCCATATCCACGATGGTAGCATTGAGGGCCGGGCCAGCGGGGCAGTTAAATACCAAGCGAACCGGGTCTTCCTTGCCGCCGATACCGAGGGGGTGAATCTCGGCGCGCACCTTGCCTTCGGCAATCGTGGGGCAGATTTCGAGCATGTGCGAACCTAGGACCTGCTCGTTGCCGGGGGCGAAGTGGTAGGTGTAATCCTCCATGAACGAGTTGCCGCCGGGCAGGCCGGCACCCATCACTTTCATGGCGCGCACCAGGGCCGACGTCTTCCAGTCGCCCTCGCCGCCGAAGCCGTAGCCATCAGCCATCAAGCGCTGCGTGGCAATGCCGGGCAGCTGCTTCATACCGTGCAGGTCCTCGAAGGTATCGGTGAAGCCCTTGGCGTTGCGGTCGGTCAAAAACTTGCGCATGCCCAGCTCGATGCGTGCCGCGTCGCGCAGGCTTTCGCGCTTTTCGCCGCCGGCCTTTAGGTTGTCGCCTAGCTCGTATTCCTGCTCGTAGGTAGCTACCAGACCGGCAATCTGCTCGTCGGTCACGGCGTTTACCTCGGCCACTAGGTCGCCGATGCCGTAGGTGTTCACCTCGTAGCCAAACTTGATTTCGGCCTCTACTTTGTCACCTTCGGTCACGGCTACGTAGCGCATGTTGTCGCCAAAGCGCACGAAGTGAGCACCCTGCCAGTCGGCCCAGGCGCTAGCCACGCGGCTCCAGATGTTGAGGCGCTCGTGCACGTCGGTGTCCTGCCAGTGGCCCACGATTACCTTGCGGCTCAGGCGCATGCGCGAGCCGATGAACCCAAACTCACGGTCGCCGTGCGCCGACTGGTTGGTGTTCATGAAGTCCATGTCAATGGCATCCCACGGAATGTCGCGGTTGTACTGCGTGTGCAGGTGAGCCAGCGGCTTTTGCAGAATCTTTAGGCCGTTAATCCACATTTTGGCCGGCGAGAAGGTGTGCATCCAGGCAATCAGGCCCACGCAGTTCGGCGTGTTGTTGGCCTCCTGCATCAGCTTGTAAATCTCGGTCGGACCCGTCAGCACCGGCTTGTACACGATGTTGATGGGCAGCTTGGTGCCAAGCTCTTTGGCGATTTCCTGCGAGTGCTGGGCTACCTGCTCCAGGGTTTCGGGGCCGTAGAGGTGCTGCGAACCGGTGATAAACCAGGCTTCGTAATTTGAAATGTCAATCATGATTTTTGAGGAATACGGTTGTCATGCAGAGCGCAGCGAAGCATCTCGCGTGCTGCACTAACCTCTTGCGTCAGCAACGAAGCGGGCGAGATGCTTCGCTGCGCTCTGCATGACAGATGATGAGGGCGATAACTAAGACTGCCCGTAGTAAGAATTGGCGCCGTGCTTGCGCTCGTAGTGTTTTTTAATCAAGGCGTCCTTCAACCGTGCCACGCCCGGCTTGAGCGTGCAGCTGAGGTAGGCCAGCCGCGCCACTTCTTCAAGCACCGCGCTGTGGTACACCGCTTTCTCCACGGTCTTGCCCCAAGTGAAAGGCGCGTGGTTGCCCACGAGTATCATCTCAACTTCGGCGGGCGAAAGGCCGCGCTTCTCAAACTCGTTGATGATTTGCCAGCCTGTCTGGTGCTCGTAGTCGCCCGCGATGAGCTCATCGCTCATGGGCGGCGCGCAGGGCACGTCGGCGGTGAGGTGGTCGGCGTGGGTGGTACCTAGGATGGGAATATCGAGCTGCGCCTGCGCCCACGCCGTAGCATAGGTACTGTGCGTGTGCACGATACCGCCAATATTGGTCCACTCCTTGAAGAGCAGCGCATGGGTTTTGGTATCGGACGATGGCCGCTTGGTACCCTCAACAATGTTGTTGTCGAAGTCCACAATCACGATATCCTCCGGCTTCAGCGTGGCGTAGGGCACGCCGCTGGGCTTGATGGCGAACACGCTGCGTTCGCGGTCTACCACGCTGGCGTTGCCGAAGGTGAAGAGCACCAGCCCGAGGGCCGGTAGCTGCATATTGGCCTCGTAGCAGGCTTGTTTCAGGTCTTGGTACTGGCTCATGCGGTGGTGATGGCGGGGGTTTCGGGTTCCATTACCGGCTCTTCCGACTGGTTGGTGACACTTTCCACGAACTTGCCCAGCGCCTGGTACTGCGCGTAGCGGGTGGCGTACTGGGCCACGCTCTCGGGGTTAGGGGTATAGGTTTCAGCAAAACCGCTACCTAGGGCTTTCTGCGAAGCCAGCACATCGGGGTAGATGCCCGCAGCCACGGCCGCGTACATAGCGGCACCTAGGGCCGGCGCCTGCTCCGACACGGCAATCTTGATGGGCCGGTCGAGCACATCGGCCAGCGTCTGCATCACGAAGGCCGACTTCTTAGCCACGCCGCCAATGCCAATCACCTGCTTAATCGGAATGCCTTCGCTCTCGAAGCGCTCCACAATCTGCTTCGAGCCGTAGCAAATGGCTTCGACTAAGGCACGGAAAACCTGCGGAGCCGAAGTGCCCATCGTCAAGCCCGTCAAGGCACCTTTCAGGGCCTGATTGGCGTCGGGCGTGCGGCGGCCGTTCACCCAGTCGAGGGCCAGCACGTGGCTCTCAGCGGGGTCCACTTCGGCGGCGGCTTTGGTAAGCTGCACGATGAGGTTGTCGCTCACTTCTTGGCGGTAAGCAGCCTGCTGCTCGGTAGTCAAAACCTTCGACTGCACGGCCTGCAACGGCCACTCCAGCATCTGGCGGAACCAGGCCAGTAGGTCGCCAAAAGCCGACTGCCCAGCCTCCAAACCCAGCATACCAGGAATAACCGAGCCATCAACCTGCCCGCAGATGCCGGCCACCAGATGGTCGCCCACCTCAGCAGTCGGAGCCACCACGATGTCGCAGGTGCTGGTGCCCATCACCTTCACCATCGAATAGGACTCAATCTCACCAGCTACAGCGCCGGCGTGGGCATCGAAAGAGCCCACGGCAATTACTGTATTGGTAGTCAAGCCCAAGCGCTTGGCCCACTCTTCCGAAAGGTGCCCGGCTACTTCGTCGGCTGTGTACGTTTCCGAGAATAATCGATTGCGTAATCCAGCCAGTTTTGGTTCGAGATGGGTCAGAAACTCCTCGGGGGGCAGGCCGCCCCAGCTTGCGTGCCACAGAGCCTTATGGCCAGCGGCGCAACGGCTGCGCTTGAACTCGGCCAGCGGCTGGCCGGTGAGCGTCAGCGTGAGCCAGTCGCAGTGCTCCATCCAGGAGTAAGCGGCTTTGGCCACGGCCTCATCCTCGCGCACGATGTGCATGATTTTGGCCCAAAACCACTCCGAAGAGTAGATGCCGCCTTCGTACTTCGTGAAGTCCTCGCCGCCCCAGTTGCGGGCTTTGTGGTTGATTTCGGCGGCCTCGGCCAGCGCGGTGTGGTCCTTCCAAAGCACAAACAGCGCGTTGGGGTTTTCGGCAAATTCGGGCAGCATACCCAGCAGTTGGCCCTGCTCGTTCACCGGGCCCGGCGTGCTGCCGGTGGTGTCGATGGCGAGACCTAGGATTTGCTCGGCGGGTACCTTTTTAGCTACTTCGCTTACCGTAGCTTCCAGGCTTTCGAGGTGGTCGAGCGGATGCTGGCGAAAGCGGTTTTTGGCGGGGTTGCAGTACTGGCCCTGCTTCCAGCGCGGGTAGTAATGCACGGCCTGCGCGATTTCGGCGCCGGTGCGGGCATCCACGAGCAAAGCGCGGGCCGAGTCGGTGCCGTAGTCGAGGCCGATAACGTAGGCCGGGGAGGCGGTTTGTTCTGGCACGGTATCTTTTGAATTATGAATTATGAATTAGAAATTATGAATTGGAAACCACGAACTATGAATTGGAAATAAGCTCATCAAGTATCAAAGCTTGCTTGTCTATCTCCAATTCATAATTCATAATTTCTAATTCATAATTAACTCTTACTTGCGCACCCCAAACGTGTAGCTGGTGGTGGTGTGGTACGTCTCGCCCGGCTTTAGAATGGTGCTCGGAAAATCCTTTTGGTTAGGCGAATCGGGGAAATGCTGGGTTTCGAGGCAGAAGCCGGCGTGCTTACCGTACACCACGCCATCCTTGCCTTTTAGGCTGCCATCCAAGAAGTTGCCGGTGTAGAACTGTACGCCGGGCTCGTCGGTTTTTACCTCCATCGTGCGGCCAGTGGTAGGCTCATACACGGTGGCCGCGCTGTGCTCGCCGGTAGCTTGGTTCAGCACCCAGTTGTGGTCGTAGCCGCCGGGCACCTGCGCAATGCGCTCGCCAATGGCGTGCGGCGTAGTGAAGTCGAAGGGCGTACCCTTCACGGCCTTCAGCTCGCCGGTCGGAATCAGCTTATCGTCTACCACCGTGTAGCGGTCGGCCGGAATGGTGACCTCGTGGGCCAGCACATCCTTGCTCTGACCCAGGGCAAGGTTGAAGTAAGCGTGGTTTGTCAGGTTAATCGGCGTCGCCTTATCAGTAGTAGCAGCGTAGTCGATGCTTAGGGCGTTGTCGTTGGTGAGGGTGTAGGTCACCGTCACGTTGAGGTTACCGGGGTAGCCTTCCTCGCCGTCCTTGCTCAAGTAGGTTAGGGTCAGCGTCTGGCCATCATCTGAGGTGCCGGGCTTGGCGGTCCATACTTTCTGGTTGAAGCCCACATTGCCACCATGCAGCGAGTTGCCATTGTTGTTGACACCTACCTGATATTCTTTGCCATTAACCGTGAATTTACCCTTGGCAATGCGGTTGCCGTAGCGCCCGATGAGGGCACCAAAATAAGGGTTCGACTTGCGAAACTCGGGACTGAGGTAGCCGCTCACGTTATCAAAACCCAGCACGACATCGCTGAGCTTGCCGTCCTTATCGGGTACGAGCAGGCTGGTGAGCGTGCCGCCATAGGTGCTGATGGTGGCCTTCATCCCCTTGGCGTTGGTGAGGGTGAAGAGTTGAATTTCGGTGCCATCAGTGGCTTTGCCGAACGAAGCGGAGGTGGGCATGGCGGAAGCAGTAGTGCCAGTGGCGGCCGAGTCGGCCGGGGCCGTCGTGGTGGTAGCGGCCTCTTGGCTGGTGGTGGGTTTAGAATCGCAGCTGGCAAGCAGCAGGCTGGTGCTCAGGCCGGTGGCCAAAAGCGCGAGGCGGTGGGAAATGGGCATGAAAAGCAAAATAAGTAGTACAGCAACTTAGTAAGCCGAAAGGCAGCGGGCAACGCACCTTGGGCTAATATTTCTCATCTCCACGAGAGCTGAACGAGCAGCGAGCAATTGCGGCGCGATTTCAACACAATCGATTGTGTAAGTTCTTTTAAAAAAGCGCCGTTAGCAAAGGCTGAGGCAGTAAAAGCCTGTCTTTGACGACGACGAATTCTTTTCCACGCGATAATATATAAGCAATATTAGCTAGGATTCTACGAAACAGCAAGAGAAAGCTTGCTGACTCAGTCCGGCCGTCTCAACTACTGAACTAGCCCAACCACTACTAACACAGTACATAGTACTAGTAAATAAACCATTAGCTCACGGCATTGCATATAATTATGCATCGGTTGCTCTTCAAAGTCTGTGTTTTTGATTTAGCGTGCCCGACGATGTTGACTACTTGATAGTAGGAGCTACCTCACAGTACCGAAAAGGCATGCTGTTGCTGCGCAACAACATGCCTTTTCGAGCACTTTCACCCCCTTTAGTCAAGGCGTTAATAAGGAGACTGCCTTACTCAAATACCACACGCACCGGCACCTGCCCCGCAAAGCGCACGGCGTATAGCCCGGCCGGCAGCGTGCCCCGCACGAGCTGCGTAGTCTGCGCCTGTGGGCGGAAGCGGCGCACCACGCGGCCCGCTACGTCGAGTATTTCGCCCCCGCCGAGTTGCGCCCAGTCGGCGGGCAGCGCTAGCTGCACGGCCTCCTGGGCAGGATTTGGATATGCCTGCACGGTGCTGGCTGCGAGGCTGGTTTTAGCGGCCAGGGCCACGCCGGTGCGGCGCAGCAACGGCCGCAGAAAGTCGCGAATGGTCCAGAACGTAGTGTCGGCGTAGGTACTGTTGGTTTCGAAGGGTACGTGGCCGGCCTTGCTGAAGCGGCGCAGCACGTTGGTAATGCCCAGCGCCATGGCGCGCGGGTTGAGGCGGCCGCTGCCGTACACGTATTTAGGCGGCAGAAAAGAGCCTATTTTGCCTTGTAGATAGGGCACCGTGGCATCGGCGGTGCCGTGGGCGCTGCACAGCGGCGCGTTGCCGGCTTCTATCACGGAGGGGTTTTCGGTGGCCCCGCTCAGGTTGAGCACGGCCATCACGGCGCTGCTGTAGCCGGGGGTGCCGCTGGCACCTTCAATGCCGCCTAGCGAAGCCAGGTTCACATAGGCAGGCACTTCGCTAGCCTTGTCGAGGTAGCCCGCTTGTAGCGCCGCGAAGGCCCCCGCCGACGAGCCGGCCGCGATAACGTAATTGCTATGCACGCGGTAGGTTTTGCTGGTGGCCGCATTCTGCCGAAAAAACCGGATAGCCGCCTTCATGTCGTGCCCGCCCCGGATGGCCGCCTGCGCAATGCCCGCCGTGTCGGTGAGCGCCACCGGAAAGCCCGTGAGCGGGAAGCCCAGGCGGTACTCGATGCTGGCCACCACGTAGCCCAGCCGCGCCAGCCGCGTGCAAAACGCCACTGGGTACGCATCGGCCTTGGTGCCGCCGATGAAGCCACCGCCGTGGGCAAACACGATGAGCGGGCGGCGGCTCACGGTGTCGCCGGTGGGCTGATACACGTCCATAAGCAGCGTTTGGGTGGTGCCGTTGAGGGTCACGGCCGAGCCGTAGGTGACGTTATTCGTGACCGTGACGCCAGCAAAAACCGGCCGGTAATAGCGCCCTTGCGCCGTGTCGATGGGCGCCAATTGGGCCGTGGCCCGGCCCGAGCCAGCCAGTAGTAAGCCCAGCAGCAGCGAGTAGAGAAGTGGTTTCATACAGTAAGGTAAATCGGTTAAATGGCAGGCCGTCAAAGATAGGCTACCTACCAACGGGGCGGCGGGCGGGTGGGTTGGGGCTGCGCCGTTGTTTCTTTGCGGCCTTGGGCTGGCTTCGTCGCCACCCACCTGTTTTATGCCCATTATTGCCCCTCCTTTTCTGCAACCCGGCCAGCGCGTGGCCATCGTGGCCACGGCCCGCAAAGTCGGCCCGGCCGAGGTTGAAGCCGCCATTCAGCTCCTCACCGCCTGGGGCCTCGACGTGGTACTGGGTGAAAGCATTGGAGCGGCGGAAAACCAGTTTGCCGGCGGCGACGACCTGCGCCGCCGCGACTTGCAGCGCCAGTTCGATGACCCGGCCATTCGGGCCGTTTTTAGCGCCCGCGGCGGCTATGGCACCGCCCGCCTGGTCGATGAGCTCGACTTCCGCCACTTTACCGAGGCGCCCAAATGGGTAGTGGGCTTTTCCGACATTACGGTGCTGCACAGCCACTTGCTGCGACTAGGCTACCAAAGCATCCACGGCGTCATGCCGTTTGCCTTTGGGCAGGCGGGTGGCGAGGCGGCGCTGAGCAGCTTGCGCAGCCTATTATTTGGAGAATCGGTCGTTTACCAAGCTCCTGCGCACGCGCTCAATCGCCCCGGCACCGCCACTGGCGAGCTGGTGGGTGGCAATTTGAGCTTGCTGCACACCATCACGGGTACTCGCTCGCAGGCCAGCTTCGCGGGGCGAATATTGTTTCTGGAAGACCTGGACGAGTACCTCTACCACATCGACCGGATGCTGCTGCACCTGCACCGCAGTGGCCAGCTGGCCGAATTGGCGGGCCTGGCCGTGGGGCACTTCTCGCAGATGCGCGACAACGCCATCCCTTTCGGCCAAGAAGCCTACGAGATTATTGACCACTACGCCCGGCGCTACGATTTCCCGGTGGGCTACGGCTTCCCCGTGGGCCACGAGGCCGACAACCGGGCGCTGGTAGTAGGCCGCCCGACCACGCTGGCGGTGGAGCCGGGCGGCAGCACCCTCAGCCAGTAGGTTGGTCGGGCCGTTTTGAAATAGCCGCAACCTGCGTTTAGCAGGGCGCTACTTGTGAGGCAAAAAAGCGTCCTTTACCTACCGCAGGGCCTTGGCCACGGCGCCGGCCACCAGCCCGCCGATGGTGTACCAGGCCACCGTCATGGCCTGGGTTTGGGGCGTGCGGTTGCTGGGCGCGGTACCGAGGCCCAGCGGGCCGGGCAGCAGCACGCCGCCCACGCCAGCCGCCACGCCTAGCGCGAGGCCCCGGCGCAGGCTGCGCTTGTCGTTGCCTACAAAGCTGTAGTAGAAGCCGTTGCTGAGCACGTCGCCCGCCAGCGTGAGTAGGTAGGCCTGCTGGTCGTCGGGCTGCGGAGCATCGGCTTTGGCCAGTAGCTGGCGCAGGCCACGCTCGCCGAGCAGGTCCATGCGCGGGGCATCTTGGGGGCGCAGGCGGCGCACGGTTTCGTGCAAGAGATTGAGGGCGATGGCGCCAGCAAAGCCGGCGGCGAGGGAGCGGATAAGCGTCATGATGAAGAAGGCTGTGGCTTTATTCAGACGAGTGGGGCGCGGGGAGGTTACGAAAATTTGCCGGACAGTTGCGCAATTTTAGCGCGGCGTACTATCTTTGCAGCCCCACCGGCACCAGGCGGCGGGCAAAATGCCGATTTAGCTCAGCTGGTAGAGCAGCTCATTCGTAATGAGCAGGTCGTTGGTTCGAGTCCAATAATCGGCTCGTTTATTAACTCCCGAAGAATGCTTGTAGCAAGCACTCTTCGGGAGTTTTTGCGTTTGGGAGTAGGGCAGCAGGCTGGAAGCAGTTTAGAGAATTGGCCTTTCATAGAAATGACAGCACCCGTTTTTCAGTGCTAGCACTGATTCGGGAGAGCGGCGCGAAAGCTGTGATTTGCACCAGACTATTGGTTATTGATTCTAGTCACGCAAATGGGCAGTCTTTATCAGGCAATATCGCGTCAGTGGCTATACCAGATATGCCCAACTGTTCCAGCCACTACAGTCAATAACAGGGGCCAGTGTTCTAAGTCGCCCTAAACACATGTAGATAATTACGATGTATTGGTCACTAATATGGCCAACGTAGCTGCTGATAACACCTTGTTCGACCACCTGCTCACCAAAAGGTGTTACTGCCCGCTCCTCCTTCAGCGCCCTCACCGTCTTTCTCAAAGGAGGCCTATAGATAGGCATGGAGTTGCTGAAAGACTAGGAGCCGGATGCTTATAATATGCTATGCGAAGCTGGCAGCATGGACAGTGTGCGGTATGAACAGAGAAAGGCTGCTTTTACACTCTGGGACTCCGTTTTTTCGACAGCGAGTCGCCATACCACCTTTTTCTCATCTCCTCATTTTGCAACTTATGCGTCATCTATTTACCCTCTTGCTACTTTTTCTCAGCCTATCCCCCGTAGCCGCCCAAGATTCTCTAGCCATCAAGCAGCTCCGGCTCGAATCGGCTAAGCTACTCAGCCGCATGACTGCGCTGGAAGCCCGGCAAGCTCATGAGGGCGATGACCAAAGTAATAGTCAGCAAATGATTTATAAGCAAAATCGCGCCCGTACTATGGCCGTCCTTAGCACCTTCGAAGCTATTAAGTCGTGCAACAGCATCTTGCAGCAAAGCTTAGTCAATGCCGAAAACCAACGCGTAGTAGCAGATATAAGTAATCCGCAAAGCGGGGCGCTAGGATTCCGGCTCGACGAAGTACTCCTGCAAAAGCTGAGTGCTCAAGTCAGTGCTAACTCCGATATTAAAAAAGATAATAAAGCTGCCTTACTTTCCGGCGTTAGTACCCTCATCGGTACCGTCAGCCAACTGCTCAACCCTACTAGCCTAGTTGTGCAAGCTGTTCAAACTATCGCTAACCTCATTCCTAATCAGGTCAAAGACGCTGCGAAAGACCCCACTGGTAAAGTCTTGGCTAATCAGTTAGTTAACAGCATGAAGCCTTATCTGGATTACTATAGCGAGCTACAGAAAGAAAGCGAAAACTATGGTACCGCCTTGGCCAACATGAAGATAAAGTATAGTTTGAGGTGGTCGAGTAAAAACAGACAGTGCGAAGTCTTACCTTCCACTGCCCATGCCCGACAAAACACTTCCAAGCGGCTTGCCGCTGACCCGCAAAAAATACACGTCCGCCTTCAAGGCCGAGTGCGTGCGCCAGGTGGCCGCCGGTGCCCGCCAAACGGACATGGCCCGCGCTCAGGGCCTATCGCCCGCTTTGTTGGGCCGCTGGCAGCGCCAAGCGTTGGCCGAAGCGGTGCCTAGCAGTGCAGAGCGCGAAGAGATTAAGCGTTTGCGTGCGGAGCTCAAACGCGTGGAGCAGGAGCGCGATATTTTAAAAAAAGTCGTGACTATCTTCTCTCAACCGCCTCAATCATGAGCCGCTATCAGTTCATCGAACAGGCAGCGGATACGGAGCCGGTGCAGGTGCTCTGCCGCGTGCTGCAGGTCAGTGCCGCTGGCTATTATCAGTGGGTAAGCCGGGCAACGCGACCGCTACTTAGCTGGGAGCCTGCTGCCAACGCTGCCTTTTTGCGCCATGCCCAGCGCTATGGTACCCGCCGCTTGCGCGCAGAATTACGCGCGGAAGGGCACGCTGTCGGGCGCTATGCCCTGCGCAGCTGGCTACGCCGCCGCGGCCTGCGGGCACTGAGCACGCGTCCGCAACGCCCCCGCACCACCGTGGCTGACCCGGCGGCAGTCGTAGCCGAAAATTTGCTGCTCGGCTAGCCCGCACCCACAGTGCCCAATCAGGTCTGGGTCGGCGACATTACCTACCTGCCCTTGGTCGGCGGGCGCTGGTGTTACCTAGCCACCTGGCGCGATACCTATTCGCGGCGCGTGGTGGGCTGGCACCTCGACCAGCAGATGCCCACTGAACTGGTGCTCACTGCCCTGGAGCAAGCTCTGACGCTGCGCCAGCCGGCCCTGGCCTGATTATCCACGCTGACCGCGGCAGTCAATATACCAGCTTGGCTTGCCGCACGCGCATTGAAAAAGCCCAGGCGCTGGCCAGCTTTAGCCGGCCGGGCAATCCGTACGATAATGCCCAGGCTGAGGCCGGCTGGAGCACGCTCAAAACCGAACTGCTCCCGAACGGCGGCGCGTTTGCAAGCCTCGACGAGGCCCGTCTGGAAGTCGCCTACTACCTCGATACCTACTTCAACCTTGACCGCCGCCACTCTGCGCTCGGCTACCGCTCGCCCCACCAATTTGAACGCGACTACCTAACCAGTATATCTTAGTGCACTGTCCGTTTTTACTGGACCACCTCAGTTCCCTCACCTACGATTTGCGCGACCTCGCTACGGAGGCCGCTACCCACCGAGTCTTGCCTAATCGCAGTATCAACGAAACTCTTGAAGACTTGCTACCACTCCCTGCTTCTCCTACCTTCAATTACACGAGAGCTAATCAGAACCCGGACGTACAGTATCTCAACGATATCAGTACTGAGGTCTATATGCTCACCAAGCAAGTACTGGAATTCCACCGACAATACGATGCTACTATTCGGTCCCACATGCAAGTCACCCGCAACCTACTAGACGTTGCTAAGACTAAATTTCCCGGCAACGACCGGGCTATTGAGGACACCAAGAGCCGTATCGACCTCACCAGCGGCACAGACCTCACAGGCTTCAGTCCGCTACTCAATACTATCAATACCAACCTATCTGGCCTGCGTACTTATCGCGCTGTCGCGGTAGCCACCCCGTCAGTCCCCGCTCCCAGAGCACAAGGCAATCCCAAGCAATAGAAGCTGCGTAGTAGCGACAGAAATCATTCCTGACATCTGTTCGGTGTTAAGCGGCTTTTGGTGGGGCGGCTATCCACCAGCTGCTGCTGTGCAGCCTACAAACGTTAGTAGATAAGTTACCATTCCTACCCTACCGTCACTTGCTGCTTGCGCGCTGGGGGCTCGGCAGCCTCATCCAGCCCAGCCAGTACCTCCCGTAGTACCGTTTATAATTGCTGTCCCGCTAAGCGACGGAACTCGCTAATGTCCTGTTTCATGGCGTTGCAGTGCCGCAAGAATTGAGCCGCGAGGCGGTGTAGTTTAGCTAGGAGCATATTGTAGGCAGCTATACAAATTTTTCAAGCTCAAATAAATACTCTATCCACTTCATAGCCCATAGTCATGCGCAAAGCGCACGAGTCCGGCCACCCCATGCACGCCGAGCTTCTGCATAATATTGCGGCGGTGCGTGCCTACGGTAAGCTCGGCCAGCGAAAGGCGAGCGGCAATTTCGCGGGTGCCTAAGCCTTCCCGGATGAGACCGACAATTTCACGCTCGCGAGCTGAAAGAAGGCGCAGGCGCAATAGCGCTTCGGCGGCCTCGGCGCCGGGTGCGGACGCGGCGGGTTCGGCCAGTTGCGCCCGCACCCGGGGCGGAAATACCAGCTGCCCGGCGTGCACCGCCCGAATAGCCGCCAGCAAGACATCGGAGTCAACCGACTTATCGACAAAACCGTGCGCCCCGGCCTGGGCCACCTGCGCTATCAACGTGGGCGATACGGCGCTGCTGAATACTAGTACTCGCAGCGCGGGCCATTGGCGACGCAGGTGGGGCAGCATACTCAGGCCATCGTGCGGGGGCGGCAGGTGCAGGTCGAGCAGCAATAGGTTGGGGGCGGGCTTGGGCGCGGTTTCGAGTAGCCGGAGTAGCTCGTGGCCACTGGCACAGAGGCCCACTACTTCCAGGTCGGGCTCCTGGTTAAAGAGGGCAGCCAGCCCCCGCGTGAGCGCGGGGTGGTCATCAACGAGCAACAAGCGGCAAATGGACATCAGAAAAAAATAAAAATCCCCTTCACTACCAACACCTTAGCATCTCATAGCCACCAATATAGAGCAGCCGTACCAGTACTTATCAATCGGCTGTTTTTAAGCTTAACAGCTACACGGGCAGCTCGACCTCAATGCGGGTGCCCTGGCCGGGCTGGCTCACTACCTGCACCTGGCCACGCAGGTAGCTGGCGCGGGCGTGTACGCCGCGCAGGCCCAGGCCACCGCTGCGCGGCGGGGGGCCGTGCGGGTCGAAGCCCAGGCCGTCGTCGGCCACTAGCAGGTGCAGGGCACCGGGCAGCCGATGCACTTCCACGCGCACCCGGTGGGCCTGGGCGTGGCGCAAAGCATTGTGCAGCAATTCGGCCACAATACGGTAGGCGGCCTGTTGGGTAGCCAGGGGCACCTCTGCGGCAGCGGCATCGCACACGCACTCGATGTGCGCGCCCTCGTCGGACAGGTTCAGTGTTTCGGTGAGCAGGGCAATGGCCTCGGGTAGCGGCGGCTGCACGCCGGTGGGGCTGGGTAGCAGCACTTGGCTGAAGCTGCGCACCTCGTGACGCAGCTGGCGCAACAGAGCCTCAGTTTGGGTGTGGGCCTCGGCCAGCAGCGGCGGGGCCTGAGCCAGGGCTTGGCGCACCAGCCGGCCCTGCCAGGCCAAGTGAAGGGCTGTGAGGCCAGGGGCCAGGGCATCGTGCAGCTCGCGGGCCAGCGCCTCGCGCTCCTCATCTTGGGCCGCAATGAGGCGGCGGCTGGCGGCCTCGTGCTCGCGCAGGCGGCGCAGGCGCTGGTCGGCGGCCTGCCGCAGCGCCCGCCGGAAGCGCCCCGTCAGGAGCGCGCTTAGCGTGACCAGCTCGGCTACCAGGCACCAGGCCAGCGAATTAGGCTTGACAAAATCAAGATATACCACGCCCGAATAGTTGAGAATCAGCTCGACGGCGCCCCACAAAAACAGCAGGTAGGTGGCCGCGTACAGCGCCGCCAGGCGGCGCTGGGCCGGGCGGCCCAGCCACACCACGGCCGCCAGTGTGCCCGCCCCCGCCAGCAGTAGCCCCCACAGCAGCACCGTGCGCCCGGCCATTAGCCCGGTTAGCACCGCCGGCTCGGCCCACCGGGCCACCAAAAAATACAGCCCGGCGTAGGCAATGGCCCCGTTGCTGAGCCACTGGCTGAGACGGTGCAGCCGGGGCCAGCCCTGGCGCAGGCGCACAAATAGGGACATAATGCGCAGCCCACAGGCCTGCGCCAGCAGCAACAGCCCAAACTGCCCAAACTGCCAGCCTGCCGCGTACACGGCCTGCGGCAGCAGCACCGCGTCAAGGTTTTCTTCCATGAGCAAAAACCAGGTGATGCTCACCACGTAGGCCCCGTACCAGAGCAGAATGCGGTCGCGCAGAAAGAGATAGAGAATAAAATTGAACAAGGCGCTGCCCAAATACAGACCCATCAGCCAGTTCCAGTATGTGAAGCCCAGGTAGTCCTGCTCATAGCGCAGGAAGCCCTCGGTGGTAGTCATGTCGGTAAACAACAGCCAGTTGGCGCAGCGGCTCTCCACGCGCAGGTAGTACACCGCCCGCTCGCCACCGCCCAGCCAGAACGGCAGGCACAGCACCCGCGCCGGAAACGGCCGCCGCGTGGCTACTACCCAGCTGCTGGCCGCGCCCACCCACCGTAGCGGCCCGCGCCCATCGGGCTGCACATACAGCGTGGCGCTGTCCACGAAAGCGTAGATATTCCACAGGAAATGCGTGCGCTGGGGCAGGGTATTCAGGGCGGCCACGCGCAGCCACAGCCGGCCGGGCTGGTAGCCGGCTTGCAGTAGGTCTTGCCGGGGCAGCGGCCGGAAGCAGCCCGCCGCCCACAAGCTCGCTGCCCGCGCAGCCGTGGCGGGCTGGCGACAAGTATCAAAGCAATAGCTGAAGAACCGGGCAGCCGGGTCGTATTCGGCGTAGCTCAGGCGCAGGGTATCGGGTGGCACCGGGGCCGCGACTGCCTGCCTGCTTCCCCCACTCCCGAGCAGCAGCCAGCCCAGTAGCAGCAGGTAGCGCATGGCACAATCTCCTTATCACAGAATCTTCATGCAAAGTACTTCATAAAATCGTGCAAGCGGCTATACCTTAATTCGCATTTTTTGTAGCACTAAGTAGCTCACCAGCCGCTGCGCAAGGACCTAATGAATACCAAGTAGTCACCTGCCTATGCAGGCGGCGGCCCGCAGGGCCCTAACCTCGGCGGCCTTGCCCCGTACACGCTGGCTTAGCATGTCAGCATCCTCCTCCTCCAAGCTCTCGCTCTACGGTGGCATCGCGGCCAACGTCGCCATCGCCGTCAGCAAATTTGTCGCCGCCTACATTACCGGCTCGTCGGCCATGCTCTCCGAGGGCATTCACTCGCTGGTCGATACCGGCAACGGTGGCCTGCTGCTCTACGGCATGAGCCGCAGCCAGCGCCCCGCCGATGCTAAGCACCCATTTGGGCACGGCAAAGAGCTGTATTTCTGGGCCTTGATAGTGGCCGTGCTCATTTTTGCCATCGGCGGCGGCATGTCGTTCTACGAAGGCATCAAGCATCTCGAGCACCCCGAGCCGCTCGAAGAAGCCAAGTGGAACTACATCGTGCTTGGGGTGTCCATCGTGTTTGAGGGCGCCGCGCTGTACCTGGCATTGCGCGCGCTGCTAGAAAAGCAGGCGCCCGGCGTGAGCTTCTGGCACACGCTGCGCACCAGCCGCGACCCGGCCGTTTTTGCCTCGGTGCTGGAGAATGCAGCCGCCGTGGCAGGCCTGGTTATTGCGTTATTAGGCGTATATTTTGGACATTTACTGAATAATCCGCTCTTCGATGGCGGCGCCTCCATCATCATCGGCTTGCTGCTCATGGGCGTGGCCGTGCTACTGGTGTCGCGCACCAAAGACCTACTGACGGGCGAAGGCGTGAACGACGCCACTGCCCAGCAGGTGCAGGAGCTGGCTCGCCAAACGCCCGGCGTAACGCAGGTGCGCCCGCCCCTCACCATGTACCTCGCCCCCGATGATGTGATGCTGGCCCTCGACGTGGACTTCGACGACAACCTGAACGCCACCCAAGTCGAAACTGCTGTCGAAGCCGTGCAGGATACCATCCGCGCCAAATACCCCGAGTTCAAGCGCATATTCATCGAAGCCAAGTCTTTGACTGGCCGAGTTTAATTAACAGACAGGCTGCACGTAGCGATTGACCTTTTACGCTAAGCACAGCCTATCTACTACCCCAATTACCCCTTACTCTATGACGGCACATCTTAATACCACTCCTTTTAAATCCTTTTGGTGGGGGGGCTACGAATGCACCGACCAGCTCAACTGCTTCGGCAACCGGGTCGATTTCCTGCCGCTCACCGGCCATTTGCAGATGCTGGACGAGGACTACACCGACCTCCAGCAGTTTGGCGTGAAGACGGTGCGGGAGGGTATTCGGTGGGCCTACATTGAGAAAACGCCCTACCACTACGACTGGAGCACCGTGAAAACGATGCTCGACGCGGGCCAACGCCACGGCATTCAGCAGGTGTGGGACATGTGCCATTTCGGTTTTCCCGACGACCTGACGCCGCTGCACCCCATGTTTGCGCGGCGCTTCGCGGCGCTGTGCCGGGCCTTTGTCGATTTCTACCGCTCGGAGCGGCCCGAAGGGGTACTTATCGTGACGCCCATCAACGAGGTGAGCTTCCTGAGCTGGGCCGGCGGCGAGGTACGCGCCACCTCGCCCTACGGCGTGCGCCTAGGCTGGGAAGTGAAGTACGCCCTCATGCGCGCCTACATTGAGGGCGTGGTGGCGCTGCGCGAGGCCGACCCCAGCATTCGCATCCTCACCACCGAGCCGCTGGTGAACATTGTGGCCCCGCACGACCCCACGCCCCAGCAGCGGCAAGATGCCCGCCAGCACCACGAGTGGCAGTACCAAGCCACCGACATCCTGGCCGGGCGCGTGAGCCCCGAGCTGGGCGGCCGGCCCGAGTTTCTGGACATCATGGGCTTCAACTACTATTATGACAACCAGTGGGAAGTAGGCTCCAGCCGCCGCCTGGGCTGGAACGACCCGCAGCCCGATGCGCGCCTGCGCCCGCTCCGCGACCTGTTTAAGGAGGCGCACCGCCGCTACAACCGCCCCATCGCCCTCACCGAAACCAGCCACCCCGGCATCGACCGGCCGCTGTGGCTCAGGATGATAGGCCGCGAGTGCGCGGCGGCGTTGCAGCAGGGCGTGCCGCTACTGGGCGTGTGCCTCTACCCCATCATCGACCGGCCCGATTGGGACTTCCTCGATAACTGGCACCACTCGGGCATGTGGGACGCCGCCCTGCGCCCCGATGGCCCGCCCCATCGCATCTTGCACGAGCCCAGCGCCGAGGCCTTTCACGCTGCTCAGGCCACCGTGGCCCAAGTACTCGACCGCAAGCCCGCCCTAGCGCTCAGCTAATAGTAAAATGGTAAAGGAGTAG
>Ga0265780_10004491_pt1 | contig 17937 bp, 11 predicted proteins | sample P1T30metagenome_FD_192432 | JGI IMG/M metagenome (GOLD analysis project Ga0265780, IMG submission 192432) | Plant litter microbial communities from East Loma Ridge, Irvine, California - P1 T30 | ecosystem: Environmental > Terrestrial > Plant litter > Unclassified | place: USA: California...
CTGCAGGAACTGGCGCGCATAGGCCGACAGCGACTCGACATAGCGGCGCTGGCCTTCGGCATACAGGGTGTCGAAGTCGAGCGACGACTTGCCGGAACCCGACAGGCCGGTGATCACGATCAGCTTGTTGCGCGGCAGGTCGAGATTGATGTTCTTCAGATTGTGCGTGCGGGCACCACGAATGCGAATTTCTTCCATTAAGTTGGGCAGACTTTCTATCAGTTTATGCGGGGCCGCAAACGCCAGTCGTGCGGTCGGCGGGCCAATCGGGGAGAACCCATAAGTGTAGCGCGTTTTTGTTTCGGCTGTACATCTATCCAGTAGTTGGCGTGCTAGCAGTGCCATACCGGAAAGACTTTGGTGAACGTTGAACGCCGGAGTCGTGGTATGTGGGCTGTTCTTGCGACGCTTCAATGACAAAGCGTTCAGAATCCGAAAATATTTTTCGCGGGGCTTGGCGCAGGCCAGTGAATAGTTGTTTATAAAGGGACACGGCGCGACGGCAAAGTATTGCTCGTAGGTTACAATTTATGCATTCAGACGAAAGCTTTTAATGCAAATCCTTACCGAAGACGACTTCAGCGGCGAAGTAACTGACCACCCCTGGGCTGCACAGTTCATGGTCCTGGGTTATGCGAGCGGCGGCACCAGTTCGATCCCGCATGGCTTCTTCCGCAACTGGCTCGACGAGGAGCCGGCCGATGGTCATTGCTATATCGGCCGCTGTTCAGGATTCGGCGTTGGCTCGATTGTCAAATACGATTACGGCGCGCAGGGCCTGGCGGTTGGTCGCTTCGTCGCTGGCGGCTTGCGCCTGCGGTTCCTGCTCAATGGACAGCACGAAATGCGCACCATTTCGACCGCCATGTTCTCGGTGATGGGGATGGGCCTGCGCAACGCATCGCCGCCGCAGTACGGTGACACCGTGATCAGGAACGACGTCTGGATCGGCGATGAGGTCATGGTGCTCGGTGGCAGCGTGATCGAAAACGGCTGCATCATCGGCGCCCGCTCCCTGCTGCCGCCCAACTTTCGCTCGGAACCGTACGGGATCTATGGGGGATCGCCTGCGCGCCTGATCCGCTACCGTTTCGCGGAGAAGGTCAGGGCGGCGCTACTCGAACTTGCCTGGTGGGAGATGCCGTTGACCTGGATTCGCGACAATAATGAGCTGTTCCTGCAAGACATGACCGCAGACGAAAACATTGCGCTGGAGATCATCGCCAAGTTGCTGGCGAGCCGCCGGGAGTACGAGGCGCAGATGGGGCCACAGAGCTGACATGGGCGCCGCTTGAGAGCGCGCATTGCCGGGGGAATTATCGGATTCCGATGTATCAAAAACCACGAAAAAATCCTGCTGAACAGGCATAATATCGGGTTGCAGCACACAGTTCCCTGACGCTTAGTCAACTGCAGAGTCAGGGCTCACAACATTATCCAAGGACACATCATGGCATCAGTAAACAAGGTCATCATCGTCGGCAACCTCGGCCGCGATCCGGAAATCCGCTACATGCCGAGTGGCGACGCCATTGCGAACATCGCTGTCGCCACGTCGTACAAGTCGAAAGACCGCAACACCGGCGAGCAGAAAGAGCTGACCGAGTGGCACCGTATTTCCTTCTTCGGCCGCCTGGCTGAAATCGTCGGTCAGTACCTCAAGAAAGGTTCGTCGGTCTATGTCGAGGGCCGTCTGCAGACCCGCAAGTACACCGACAAGGACGGCGTCGAAAAATACGCAACCGACATCGTTGCTGAAAACATGCAGATGCTGGGCGGTCGCCAGGGCATGGGCGGCGACAGCATGGGTGGCGGTATGGGCGGCGGCATGGACGACGACTACTCCGCACCGCAGCGTCCGGCGCCACGCCAGGCGCCACCGGCCCCGGCCGCGCGTCCGCAGCCGAAACCTGCGCCGAATTTCTCGGACATGGACGACGACATTCCGTTCTGAGCATCCGCGCCGATCGGCCAATAAAGCTCTGTGGGTTCATGACCCGCAGAGCTTTTTTCTTTGGGATGCATCTTGCCTGATCTGTGGGCGAGTTCGGCCGCCATTGATGTCCACGCTGGCGCCAGCCCTAGCCGGGAAGGTTGGCGCGATCGACCGGGGCAGACGAGGCACGCAAAACCAGTCGATTTAGCATTGATGCGGTGACAACGGCGGGTTCTTGCCTGTAGAATCGCGCCCAATCAAGTAAATGGTGCCCTCCTGCTCGTCTGCAGGAAGGTGAAACGGGAAGCCGGTGACGTGCGCGATAGCCATCGCGCGCCAGTCCGGCGCAGCCCCCGCTGCTGTATGCCTGACGACCCTGGTCGAACGCCACTGTGCCCAAGTGCACGGGAAGGCAGGACCGGGGAAGGAAGACGGCAAGCCAGAAGACCGGCCATTCGCGATGCATATGCACGTCCCGGGGTGAGGGCGTGCCTGTTGGTGGTCCGCTGTTTCTTCTTTCATCGTTCGTGCCGTCGCGCTGCGCGGCTGTTCGCTCCTACCTGCGCGCCGTCGAGGCGATGCATGCCTGCGCATGCCGGCTGGTCGGAAAGGAAAGCGGCCGCCCGTTGTCGTGCGCGCCTGGCGCGCCGCTGAAAGGTCGACGTTCACATGAGCACTTCCATGCTGGTCCGCATCTGCACCGCGCTGCTGCTGGCGCTCGCCTGCGCGGGCGCCAGCGCCGCCACCCTGTTCGCGGTAGTGACCGAGCGCGCCGCGCCGGGCGCGATCGAGGCCGCGCACCGCCACCTGGCCAGCCATCCGCGCGACCGCATCCTGCTGCGCACACCGGCCCAGCTGATGGCCGCCAGCGAGCGCGAAGCAGGGCAGTGGATCGCCGGCGCCGACACCATCCTGGCCGTCTCGCTGTTCGGCGACCCGGCGCGGCGCATGAAGGATGGCCTGGCGCGCCATGCCAGGCCGCGCACCGCGGTGCTGGCCATGAACGGCGAGGCCAGCCTGAACCTGATGACACGCTCGCGCCACGGCAGCCTGGCCGGCTTCCCGCCCGAGCTGCTGCGCCAGCTGGCGAGCGAGGCGCCGCCGCCCGCCGCGCTGCAGGCCGCGCAGGACGATCGGGCGGCCGGCCACTGGCTGGCCGCACGCCGCGTATGGCAGGCGGGCGGTGTCGATAACACCACGGCCCTGATGGCCCACCTGCTGGCGCCGGCGAGCGCGCTGCCGGCGCCATCGCCCGAACCGACCCTGCGCCTGCGCGCCGGCCAGCGCGAGCTGCATGACGCCGCCGCCTGGGGCCATGCCGGCACACTGGGTTTGACGGATCGCCCCACCGTGGTCGTGCTCGACCTGGCGAATATGGATGGCGTGGTGCCCGCCGCGCTGTGCCGCCGCATCGAGGAACGCGGCCAGCCCTGCGTGCAGTTGCTGACGCGCTGGGGCGGCGCCTCGCGCGAAGCGCTCGAGCGCTTGCACGAACTGGTCGCCCCCGCCAAGCCGGCTGCACTGGTCGTGTTGCAGGACTTCGTGGTCGGCGCCGCCGAGGGCCGCGAAGCCGTCGAAAAGAGCTTCAAGCGGCTGGACATTCCGGTGTTCAAGGCGATCCGCCTGTCCGACCGCACGGCAATGCAGTGGCAGCTCTCGCCCGACGGCCTGCCGCCGGATTCGGTGCAGTACCGCGTCGCCCTGCCCGAACTGCAGGGCATCGGCCAGCCGATGGTGGTCGCGGCGCTGGGCCAGCCCGAGCGCGATCGCCTGACGGGCATCGAGAACCGCCCGCCAGTCGTGCTGCAGGACGAAATCGAGCGTCTGACCGGGCGCGTGGCGCGCTGGCTGGCGCTGCGCGCCAAGGCCAATGCCGACAAGCGCATCGCGGTGGTCTACTACAACCATCCGCCCGGCCGCCAGAACATCGGCGCCGACAACCTGAACGTGCCGGAGTCGCTGTTCGACATGCTGCACGCCCTCAAGGCCGCCGGCTACACGGTCGGCGACCTGCCCGCGTCGCCGGAAGCGCTGCTCGACCTGATCATGGCGCGCGGCGTCAACCTGCCGGAAGACCGCGCCGCCCTGCGCGAACTCGCCGGCACGGTGAACAGCGTCAGCGCCGCCGATTATGGCCGCTGGTTCGCGACCCTGTCGCCGCGGGTGCAGGGCGAGATGCAGAACGGCCTGCTGGGTCGCCTGCACGCCGACGTGCTCAGCGCGGAACAGGCGGGCGAGCGCGCGCTGGGCCGCAAGCAGGCCGAGACCGTGATCGAGGAACTGCTGCATCTGGTCGAAGGCGCTGATCATCCGCAGCGGATCCAGGCCACGCGCGACCTGCATGCGCTCGAAGACGGCTATCGCGCCTGCCTCGATGAGGCCAGGCCGCGCCCGTGCAAGGCGCTCGCGCCGCTGTATCGACGCCTGATCGGCTACGGCATCGAAGGCATGCGCGGCTGGGGGCCGGCGCCGGGCAAGGTGATGGTCGACAGCGGCAGGCTGCTGGTGCCGGGCCTGGTGTTCGGCAATGTGTTCATCGGCCCGCAGCCGCCACGCGGCTGGGAAGTCGACGAAGAGCTGCTGCACGCGAATACCAGCATCACGCCGCCGCACCAGTTCCTGGGCTTCTATCACTGGATCCGCGACCGCTTCAGGGCCGACGCCGTGGTCCACGTCGGCCGCCACTCCACCTATGAATTCATGCCGGGCAAGGCGGTGGGCCTGTCGAGCGACGACTATCCGAGCCTGATCGCCAGCGACCTGCCCGGGATCTACCCCTATATCGTCGACGGCGTCGGCGAAGGCACGCAGGCCAAGCGCCGTGGCCTGGCGGTCATCGTCGACCACCTGACGCCGCCGCTGGCCACCACGCCGCTGTACGACGAGCTGCTGGCGCTGCGCCAGATCGTCGAGAGTTTCGAGGCCGCGTCGTCCGAGTCGCTCAAGACGCAGGCCGCGGCCCTGATGCGCGAGCGCGTGACAAAGCTGAACCTGCGCGCCGAGCTCGAAGCGTCGATGTCCGACGTGCTCGCGGTGCGCGGCATCGGTTTCGACGCGGCCGACGACGATTTATTGGCGCACGAGATCGGCCACTACCTGACCAAGCTGCAAGAGAAATTCATGCCGTTCGGCCTGCACGTGTTCGGCCGGCCGTGGGACCGGAAATCGCTCGACCTGATGCTCGATTCGATGAAGAAGAGCGGCGTCGACGACCCCGACATCGCGCACAAGCTGCGCGACTCGCCGCGCCGCGAGATGGCGGCGCTGCTGGCCGGCCTCGATGGCCGCTACATCGAGCCGGGCAAGGGCAACGATCCGCTGCGTTCGCCCGAGGCGCTGCCGACCGGCCGCAATTTCCACGCGGTCGATGGCGACATCCTGCCGACGCGGCTCGGCTACGGCCTGGGCCTGCAGATGGCCGCCAAGGCGGGTGAACGCGACAAGGTCGGCGCGGGCAGCGAAGGCATCATCCTGTGGGCCTCGGACGCGGTGCGCGACGAGGGCGTGATGGTCGGCTTCGCGCTGGCCATGATGGGCGCCGAGCCGGTGTGGAATGCGCGCGGCATCGTGACCGACGTGCGCCTGACGCCAGGGGCGGTGCGGCGCGACGCGGTCGTTACCACGTCCGGCCTGTTCCGCGACCTGTATCCGAACCTGATCCGCCTGATCGACCGCGCCGGCCGGCTGGCGCTGGCGGCATCGGCGCAGGCGCTGGTCGAACAGGATCCGGGCTTGCGCGACGCGCTGCAGGCGGCGCTGGCGCCGATCGAAGGCGCGGTGTGGGGCCGGGAGCCGGCCACCAGCAACCGCGTGGCGCGCGAATGGCTGGTGCGCCAGCGTGCGCTGGCGGCGGAGGGCATGGCGCATATCGAAGCAGGCAGGGCCGCCGCGCTGCGCGTGTTCGGCGACGCGCCGGGCGCCTATGGCGCGGGTGTGAACCGCCTGACCGAGCGCTCCGGCGCCTGGCGCGAGCGCGACGAGATCGGGCGCGCCTACCGCAACCGCATGGGCCACGCCTATGGCCTGGACGCAGAGGGCGCATCGAGCCACCGCGCCTTCGACGTGGCGCTGGACGGCATCCACCGCACGTACCACGGGCGCGCCAGCAACCTGTATGGCCTGCTCGACAACAACGACGCCTTCGACTACCTGGGCGGCCTGTCGCTGGCGGTCGAGACGCGCACCGGCCGCGTGCCGGATGCTCTGATCCTGCAGCACGCGCGCCCGGGCCAGGCCGACGTCGAGCCCCTTGCCAGTGCGCTGCTGGGCGAACTGCGCGGCCGCTTCCTGAACCCGGCCTGGCTGCGGCCCCTGATGGACAACGGCTACTCGGGCGCGCGCACCATGGGCCAGGAATTCATCGAGAACCTGTGGGGCTGGCAGGTGACGCGTCCGGACCTGGTCAAGAACTGGGCCTGGGACGAGGTCAAGGCGGTGTACTTCGACGACCGGCACCAGCTCGGGCTGCCGGAATTCCTCTCCCAGCGCCACAATGCGCACGTGAAGGCGCACATGCTGGCGGTGTTCATGGTTGCCGCCGAAAAGGGCTACTGGAAGACCGATCCCGCCACGATCCGCCGCATGGGCGGCGAACTGGCGCGCCTGGTAGCGGCCAACGGCCTGCCGGGCAGCGGCCACACGGCGCCGGATCATCCGATGTGGGGCTGGCTGGCGCCGCAGCTCGATGGCGCCGACGCCGCGCAGCTGGGCGTCACGCTGGCCAGGGCGCGCGGCGAGATGCTGCCTGCCGTCGCCATCCCGGCGCCCGCATCGCCGGCGGCGCCGCCGGCAGCGCAGGCAGCGGATGCGGCAGCGGCAACCCGGGTCCGGCAAGGCGACGTCCCCGAACCGGCGGCCCCGGCCCCGGCGCCGCCGCCGCGGGTCTATGAGCTCAGGCAGCAAGCCGAACTTGCCCAGCCTGCCGCGCTGCGCATCGTGCAGCTACTGGCCATCCTGGCCGCCTGCCTCGTCCTGTTCTCGCTCGGCCTGTGGCGCGGCCGGCACCTTCCTCAACCTGCAAGGAGCACTCCATGATCGACACCGTGTCCTCGGATCTTATTTCCTACGCCTGGCTGCACGACGCCGTCAGCTGGCTGCTCGCGCCGTCGCTGGCCGCGCTGCTGATCGGCTGCGCGATCGTGCTGGTCGAATCCGGCATCGCCGTGGGCGAACGCTTCCATGGCCTGGCCAGGCTGCGCGCCAGCGGCGACGTCGACGCCGTGCAGCGCATCGCACGCCACCGCCTGGAGCGCGCCGACCTGCTGGCGCGCATCCCGCCGATGCTGGGCCTGATGGCCACCATCATTCCTCTCGGACCCGGCCTGGCCGCGCTCGGGCAGGGCGATCCGGCGCAGCTGGCCAGCGCCGTGACGGTCGCCTTCGACGCCACCGTGCTGGGCCTGGTGGCCGGCATCGGCGGCCTGGTGATCGGCAAGCTGCGCCGCCGCTGGTATGAAGAGACGCTCGATGCGATGGAGCTCCCGGCATGAACGCGTCCAAACCCGGGCGCGGCCGGCTGCGCCTTTACCGCCACCTCGACGCCCGTTTCGACCAGGCCGACGAGGACCCGCGCGCCAGCCTGGTCAACCTGGTCGACGTGATGCTGGTGTTTGCCTGCGGCCTGATCGCCGCCATCGCTGGCGCGCAAGGCGCCTTGAAGACGCCGCAGCCGGTCGAGAAGGGGCGCCAGATCGAGCGCCCGGCCGATGGCGTGACCCAGGACGGCAGCGGCTACGACCGCGTCGGCGAGGTGTACCGCGACCCCAGGACGGGCCAGCTGATGCTGATCGTACCCGCACCCTCCAATAGCAAGAACTGATCCGTCATGGTGGCTGGCGGCGCCTGAACCGGCGCTGATCAGCGCCGCTGCCCCAGCCCCAGCGCGCTCCAGTAGATCCCGCCCAGCAGGTGGTTCAGGTATTGCGGATCGCGGTACATCTCGCCATTGTGGCCGAGCGTAGTGACGAATACGCGCCCCTTTTCGTACTGGTGGTGCCAGGCGATCGGATGGTCCTTGCCCATGCCTTTCACCGTCTGTCCCGGCCAGATCCTGGTCGGGTCGTAGCTCGATTCGTCCACGCTCAGCACCGTATTGATCTTCACCTGGTACGGATTGGTGGTGACGTAGAACTCGTCGCTCCAGATCCAGCGCTCGGGAAGGCCGAAGGTGGCGGGGAAATCCTTGTCGACCGTCGTGACCACCCCGGTCTGCAGCTTGGGGTGCGGGCCCACCGAGCGGCCCACCATCTTCTCGTACCAGACCCAGTCGTTCGGCGGCGTGATCGCCGCGCGGTGCACCACGATCGCATTGCCGCCGGCGCGCATGTAGTCCTCGAACCTGGCGCGCTGCGCCGGGGTCAGTTCTTCGCCTGGCGTGTTCAGGAACATCACCGCCGCGTATTGCGTCAGGTCTCCCTCGAATACCTGGGTCTTGTTGGTGTAGGTGAGTCCGAAGGCGTGCAGCTTGGCCAGCCGTTCCAGGCTGTCGCGCGCGATCGGGATGTATTCATAGTGATATTTGCCGGGCATGGCCAGCACCAGCAGCTTGAACTGGTCTTCGGCCAGGCCGTCAGGTATGGCCAGCGCAGTCAGGCACAGGCCGGCGGCCAGGGATCGCATCGTTTGCTTCATCGTGTTTCCTTGTCGGTTCTAGGGTGCGGGCACGCCTTCCGGCTTGCGTGCGCCGCGCGGCACCAGCCAGCCGCCATCGGCGAGCCAGTCGGCCAGCCGGTCCGGCCAGTGCTGCAGCGAGACGCGCTCGCCGCGCTGGCCCATATTGAAGGCATGGTCGGTGTCCGCGTACAGGTGCAGTTCGGCCGATACCCCGGCCGCGACCAGCTGCTGGTAGAGCGCGATCGTGGGCGGCATGCAGCAGGCGTCGCGCGAGCCCGCGACCAGGAAGGCCGGCGGCGCATTGGCGGCATCCGTGGCCGGGGTGCCCAGGGGCCCAGGATAGACCAGCACCTGGAAATCGGGGCGGCCCGGCTGGCGGTCGAGCGCATCGCCGGCGACCGCGGGCGCACGGTGATTCGACACCAGCGCCGCCAGTTCGCCACCGGCCGAAAAGCCCATCACGCCGATGCGTTCGGGATCGACGCCGTAGCGCGCGGCATTGGCGCGCACCCAGCGCACGGCGCGTCGCAGGTCGGCGGCGGCGTCGCCTTCGATGCTGTAGCCCGAGTCGCCGTCGCGCGCCAGCCGGTATTTCAGTACGAAGGCGGTGACGCCGATCCGGTTCAGCGTCTTGGCCGCCACCATGCCTTCGTTCTGGAACACCAGCATGCGGTGGCCGCCGCCAGGGACCACGATCACGGCGGCGCCGTTGGCATGGCGGCGGTCGGCCTGCGCCACCGTCAGCGAAGGGGCGTGCACATTGCTGAAGTACACGCCGTCCTTGACGGTTTCGGGCTCGTGGCGCCGCGCCTCCGAACCGGGCGCGCCGTCCGGCCACAGTGGCACGACCGGCGCCGGCGGCTGCTGCGCCAGCGCGCCCGCCGATACGAACAGCGCGGCCGCCAGGATGCGAAGCAGGCGCGCCATCAGTCGACCCGCGTCGAATACAGCGAGTGGTGGGTCAGGATGAACAGCGTGCGCTTGTCGGCGCCGCCGAAGATCAGTTGCAGTGGACGCTCCGGCACGTCGATGCGGCCCTTCTGCTTGCCGTCCTGGCCATAGATGAAGACCTGGCCGTTGGCTACGTAGACATCGCCGTCCGGTCCCATCGCGGCACTCTCGCCGCCGCGGTTGGCCAGCAGCTTCAGGTCGGTCAGGCCGCCGCCCGGGTTGACCACGCCGCTGAAGGTGCGGTTCTCGGAGCCGTTGGTGAACACCACGCGCTGGCCCACCGGCGCCGTGACCAGGCCATGCGCCTGCAGCGAGTCGGCCCAGCGCCAGCCCAGGTGGTCGGCCGCGCCCTGGCGCAGCACCCGGTAGGCGGGCAGCACCAGGCTGCCGTCGGGCGACACGTACTGTTCCTTCTTGGGCAGGGCGACGTCGCGCGCGAACATCTCGGCCAGCGTCGTGAATTCGTAGGTGTCGTAGTTGAGCTGGTCCTTGAATTCGCCGTTCTGCCAGAAGTTGACCGGCACCGCGACCCGGGCGCCGGGTTTCGCCCCAGCCGCCGCGACCGGGGTCGGCTTGATCATCGTGATCCCGGTTGCCGGCGTGCCTGGCTTGAACGCGTACACGCTCGCCTGCGGGCCGTAGTTGGAGATCACCATCAGGTTGCCGCTATTGTCGAGCGCCAGGTTGACCGGATCGAGCGGCGCGTCGCTCACCACGACCAGGCCCTCGTCCTTGCTGTAGCTGTAGATGCGCTTCCAGTGACGGTCCACGAAATACAGCTTGCCCTTGGGGTCGACGGTGGCGCCAGCGATCGAATAGAAGCCCCCCTCGAGCTTGTCGACCTTGCCCAGCGGGGCCGGGGCGCTGCGCTGCTTGCCGCTGTAGTCGAACACGGCGAACTCGCGCTCGCGCACCTCGAGCTTGTTGGAGACGTCGCGGATCGCATTCTCGTAGGCGAACTTGCTGGCGCGCAGATAGGTGGTGCAGCCGTTGTCGTCGCAGGTGGCGAAGCCGCTCTCGCCGTTCACGTGCACGTTACGGAAGCGGATGTCGCTGGAGTTGGTCAGCAGGATCGCGGCCGGCATCGGCTTGTACGAGCGCGTCACGCGGTAGCCGTGGTAGTTCGCGAACAGGATGTTCTTCGAGTTGCGGATCTCGAGCGACACCGCGTCGGCCCCGTCGCGGATTTCTTCCTCCGTCTGCGGCGCCAGGAATTCCCAGTTCTCGACATTGTCCAGCACGATCTCGGCGCGCACATGGTGTTCGGCCGACAGTTCGTAGACCTTGCCCGGCGTCTTGGTGTTGGTGACGTAGAAGCCGGCCTGCGCATAGCCGCTGGGCGACCAGATGCCCGAGAAGGTGCCGCCACCGCCGTCGGTGACCCACACGCTCGGGTACTGGCGGTCCCAGTGCGCCGTGGTGTCGAATTTCGCGTCCTTCTGATACGGGTCGGCGCGGCGGCCGTCGTACAGCCGGGTGCCGTGGCCGCCCTGGATGCGCACGTCGTCCACCAGCGAGTGCTCGCCGGCGCGCCACAGCAGCGCCACCGCGCGGTTGTTGATCTCGCCGGTCGCCAGGCCGATGCCGGACACGATGCCTTCGCCGCCGCGCGCGCTCTCGAGCAGCGCCCTGGGGCTGTCGACGCCCTGGTATTTCGGCGAGCCGTTGGGGATCAGGAGCTGGGTCAGGCCCGGGTGCAGGGCCACGATCACGGTATCCGGCTTCATGCGGATGGTGTCGTTGACCACGTAGAAGCCGAGCGGCAGGTAGACCGTGCGGTTGCTGTCGATCGCCTTCTGGATCGCGGCCGTGTCGTCGGTCGTGCCGTCGCCCTTGGCGCCATACTTGTGCACATTCGCCCATTCTTTCGAGGGCGGCAGCGGACGCAGCGCGCGTGTCGGCGTCACCCTGGCCGGGATGGCGGCCGTCTTGTAGTTGGTCGAGAATTCGCCCGGCTCGCCCATCTGCTTGATGAACATGCCGTAATTGAATTCGCTGACCTGGTAGTCGCGGCCCTTGCCGGGCAGCGTCTTGCCGCTGTCGCGGAAGCGCACGAAGGTCGGCACATTGCGTGCGATGGCGTTTTCCATGCCGACCTGGGTGTAGACGTTGTCTTCGTTGCTGACGATGAGCGCGGCCTTGCTGACGTTCTCGAAGCGCACGTCCTTGCCCCACAACCAGTCGCCATAGCCGCGGTCGATCTCGACGCCTACGGGCGTGTCCTTGATCTCGGTATTGATCATGGTAAGGCTGGCTTCGTGCTCGCGGATGGCGGCGTCGCGCTGGCCCTCGAAGGTCGAATCCATCAGCGTGAACTGCCAGGCGGGCGACGTCTTCTCGCTCAGGATGCCGTAACGGCCGCCATAGAAGCGCAGGTTGTAGGCCACGTTGCCGACCTGGTAGACGCCGGCCAGGCTCGACCCCAGATGGAAGTCGATGTGGCTCAGGTTCGAGTGCTGGGCGGTGTGCATGCGCACCGCGGCGGCGGCCGGATTGCCGTCCTTGATCTCGAAATCGACGTTCGACAGCGCCGAATAGAAGGTCGACGAGTTCGCGTTGCGCACCGCCCTGCCCTCTTCGGCGCTGAACGGCACTGCGCTCGGCACCGGCATCGGCACCTTGCCGACCGTGTACTGGTCGCCGCCGGTGAAGATCACCATGTTCGCGACGCCCTTCTGGAAGCCCGGCGTGTTCGGCGCCAGCACGAACACGGGCCGGGTCGGGCCGACGCCGTACAGTCGCACGGCAAGGGGAATCAGCAGCGAACGCGTCAGCCGATAGCGTCCCGACGGCAGGAATACCACGCCGCCCTGGCCCTTGTTGGCGGCGGCGTCGAGCGCCTGCTGGATCGCGGCCGTGTCGTCGGCCTGGCCGTCGCCCCTGGCGCGCACCACGACCGCGCGCGGATCGTCCGGCATGATCTGGTAGGCCGAGACGGAAGGCGCGGGCGCCGCGACTGCGGGGGCCATGGCGCCGGCCGTTACCAGGAGCGACAGCGCCAGGGCGCGCGGAAGAACGGAAGGTCTTGTCATCATCATCGATCTTTTCCTCAGCTATTCAAAAACAGCGACAAAAGCATCACGAACAGCAGGCCGAATACGCCCACCAGGGTCTCCATCAGGGTCCAGGAGCGGAAGGTATCCTTCAGGGACAGGCCAAAATACTCCTTGAACATCCAGAAGCCGGAATCGTTCACGTGGCTGCACATCAGGCTCCCTGCGCCGATGGCCAGCACCATCAGGTTGGGGTCGACCCCCGAGCTGTGCACCAGCGGCGCGACGATGCCGCCCGCGGTCACGCCGGCCACCGTGGCCGACCCGAGGCAGATGCGGATCACGGTCGCCACCAGCCACCCGAGCACCAGCGGCGCCACGGGCAGGCTGGACAGCAGCGCGCCCAGTTCGGCGCTGACGCCCGACTCCACCAGCACCTGCTTGAGGGCGCCGGCGCCGGCGATGATCAACAGGATCGGCGCGATCTCGCGCATCGCCTCGGCCGGTCCGCGCATCACCGCCGAGAAGCGCCGGCCCTGCATCAGGCCCAGCGTGAAGATCGCGATCACGTACGACAGCAGCATCACCACCAGCGGATTGGCCAGGAACGACAGCGCGCCGTTCAGGTCTGGCCGCGCCATGGTGAGTACCGTGGTGGCGCCCAGCAGCAGCACCGGCAGCAGGGCGGTGGCGAAGCTGTTGAAGGCGCCGGGCAGCTCGCCCTCGTGCACCTGCGCGCCATCCTGGAAGATCGCCGCCGGCTGCGCCTGGATGCGGCGCAGCGACATCGCGAACACGGGGCCGGCGATGATCAGGGTCGGCACCGCCACCACGATCCCGTACAGCAGCGTGGTGCCCATGTCGGCGTGGATCGCCGCTACCAGCGCCACCGGCGACGGGTGCGGCGGCAGGAAGCCGTGCGCGATCGACAGCCCCGCCAGCAGCGGGATCGCCAGCGCCACCGCCGGCCGTCCCGAACTGGCCACCAGCGAGAAGATCAGCGGCACCAGCAGCACGAAGCCGACGTTGTAGTACAGCGGGATGCCGACCACGAAGCCGGTGACGGTCAAGGCCACCGGAATGCGCGCCGGCCCGAGCGCATCGACCAGGCAGGTGGCGATGCGCCGGGCGGCGCCGCTGTCGGCGATCAGCTTGCCGAACACGGCGCCCAGGCAGATGATCACCACCAGGGAGCCGAGCAGGTCGCCGATGCCTTTCTCGATGGCGCCGGGGATCTTCGACGGCGGCACGCCCAGCAGCAGGGCGGCCGCGATCGACGCCGCCACGAAGGCCAGCAGCGGCTGCACCTTGCCCCAGGCGATCAGGAGCGTGAGCAGCCCGACCGCCAGCAGCACGGACACGATATTCCACACGACCGGCTCCGTCAGAAGCCGTAGCGCAGGCCGGCCCGGTAGGTGCGCCCGACGACGTCATACAGCGCCGGGTTGATGCCGTAGCTGGCATTGGTCTGCGGCGCCGCTTCAGGATCGCGGTCGGTCACGTTGTCGACCTTGAAGTAGGCCTGCAACTGCTTCGACAGGTTGTAGCTGGCGCCGATGTCGAGGTAGGCCGCACACTTCATCTTGTTGCTGTAGATGGTCGGGTGGATCAGCGTCGACACCGGGCAGCCGGTCTGGCACTCGATGAAGTCGTTGCGGTAGGTGCCGTCGCTGATCCAGCGCTCGGTCAGGGTGACGCTCAGCTTGTTGCCTTCCCAGGTCTGCTGCGCCAGCACCTTCCACTTCGGCGTATTGCTCATGTTCGAGCCGGCTGCATCCACCGGGATCGTGCCCACCACGCCCGAGTCGGTGATGTAGTGCAGGTTGCGGGTGGCCAGGGCGCGGAAGGTGAAGCGGCCCGGCAGGTTCAGTCGCTCCAGGCCAGTGCGGTAGGCCGTCTCGATGTCGAAGCCCTTGACCTTGAGCGAGGCGAGGTTGAAGTTCTGGACCGTGACGTAGTTGTTGCCCGGGCTGTTCAGGACCATCGCACTGCAGATCTCCTGGTTGCCGGCCACGCACAGGTCGACTTCCTGCTGGATCGTCAGCGCCGAGATCACGCCCTTGACCTCGATATCGAAGTAGTCGGCCGAGATACTGAAGCCCGGGGCCCACTTCGGCTGGCTCAGGACGATACCGAAGGTGTTGTTGCGCGCGATCTCGGGACGCAGGCCCGTATTGCCGACGGTGCGCTCCTGGACGCTGATGGTGTTGCCCTGGTACTGGACCACGTTGTTGACCACCACCGGCGCCGCATACAGCTCCGACAGGTTCGGTGCGCGCACGTCCTTCGAGGTCACGCCGCGCAGGCGCAGGCCGTCGATCGGGGTCTGCCAGGTGGCGCCCAGCTTCCAGCTGCCCACGCTGCCGGCGGTGCTGTACTTGGTCTCGCGATCGGCCAGGTTCAGGTTCGCCTCGCCCCAGGTCTCGGATTTGAGCACGGGGATGTTCAGCTCCACGTAGGCTTCGCGCACGTTGTAGCTGCCTTCGCCATTGTGGAAGTTACCGGCGTACCAGTTGTTGCCGACCGTGGTGTCGAGCAGCGGGTCGGCCGGATACATCGCGTTGTTGGGCGAGGTCGGCGTCACGCCGTTGCCGTATGCGTCGCCGCGCACGCGGTATTTCTCGCGCCGGTATTCGGCGCCGGTGGCCAGCGCGACCGGACCGGCCCAGCCTTCGAACAGTTCGCCGTTGATGTTGAAGCTGCCGACGTCCTGGCTTTGCGTGGTGCGCTGGCGCGGGCCGTTCTCGGGCGCGATATAGGCCCAGGCGGCCGGATCGACCGGGTTGTTGCCGATGATATTGAGCGGCACGCAGCCCGAGGCGGCGGCCACCGGGTTGCGGCACACGATGCTGCCGTCGGGCGCGCGCACGGCGTCGATCGCCGCGTTGTAGCGGCGGTTGATCGTCATGTTGTAGGCATCGAGATTGGTCTTGTTCTCGCCATGCGTCACATAGGCGTCGTACCCCCATTCCTTGCCGAACAGGCCGAACTTGCCCTCGGCGCCGACCACGAAGCGGCGCTGGGTGCGGGTTGGCTGGACGTCGATATTCGATGGGAAGATCGCGTTCGCGGTGCCGTACTGGAAGCTGGTGATGTTGTTCTGGCCGCAGGCCGCCACGATCGACGCCGGCAGGAACGGGTTCGAGCACTGGATGTTCAGGTTGGCGTTCTTGGCCGCGCCGGGATTGGGCGAGAACTGCGACGCCACCTGGCCGTAGTTGGCCGTGAAGTAGAGCTGGTGGTCCGGGTTGATGTCGAACGACATGCGGGTATAGGCCACCTGGCGCTTGAAGTTCATCGCCAGGTTGGTGCCCGAACCCACGCTGCCGCTCAAGTCGCCGCCGATGCAGAACGGGTTGACGCAGTTGGTGACGGCGCCGGTGCCGGTCGGCCGGCCGTTCGAGCCGTACTGGAACTGGTACGGCACGCCGCCATCGCCGAAGGCGGTGCCTTGCAGCGGGCCGCTGGTGATCAGGCCATATTTCGAATACTGGTACTGCTGCGCGTTCTCGATCACGCGGTATTGCGGCAGGCCGTCGCCGGTCTGGTTCAGCGGGCGCACCGAATAAGCCGGGTTCTGGTACCAGGTGCGGCCGTTCGGGCCCATGCCGCCGATGCCGGGCGACGCGATCCCGTTCTCTTTGGTGAACTCGGCGCTGGCCGTCACATGGAAGCGGTCGTCGAGGAAGCCCCGGCCCCAGGCCGCCTGGATGGTGCCACCCTTGTCGTCGTCGTACTTGGTTTGCCCGCCCTGGATATTGGCCTTGAAGCCGGTGTATTTCTTGTCGGTGACGAAGTTGACCACGCCGCCCACCGCGTCCGAACCATACGAGGCCGAGGCGCCGCCGGTCACCACGTCGACGCGTTTGACCAGCAGTTGCGGGAACTGGCTGACGTCGGTCACACCGGTGACGTTGGCGCCAACCACGCGCTGGCCGTCGAGCAGGGTCAGGGTCCGGATCGTGCCCAGGCCGCGCAGGCTCAGCGACGAGAGACCCTGGATGCCGCTGCTGGTGCTGTTGGTGCTGGTGGTGCGGCCGGTGCTGCCCTGCAGGGCCGGCAGCTCGGCCAGCGTGTTGAACAGGTTCGGCTTGGCGGCCTTCTCGAGATCCGCGCTGGTCAGGCTGGTGGTCGGCGTCGGCTGGGTGAAGCCGCGCGCCACGATGCGCGAGCCCGAGATGCGCACCACGGTGGTGGCGGGAGCGTCGGCCGCGGGTGGCGTGGCTGCCGTGTCGGCGACGCTGGTGTCAGGCGCTGGCGCTGCGGCGTCGGTGGTGGCGGCGGGTTCGGTCTGTGCCTGCTGGGCGTGGGCGAACCCTACCATCCAGCAGGCGCTGGCCACGGCCAGGCTGATGAGAGTCCGTTGAACTGGTGTACGCATGATGTCTCCTCGATGCTTGTTATGTGGGAGCGCGCCGCCTCTGTGGGCTGCTGCGCGACAGCTGGTAACTCGTCGTGCTACTGCAACTGCGATGAATTCAGGCGCTTGCGTTGATGCGCTCCACCAGCGTCGACGGCGCCAGCGTGATGTCGAGCGTGAGGCCGGTCTCGTCGGCCTGGAGCGGTTCCAGGATGCCGAGCTGGCTGTCGAGCAGCGAAGGCGGCATGTAGTGGCCGGGGCGGTCTTGCATGCGCGCCGCGATCAGTTCGCGCGGGCCGGCCAGGTGCACGAAGCGCAGCGCCGGGTCGGCCGCGCGCAGCAGGTCGCGGTAGCGCCGCTTGAGGGCGGAGCAGGACAGCACCAGGCCCCGGCCCTCGGACGCGGCCTGGCCGATTTCGGCCGCCAGTGCGTCCAGCCAGCTGGCGCGGTCGTCGTCGTCGAGGGGAATCCCGGCCGACATCTTGCTCACGTTATCGGCCGGGTGGTAGGCGTCGCCTTCGAGGAAGGGGACGCTGGCGTGCTGGGCGAGGGCAGCGCCGATCGTGCTCTTGCCCGATCCGCTGACGCCCATGACGACCCAGCGCAGGCTGCCGGGTGGGGGAAAAGTACCGCTTGCTGCTGACATCGTGTCTCCTCGAGCGGGTGTGGCGTTAGCGCTAACATCGCGCGTTTTTTGCAGTGTTGTCGAGCTCCGGAGATTTGTAAACCTGATATCGATGTTGCAACGCAGCGCGACTGGCGGCGCGATCCGCGGCTTTTCGGTGATCGGGATCGGGGTGCCCGACAGCTTTTCGCTCGGAAAACTCGCAATGACGGTGATAGCGCTAACACTATTGCGCTGCAAAATCTATTTTTCGCCGCTGTTGTATTTACTCGACGCTGTGTTGCGAAACGCGCCGCCGACGAAAAAAAAGGCGCTGTCATCGTTATCTGTAGATGAGGAATGAACTGCCGAGCTGGCTCGAGGTCCAACCCCTGTCATCCTCCACAGGGAACCGATCATGAAAGCGCCCAGGTTTTCCAGGCTGTTCGCCCAACTCGCGCTGTTGAACCAGCATCAGCGG
>Ga0265780_10004492_pt1 | contig 17936 bp, 15 predicted proteins | sample P1T30metagenome_FD_192432 | JGI IMG/M metagenome (GOLD analysis project Ga0265780, IMG submission 192432) | Plant litter microbial communities from East Loma Ridge, Irvine, California - P1 T30 | ecosystem: Environmental > Terrestrial > Plant litter > Unclassified | place: USA: California...
TTCCCACATCTCAGCCGCCTTTTCCTCCGCGCAAATGCTCACGGCATTTTCATTTCTTCGGCGGGCTATACCGAACCCGTGATCAAGGAATGTAGAACAGCTCTGACGCAAAAAACCATGGTTCTCTGCTCCTTGCACGAGATCGTCATGCTTTTGCAACGACAAGATGATTTCATCGCTTTCCTTAAGAAGAAATCACATGCCGCAATTGTGGACAAGAATCCATACTTGGAAATATTACAGTGACTCTGTATTGCAATTGAACTAAACACTCAGAATTGAATGAACTGTCAGTTTCACTAAAAAGGCTGAGTCAGTTTTGATTATTGTTCCGACTACGACGTACCTACCGTATTGGCCGAAGCAGCGCATCGGAACTCTCGTGTCCCGCACTGCTTCGATGGCGTGCACTGCGATCACTATTTAGCCAAAGAAGCCTCACACGATGCATATCTAAATTAACGGCCGTCAACTATCGTAATTTCGCGAGCACCACGTTTATCTCAATAAGGTGCCAACACAGTCTTCGGTGAAAACGGATCCGAGAAATCAACTCTATTCCACGCAATTCTTCCCCTGTTAGACGACCAGTCATAAAAAAATGGCCTGCGCCACCATTAAAACTGCGGCGCGCCGAAAATTATTTTCTCGTTGGCAGGGCGGGCCAACGGATATCTCTCCATTTTCGCAATTCATTTTCCAATATAGCCAGCAAAATTACGTTTAAATATCCCCATATTCATCGTCTTTTTTCCTACCTTCCCATCGTGACTTATAATTTCATTACAAACGGCCTTCAATGCAGACAAATAGTCGGGAAAGCCTTCTTCGATCATTCGTTTGTAGCAAAGTGCGAGGTAGGAACTTGACAAAAACCAAATTTTACCCACGCCATGGGAAGGCATTCCCCTTGCTGCTTCAAAATACCTAATCGCGCGATCAGGTTTTGCATGCTCTGCTACCAAAAAAATACCATACAACATAAGCAGAGACGCATGAGCAGGGGTATTTAGAAGATAACGACAGTCAAACTCAATGGCGTATATGGCCTCTTCGTACGCGTTTTCAATGTTATCCAAGACCGTCTGGTCAGCGACTCCTCGAAACTTCAGCCAAAGCTTTAGTAAACGTGCCTCCTGAAACGCAACGTACGGATGGTTTGTACGCTTTTTATGCTCGGCGAACTCTAGGAAACACCTCTCTAGGCCCGAACGATCCTTACTTTCCGCGAGATCGAAGGCATTAAGGTAAAGAAGAAACGTCTCTGCGATTACAATTCGGTCGATATAATTTCTAGGCTGCCACTCGCTAAGAATTCGCTTTAAATTTTTCTTTTTTTGCAACATCGCGTCGACAGAATTCAATTTATCAGTCATTCGACTTTTGTGATCAGCAATGCGTTCTTTTAATAAGCGCAAACTAATTCTATCCGGCAATAACCGCAAGAAAACAAATCTTCTTGCGAATTCATTGAGCTCATAGTACTCACCGGTTTTGACTAATATTAGTCTTTGCGCCAATATATTGCAGAGCGTGCTAGCGTGGCCGATCTCAACGCCGGCAAGCATGCTGATAGAGTAAGGTTCGATGCGCTCTTCATATAATGAAATAATCTGTATGATTTTTTCGGGCGAAAAATTCTTGTCACTCAGTTCACGTACGACATCATGAAACGTATTTTTGTACATGAAGTTTGCGATATTTTCAGAATTAGACGATCCGAGCGACTCTAACGACCGAACAAGCGACTCAAATGTCTCTAGCCCACGACTCAGGGTATTGAGAATTTGGAGTATTATCAGTGCATTGCCTTTTGAAACATCGATTATACGTAATGAGGTATCGTCGTCGACTTCTAGATCAAAATCTTCGCTATCAATCAGTTCCGACACGAACTTAATCCCTAGAGCGTCTTTACTAAATTCACCAATATGTATTTTTTCCTCACACTGCTCATCCGATCGAGATGTGAGGATAAATTGTATATTTCTTGGCGTCGCTTTTATCAATTCCAGAATAGATTTCTTTTCGAATTATTCTATATTTTCAATATTGTCAATAACAATTATCCCACGTTTGTACCGCGATATCTCTTCGATGGAGGTGATGGAAAGACTGGTGAAAATCAGTTTTTTCAATTCGTCGAGCGTAGAAAATTGAGGAGGAGTTTCATCGATATAGAATGCACCGGTCGATTCGCTGCTTCTAAGGTATTCATCTTTACTTGAGTAAAAGAGAATAAATTCAATATCTGGATGTTTTCCATCTTTCTTGTCACGGATGAGACGTAAGAGGAACTCGGTAGTAATTGCCGTTTTTCCTACACCTCCGTAACCGTAGATCACAAGCGACCCAGCAACACGTTTCCTATTCTCACCACCTATGATCGCTGAATAAACCTTGTCTATTTCAACATCTCGACAAATAAGTTGCTTGTATGAGATTGGAGCAAAATTAATGTTTTCAACCTTTAAATCCACATTGTTGTTGATTTGCTTATATTCTGATATAGCTTGTAACAACACGGCTTTCCCAGCATACCAAAAATATTTTTCTTCTAACGTGTCGACAAGATTGGATATAAAATACAGTACTTTTGCTGCATCAGCCTCATCGATAGGCCGCGAAGCAGGGTGAGATAAATTATTTCGCACTAAGTGATACAGCGAAGCACAATAATGAAATTCCTCAATAGTGGAAAACTCTTTCGCAATATTTTTGGCCGAATAAACGTCATTAAAGAATATTAATAAAAGATCGACTACCTCGGATACGTAAGGGACATCGCCATCTGAAGTCTTTGTCTGTACCGAGGATGCAGAATTCGAGATCATCGCATGAGTGGCGCCTATATTCTTGGAAAGCGATTTTAATCTGGCTTCAAACTTGCGAGCGTAGATAACTTCACTAGGGAAAGATATATTCTGCAACGCAGTTCTCAAATCCGATATAAGCGGAAATCGAATAAACAAGCCTTCGGCAACGAAGCTTCGTAATGCAACTTCAAAGCCTTTAACGACGTTGTCGAGAACTGATATTTGATTCAACGATATATACATATTGGATTCCATGTTAGAGGTGCGTTACTATGCGATGCGCATACTTCGCTTAAGAAGCGTTTTACAACGGGGTCGATTTTCGCTGAGTCGTCTAACTAGCTAGAACTGTGCTAGCTTCTTTAGCGCATCCGATAGGCGTTCTGCGCCATCAATGGGATTATTGTCGAACACCATCATATACTTGAACGGCGCCCCAGCTTTCGACTCCCATAATTTACCGAGCTTCAGCTTGAGTTCTGAATCGGCATTGTCTCGATCATCACCCTTAGTTTCCAACACCACGACTTTCCAGACTTCATTTTCAAAATGAAATCAGGGTAGTGATTGAGAAAACCATTGATACGGAATCGCTTTCCTCTCGAAAGATTTCGGTGCCACCATTGAACGCTTTCCAAGTTTGCGATGTCGTTAATTACGCGGCCTTCAAACGTGGTCTCGAAGGTTTCTTGATTGTGGGGAACATTCTACATTTGGATGGATAAATCTACAAATTCTGATTGATGATTTTGCACTGAAAGAGGCGGAGTTTGCTTGGCGGCGGGCGACGACGGCGCAGCCCAGCGGCACGACGAGAAAATGTTCCCCAATTTGGGAATATTTTTCATATACGGGCGCAAAAAAGGTTATGCGTCGAAGCGGGCAACCCTGTTCTGTACTGCTATGGGCCTTGAGCGCTGGCTGTAGCACCACCAGCAGTTCGGCTGCGGTCGCGTGCCACTCGCACAGCGTGGCACGCGGCGGTGCACGCCGTGGCGCTTGAAGATCGCCTCCTGGCGGTTCAGTGGCAGATGTTCGGAGAAGGTGCTCACCGGAACCTGCGCCAGCAGGCCAGCACTGGCATTAGAAGGCTTTGCGCGTCCATCCGCTGTGTTGTGAAAGCCTCATCAACAACAGAAAAAAATGTGGAAATTGTTGACCTGGGAAGGCCATTTCTGCGGGAGCGGGACGGTTAGTAATCTCGGCGCCTCTATAGGAGCGGAGCTTACCAAAGCGCTCTACTTTGAAAACCAAATTAGTCATTATTTTTCAATGACTTACAAAACATATCGACATTGACAACCTAGTGTTTACTATTTACGCTCAAGCTAATAAAGATTGCCTATCTCTGGAATCCATGAGCCCTTTTTCGCACTTCCTGCATGAGCTACGTCTGCAACATCAAATTCGCCAGTCAGAGCTGGCTGAGTTGCTTGGCTACGAGCAGAGCTACATCTCCGCGCTTGAAGTGGGGATCAAAGGGCCGCCTAATGACGAATTTGTCAGGAAGCTCATCACAACGATGGCGCTTGCGCCAAGTGCACAATTGGAATTGCGTGAAGCCATCGCTGCCTCAGATCGAAAGCTTGCGCTAGCGGCTGACAGCCCGCAGTCAGTCTATTGGATGCTTAAGCGACTAAGAGACCAGCTCGACAACCTTCACCCGTTGCAAGTGAAGATGATCCAGGATGCGCTGGCCATGCGCTCATCGCTCGTGGAGCCGAGCCCTGAACCGGTTCGCCGCCTCAAACGCCGGCGCCGAGAGGAGGCCACAATGTAAAAACGGGACAACCCTTTCGGCTTGCCCCGTTGTCCTGAGCATCTATCGATACGCAGAGTCGCATCTTCAGTATCGCTAAAGCTCCCGCCAACGTCAAGCCTCTGACCCAGACACGTCTGTTTTTCGCCGCACGAGAATTCTGCGGCTCGGGCATTCGTACGTCCAAAAAGCGGATATTACTAAACCTTGAGATGGTGTTGCAGGGCGCCTGTGCCCTGCTCGCCAAGGACACAGTCATGCCTAATCATTTGTGGCACGGTACCTGGCGCGGAAAAATGCCAGGCGGCGACGTTCATCAACGATCGCGAACGATTGTACGACCCACTGGTGGGATAGTTCGAGGCAAGTTTCCGAGCAGGAAAAACGGTCGCATGATTCACCATGAAGGCCTGCTCGAACTCGACGCGATCTATCTCTTCGAAGCTTCGCCACTGATTGTTCGCTTTCGGGAGCAGCCGATAACAATCCAGTATCCAGATGGGAAGCGGCTTCGTCGCTACACACCTGACTTCGAGCTGGTCTTGATCACTGGAGAGGTAGTCGTGGTCGAGATAAAGCCGGCCCGTCGACTGGCATCGACAGACATCCGGAGAACATTCGATTGCATCGAAGAGCACATGCAGCGCTCGTCAGTTCGATTCACGATTCTCACCGACCTTGTGCTTCGGCAGGAGCCCAGGCTAACAAATCTTAAACGGATATACCACTGCGCCGCACGTGTGCCACCGACGCCTGCGGCCTTGGACACTGCGCTCGCGCGGCACGCCCGTGAATTTCCAACGCCAATCGCTACAGCCAGCGCGCTATTCGCCGCTACCGGTATCGATCCTTATAGCGCGCTTCTCGCTGGCCGCCTGCAATGCAAGCTGGACTCTCTAGTCAGCTCGAACACGACACTAACCTTATCAATGGAGGGACATCATGACTGGTTTCGCGTTTCGGAAGAACATAGTTTTTAGGTGGTCTGGCGTGAATTTCCGAATCGAGCGGACCCATGAAAATGGTGATGTACTGATTGAGCGCACCGAGGATGGTTCAATGTCCGTCCGAACGCGAGATGAACTTCTCATAGACTATCGAGAGGGAAAAATAGCCGTAGTCCCCCATGTCGAACTTGGCGCAACTCCAGCCATCAGGTCGTTCTCGCGCCCGCTGTGTGAGCTCTCTTTGACTGTACAACAAGAAGCGGCACGCCGTAGACACTATCTCCAGCGAATTTGCAGCGCTGGCCATGTGGTCTTTACCAAGACCCGATTGCAGCCTTTGATCCTACTTGCGGCTACTGAAATCGAAGACGCACAACCACCTAGCACGACCACCGTCTATCGTTGGCATCGCCGTTATTGCAGAGACAAAGATTCGCGGGCATTGATTCCCCGCACTGATTTGAGGGGACCGCGCGCGATCAGGCAAGGCGAAAAAATCTTGCAGCTTGCGTCTGACGCCATAGATGAAGCGTGCAAAGCCTCGCCGATGGCTAGTGGGCAAAGCATCTACACCCGGCTTCTCTCGAAGATAGATGCGGAAAATCGCTTCCTCGCTGAAAAGAGTCAGCTAAAAGCACCATCTCTTCGTACAGTCTATCGAATGTTGCTACGAATCGATGCTTTTGATCGGACCGTGCTAAGGGAAGGCAAAATCGCGGCGGAGAAGAAATTCGCCATCGTCAAGGCCGGCGTAAAAACCTCGCAGATCCTGGAGCGAGTCGAAATCGACCATACTCCTTTGGACCTCTTCCTTATCGACGAGAGGAGCAAACTGCCTCTCGGTAAGCCGACGCTGACTGTCGTCATCGACCACTACAGCCGGATGCTCTTGGGATTTCATCTTAGCTTCGGCAACCCTTCCACAGCGGCCGTCATGGGAGCGCTCAGGCACGCCATCTTACCCAAGGCCGCGTTGCACAACGTGATCCCGGAATTGGCTCCTAAGCACGACTGGGTATGCTATGGCCGGCCGGACGTGATGGTCGTCGACAACGGCATGGAATTTCATGGGAATGACCTTGATAGCGTTGCGTATGATCTAGGAATCAGAATTCAGTTCTGTCCGAAACATCAACCCCGCTTCAAAGGAGTTGTCGAGCGCTATCTTGGCACGTGTAATCGGTTCTTCGCGCACCAGCTTCCTGGTACAAGTTTATCGCGCTGGCACCTGCGCGGCGACTATGATCCGCTGAAGCACGCGGTACTTACTCTCTCTGAATTTCATCAGCTCTTTCAAAAATGGGTTCTTGACGTATACGCCCAGACGGTACATCGCGGAACTCGCGAGACACCATGGGCGCGTTGGCATCAGGGCTTGCAGCGCCGAGAACCAGAACTCCCGGAAAGCGCGGACGCACTACAACAACGCATCGGCCTAGTAGAAGAGAGAACTCTTCGCGCTGACGGCATCTTGTTACATGGGATTCAGTACAGCGGCGACACGCTTGGTCCGATGCTGCGCACGTTCGGTCCAGGTACAAAGGTGCGCGTGCTCTACAACCCAGAAGACCTCGGTGAAATCAAGGTTTGGGGGCCAACTAGCCCAGACCCCGTTTCCGTTCTGGCTCTCGACCAAACCCATGCACGCGGCCTGACTTCTTTGCAAAATAAGCTCATTCGCGCTGCCGTTCGTGAGAAGGGCGCATCGCAGCAGGATGCTGGAGCACTTGGCGCCGCGAAGCAAAGCATCGTCAGCGCTGTGGAAACTTTGATGGATAGCAGAAAGCAAAAGGATCGGCGCCGCGCAGCAGAAATCGTAGGTTCAAGTACAAGCAAGTCAGCCGCGGCAGAGGCTTCAACGATGTTTCAAGGCATGCAGTGCAATGGACATGAACCGCCAAGCCCAGTCGTTTCCCCACCTCGCAAATTTGCGAAAATCGACGCGCCACCTCCGAGCTATTCGTTCTTCCGATCCAAGAACAAACCAACTGAGGAGCCTAGGAAATGAGCTTGCAATTTTATGATGCCGTTAAACAACTGCAGGATGAGTGCATTAAGTTTCCGGCTTTCGACACAGCATATGAGCAGATCGAGACCAATCTGAAATTGTTTCGAGCGACCGGTGTCGCACAAAACTTACTGATCCTCGGAGAAAGTGGCGCGGGGAAGACGAGCCTGGCCGAGCTGTTCGCCAACGAATATCCAATGGTGGAACTTCCGGAGCGCAATCTGATCCCTGTGCTCAAGGTCGAGGTTCCTGCCGCTGCGACCATTGCTGGCACGGTCGAAGCCGTCCTCGCCCAACTTGGCGATCTTCAACCAGAGCGCGGAACGGTTTCCGTAAAGACAGCGCGCGCGGTCAAAATAGCACGTTCGTGTGGTGTCGAAATGCTTATCTTCGATGAAGCTCAGCATATTCAAGATCGCGGGAGGGCGCACTCGCAATATTTCGTCGGCGATTGGCTCAAGTCGTTTATGGATGCTCTCGGTGCTCCAGTCACTTTGCTGGGTCTGCCAAGAACGCAGATCCTACTGCAAGTTAACGAACAACTGCGAAGGCGATTTACACATCGTATTTCGCTAACAACGCAACAGGATGCGGACTCGAACGAAGCAGACAGCTTGCGTTTATTTACCTCACTGGCCAGCGCACTTCCCTTACCTCTCGACCCACGCCCGTATCAATGGGGCGAACTGGCACGAAGGTTACACTTCGCGACCGACGGCCGCGTTGCATACGTGAAGAGGATTCTAGTAAGCGCATATTCGCAGGCGGTTCTTGAATCAAGCAACAGCATTGGCATTAACGATCTGTCCCGCGCATTCACCACAACTATCTGGCCGTCTGGGATTGGGGGCCTAAATCCGTTCCATCCGTCGTTCCCATTTCGGCCTCTGGATCGCGCAGGTGAACCATTCCAGATCGGTGAAATGAGCGGCAGCGCGCCTGCAAGGAGGAAGCATTGAAAATCTTACCAGTCCGGCCGCTGCCGGTTCCGACCGAGCCGCTTCTTGATTACCTGGAGCGCCTTGCAAACGCGAACAGCTACAACCCCCGGGAGTTCATGTCAGCACTGAATGGCGCAGATAGCATTACGCCAGAGGCGCTTACAAGCGTATTGAATGGACGTGCGCTACCGAATTTCTCGGGACCAGCAGTTCAATCTGCTTCCATCGAAGTCGACACGTTCGGTCTGCAGGCAGTCGATTTCACTCATATCAATAGGCGCTGGTGTCCGTCCTGCATTGCTCAGGCTGGATGGATGCGTCCAATATGGAGGCTAAAAGTAGCGACGATCTGCGTGGTTCATCGAACAAGGTTAGTACAGGCCTGTTCCCAGTGCCACGCGTCCCCCAACCTGCAGGAGATGCTGCACGGCACCTGTAAGTGTGGCCACCGTTTTGTTGAGACATCGATCCAAGCCACGCGAACAGAGCTGCAAATCGCGCACGCCTTGAGCGATTCGTTGAATGGGGCGGTAACATTAAATTTGGGGGAGACTGATGTCAAGCTCTTCACGCCTCAACTGGTACGCCTGATCTGCTATATCGGTCAGTTCGTCAAGGGGCCGCTTTTACGCCGACCGGGAAAAATTCGCGAGTTGGAAGACATATCAGTAGCGGCTGGACTAGTTGCCGGGACAGCCAAACTGCTGGCCGATTGGCCATCAGCATTCTGGAGCTGTCTTGAAAGCTTCGTGGAAGTTGCGCCCGCCGACGCAAGCGTGCGGCGAGTGTTCGGCGCTCTGTACCACGTTTTATATCAGGACCTGCGCGATCCGTCTTTTCAATTCCTGCGCGACGCATTCGAGCTGTTCCTTCTCGAACACTGGCGTGGGGAACTCTGTGGCCGGCACCGTTTATTCAATCATCAAACGATCCAGGATCATCGTCACCAAGGTCTGGCTCGCGTGGCGCGCGCCTCGGGAATGGGCAGCAAGACGCTCAGGCGAATGGTTCATCAAGATCGGTTTCCCGCGAACCGTTTTGATCCTTCATCGAAGCGGCAACTGATAACTATCAACAAGGAGGCATTGGCATGTATTCTCCCCGATCAGGCTGCCTACATGGATCTGCGCAGTACCGCTCGATTACTCGGCCTTAAACGCAGCCGACTGAGGCAACTTATTGCGCATGGTGCCATCTTGGCTGACGCGAAGCCAGATTTCGCTAGAAGCAACCATTGGCATTTGCAGCGAAGCGAAGTCTTCGGCCTTCTTGAAGATCTCCGCCGAGGCTCTATAGATGTTTCCGTTGACGCAGGCGTCGTGACCCTCAACCACGCACTTCGCTATTGGCGCGTATCGGCTGCAGAGTTAGGCACCTTGATTAGAACCGCCAGGAAGCAAGGCATACAATACGGTTTAGCTGTCGCGGACCGCCTAGGCGACATGCGATTTCGAAAATCCGACTTACAAGTCTGGCTTCGCGACGCGCGCGCCAGCACGACGACTTGGGTGTCCATATCGCGAGCAGCAGAACTGCTTGGCTTGAAAGAACAGGTAGTTTACGAGCTGGTAGCGAGAAATTTTCTGATCGCTGATGTGATCGCGAAAGGCGGTCACGCCATCCGCAGGATCGCACTTCCAAGCCTCCAACAATTTGAAGAGACCTATATTGCAGTGTCCGAGCTGGCCAAACAACGAAATACCTCTTCAAGGTCACTGCTTCGACAAATTGCAACTCGTCCTGTGACAGGGCCAGATATCGACGGCGCGCGGCAGTATTTTTTTCGCCGTGTCGATCTTGCAGCCGAACCGCAGGAAGCCATCGGGTGATGCATGAGGCGTGTGTGAAAACACATGTCATGTACCTGAACCAAATCGCATTTCTTGCCCGCCGTGGAGAACTTGCGCGTCGACCCAAACTCACACGGGCAAGCTAGTTTTGGTATAGGTAATTTGGCCTAACGTGATAGTTTAAGGGCGCCCACAAGGTCGGCTCTTGGCCGATTTCGGCCTGTCGCGATCGGCTGGTTCCGACCCATAGCAGACGGTCGTTGCCGTATGTGACCGCGAGTCGATTACGATATCGATGTGTCGTGTTGCTTCTCACGTGGCTTACTCGTGAGAAGCAACGCCACGCACATCGCAAACGCGGTATTGAGAGTAAAGCCGGCGATTTCTGCGGGCCCATTTCCAAGCGCGACGATTCGCGATAGCGAAGGAACTGCCAGACACGAGTAGCCAGTCATCAATATCCAGCGGCGCGGTCGGAATTGTAGAAAAGTCAAAATTGCGCTTGCATGCCACGGTAGCCAGGGCGACTTTTCTATTGACTGTTTTTCTACATAGCGTAGGTGACCTGCAGCTGACTCAAGCAAACTTCCGTTTTTGGCTGAAAGTGGACAATGAGGTCGCAGCTATTTAACTCAACACGTCAGGTAGGCAGAGCTATAATAGCCTTCGACCTAGCGAAAATCGTGTGTTTCTCCATTTTGGATCAGCCTTCCACATCCGCTTTAACCGTAAAGTACCACCATATGCTTGCAGGTCAATGCGTCTATTTTGTGATATCACATATTCTAAGAGACTAGGATTTATTAGGCCTGAGATTATATACGCGTAAACCTCGATGAGTGAATCCCGCAGATGCATAAAGTCGTCGATCATAACTGGCGCGTGTGCATAGACCCCGAAACGCGATTCAGGATGAATCGACCTTACGCGATTGTCGTAGAATTCTTCGAAGTACCTCATTTCTGGAGTGTCCTCAAAAAACGCTTTTTTAAGGAAATTAGCGGCGTCTCTTGATGAAGGGTTTTTATAGCCCTGTGTCTTTAGCGCCCTCAAGATCAGTTGAAATGAGGCCTCCAAAGAAATATATATTGTGTTGAGTGCCTCTTCGGCAAATTGAAAGTGCTGCCAAAGCATAACGGCACGCAGTAAGGTTGAAAGGCCGCGCATCAACAAATGGTCGTTCACGTTGATTTGGTGTTTCAGTATCCGTTGCCAGTTTTCCCTTATCGAATTATTCCGAAAATCGTAGGGTTCCCCGTCTAATGCAGGCGGTGCGCTCATTCCGCGAAAAGGGTACCCTTGCCATCGATCTTTACGAAGTCGATCGATGAGTGCATTGCGTATCCTGCGCTGCACGCACTTATCCTCCAAGGTTTCAGTAAGATGGACATAAAGTGGATAACGATAAGGATAGATACAGGTATATGATTCTTCGCGCCTGGTCGAGAGAAGTAAGGAGGCGTACAGTTGAATCTCGTTTAGCGTTGCCCATTCGACCTCTGAGTAAAAATCAAAGCTTTCGCGTTCATTAGGGTCAAATCGCACAACCGAGAAACAAATTGATTTACCAATGGAAAACAGACTGTCTGCAGTGACAATAGTCCGCGAAGGATAGACCCCGATCGAAGACATAATCCGTGCTACATGCGTTACTTGCCTTCTTAGAGGCGTATGGTGCGGCGATCGGATAAAGGTGAGAGTCATTGCGGAAAACCGATTGTTTGATTTATAATAGACTGCAATTTATGCAATCACAGTGCTGGCTAAGACACGCAGATAAATTCTTGTTTGCCGCATTATTTCTGCTAGTGCAAGTAATCGTTTTACATTCACACAGTTGAATCCAGAATCCAAAGCCGACATAACGTTTTCTCGAAAACTGTCAAACTTAATCGATGAGTCTTTCAGGTAAAGCCAGGGGTCGCGTCGTACAATTAGCTTTTAATTGGCACTTATAGCTGGCGGACTGCCATTCTAATGAACATAGATAAATCAATCTTAGCAATCCAGTTTTTCTTACCCTTCTTGCCGTGAAGTTCTACAATCCCATTTAAAAACTGCATTTTTCCCGCCAGGTCTTGCATACCAAAAGAGATGCGCTGTGCGTGAATGATTTTGTTGCACGCTTCGCGAAAGGCAAGCGCGGTGTCGGAGGTCCCTTCTTCCAAAAGCACTCCAACGGGCTCTTCAGGCCGGCGTTCTACTCGCATCTCATGGATCACATCAACCGGCCATCGTTCTCCGTCGATTAAGTTCCTTAACACCACCGCAATCTCAATCAGAAGTTTAGTAGCCTGCCCGACTTCATGTTGAACACGTAGCTTATCGAACTCGTCGCGATAGTCACCAGCGGACTGCTTTGCGAGGCCTTCGCTACCAAAGACGACGGCCGCGAGGTCATACAGCGACGAATAGATCAGTGGTCGATCGATGAGTAATGCAGTGGGATGTGCGTTCATGTTTTGGAAAGGGTTTCTCTGATATGTGGATATTCTACGCCGCTGACTGTGTAAGAGCCAAGGAACAGCATCCTGCCATGGCGAAATTATCAGAGCAATACCAACTTCGAGGCAAACGCGAAGGTCTGCTTCTGGCCGAACCCGGCCGTTGAGTTTAGCGAAGCAGATCGCCAGGGCCGAAAAATCGTAGACTGCCAGGGAGAGCCGGACCCGACCCAGAGCGGTCCTTCATCCCGCAATTTTTCTACTGCACCTCTCAGTTCTTTCCGTTAAGCTAACGTCCAGCCCAACCAACCTGTCTGGTAAATACATAGGTCGTGCGGTAGGCTGTAGGCGGTGCTTCATAAAACCGCAGGTGCCACGTTGTGAAACTAAATACTCTGAAAAATGCCAATTTCGAACTATGGTGAGGAACTTTCTCCATTTCATTTCTACGTGGAACAGATGGATCGCGCAATCGTGACGTTCGAAACCGGACGACTTGCTGATGTCGGATTCCCAATCATGTCATTCTTTTCGGGCGAAGAGCAGCATCAACCCTCAGCTGCCATTAGTCCAGTACACATCCATGTGTTTGTCTTAGACAAACACATGGAGAATTTTATTAAGTGCGCACCGAAGCTCTTCATAAAGTGGGCTGAAGTAATCTATTTTTATTTTCTAGAGATGGCAGCTTTTCCTAGCTTAGCAAAAGGTGTTTGGCCTTGCTGCTGGGCGATACTGAATATGTTAGAACGGTCTAATTCCACGTTTGCCGCCAAGTGTCAAATGGCTGCATGGGCTGCCGTATATGACGATGACTTCGCCAACTTGGCTCGCCACTACCTGAAAACCGTGCGTCTATCGTCGTGTAAAGATGAGGCCGTACGATCTCTCATCCTGTCATCTAGGATAAACGTTGGGCAAGCGGACCATCTTGAGCATGTGAGAAACGCAATAGCGCTTTCTTCGCATCTGGCGCATGTTCACAAGCTACAGGCGTATATCAACTACTACTGCCACATAGATGCTTCGTTCGAGAATCTGACATTTATAATTTCGGCGCTAAATTGGAATGAATTGGCATACATTAGAGAGGGCAAGATCGGATTGCTCGAGCCGGTCATCTGGGTCCTTCAGGAGAAGAACAATTACAACGATCTTCTGTTCCTTCTTAGATGTCTCCGAACAGATATAAGGAAGGAAGGCTTCAAATCCGGTCACGCGTTCGTTCTCCCCAATATTCACAATTTATTTACGGCTCTCAAAGCGAATGAGCGCATCCAGTTTTCAATCGGAGGAAATGGCGATAATTACGCTCGCCTGATGCGTTTGTGTAATAGATTAAATGGCGTTGCGATATCAATACGAGGTGAGGAGGAACTCGGATCTGCCGTTGAAAACCTCGACGACTTCGGTAAACCAATTCAAGAGGATGTCTTCGATGCCCTGAGACTGGCGGTCATCCAGCACTATCACTTGCAAGATGATTTTTTCAAAGAGCTCAATCTGCTGACGCTTGTGCCGTCACATAATCACCCAGTGCAAGGGGCACTGTGCTCGCTGGGAATTCTGCCACCGTTTCTTTCAACTAGCCTCCAAGATGTGGTGGACGAATCAGCGGACAAGAATTTTGTATTCTTCTTAGCTGACTCGACCTATACTGTAGAACTTGAGTCGCAGTGGATTAAGAGCGCATTTGGTGATTCCGCTAAAATTCACATTAATCCTCAACCGGAACATGTTATTGCGGCGCTCAATGATCAACGACTGACGCACATCTATATCTCAGCACATGGAAAATTCGATCATTGGGAACGAGAGTCGGAGAAAATACACTTCTCAAGTAGCTCAGAGGTCGCAGTTGATGAACTGCTAAAAACCAAAAGCAAGTGGGATTCTCGTAAAACCTTGATTTTGAATCTTTGCGATGGTGCAGCAACCCGAATCAGCTACAACCCAAACAACTCCGGGCTAGCTGCTGCTCTCGCGTCGGGAAGCCAAGTTGTCGTTTCACACTTATGGCCAGTTGATCCCAAATATGCAGCGGTGTTTGGACTATTTTTGCTGGATCGATTGCTCGCCGGCCTACATTGCCAAGAGGCCATTTTAAATGTGTATCAGACGTTGAATCAAGACAATATTGCGATTGCATCAAGCGCTCGGGGAATGGGGGAGTCCTCCGAAGACATGGCGAAGATGATTGAGAACACAGAGTTTCGGTTCTCAGATTTTAGAAATATCGGAGCGATGGCAATCTATGTTTGAGAACGATAAAAAAATCTTCGTTTTTCAATTGACCGATCCCCGGTCGATTGATGACTTTTTTCCTGTATTGGCTGACGACGCTATCTATCAGCTTATTCCAGCCCCATCGCCGTTAACAATTGTGGATTTTCGCAACCGCCATGGCATGATGAACTCGAAGCTTTCGTTTGGTGCCTACCTAGATTTAGAACGGACTGTTCCTATTGGACTTCTTGAAGTAAACATCCAACATGGCGGACTCGCTAATATCGGATATATGCTTGGACGTGCATATTGGCGGAGAGGCTTCGGATCACAGATTATCGCAAAGTCCATCTCGCAGTTAAATTCAGGCATTCTCACTCTAAGGGCAACCGTTGACTCTCGAAACACTGGGTCAATTAGAGCGCTAGAGAAAAATCAATTCGTTCGACAAGAAACCAGGTTGGGCATGCTTAAAAAGCAGGCCGCGATGGAGTATGTCTATCAGCGAGAAATTTGATTTCGATCAGCTCCATCAACGAGCCTTGGTATAGGGTGAAGTCGTCGACATCCGAGGTGGTCCACCAGCAACCCCTCGCACGACTTGGTGCTTACGCGTTCGTCTGGGGTCTCGACCACACGCTTCGATCGCTGATTGTCCGCTTATGCAAGAACGGCAATGACCGCCGGAACCGCGTGGTGGTGCTACCGCACTCATTGACCGTTGAGCCCCATGCTCAGGTTGTTCGCTCACCGCTGGTCGGGGCCGCCGATATCGAGGCCGGCCATCCCGTCTTAAGAAGCCATATGCAATCGAACGGAAGCAACCGTGGGCCGGTCTGTCATGGCTTGGTTCTAAGTCTTTCCTTGAGACCATCTCTCGACCGGTACCGGCGGCAACATAGTTCGGAGCCACAGCCAAGCCAAGACGTTCCACCATGCCTTAGAGTGGGCGTGTGGCTTGGCCAGCAGCCGGCAGCGACATCTGTACCTTACAAGTGTTGCTCGGGCACGCCAACGTTGCAACCATCATGATCTACATGCACGAGAGGTGGGTGCGCACAGCTCGCTCAATGCGCTCGTCGCGGCTGAGGCGTCTCAAAGCAGTCCTTGGTAATCTTCCGCTTTTGGCCGAACTCGGCCGTTCGGCTTTTTGGAGCGGCCACCTTCTTTACAGTCGTCGTGTTCACGCCTTGTCTCTGGGCCATTCGACAATAACAGGCTGCTCTCTGTCTTTCGGAATTTCCGGACGCAGAAGCTCGTCATCCGGCATCAACAAATACATTCCGCTTTCATCGGCCGGCCTAGGCCGCATGCTGGGTGGGCGCTGCTCTATCGAGGCCAACCAAGTCGTGACGCGGGCCAACGCGTCATCGTGAGCGGCAGCAGCCGCTAGGCGCTTGTCCTTGATGCTAGAGACAGGGGGAAACACCCGCCGCCCCAATTCCCGACCATCCGCCAGTAGACGCAGCAGCCATCCCCCGCCTAGCGCGCTCGACTGCGGAGTGAGTTCGTAGTCATAATTTTTTATGTGTGGCACCATGCCTGCTCCCTTTTGTTTCGGTTTGCGCGAAGGGCCGCGCCTGGCCGATCTCGGCTGTACGGACAAGGATAACATGTTGTCGATGTGGAAAAACTCGCGCAGTGCCATGACAGACGACTCCCGTTAAGGGTTGTCCAATGCCTATCGCCGTCACAGGCCCGAATTGATGCACACGAGCGTCTCCGGCCGCCGTTGGGCAAGCCGCGAAGAAGAAAACCGCGGGATGAATCGTTGTCGTCAACCTTTGCTACCGGCTATGGTGATTTGAATGGTGCCTGTGATCGGATGGTTGTCGATTGAGGCGAGTTAGCTGCTATGCCATATTCTCTTTGATCTTCAGCACGTATTCATTCCAGTGGACGCCACTTGATCCTCCTGGCGAGCATCGTCCGATCCGTAGATCCGTCTTGATGAGCGACGCAGGCGTGTGTGATAACACGTGTTGCGGCACTCGGGGAGCAGCTGCGTTCGTAAAAGGCGATAAGAGTTGTTCATTAAAGGCATCCGTGCACGGACTACCAAATATTTTCACTATTAGTGGCACAGGTCCCGAAACTTTTCACTTAATTTGGCACACTTGACTTCCGGCCATGCCACAAAAAATGAAAAACCCGCTTTGAATCAAAGGCATTGTTTTCAAGAATTGTGGCATACGACATAAGTTGTCGAAAAAGGTGGCGCAGAAAACGCAATAATTTCAGCGAACATCGAATCATTACGCCCGGCATGACCGGGCGTTTTTCATGGGGCGTCCAACGACAATGAAACCAGTCATGCCAACAATCGGCACTGCAGCGCTATGCGTGATGTGCGGTGCCGCTGCGAGTGCCATGTACTTCAGCCTTGTAGCACAGCTGTGCCGGCTCATTTCCAGCAGCTTTGCAGCCGGCACAGCCGATTCAGCAACATGGGGCCAGCCAACGCTGTTTGGCGCGATGCTGGGACTGGCGGTTGGCCTGGTGTGCGCGGGCCTCCTGGCCCTGAGCGCATGCTGGTCGCCCGACCTGCCTGCCATGCGGAAAAAATTCGCTACGCAATTCATGCTGGTGCTGCTCGCCGGTGCCGTGCTTGCGACAGTCGCAGGTCTATATGCGTACATGGACAGCAACCGTGGCGGCGCATTGGTCGCCAGGCTGGCGCAGCGCCAAGGGAGTGACAGCCACACTGTATTGGCCAATGTCGTCTTCTCTGGCGCAGTGTTTGGTGTGTTATCTGCCGTGATCCTGTGCCTGCTCTGGCGATGGCTACTTCCACGTGCCGCCGTGACGATCCTGCACAACCTGGTCTTGCCGTTCAACGTCCAGCTGCTGCCCATGCCCGGCCATGACCCCTGCATAAAATGCATGCCACCAAACGACCACTGGCGCCAAAGCGACATCGCGGACGAGCAATCGGCAAGGAGATCACCACCAAATCCCAATACTTTCTTTGCCACATCAATCAATTGTCCGCTTGACATACGGCG
>Ga0265780_10004493_pt1 | contig 17933 bp, 17 predicted proteins | sample P1T30metagenome_FD_192432 | JGI IMG/M metagenome (GOLD analysis project Ga0265780, IMG submission 192432) | Plant litter microbial communities from East Loma Ridge, Irvine, California - P1 T30 | ecosystem: Environmental > Terrestrial > Plant litter > Unclassified | place: USA: California...
TGGTGCGCGACCTGAAGGCCCGCGATTTGTGGGACGAAGTCATGATCGCCGACCTGAAGTACTTCGACGGTTCGCTCTCCAAGATCGACCGTGTGCCGCAAGACCTGCGCGACATCTACGCCACCGCGTTCGAAGTCGAGCCGAAGTGGCTGGTCGAGCAGGCATCGCGCCGCCAGAAGTGGATCGACCAGGCCCAGTCGCTGAACATCTACATGGCCGGCGCATCGGGCAAGAAGCTGGACGAAACCTACAAGCTGGCATGGCTGCGCGGCCTGAAGACCACCTACTACCTGCGCACCATCGCGGCAACGCACATGGAGAAGTCGACCACCCGTACCGGCGCGCTGAACGCGGTGCCTGTGTCGGGCGGCCTGACGGGTCACGCGGCTCCGGCAGCGGCACCTGCTGCCGCTCCTGCAGCGTCGGCGCCGGAAATCGTGGACGGCGCGGCTTGCTACCTGCGTCCGGGCGACGCCGGCTTCGACGAATGCGAAGCTTGCCAGTAATCGTTAATTAGTAATTAATCAGTAAGCGCACGCCCGGCTCCATGCCGGGCGCTGCCACGTCAAGAATTCAAAGGAAACAATCATGTTGTCATGGGACGATGAACCAAGCACCGCGCCAGGCGCGAACCCTGCGCTCACCGGCAATCCGGAAGGCGCACCCGCCGCCGAAGTCGCCAAGCGCGTGAACGCCGACGACAAGCGCATCATCAACGGCCAGACCGACGTCAACCAGCTGGTGCCGTTCAAGTACAAGTGGGCATGGGACAAGTACCTGGCCGGCTGCGCGAACCACTGGATGCCGCAGGAAGTGAACATGCAGCGCGACATCGAGCTGTGGAAGAACCCGAACGGCCTGACCGAAGACGAGCGCCGCCTGGTCAAGCGCAACCTCGGCTTCTTCACCACCGCCGACTCGCTGGCCGCGAACAACATCGTGCTGGGCACCTACCGCCACATCACGGCGCCGGAATGCCGCCAGTACCTGCTGCGCCAGGCGTTCGAGGAAGCGATCCACACCCACGCCTACCAGTACATCGTCGAGTCGCTCGGCCTGGACGAGCAGGAGATCTTCAACGCGTACAACGAGATCGAGTCGATCCACGACAAGGACCAGTTCCTGATCCCGTTCATCAACGTGCTGACCGACCCGGAATTCAAGACCGGCACCCTGGAAGCCGACCAGCAGCTGCTGAAGTCGATCATCGTGTTCGCCTGCCTGATGGAAGGCCTGTTCTTCTACGTCGGCTTTACCCAGATCCTGGCGCTCGGCCGTCAAAACAAGATGACCGGCGCCGCCGAGCAGTACCAGTACATCCTGCGCGACGAATCGATGCACGTGAACTTCGGCATCGACCTGATCAACACGATCAAGATGGAAAACCCGCAGTTGTGGACCCCGGCCTTCCGCGACGAGCTGAAAGGCCTGTTCCTGCAAGCCGTGGAACTCGAATACCGCTACGCCGAAGACACCATGCCGCGCGGCGTGCTGGGCCTGAACGCACCGATGTTCAAGGGCTACCTGCGCTTCATCGCCAACCGCCGCGCCGTGCAGATCGGCCTCGATGCGCTGTTCCCGAACGAAGAGAATCCGTTCCCGTGGATGAGCGAGATGATCGACCTGAAGAAAGAGCGTAACTTCTTCGAGACGCGCGTGACCGAGTACCAGACTGGCGGCGCGTTGAACTGGGACTGATCTTCTGTTGTATGCGATATGAAGCCCGACGAAATCGTCGGGCTTTTTTTATGTTCTCTGCGTTTGCGCAATTCAATCGTGCGCGGGTCAGGCGAAAACTGTTTTGCGAGATTTGCCGATGAAATAAGGCGCCGTTTGAAGCTCGATGCGTTGCGGCGCTGTCCAATAGAGTGAAATGTCTGTGTGCGGGTTGCGCACTGACAAGGTTTTCGTGTACTTTACGTGATTGAATTTGTCAAAACGTGAACATGGTTTTTTTTGCATGCTCACTGGCAAACAAAACCGATCGAATAACGGGACGCCGATACGCTCAGTATGCACTTAAGCTTAGCGAAAAGAACAAGCCGCACTGCCTGATCGACATCAGGCAAGGCGGCTTTTTCTTTTCGCGCCCGCAGGGGTAGCGATGTGAAGGTGCTGGAAGTGTGGGTGTTCCAACGTCGTTGGCTGAAGCGCTGCAATTGTGAGGAGTTGCAGCAGTTCAGCTGGTGCCGTATTCATTGGCAGTAACCGATTGGTTTGTGCCGATGAATAATTCGCCCGATGCAGTAGACAGTCGGACGGATTTCAACCTTGTAGCGTATTTTCTCATCGCAGAGAAGGAGAACAAAAATGGCAACAGCCGCTAAGAAACCAGCAGCAAAACCGGCAGGCAAGACTGCCGCCAAACCGGCCGCAAAAGCTGCCGCAGCAGAGAAACCGGCAGCGAAGAAAACCGCTGCTGCTAAACCAGCAGCCAAGCCAGCTGCGAAGCCGGCGGTAAAGGCTGCAGCGAAACCAGCTGCGAAGCCGGCGGCAAAGGCTGCGGCTAAACCAGCTGCAAAGCCAGCTGCAAAGCCAGCTGCAAAACCGGCAGCAAAAGCTGCGGCCAAGCCAGCAGCGAAACCAGCAGCGAAGAAAACCGCTGCAACCAAGACCGCGACCAAGTCGGCCGCCGCCAAGCCAGCAGCGAAGAAAACGGCAGCTCCGGCAAAGAGCGCCGCCAAGACCGCAGCGAAAGCGCCAGCTAAAGCAGCAGCGACCAAGACCGCAACCAAGGCTCCAGCCAAGGCAGCGACCAAGACTGCAGCTAAAGCGCCGGCCAAGGCCGCAACCAAGACTGCAGCCAAGTCGTCGGCCAAGACCGCAACCAAGGCTCCAGCCAAGGCCGCAACCAAGACCGCAGCTAAAGCTCCGGCCAAGGCAGCGACCAAGACCGCAGCCAAGTCGTCGGCCAAGACCGCAACCAAGGCTCCAGCCAAGGCAGCGACCAAGACCGTAGCCAAGTCGTCGGCCAAGACCGCAACCAAGGCTCCGGCCAAGGCAGCGACCAAGACCGCAGCTAAAGCTCCAGCCAAGGCAGCGACTAAAACCGCAGCCAAGTCGTCGTCCAAGACCGCAACCAAGGCTCCGGCCAAGGCAGCGACCAAGACCGCAGCTAAAGCTCCAGCCAAGGCAGCGACCAAAACCGCAGCCAAGTCGTCGGCCAAGACCGCAACCAAGGCTCCGGCCAAGGCAGCGACCAAGACTGCAGCTAAAGCTCCAGCCAAGGCAGCGACTAAAACCGCAGCCAAGTCGTCGGCCAAGACCGCAACCAAGGCTCCGGCCAAGGCAGCGACCAAAACCGCAGCGAAGGCTCCAGTGAAAGCCGCAGCGACCAAGACCGCAGCAAAAGCTCCGGCCAAAGCCGCAGCGACCAAGACCGCAGCAAAAGCTCCGGCCAAAGCCGCAGCGACCAAGACCGTAGCGAAGGCTCCGGCCAAAGCCGCGGCAACCAAGACCGCAGCCAAAGCTCCGGCCAAAGCAGCAGCGACCAAGACCGCAGCCAAGGCTCCGGCCAAGGCAGCAGCGACCAAAACCGCAGCGCAAGCCGCTCCGGTGAAAGCCGCCGCAACCACGACCGCAGCCAAGACTCCAGCCAAAGCTGCCGCCACCAAGCCAGCCGCCAAACCGGCAGCGCGTTCGACGGTAAAAGCCGAAGACTCGCCTGCAGCACCGGCCAAGTCGGAAGCGACCCTGGCCGCCAACCCGGCAGTCAAGCGCGCGGTCGGCACGAAGTCGGCCGAAGCCAAGCCGGAAGCGAAGACCGAAGCCAAGGCAGCCGCACCGGCAGCCAAGGCCGAAGCCAAGCCGGAAGCCAAGGTCGAAGCAGCGCCGGAAGTGAAGGCCGAAGCCAAGCCTGAAGCGAAAGCTGAAGTGAAGCCGGCAGCGAAAGCCGACACCAAGCCAGCAGCGAAAGCGGAAGCCAAGCCGGCAGCGAAAGCGGAAGCCAAGCCAGCGGCCAAGAAGCCAGCTGCGAAGAAAGCAGCCGCCAAGGCCGCCGACACCAAGGCCGAAGCGCAGCCGGCTGCTGCCAAGGACAAGGAAGGCGAGAAGGCAGCTGCACCGGCTTCGGCCGCGAAGACCGTGCTGGCGCCGGCAGCGGCATGGCCGTTCCCGACCAGCAGCCGTCCGTAACGACAGTTCACGCCCGCTTGGGGCAAAATACCGCTGTGTGATATGTTCGCACAGCGGTATTTTTTTTATCTTAAGGAGTCCATGTGCTGCCCATTCTTCAGTTGATCGTCGACACCGCTGCCACCGTGCTGGGCGCGGTCCTGCTCCTGCGTTTCTGGATGCAGGCCATCCGCGTCCGTCCACCTGCATCCGTGGCGCAGTTCACGTTCACGCTGAGCGACTGGCTGGTCAAGCCCCTGCGCCGTGTGGTGCCGGGGGCAGGTGGTTACGATTGGGCGAGCCTGATCGGCGCCTTCATCGTGGTGCTGCTGGCGACGTCGATCTACTTCCTGGCCGGCGCCGGCGGCGAGCAGGTCTTCCTGTGGGCGCTGGCGCGCTTCGTGAAGTGGATCATCTATGGGTTCGTGGCGCTGTTGATCATCGAGGCGATCTTCAGCTGGGTCAATCCCCATGCGCCGCTGGCGCCGTTCGTGCATGCGTTGAACGATCCGCTGCTGCGGCCGATCCGGCGCGTGGTGCCGCCGATTGGCGGGCTGGATTTGTCGGTGCTGGTGGCGGTGTTGCTGTTGCAGATTGCGTTGTATTTGTTGAGGATGGTGTTGCCGGGGCCGTATTAAGCGGTTTCCCTGGATGTGAAAATGGGCAGCGATTAGCTGCCCATTTTTTTGCGTGGTGGTCGTGGCCGGGTTTTAGGGTGGGGGCGATGCCTCCACGGACGTGGCCGTCATCGGGGCACGTAACCGCGTGGGCACGGGGTGCCCACCGTACGGTTGAGGAAGCGGGCCACAGCCGCTGCAGCAGGCCCGCTTTGGCCTCGACTTACTTGAAGCGGTAGCCGAAGGCGGCTTCGAACTTGTCGGCGATTTCGACCGGGGTGAAGGTGTGGTTCTGGCCGCCTTGGTGGCCGATCTTGATCGAGCCGAGCAGGCTGGCGAGGCGGCCGGTGGTGTTCCAGTCGTAGCCTTGGGCGATGCCGTACAGGAGACCGGCGCGGTAGGCGTCGCCGCAGCCGGTGGGGTCGACGATGTTCGCGGCCGGGACCACCGGGATGTCGTAGCGCTCGCCGCCGGCGTAGATTTCGGAACCCTTTTCGCCGCGGGTGATGACCAGGGCGTCCAGGCGCGCTGCGATCGCTTCCAGCGTCAAGCCGGTGCGGTCGACGATCATTTCGAATTCGTAGTCGTTGGCCGCCAGGTAGGTGGCCTGGTCGATGAAGGTGAGCAGTTCTTCGCCGCTGAACATCGGCAGCTGCTGGCCCGGGTCGAACATGAAGGGGATGCCTTGGGCGGCGCAGTCGCGCGCGTGCTTGAGCATGCCGTCGCGGCCGTCCGGGGCGATGATCGCCACGCGCAGCGGGCCGCAGTCGGCAACGTTGTTCTCGTGCGAGAACTGCATCGCGCCCGGGTGGAAGGCGTTGATCTGGTTGTTGTCCTGGTCGGCGGTGACGAAGCACTGCGCGGTGTAGGCGTCGGCGATGGTCTTGATGGCGCGCGTCTTGATGCCGAAGTTGCGCAGGCGCTCGAGGTAGTCGGCGCCGTCCTGGCCGATGGTGGCCATGATCAGCGGGTCGCCGCCCAGCATGTTCAGGTTGTAGGCGATGTTCGCCGAGCAGCCGCCGTATTCGGTGCGCAGGGTCGGCACCAGGAACGACACGTTCACGCGGTGCAGCTGGTCGGCCAGCAGGGTGTCGCCGAAGCGGCCGTGGTACTGCATGATCTTGTCGAATGCCAGCGATCCGCAGATCAGGGTAGGGTGGGTCATGTTCGCTCAGGGATAAAAGACGGCGATGTGGTAGCCGGATGGTTGAAGGTCGTCCACGCGGAAGTGGAGCGTGATCGCTTGTTCGACGCGCGGGGCCAGGCCGTTTGCGGCCGGCGTGCCAGCTGCCAGGTAGTCGCGCGGCGTGAAGACGCGGCGCACCAGCGGCTTGTCGCTGGCGTCGGTCAGCGACAGCTCGAGGCTGGGCCAGGCCTGTGGCACGGCGCCCTGGTTGCGTAGCTGGGTGGTGAACGCATAGGCGCCGCCGCCGAGGGTGGTCAGTTCGCCGGTGTCGATGACGAGGTTGTCGACCTGGGCCGGCAACTCGACGCGGCAGCCGAACAGGGCGCAGCCGGATACCAGCGCCGGCTTCGCGCCGGGGTAGCGGGCGGCGAGCGCGTTACGGAAGGTGAAGGCACCCTGGGCAATCAGGATCAGCAGCAGCACGATCGAGCCGGCCAGCATGGCGATCTTGCGCGTACGGCCGCTCTGCTCCTGCTGGCGGCTGCGCTTCACGAATTCGGGCTCGTCGCTCTCCGGCACGCGGATTTTCGGCGGCGCGTCGATTTTCGTCGGGGTCAGGCGCGAACGGCGGGCGGCGGCCTTTTCGGCACGCTTGGACGAAGGCGTACGGGCCACCGGCGGCGCACTTGGCGCTGGCGCTGCGCCGTGGACGATGGCGCCCGCCGCCTCGCGCAACGGCAGCATCGGCGGCGCGTCGGCAGCGCGCACCGGCGCCGCGGTTGATGGCGTCGCCGGCTCGTGCCTGTGCTCGTCCTCGTGGCCGGGCAGGGCGGTGGCGACGATCTCCTCGTCCACCGGCAGGCCAAAGGTCGGCTCGATGCGGCCAGAAGGCGGGAAGGCGATCTCGGTGGCCGGCGCAAAGGCCGGTGGCGTGAGCGTTTGGGCGGTGTCGCCCGATGTGGTGTTATCCGAATCAGCTTGCGCGGCCGAATCGGCGTCGACTGGCGCCGCCGGTTCGACGACCGTCACCTTCGCTATCGGCGCGTCTGCCGACAAGGCTTCCGCTGCGGGTATGAAAGGGGCGGTCTCTTCCGGCGCAGCGACCTTGGGCAGGATGCCGAACGGGTCGAAGGTATGGTTGAAGTCGAGCGTGTAGACCGGCTGGTCGTCGAAGTTCGGCGCGGTGGCGTCTGCAGGTGCGGCAGGCGCTTCGGCTTCGATAACGGCGATGGGAAGGGAGTCGGCTGCGGCGTCTGCTGCCGGCTCGTTGACCGGCTCCGGCTCCGGCTCCGGCTCCGGCTCCAGTTCCGGCTCCGGTTCTGGCTCCAATTCCGGCGCAACAGCTGCAGATGCTTCCGCTTCGGTTGGTGCGTCAGGTGTGGCAGCGACGTCGGCTTCGGCCTGCGCTTCGGGTACAGCGGGGAGGTCGGGTGCCGCGGGCGTTTCGATTACGGCAGGCGGCGCCGCTGCTGCCGGCGCACGCACCGGCAGCGCATCGAGGTCGACCAGCGACGCGCTGCCGTCGAAAATCTCCTGGCAGGCGCCGCAGCGCACGATGCCCCCACGTAGTTTGAGCTGGTCCGAGGCGACCCGGAACATGGTGCCGCAGTGGGGGCATTGTGTGGCGAGCGCCATGCCTGGGCTCTCCTTAGGCGGTGGCGGAACGCGCGGGCGGAACCGTGTCCTGGCCGAGCGTGCCGTGCAAGGCAACCCAGCCGTCCTGCTCGGCCCAGACGCCCAGCTTGATGAAAGGTGCGTAGGCGGCGGCCACTTCCTCGGCCTGGCGCGCCAGCACGCCCGACAGGATCAGCGAACCACCGGGCGCCACGCGGCCGGACAGCATCGGCGCCATCAGCTTCAATGGGCTCGACAGGATGTTGGCGACCACGATGTCGAACTTGCCGCTGGCGTGACGCGCGTTCGGCGCCACAGCCAGGTCGTCCGGCACGTAGAAGTCGATCTCGCAACCATTGCGTTCGGCATTCGCGCGGGCCGATTCGATCGCTTGCGGATCGATGTCGACGCCGGCCACGTCGCCGGAACCGAGCTTCTTGGCCACCATCGCCAGGATGCCCGAGCCGCAACCGTAGTCCAGCACCGACTTGCCCGGTTTCGGATGCGCTTCCAGCCACTCCATGCACAAACGGGTGGTCGGATGGCTGCCGGTACCGAAGGCCAGGCCCGGATCAAGTTCCAGGATCAGGGCGTCCGGGTTCGGCGCTTCGTGCCAGCTCGGCACGACCCAGATGTTGGTGCCGATGTGGATAGGCTCGAACTGCGATTGGGTCAGGCGCACCCAGTCGGCGTCGGCCACGTCGCGCGTGGTGAACGCCGGCACCTCGGCCAGCTTGATCGCGGCAGCGGCTTCGGCAACGATGGCTGCCTGGTCCGCGTCGGTATCGGTGAGCGCGACCACGCGGCTGTGGTCCCAGGCGGTCTCGGTCGGTTCCATGCCCGGCTCGCCGAACAGGGGATTTTCCTGGTCGGTGCCTTCGTCGGCGTCTTCCACCGAGACCGACAGGGCGCCTGCTTCCATCAGCGCGTCGGACAGGGCCTCGGCGTGGTCGCGGGCGATTTCGATGACGACTTCAGTCCAGCTCATGCGTCAGCCTTGTTCTCTGGGGCCACGACCACTTTCGTGTCGGGACGGTTCGCCAGCTTCTGTTCCAGGTAATGGATGTTGGTGCCGCCTTCGATGAAACGGGCGTCCACCATCAGTTCGCGGTGCAGCTGGATGTTGGTGAGGATACCCTCGACCACCATTTCCGACAGCGCGATCTGCATGCGGCGGATGGCTTGCTCGCGGGTAGCACCGTAGGAAATTACCTTGCCGATCATCGAATCGTAATGAGGTGGCACATAGTAGCCCGCATACGAGTGCGAATCGACACGGATGCCAGGACCGCCCGGCGGATGCCAGCCCGTAATGCGGCCCGGCGACGGCGTGAACTTGAACGGGTCTTCGGCATTGATGCGGCACTCGATGGCGTGGCCGGCCAGCATGATGTCGCGCTGGCGGAAACGCAGCTTTTCGCCGCAGGCGATGCGGATCTGTTCCTGCACGATGTCGATGCCGGTGATCATTTCGGTGACCGGGTGTTCGACCTGCACGCGGGTGTTCATTTCGATGAAATAGAACTCGCCGTTTTCGTACAGGAATTCGAAGGTGCCGGCGCCGCGGTAGCCGATCTTGCGGCAGGCTTCGGCGCAGCGGTCGCCGATCTTTTCGATGAGTTTACGCGGGATGCCCGGCGCCGGTGCTTCCTCGATCACCTTCTGGTGGCGGCGCTGCATCGAGCAGTCGCGTTCGCCCAGCCAGACGGCGTTCTTGTGTTCGTCGGCGAGGATCTGGATTTCCACGTGGCGCGGATTTTCCAGGTACTTCTCCATGTAGACTTCCGGATTGCCGAAGGCCGAACCGGCTTCGGTCTTGGTCATCTGCACGGCGTTCAGCAGGGCCGCTTCGGTGTGGACGACGCGCATGCCGCGTCCGCCGCCGCCGCCGGCCGCCTTGATGATGACCGGGTAGCCGACCTTGCGCGCGGTCTGGATGATCTCTTTCGGGTCATCCGACAGGGCGCCGTCCGAGCCGGGCACGCAAGGCACGCCGGCGCGGATCATCGCCTGCTTGGCCGAGACCTTGTCGCCCATCAAACGGATCGAATCGGAACGCGGGCCGATAAAGACGAAGCCCGATTTTTCCACGCGCTCGGCGAAGTCGGCGTTTTCCGACAGGAAGCCGTAGCCGGGGTGGATCGCTTCGGCGTCGGTCACTTCGGCGGCGCTGATGATGGCTGGCATGTTCAGGTAGCTCAGCGCGGACTGTGCCGGGCCGATGCAGACGGACTCGTCGGCCAGCTTCACGTACTTGGCGTCCTTGTCGGCCTCGGAGTGAACGACCACCGTCTTGATGCCCATTTCGCGGCAGGCGCGCTGGATACGCAGCGCGATTTCACCACGGTTGGCGATGAGGATTTTTTCAAACATGGTTAGCTTGGGTAGATGAGAGAAGCCGGCGTCGGGCGCCGGCCTGGGTTCGGATCAAAAGGCCGCGTAGACATCACGGCCGGCGAGGCTGGATCAGCCGATCACGAACAGCGGCTGGCCGAATTCGACCGGCTGGCCATTTTCCACCAGGATCTTGGTCACAACGCCCGACACATCGGCGTCGATTTCGTTCAGGAGCTTCATCGCTTCGATGATGCAGAGGGTATCGCCTTCCTTGATGTTGGCGCCCACTTCCACGAAAGCCGGTGCGCCTGGCGCCGACGAACGGTAGAAGGTGCCGACCATCGGCGACTTGACGACGTGGCCGGTTTCGGCGGCAACGGCCGGGGCTGCTGGTGCTGCCGGAGCAGGCGCTGCGGCAGGGGCAGCCGGCGCCGAGAACTGCTGCACGCCCGCGGACGGCATCATGACCATCTGGCCTTGGGGCATTGCGGACGACTTGACGATGCGGACCTTGCTTTCGCCTTCGGTCACTTCGAGTTCAGCGATGTCCGATTCGGCGACGAGGTCGATCAAAGTCTTGAGTTTACGAAGATCCATGTAGAACCCCTTGGAATTATTTGTGTTTTAAGAGTAAGCGAAGCGCCAAAAAGAGGGCGCATCCGCGCATGATGCATGAAGTTGGCGTAGATTAACGCTATTTAAGCGCAAAGTCGATGGCAAACCGATATCCGTCCACACCCAGGCCGCTGATCGTTCCGCGGGCGATCGCCGACAGGTATGAGAAATGACGGAATTCTTCACGCTGGTAAATATTTGAGATATGTACCTCAATAAACGGAATCGCCACCGCAGCCAGCGCATCGCGCAGGGCTACGCTGGTGTGGGTCAGTCCGCCAGGATTGATGACGATGGCCTCCACGCCCTCGGTACGGGCAGCGTGGATGCGGTCGATCAGCGCACCTTCGTGGTTGCTTTGAAAGCAGGAAAGCGATCCACCCGCAGCTTCAGCCTGGGCCGTTGCCGCGCTTTCGATGTCGGCCAGCGTTGCCGCGCCGTACACCGCAGGCTCGCGGGTCCCTAACAGATTCAGGTTGGGACCGTTAAGCAGCAGTAGCTTTTTCGCCATGTTTTTGTAGAGTCTATGCTCGAAAGTGACGCATTTTGCCGCCAACAAGGGGTATTGGCAAGCAATAAAATTCTATGCGGATAATGGTGACTTGGGCGCAGTTCGGAATAGAACGACCGTTCGCGAGTCCTGTTGCATCACCCTACAGCGCCGCCAGGTCCGCCTTCAACTCGTCGAACTTGAGTTTGCCCAGGTAGGTCTTCTTTACCTGCCCGTCGGCGCCGATCAGCACCGTAAAGGGCAGGCCGCCCTGCGCATTGCCGAAGCCGCGCGAGAGTTCCGTGCCACCCATGCCACCCACGTACAGCGGATACCGGATGGCGTGCTTGGCGGCGAACTCGCTCATGGCCGAGGGCGCATCGATGCCGATGCCGATCACGTTGTAGCGCTTGCCATTCTCTTCGTTCGCCAGGGCCGAGAGTTCCGGCATTTCCTGCACGCAGGGCCCACACCAGGTCGCCCAGAAGTTCACCAGCAGCGGCTTGCCCTTCCATTTTTCCAGCGACTGCGGCTTGCCGTCCAGGTCGTTCAGCGACTGCGCATATAAATTAGTGGAAGCCGTATGGGCCGGGCCGCCGGTCGGGGCGACGGCGGTGGTCACGGGTGCTGCCGGTTGCGGCTGGGTTTTATAGCCGAGGAAAGCGCCAAGCGCGCCAAAGACCACGGCCACGGCCGCGAGTGCTGCCAACTTCTTTTTATTCATTCGTCCTGTTCCAGAGATTGGTCGGTCGTCATCAAGGCGCGCAGGCCGGCCGCGTCGACACGCTGCAGGCGGCCATCGGCGCGCGGCTTGAGTGCGCCACGCAGGTCATGATAATCGTAGAGCTCGGCGTGGACGGCTTCCTTATGCCACAGGAAGCTCACCGTTTCAACCGGATCGTGGCGCGCGCCCTTGAAGTGGGGCGTTTCCGAGATGTCGATATTCACGTTCCGGCCCAGCAGGAAGATCTCGACTTCCTTGGCACTGTCGGCGAAGAGTTGCAAATGAATGTCGTCGTGCTCGCCGGCGGTCCCGTTCAGCACCGCCCCGGTGAGGTAAGGATGGAACGCGGCCAGTGCGTCCATCACCTGCAAGGCCGTTTCGCGCAAATGCAGCAGGCGTTCGGCCTGCGCGCCGCCGCCAAACAGGGACTGGTACTTGCGTACCTCGTCCTCGATCTGCAGATTGTCGGGCATCAGGTTCGGGGCCGGCTGGTCCACGCCCAGCACTTGGCGTGCGGCCTTGCGGCGAGCGGTGGCGTAATCGGCGCCGTCCTGGGCGATCATGCGTGCGGCTGTGGCGGCAATCTCCAGGCGCAGCTGGAATAGGTCATTGTTCTGGCTTGGCATCATGAGGACGATCATACTCTTGAACGAAAAATGGCATCGCGTCGGTTAGAATCCTGTATTCGCTTTCATACCCACGACCATGCACATTCATATCCTCGGCATTTGCGGCACCTTCATGGGTGGCCTGGCGGTGCTGGCCAAGGAGGCCGGCCACCGCGTTACCGGTTGCGACGCCAACGTCTATCCCCCGATGAGCACCCAGCTCGAAGCCCAGGGTATCGAACTGATCCAGGGCTACGGGCCGGAACAGGTGGCTTTGGCCCCGGACCTGTACGTGGTCGGCAACGTGATGACGCGCGGCAATCCGCTGATCGAGGAAATCCTGAACCGCGGCCTGCCGTACATGTCGGGCCCGCAGTGGATCGGGGAACATATTCTGCGTAATAAATGGGTGCTGGCCGTGGCCGGTACCCATGGAAAGACCACGACCTCGTCGATGCTGGCCTGGATCCTGGAAGACGCGGGCTATTCGCCGGGCTTCCTGATCGGCGGCGTGCCGATGAACTTCGGTATTTCAGCGCGCCTGTCGGGCGAAGCGGATTCCGATTTCTTCGTGATCGAGGCCGACGAATACGACACCGCCTTTTTCGACAAGCGTTCCAAGTTCGTGCACTACCACGCCAAGACCGCCGTGCTGAACAACCTGGAATTCGACCACGCCGATATCTTCCCGGACATCGGCGCCATCGAAACCCAGTTCCACCACCTGGTGCGCACCGTGCCGGGCATCGGCCGCCTGGTAGTAAACGGCGACGAAGCCTCGCTGGCGCGCGTGATCAAGCGCGGCTGCTGGAGCGACAAGGAAAGTTTCGGTACCTCGGATGGCGTGAACTGGGCCATGGTCGAGCATCCGGGCGGCGCCAGCTTCGACGTGGTGTTCAACCACGAAGTGCAGGGCACCGTGCACTGGGAACTGACCGGCAAGCACAACCGCTCGAACGCGCTGGCTGCGATTGCTGCCGCGCGCCACGTGGGCGTGCCGGTGGCGCAGGCCATCGATTCGCTGTCGCGCTTCCAGAGCGTCAAGCGCCGCATGGAGGTGCGCGGCGTGGTGAACAATGTCACCGTGTACGATGACTTTGCGCACCACCCGACTGCGATTGCCACCACCGTCGGCGGCCTGCGCCAGCGCATCGGCACGGGCGGGCGCATCCTGGCCGTGCTGGAACCACGCTCGAACACGATGAAGCTGGGCGCCATGAAGGATGCCTTACCGGGCAGCCTGAAGGATGCCGACCTGGTGTTCGGCTTCGGCAGCCAGCAGGCGCTGGGCTGGTCGCTGGCCGATGCCCTGAAGCCGCTGGGTACGATTGCCCACAGCTTCGACCAGATCGACTACATGGTGCAGGCGATTATCCAGGCAGCCCAGCCGGGCGACCACATCCTGGTGATGAGCAACGGCGGCTTTGGCGGCGTGCACCAGAAGCTGCTCGAGGCGCTGGCGCAATGATTCTGTACTTGCACGGCTTCCGTTCCTCGCCGCGCTCGTTCAAGGCGCGCGTGGTGCAGGAGCGGATGACGGCGGCCGGCCGCGCAGGCGACCTGATCTGCCCGCAACTGCCGGCCTCGCCGAAAGCGGCGATGGAACTGGCGCTGCTGCTGGCCGAACGCCATGCGCCCGAGAACCTGGCGATCGTCGGCTCCTCGCTGGGCGGCTTTTACGCTACCTGGCTGGCCGAGCGCCTGGGCGTGCGCGCGGTGTTGCTGAACCCGGCAGTCGATCCGTTGAAGAACCTGGAACAGCACGTCGGTGTGACGACAACGTGGCACTCGGACGAGACGTTCGAGTTCCGCCGCGAGTATATTGACGAGCTGGCCGCGCTGAAGGTGGCGCAGATTACGCGTCCGGAGCGCTATTTCCTGGTCGCGGCAACTGGCGACGAAGTGCTGGATTACCGCGACATGGTGGCGCACTACGCCGGCGCGCGCCAGCATGTGATCGACGGCAGCGACCATGCGATTTCGGAATTCCCGCAGTATGTGGACGAGGTATTGGCGTTCTGCCAGCCGGATGTCGACTGGACGCAGACGGGCATTAACTAGTGCGCGGTCAGTCTTTGCGCCAGGCGAAATGGCATCGCCATGTGGGCGCCGTGCACGCGCCGCCTGCCATGCGCGACTGGCTGACGACGCAGGGTTCGCTGACGGCGCGCCTGGTGGGCAGTAGCGACAGCTTTCGCGTAAAACGCCTGCACCAGCACGCGGCGCTGTGTGCGCTGGAAGAGGCGGGCCCGATTGGCCTGCCGCGCCGCGAGCGGGTGTGGGAACGCGAAGTCTTGCTGTGCTGCGACGGTGCGCCGGCGGTGTTTGGCCACACGGTGGTGCCGATGTCGGCCACCGCCACGGATTGGCCGCTGTTTTCGGCGCTGGGCGAACGCTCGCTCGGCACGACCCTGTTTTACGACCCGCGGGTACGGCGCGGGCCGCTGGAATTTGCACGGCTGCGCGGCAGCCACCCGCTGGTCGAGCGGCTGCGGTCCGCCCTCGGTGGCGAGCTGCAAGGAAACGAATTTTATGCGCGGCGCTGTGTCTATCGCCGCCATCAAGGCCTGCTGATGGTCACCGAGGTATTTTTGCCGGCGGTACTCGATCTGGGCGCAACACTCAAGATTGCGACATAAACGATGAATGTATTTTTTGAAGAATCGGGCGACTTCAAGGTCGGCTCGGTGCTGTCCCAGGCAGGCGAGGCTTACCAGGTAGAACTGTCGAGCGGAAAACGATCCAAGGTGAAAGCCAAGGACGTGCTGCTCCAGTTCGAGAAACCCGACCCTGCCACGCTGCTCGAAGCCGCCAAGGGCATTGCCGCCGACGTCGACCTGGAATTCCTGTGGGAAGTCGCTGGCCAGGAAGAATTCGGCTTTGCCGAGCTCGGCGCCGAATACTTCGGCCACGCGCCCTTGCCCGCGGAAGCCGCCGGCCTGGTGCTGGCCCTGCACAATGCCCCGATCTACTTCTACAAAAAAGGCCGCGGCCGCTACAAGGCGGCGCCCGAGCAATCGCTGCGCGCGGCCCAGGCCGGCATCGAGAAGAAAAAGCAGCAAGCCCTGATCCAGGCCGGCTACGTCGACGAACTGAAGGCGGGCACACTACCGGCTGCGCTGCAACCCATGGTGCACCAGCTGCTGTTCAAGCCGGACCGCAACACCATCGAATACAAGGCCATGGAAACGGCCGCCAGCGAACTGCAGACCTCGGCCCCGCGCCTGATGCTGAAAGCCGGCGGCATTGCGTCGCCGAAAGAGCTGCACATGGGCCGCTTCCTGTTCGAGAACTTCCCGCGCGGCGCCGGTTTCCCGCCTGTGCCGGTGCCGAGTGCGCCGGCCGGCCTGCCGACGGCCAACGTGGCCGCCTTCTCGATCGATGACGTCACCACCACCGAGATCGACGATGCCTTCTCGGTCGAGCAACTCGAAGACGGCAACGTGCGCGTCGGCATCCACATCGCCGCGCCCGGTCTCGCCATCAAGCCGGACGACGAGATCGACAAGATCGCGCGCAGCCGCATGTCCACCGTGTACATGCCGGGCGACAAGATCACCATGCTGCCGGACGAGGTGGTGAATGCCTTTACCCTGGCCGAGGGCAATACCTGCCCGGCACTGTCGCTGTATGCGACCCTGAATCCGGCCGATTGGTCGACGGTCTCGACCACGACCCGCGCCGAGCTGGTGCCGATCAAGAGCAATTTGCGCCATAACGACCTGGATGCGCTGGTCAATGAGGAAACGCTGGAAAACGGCGAAGGCGAGTATCCGCACAAGCTTGAATTGGCGCTGATCTGGAAATGGGCGCTCAAACTCGAAGCGGGCCGCATGGCCAAGCGCGAAGCTTTCGGTTTGAAGCCGGAGCAGGCCAACCGCGTCGACTTCAATTTCTATGTCGAGGACGACGTGGTCTCGATCGTGCGCCGCAAGCGTGGCGCGCCGCTCGACAAGATCGTCGCCGAGCTGATGATCTTTGCCAACAGCACCTGGGGCAAGCTGCTGCACGACTCGGGCGTGCCGGGCATCTACCGTTCGCAGGGCGCCGGCAGCGGCGCCGGCTGGGCGGCCAAGATGCAGGTGCGCATGGTCACGCACGCGGCGCCGCACCAGGGCCTGGGCGTGGACCAATATGCCTGGAGCACCTCGCCGCTGCGCCGCTATACCGACCTGGTCAACCAGTGGCAGATCATCGCCTGCGCCGAGCACGGCGTGACGGCGCCGCTGGTGGCCCCGTTCAAGCCGCGCGACGCGACGCTGTTCTCGATCGTCTCGGCGTTTGACGCCGCTTACTCGGCCTACAACGACTTCCAGCAGACCATGGAACGCTACTGGTGCCTGCGCTGGCTGGGTCAGGAGCAGGTCAAGCAGACTGAAGCGGTCGTGCTGAAAGATGACGTGCTGCGCCTGAACGATGTGCCGCTGGTGATCCGCCTGCCGGGCATGCCGCAGGTGGCGCGCGGTGTGCAGGTGAAACTCGACATCGTGCGCTGGGACGAAGTCGATTTGTCGCTCGAAGCGCGCCTGCTCGAAGTGGCGCAAGCCGCGCCGGGCGACGAGCTGGCCTTTGACGAGGAAGAGGGCGAGGGCGGCGAAGCTGGCGATACCGGCGAGGCCGCGGTGGAAGAAGTGGTCGAAGCCGAAGGCGCGGTGGCAGTTATCAGCACCGACGACGCCACGCCGGCCGCCGGCACGCAATAATTAGCCAAGGCGAGCACGAGGCAACCATGAGCAGCAGGTCGATACGCACCATCGTCATCGTGACGGCCGTGATCGTGCTGGCCTACTGGGCCGTGTTCGCCTGGATGGTGTACCGCTCGCCGCTGGCATACGAAGCCATCGATTTCGACCACGATGGCTCGGTGAGCTTCAACGAGGCCGATTACGCATCCTCGTTCGGCATGCGCACGATCTACCGGGACGGGGCGGAATGCGTCGAGTACTTCGCCGAGCACGATGGCGCAGCGCTCAAGCTGGATTGTCCCAAGAAACCGTAATGCGGTTTCGTAGGGTGGGCCGGGCCGCGCTAGGCACTTGTGCCCACGCGGTGATGCGCTTGACGCCACGCGGCCTGACATCATCTTGCGCCGGGCAATAATCGAGACCGCCAAAACAGCTCATTCGATCAGTTAGAAACCCGCCTTGGCATTTCGGTTCTGCCCAAGCCACGAACTGGATAATCGCGGCACGCAGCCAACCGGAGACGTTCGTCGCCGCGTGGGCACAGGGTGCCCACCGTACGTACAACAATATGAAATACCTGGCCATCGCTTTCGCTCTCATCATTCCCTGTGCCGTGTCGTTCTACGCAGGCGTCTTCTCCACCTCGTTCGACACTAACATGTGCTATTCGAACGTCCTGCGCACCCTGTCCGAGCAGGCAAAAAGCGTCGCCGCCTCCGGCAAGCCCGCCGACATCGAACGCTACGCCCGCATGATCGACTCCCTGCCGAACGCCGGCTACGAATCCGACTGCGCCCAGATCGAACGCGCCTTGCAGCAGCAGATCGCCGCCCAGCCGACACCATAATCCCGCAGCAAACGTGCCGGCAACGACCAGCACCGTTGCCCAGCCGCCACCAACCGCCCGCAGCGACTTCCTCCGCTGTAGAATGCCTGGATTCCCAGATTCAATGCCGTCCGGCGCGCACGCGTGAAGTATTCCCGAGAAAACCGTCCCTTGATGA
>Ga0265780_10004494_pt1 | contig 17932 bp, 19 predicted proteins | sample P1T30metagenome_FD_192432 | JGI IMG/M metagenome (GOLD analysis project Ga0265780, IMG submission 192432) | Plant litter microbial communities from East Loma Ridge, Irvine, California - P1 T30 | ecosystem: Environmental > Terrestrial > Plant litter > Unclassified | place: USA: California...
CCAACTATTTGTACCTCACGTACAACGGCACGGAACACGATGTCAGCTTCAATGACAACGGTATCATGGTTCTGGGCTCTGGTGTGTACCGCATTGGTTCTTCCGTCGAATTCGACTGGTGCTCCGTGCGTGCTATCCGTACACTCCGTGAAAATGGGTACGTCAATTCCAGCATGCCAACCATTATCGAAACAACTACTAACTACCCATCAGATTCAAAACTGTTATGGTCAACGTAAGTTCCTTTAATATTCCTTTCTGCTGCATGCCTCCTCGAGAAACCGTCCGTTCGCCTTGCCATCACCATGTCTGAATGGGCTTTGTAAACCTTCAGGCTATAGTTTGGGTCAATCGTTCTGCTCATGAGACATCTGCGGATACCTCCAGGCTCTAGGATCAGACCACGGTCCCATCTTCGTTGTTTCATCAACAGTTCTCTACATAATTGCATCTGCTAACCTTTGATCCTTAGTATAACCCTGAGACCGTTTCAACCGACTACGATGAGGCCGATAGGTTGTACTTCGAGAATATCTCACTCGAGACTATCCTTGACATCTACACTCTGGAGAACTCCGGCGGTGTTGTTGTTTCTGTAGGAGGCCAAAGCCCAAACAACATTGCTCTGCCGCTTCACCGCATGAACGTCAAGATTCTGGGCACTTCGCCTGAGATGATCGACACTGCCGAGAACCGATACAAGTTCTCTCGTATGCTGGACCGCATCTCGGTTGACCAACCTGCCTGGAAGGAGCTTACGAGCATCGCCGAGGCTAGAGAGTTTTGCGCGAAGGTCTCTTACCCAGTCTTGGTACGCCCTTCATACGTGTTGTCGGGAGCTGCAATGAACACGGTCTACTCTGAACACGACCTGGCCAATTATCTCAACCAAGCGGCAGACGTGTCCAAAGACCATCCCGTCGTTATTACGAAGTACATCGAGAACGCCAAGGAGATTGAGATGGACGCCGTCGCACGCAACGGCACTATGATCGGGCACTTCATTTCGGAGCACGTCGAAAATGCGGGCGTGCATTCAGGTGATGCCACTCTGATACTTCCGCCTCAAGAGTAAGTTCCGCCGGCTTCACTAAGACCAACAAATGTACTAACGAGCACCAGTCTGGACGTCGACACAATCAGGCAGATAGAGGATGCAACTGTGAGCGTGCTTACCCTTTCATGGCCTCCCGTGATTGCTAACACTTAAGTAGAGAAAAATCGGGCAAGCACTTAACATAACTGGACCATACAACATCCAGTTCATTGCGAAGGACAACGAGATCAAGGTCATCGAATGCAATGTCCGTGCATCTCGGTCCACTCCTTTCGTGTCCAAGGTCATGGGCGTGGATCTTATCGAGATGGCTACGAAAGCCATGGCTGGGCTGCCCCTTGTGCCGTACCCTCCCGTCAGCATTCCTCCTGAGTACGTCGGCGTCAAGGTCCCACAGTTCTCGTTCTCTCGACTTTCTGGCGCAGATCCTGTGCTCGGTGTGGAGATGGCTTCAACTGGAGAGGTAGCCTGCTTTGGGCGTACAAAGTACGAGGCCTACATCAAGGGTCTCATTGCCACCGGCTTCAGGCTTCCCAAGAAGAACATTCTTCTCTCGATCGGTTCATTCAAGGACAAACTGGAGATGCTGCCATCTATCGAGCGTCTGCACAAGATGGGCTACAATCTTTTTGCCACAGCTGGTACTGCTGATTACCTCCAGGAACATGGCCTTCCAGTCAAGTTCTTAGAGGTACTCCCGGAAGGCGACTATGACGAGCAGAAGGCAGAGTACTCCCTGACTCAACATCTGGCGAACAATCTCATTGACCTGTACATCAACCTACCATCGAGCAACCGCTACCGACGACCAGCCAACTACATGTCTCGAGGATACCGCACTCGCCGTATGGCCGTCGACTACCAGACGCCCCTTGTCACCAACGTCAAGAACGCTAAGCTCTTGATCGAGGCCATCGCGCGTCACTACGATCTTGAAGTCACTAAGGTCGACTTCCAGGAGTTCTTCCCGCCTCTCGGAGAGCATGATCAATCCAATATGGAGCTCGCTAGGCTCAACGGCTCGCTATCATTGACGCAACTTCTTGCCAAGTCTCCGTTCAAGAGGAAGCACATCACGTCAGTGAAGCAGTTCTCCCGTGCTGACCTTCACTTACTCTTCACCATTGCTCAGGAGATGCGCCTCGGCGCGCAGAGGCAGGGCTGCCTCGATGTCCTTAAGGGTCGCGTCTTGTGCACCGTGTTCTGCGAGCCCTCTACTAGGACCTCTGCTTCCTTTGACGCCGCTATGAAGCGCCTTGGTGGTGAGGTCATCGTCATCAATGAGTCGGTCTCTTCTACTCAGAAGGGCGAGTCCATCGCCGATACCATCCGCACTCTTGCATGCTACGGTGACGCCATAGTTCTCCGTCATCCGGCTGAGGAGTCAATCGACATTGCAGCCAAGTTCTCGGGAGTTCCAGTCATCAATGCTGGTAACGGTAGCCGCGAACACCCAACGCAAGCTCTGCTTGACATCTTCACCATGCGTGAGGAGTTGGGTACCGTCAACGGCTTGAACATCACCTTCGTTGGTGATCTCAAGTACGGCCGTACCGTGCACTCCCTCTGCGAGTTGCTCTCGCACTACGACGTCACCGTCAACCTCGTATCGCCTGACTCGCTCGGCATGCCCGAAGGTGTAAAGGATGGGCTCAAGTCTCGCGGCCAGCTCAACAAGATCTCCAACGAGCTCACTGCCGACATCGTCGCCTCGTCGGACGTTCTCTACTGCACACGCGTGCAGAAGGAGCGCTTCCCCGATCCCGCAAGCTACGAGAAGGTCAAGGACGCATTCGTCATCGACAACAAGGTGCTCAAGGGAGCGAAGACGAACATGATCGTCATGCACCCTCTGCCAAGGAACAATGAGATTCACGAGGAGGTGGACTTTGACCCCAGGGCGGCGTACTTCAGACAGGTGAGTCTTGGACTTCAATCCTCACTCAACATGACTAACATAACCCAGATGCAATACGGATTGTACACCCGCATGGCTTTGCTCGCGATGGTCATGGCCCCATAGACCTTCTCATGTACATTCCCTCGATTTTGAATTCGGCGTTCGGGAAACCCACAAACCAAAAGCACATCCACAATCTCCTTAGATTGATTTGGCGTCCACTTTCAATCATTCATTTATATACCAGTTCTCTCTCTTAGCTTTTAGAAAACGCATTAGACTCGGCGTCCAAGAACCACTGGCATTGTGGTTCACAACTATGTATGGGTAACATGTATGATATATTAAATTTTCTGCATTTCACGGATGGGGGGAAGCTATTTTATTTTTTCTGGGATCGGTTTTGCGTGGGGTTTGTGTATGTGTAAGAGTACGGGACTGGGTCGGGGTTACTTCGGCTATTTACGGCGATTGGGTTGGATTTTCACGATGGGGATTGGGATGAAAGGCATTGGGCGGCGTTATCAAGACGCCATTTAGAGGAATAAGAAGCATGGCGATCGAGCCTGATAGGTCTGAACGATCGTACGTTGCCCTCAACTCGCGCGCAGAAAAGCCGTCCCTAGTACATGCGACTCAACACAATCAATATTTCAACAAACCAGCCCGCCAAAATCTACCTCTCTCCGCAATCGGATGGTACAGATCAGGCCCGTGCCTTTGACTGTGCCGCGACAGCAAATGGTCGCATGAGTGGAGCTGCCAAATGATGCCTTGACAGCCATACTATTCCTTAATCTTTGTTTACATACGGCCGCAGCCCATTCTACAAACACCGAGAACCGGCCCTACTGACCTGCTCTACGCGTTGCAGTAGTCACAAACACAAAATTGTCCAATAACCAAACTCGGCTCTTTAGCTGTCAATCTCAAAACAACTCAGCTCACGTCTAGTGCTTATCAAACTAGCTTCTTAGCACTTCATGACAACTTCCACCTCAGAATGGCTCTCCCACCTTCATCGCGTAGTAGATCACGACGCGTACATATACGCCCCCTCCCTACATAACTGGGGCTTCACCATCTACCTCACATGCTGCACGCCCTCCACCACAAAATAGCAGTCCCTCCTCGACACAATCCAAACACACGCCCACAGCTCCGTCCTGGACCAAACCGAGTCTCCACCCAACGACCCAGAATTCGCACAAATAACGTCCCTTTATCCGCCTCGACGCCCGCTCCAACCCGTCTCTCGCTAGCCTGACTATCCCGCAAATCCGCGAGCTATACAACACCTCCTCCACCTGCGATCCCCAGATTTTCCCCTGCGTCGCGTCTTCCTCGTCGCCGGCGCTGGGACTTTCTGCGCCGACGAGGTCGACACCCTATTCACGTGCGTGGACGCTGACGACAGGGCGGACAACTACGCGAGCGGAAATCGGTGCGCGCAGGAGTCTTTTGGGTGCGCGCCGATGCGTGCATGTTGTGTGGCGGGGTTTTGGGAAGAGTTGCAGTGGCGCGAGATACAGATGATTGCGCTGCGGGCGAGGGGGGGAGGCATTTGATTGTTTGGGGAGGGGTGCGGTCGAGGGTTTGGGTGGATGGGGAGGAGGTGGGAGATTAGGAGTGGATGTAGGGAATGGTGAAGGAAGGTATTCCGTTAGCATCAGTGTTGGCAGGATTGTGGGTAAAGATGACTGAGGGCGCACCAATCGAGCCATAAAGGCCCGTAAATTGATGGTATGAAGTACGCCCAACGCCATGAATTCACATGTTGAGGCACGATTTAATAGCGAGGGGCTCATGATTACGTCCCCTTGATCTTCTTCGGAACATGCTCATCGTAAAACATTGTCTCTCCACTCTTCCCGCCCTCAAGCAAGCCCAGAACCAACTTGGCCACCGCCTCACCACACCATTCCGGCGGCTCAATCATCTCCTCACCCATCTTGCCCCACATCTTGAACCTCTCGACTTCGTGATCCGCCATGATGCCTCGGTACTTGCCCTTGACCACGCTCTCTGGCATTTTCGTATTCGTGAGTTTCGGGTATACGCCCTGCACGCTGATGCTTGGCTCTTCGTGTGCAAAGCACGAGATGAAGCGTGTTAGTGCAGCCTTGGAACTGCAATACGGTGACCAGCCGTGGTATGTGACGTCCTGGTCGCACGCAGATGTGAGAAAAATCATCTTGCCAAAGCCAGCATTAAGCGGGCGAGCGATTCGCGCGGCTCGCAGGTGTAGGAGAGTTGATTGTGCCTAGCAAGTGTGAGATGAACATGATCTGGTGAAGGAGTGAGAAAATGTTGGTTACCATGGCCATTGCACCGAATACGTTGACTGAGTAAGTCATCTCCACGCTTTCCATGTCGAGGTTTTCGATTCGTTGGATCGGCGTGAGAACACCGGCGCAGTATACTACTGTGTCGATACCGCCTAGGACATCTGGTCGTATGCATGTGGCTATGGCATGCTCGCGTTCGTCTGGTATCGTCACGTCGCCTTCATGGCCGTACATTCGATTAGGAAACGAGAGCAGGGTTCCGAGAGGTCCAGAAGAAGAATAGTCGATGTCCTTGTCGAAGCAGAAGACTTGCGCTGTGGATGTGCGTATTATCGAGATGATGAGGGCGGCGCCGATGCCAGATGCGCCGCCGACTACTAGGATACGCTGAGGCTGAGCCATGGTGAAAGCAGAGAAAGCGATAAACTGAAAGAACAACGAAGTGTCTGGAAGAGGAATGCTTCTCGAAGCTTATGATTGTTATGGAGAACAAACAAACGCTTGCACGTTGTCGTGCACGTCGCCCCACGGGAAGTGGGGTATCCCTGTTCACTTACACATTTATTGCTGGGGGCGTGACTCGCGGTGCGGCATACTCGTCTGACCTCATATCACTCCTTCAAGTGCCTTTGATCCTTTCCTCAATACCCTTGATCTGTAGTGCAAGCTTCCGACTGTAATATCTGCTTATCGCAAGGTTGCCTCCCATGAACCACAACCCAGGATGACCACTCTTCTGCCACATCGTTCTGAACTCTCCCTCCTCGTTGAAGCCCCATACGTCACTCACTCGATCTGCGACTTCATCGCCAAAGATGAGTCGGGCCTGCGTCCGCATATTCTGGTAGCCGGTTGCAAAGACAATCTCATCCGCTTCGAGCTTTGACCCATCAGCAAACTCAATCCCGTTTGGAAGGATTTGCTTGAGCTCTTGGCCCTGCTTCACTTTGATCTTGCCATCGATGATGAGCTGTGATGCGCCAACATCGATGTAGTATCCGCCGCCGCGCTGGAAGTACTTGATCAGTAGCCCCGAGTTCATTGGCCCACTGTCGATTCCGAACCCAACAGCCTTGAGTCCATCAAGGAGCTTCTTGTCGTGCTCGGCCTGCTTCTGAGTGACTTTGATTTGCTGGACTTTAAAGAGCTCGCTGGGTATGCTCCACAAGAAGAGGTCTGCATCTTCGACAGGTGGCGCATCTTCGTCATACAAGCCTTTGAGGCCGATCTCACAGATTGCTTCGGATGAAACGACGCATGTCGTGCTTCGTTGGACAATCGTAATGTCGTAACCCTTCTCGTAAAAGTCTTGCGCGATATCGTGGCCAGAGTTGCAGCAGCCGACGACGATCGCCTTCTTGCCCTTGGAGAACGGATTTGCGCCGGGATGCTCAGAGCTGTGGCACAAGCGAGTACCTTTGAAGTTGTCCATGCCCTCAACCTCTGGCATGTTCTTCTTTCCTGAGTGACCAGTCGCCTGGATAACGTGTCGTGGGTGAAGAGTGCGCTTCTCCACACTCCCATCTGCCTTTCGGCGCTCGACTTCCACCGTCCATTGCTGCTTGCCTTCATCCCACGAAGCAGATTTCAGGTCCGTTGAAGTCCAGGCGTTGAGTTCAAGAAGGCTGACATAGGCTTCGAAAAATTCGGCTAGCTTGTCCTTTGGAGTGAAAATTGGCCAATGTGGGGGGAATGGAATGTACGGCATGTGGTCATACCACACTGGATCGTGAAGTACAAGTTGGTGGTATCGCTTGCGCCAGTTGTCACCAACGCGCTCGTTCGAGTCAATCATGAGTGCAGGGACGTTCAACATCTTCAGTCGCGCGGCAACCGTCAAGCCGCCTTGTCCTGCGCCAATGATGAGCACCCTGGGATCTATGTCCTCCTTCTCCGACTCGCGTCGCTCTTTCCAATTCTTTCTCGCAGGATCACCACCATGCTTTACGCCTTTTGTTCGCCGGTGTTTGATTGGCTCTTCATGACCCTTGAGCTCTTGCAACGAAGTGTAGATGGTAAACACCTTCCACTGTCCATCTTCTTCGGCGAGATTGACGACTCCCTCCCCACGGCCCACCTCGGTTTCAAAGTTTATGAAAAATTGAATACCATTAACATCGCCCCATGCATCAATTGGTCCAAACTTGGGTGCGCGGAACGCCGAACTCCTGTCGACTTCGATCTTTTGCAATTGAACTTCGGCTTCGTCAAGCAGTGTCTTGATGTTCTGGCTGCCCTTGGACGTTCGGAAATCCCATGTCAGTGCAAGGTGATCTCGCCAGTAACTCTTTCCTCCAAGGAAGAGCTTCGCGGCGGCACTATTGTCCTTCTTGGAGAGTGCTTCGTTCAGTTTTGTAACAATGTCGTCTGCTACTTTGTTGGCATCAACAGAGTCACTCTTTGATGTCTGCGGGTAGTCTGCAACTTGTATATTAACAGAGCCATATTCGGGACGCTAGATCACAAAGTCAGTACTTATGGTGAGCACTGGGAATTGAGTTCTTGCTTCGCTAGATGCGATCGATGCGTCTCCAACACCCATGTTATCGTTTGCGTGACTGGCGTATATAAGATGGCGTGCTAATACGTAAGAGAGGATACTTGACAATGATTACAATAGCTGATCGGTAGTTTGAGAGGGCTGAGATGTGCTTTTTATAGGCTTTGCAGTACTTAACAGCGCGCCTCGGGATGCCGCAAGGACTAAATCACGGGGTCTTTCCTAATGCGGGGATGCCCAAGCGAGTTGCGGGGTTGGAGTCGCTCCTGAGAGGTGCGCTCTTCTCCACGACTCCAAACCCCAACCTTTATTCAGCCACGAGACCTGCCAAGAATCCGGTTCGCAGGACGTGTCAGAGTGGTATTTTTCGGGTGATTCTTGCTACTCGGGTTGCCCAATCTGGTTGTTCCATGCTCGCACCGAGCACGACGCGATGAAGCCTTCCTTCCGTCAGTCGCAACACGTAGCAATCGGCCAGATGCACATTCTCTACACGCACACGGACCGATGGCGAAAAAAGTAAAATGCATAGAAATATAGCATGTTAAGCGCTCTTCATCTTCCGCTCTGTGCTCCGAGCTCCGCTCATTCGATAGAAGCTCTGCTCCAATCTGACACCTGCAGCATGACCAGTATGGAAATACATAAACATGCCGCAGTCCACAACATCCGGATCAAGGGGCGTAGCGGAATCCTTCCACGCCTTCCAGTGCTGGTTTGCTCCCTTGGTCTGCCAATTTGTTCATACGCCTCAAATGCATCGACATGCAGAATGTCACAATCGAGTACAAGCACTGCATGGCGATGGTCGCCCACATACCCGGGAGATATTGCTGCTCTGTATCAGCACTTGATATGCAATGTCATCGACAGAAATGAAAACTCACTGGCGCATCCTTGGCCTGGAATATTGAGCTTCCCGTCACGCCACCAGCTGCACCGATGGATATCATTGCGGCTGCGACAACTGCCCGTTTCTGCACCTTTGCTGTCTGATTTTGACCATATGCAAGCGAGGCAGGGATGTTGGCTTGCGTACCCCATGTCGCAAAGAACAAGCCAAAGTATCGCACGCCAGGCGGACCAGCGTACAAGACTATCAACAACCCGACGATAGCGATAACAGACTGACCTATCAAGATCGGCCAGCGCATTCGGATCTTGTCAGATAGCCAAGCTCCCGCAAGAGATGCGAAGACGGTGAAGACAAAGGGCGGGGAGGAGAGTAGCTGTGCTCTCGCATACGAGAAGCCCATTCCGTCCCTCAGAATTATGGGCTGGAAAAACCCTAGGGAGTAGACGCTAGAGGCCGCGACAAAGTATTGTATGCAGCTAATGTCTGTGAGTTTCATAAGTTTCAGCTAGCATGGGGAGTACTGACTATACAGCAAGTTTCCAGTCGCAGAGCATCCTCATCATCTCTTTGACGGTGGCATGTTCTGTATGTGCTCCCTTCTTTTCCATGGTCACGCGCGTGACAGCAATATGCTTCTGACGCTCGGTCAGGAACTTGACCTTCTCCGGGACTACAGCTGTCAGGTTGTGAAGTCAGGGCATAGTGATTTCAACTTACACTCAACCAAGAAGAACGGTGCAACAAGTCCAGCGAATATCGTCACAGCGCCCTCAATTATAAAGATCCAGCGCCATCTATTTTGGGATTGGTTAGTTGATGAGCAGAGAGCAGGGGGGGACGAGGATGTCAGTCTCGGCTCGAAGGCGAAAAACAAACATGACCACTTACCCACGGCTGTACATGCCATCACCTACACTGATCAATGAAAGTGCATACGCAAACTAAGTCGTAGTCAGTACTGTATGGAAAGGCTCGCTCCAATCTCACGTACAATGGGGCCAAACCCGGACGCGAGCAATGCTGCCATGTAGAAAATGGACACTCTTTTCGCAGTTTCATACTGTCGATACCACGAGCTAATGATATAAATAGAGCCAGGGAATACTATCTTGCCTATTAGTCTTGCTTCCCTTCGGCGTTCGATTTCGTGTTAAACTTACAGCCAGCCTCGAATGCGCCCAAGAATGCTCGCAGGACTGTCAAGATTCTCCAATCCTGCACGAAACCCATTCCAAGAACACAAGCGCCCCACGCAATGATGAGGGCTGGAAGCCATACGCGTGCACCTATGCGCCTGATGAAGTAGTTCGATGGAAGCTCGAAGATGCAGTACCCTGGCAACTTGTCAACGCATGATCTTCTGATGAGGGTAAAGATGCGCTCACCGATGAAGAATACCAAAAGCGCGATGTTGTAGCGGTTCTCAATACCCAGTTGAAGGTCTGTCGCAAGGCCCGCGATGTACGCAGCGGAAATGTTCAAACGATCGAGGAGTGAAAGTCCAAAGACTAAACAAAGCATTGGAAACACATGCCAGTCTGCTTTGCGACTTCGAAATCATTAGACTCTTGCAACTCAAAAATGTAGCAACACATACACGACCGCGCGCTCTTCTTCGGGTGTCCAATCCTGTTCCGGATGCTCGTCGACGTTTACAGGCGAACCATCATAGGTCTTCTCAAAATGTTCGATGTCTTGCTTGTCGTCTTCCATGATGCTGTGAGGAGCCATTGTTGCCAAAACTCGATCCAGTCCGAGAGGTACCCATCATCATGAAGTACTCTTCCTACTCTTTATTCCATACTCATGTCGGCCCTTTTACCAAGCGCCCAGGAAGAATACCTCCGAATATTGCCTTACGCGGGGAAAACTGTTCCTCGTGCGGCATGGTATGACTTGGTAGTGCGACGTTTCCCCAGTCGCCAAGTAATAATGCGGACTAATGCGGAGTCCGGGGCATATGCGGAGGACGGCAGTTGTTAAAGAGCACCTACCGCACGTTAGCACCGCCGGTGGGAGGCCGAAGAAAGCGCGATTTCTAGCCGTACAACACCAGCAGCATAACAGCTTAATAGAACTAGATAAAAAGTTAATACAGCGCTAGCTATACAATGCTTATACCCTTTATAAGAGAAATTTTTATTTGTACAGTTTTGCTAGTGCTGTAGGGCTGGAGATCGCATTGATGCTAAGCATACTCGGCCTCCCACCGGCGGTGCTAACGTGCGGTACATAGGTACCTAGGTAGATGATTATCAGCACTTACATAAGTCTACCTCCAGCTAACTAGCAAGCCTACATCAGACCTACATCTGTTTTCAGCTAGAGTAATTCTAAAACTCTGTTGCAAATCTCTTTTAATTAAATTTTAGAAGGCCAAAGCTCTGCAAAGAAGCATAAAACCTGTTGAATGGGCTATCTTTCGTGCATCACGAAAGGCTAGCGGGTAGGTACGATCGTACGGTAACAGAGTAGACAAGTATTAATTGCTTCAGATGTGTTGTGCGAAGGCAGAACAGGTGTCCTCTATACCTAGGTACCTAGGTATACAGCTGAGATTTCTGGGCGATCCGGGTCACGTGACTACGCTCAGGCCATATCTCGTACGAGAGATACTCACATCAGCAGTTACCAACAAAACCTATAATTGGAGGACAAAGGCACGCGGCGCGCCAAGGCCAAATCCAAGATGGCGAGTCGAAGAACTACTCAGCATTATCATTGTATCATATGATGATTTCTCGCCTGAGCACTAGCATTGGCTAATAAATAGATGATGAATTCTGCGCTGTTGCTAGGAGCTCATGCGTAGGTGCTTCCGAATATCCTTGCTCTGCCGGAAGTTCTTGCGTCGAATGGTCTGGCATCTCATGGCGTTGATAGTCTGGGGACACATGTACTGATTTTTCTGTACCCGATTCTCCCTGCTTTATCTTTATACCTTCATCAGCGACTGCCCGGCCCCGATGTCTTTTCCAGAAGAAGAAGCCCAATAATAGCGCAGCAATCACAATAAGAGGCACTCCAGCGCCTATTCCGGCCTTTGCTCCTGTCGACAGACCAGCTGCCGAAGAGCTGCCTGTGGGCGGGAGAAGCGAAGAAGTTGCGTTTGGCCTTGAAGGTGTTGGTCCCGAGACCGTGTCGGGTGTCCTGTCTGCCCCTCTCGACAGAGCCTCCACATCCGAACTTTGCCAATAGGCTGGGATTCCATCGCCTAGCACACTGGTATCTATTGTCATCGTATTTGTCACTGCTGTGTCAGGGCTATGCGCTGGGCCGTCGGGCAAGAGCATCCGGTATGTAACAAGCTGGCCTCGCGTTATGGGAGAAGAACACCTGCGGCCTAAGGCATGAGAAACATATCCACTGTGCAGCAGTCAATGAGATGAAAGTGTGCTACTGTCTTTCGATACGTACGAGGGACAACACAGCACGGCTGTAGTGGCGGGACCAAGCGAGATGCAACTCGGACTCGGCCCTGCGCTGACACAAGATGTGAACGTTGCGGCTGCGGTCCAATCCCAGGGACAAAGAGCCGGACTATCTAGGCGCTATGAGCACACAGCCTTGAATCGTAATGACTGGCTGTCATCTGTAGCTTACAGTAGTATTTAAACCAGGCATCTAGAGTATTGAGATCTACGGACTTGAGGGTGCCCAATGCGACACAGTCCGAGTCGAATCTTCTATTGAGGTGCCCGAAGTGAAGATCACCCATGGTCCCCGTGGTAAGTGTCTGGGTACATGAGGCTGGAAATTGAGGCCGGGTTGTGAGGGGACCACGATTAAGAGATGCGATTTGAGCCGCGTCCGTTATAGTTGGGGGTAATTTGGTCGTAATCGACGCCATTTTCGGCGCTTCAGAAGAATCGAGAAAGACAAATCAGGTGCGTCAAGGAGCGAGGCTGAGAAAGTCAGAAAAGGGAAGATGTAAGCGAGTAGGTCCCCCGTGTCTTATCTATACTGAGCTTGGAATCGTGGCGGTAATCTGACATGGTCCCTCCCGTTCCCAAAGGAGTGGCCTGGGGCGCTTCCGGTATCCGCAAGGCTTGTGTTGTGTTACAATGTCTATTGGATGGTAAACGGCCCCCAACATGACACGACAGGGGCGGAGAGTGTTAGCTTGGCTGTGGCTAATACCTACTCGGTGGCTTGCAGCATATTGACCGTTTCGAAAACAGCCACCTAGGAACAACATAGAAGAGTACAAGTAGGTGTCTTTTTCCTTATCTCTTTTCTGGAATATTACACCTCAACCTCTGCATATAGAGACAAGGGTAAGATATTTCTCGGTGTCACAGCTACTGCTCCATCAACCTTTGCCAAATCCCGATCGACGCCTACACCCAGTGTACTTCGTAGGAAGTCGCCGACCTAAGATAAAGCCGACCTATCATGATCCGCTGCCTGGTATCCACATTTATAAGCACGGTAACCCGTCGTTCTCCTTCAGTTCCAGCCCCACAGGCGATACTTGACCCCAACGCTCACGTCGTAACATGAGTATCGAGAATGGTTCTTCTCTACATGAAACCGTCTGGCCTAATTCATGCCTCCAGGCTGTGCAAGTATCTACTTTTCTAGTTTTCCAAACAATACCACGCCATCTCTTTTCTTTAATCTTTTCACTGCATCGTGCGTACTGTGAGTGCGCAGGAGTACAGCTATGTTCTTCCTGCATGTCGCGGATTCCGAATCTCACGCATCCGCTATCGTCGATCTCAAAGATGTCGCTACGCACCCATTTTCTTCTTACCCGGTTTCCGAAACTCTAGTATTCCCTTCTATTGGCTTGTGTTTTGGTAAAATTCTATCTATTGCTCGTAGCGCGTACCGTATAAATTCAGCCAATCATCAGCTTAGCCTTACCGCATATCACGAGCACAAAGGTGTACTCTTGACGAAACACTTTTCTTTCCTACAATCACAGGTACTACCGAAAAGGCTTCTGTCTCACGATGGCTAACATATACGATCGCACCGCCTTTCCCTGGCCCTCGTTGCCTGCAGATATCCGTCTCCTGATACTCGACGAAATTTCAGGCCAGAAACATCGTGGCTGGGCTCAGTGCGCAGCCGTCTGCAAAGAATGGCAGGCCATTCTCGAACCCAAGAATTTTTCTCAACTAGCAGTGCAGCCATCCTGCCTAGATGGTCTGGAAACAGTTGTCATCCGGCAGAGGCCTCTTGTTCAGCACATCTGCCTCCACATCGTTCGTCCCCGATACGCCTGCCGCACTTGTGAACGGAGCGACACCATGTCCACTCCCAAGTCTGCGATTTTCAAGAGGGCGATCCTACGGCTCTTTTCTATCCTGAGTACCTGGCAGCCTACAGGTCGGCTGACACTGGAGCTGAGCGCATCTTCACCGAGCGACTCACAACATTGGTTCAAGAACTACTGTTTCGGGCCCGGACACGAAGATACAAGCGACTGGACTGAGCAGGAGAAAGCGACCAGATGGCACGACCCAAAGCACGGCTGGGTCCATGGGCAGCAGGTTCAGGCTCCCAATCGGGCGGCTATTATGCGCCTCTTCTCTCCTCTCTGCCTGAGCGTGCCCCAAAACATCCCCGTCGTTCGTGCCGTTACGGGCTTCTGCGTCCGTCGGCAACTACGGCACGAGCTATTTCCCGAAGTACTAAAGGCCTTGTGGGATGCACTCCCCCGGCTAGAGAGTATAGTCTACGAGCTGTGGCGTGTGCGGCGATACAGTTGCCAGGTTGTATGTGCACGTGGTACGTTGAACCCCAAGTCATACCGTCAAGCCTTGGACCTGTATCAACCGCATATCCAATTTTCATCTGACATCTTGCTAGAACTCGCCTTCTTACTGCAGAGCAGTGTTCCCCCACACGTCAAGAGAATATCCATCTTCAAGGACTTCAACCCAGCACTTACACAAGCGCTCATCAACGCCACGCCAGATTCAAGCCCAGATATCGCTTCCACCCCAGCAGTGCATCTCGGCCTGGTCAAAGCGCTTACCGCCTCGATCCACCATCTGTCGCACCTTTCCATCGCGCACATGATCGACGCGCAGCGTTTTTTCACCGCGTGCCAGCAGCTACCACGTCCCTGGACTTTCCTGCAGTCGCTGACATTGACATCACCCACGCTGTCCCCGGCCGCTCCCCATCAAAATATCCACATACTGTTGCGAAGCGCCAGTTCCGCCGCGCTGGCGATGCCGCAGCTGCAAACCATGGTGCTCTGGAACGCCGAAGCGCGCCACGCCTGTGCAGTAATGTACCAGAAACATGCTGCCGGCGCAATGGCTACACTTACATGGCGCGGAACCTGGACTCTCGAGCTCAGCGAAGATGTTGTTGAGTCCTGGGAGAAGGTAGCTCCTAGTCCATGCTACCTACGGTTGGAGCAGGAAGCATTACGCGACGTGAATATCAGGTCCCATGGCGATGCAATTCATCATCTGCGCTTACCAGATGGGGTTATTGATTCATCGTCACTATGTCAGATACGTCACGAGGGAAGAATGCAAAGAATGGCCTAACCAAAGCATTTATATAGATCTCTCGATGGATAGTAACTTAGTGCTAAGAAAAAGTAGCTAGTTTAGTAGTGGAACCAGCTTAGTAGTAGAATACGGTGATTGAATAAAATAGTACAATGTTTTTACTATCTATAGCATAAACTCGAACTTCTTCTTTCCTAGATGTACTGTTTCACCATCCTCTAGCGGTACACCAGCATATTCGCCGCCTCGCGCCTGATCAGCATTCTTGTTCTCCCTTATCAGCACCCATCTCAACACAGCCGCCAGGATGCCAGCCAGCAACATGAAGCCTGCACAGACCGTCATGCCCTTGACATAGTACGGTCCATCTTCGTCAGGAAAAATACTGGTCCCAAGCAGGGGCCCCATTTGCCCTAATACATTTAAGATTGCCATCCCAGTGCCTTTCTTACTGCCTGTTTGCTGGTTGTTGAGCGTCCATGTGATGATGATCGTGATAGCAGAGAAAAACCCTGCAACAGCTGGGTAGAGTGCTATGTAACGAATCGTCGTATTGGTGGATCGCATGTAGCCAGAGACTGCGATGCTTCCGTAGCCTAGCGTTGCGAGGAGGGAATGTAGGATGATGAAAGTTGAGCGCGTCTGCATGCGATCGGAGTAGTAGGCGGTCGTTACAACCACGATAAATGCAAACAGATACGGTGGTGCCGACAGGCCTTGTGCAGCGATGCTTTCGTATCCCATATCACGTATGATTGTAGGCATGAACACTGGCATAGAGCTGAAAGCCACGTTGCAGCTGAAGAACATACCAGCGGTGAGGTAGCACTTGGGGTCTCTGAGGGTTTGAAGCACTTCGCGGAAGTCGAGTCCTCCAGTGCTACGTCTGCCGTAATGTTTCTCGTCGTGGAGTTCGTCATCTTCATTTTCAGTTTCCGACCTCAGCCTCAACATGGCAACCTCTCGCTGGCGAGGGCTGAGCCACTTTGCCACACCTGGACCATCGGGCACAAAGTCCCACGCCCAGATCGCAATTAGCAGGCTGGGAAATCCTTCTAAAAGGAACAATAATCTCCACGGTCTGAACGGACTGTTCTTAGCTGCTTTGGTAATGAAGTATGCTAGAGCTCCCGCAAAGGAGCTTGAGAGTGGACTGGCGCTGACTTGTAGACCGGTCCGAAATGCCAGTTCGTTTCGTCGATAGAAGAAAGAGAGGAAGAACGGAACGCCGGGACCGAAAGCCGCCTCACCTATGCCTAGCAGAGCTCGGAGAACCACGAGTGCACCGAACGATGTTACGATTGCCTGTAGGGACGCAATGATACCCCAGGATAGTATACACACTGAGATGTAGATGTGCGCCGGGACGACGCGGTACCTTTACATGATCAAAAAGGAAGTCTTGAAACGGGCGAATCATACTGACATCAAGGTCATCCACGCAAAGGTGATGTATGTGATATAAAAAGCCCATAGCAACCACTCATATTGAGCCGATGAGAGGTTCAAGTCGTCTTCCAATCCCGCGATACGAGCATTACCGATGTCTGCCATGTGTGATTAGCTGCTATACAACTCCAATTGCAGCATCGTCTTGACCGCTAGAGGTTCTCCGTCACTGTCACTGTCGTTGCACATCGAGAGCACTCACTCGACCGATCAAGAAAACTCAAACAATAGAGCAATGCCATGAAAGCAACTAGCTTTCGATCGAGCTTTCTCCGCACCACCCGATCTTCGTCCGGAGTATACAGCTCAAAGCTTTGTGCCGAATCTATCGATGCGCGGCGTGCGCTTGGGAGAAAACCGTCATCTTCCCCGTCTTCATCTTTCGCCGCCGGCTCGCCTCCTGGAGCAATTGTTCGAAGCTCGAACGAGTTTGGTTCTTGGATGACAGGTGCAGCGTCGGACGAATGCGAAGAGCTCGGCGAGGGCGTAAGCTTAGGGGAGCTACCGTCTGTACTCAGAGAAGCCGAATCGCGGGGTCTACGGCGGGAAGGCATCGCGAAGTTGCTGTTTCACTCTCATGCATGAGAAGTGGCAGGCAGACGTACTACATCTGAAGCATGACGAGACTGGTAGGTCTTTGGAACATGTGCAATCGGACGCAGTAAGCAAGAGGGAAGCTGCGCGCGGTCGCGGTCGGCATTACGAGATGCAATGACGCGCATTGGCCGTCCGTGCATTCGGCGGTACTCATGATGGTCGGGTCGTGCAAACACCATCGTTCTGCCATCTTCTCAGGCTTTTCAACACCTTTTCGATTCAATTACCCTGTTAGAAACATGTGATGATATACATGGTCCCAGCGCCTGGGCTGTCCTTTTATTATCCGAGCAACGTTGAGATCCAGTCAATCTATACACCTTGCGCGCGTTGCTTCATCTTCAGTCTGTAGGGCTCAGCATATATTCCTTGGCAACCAACAGAAACACACCTCAGGAGATTTGCTTTTGGACAGCTCACTGTGCTTGCATTGTCCCCGTTTTTCTTATAGAAAGCGTTGCAGCACTCGTACAAGGCGTCGACCTTTTGAAGTCAGCGCTGTGCTGTATCTTCATCCAGGTGAGACCGCAAGCACTATGACAATTGTGCAAGTAGTCTTTCCAAGCGTCAGAAACACGGACCTCTTTTTTGCATTTTCCTTCATCGAACCCGTTCTTTTGGATGCAGTCTTAACATGCGAATCAGCGAGGTTCCATGATTTCCTACGTGGCATTACTTTGTATCGCACATGCCCGAGGATGGCAGGGCGGATCTGTATTGATGTCCTTCTCTAGGTCGCCCTATAAACTGTCAGTTCCGTGATGTATTTTCTTGTTGGAGAGTGACATCATGTCTGTACCATTGCC
>Ga0265780_10004495_pt1 | contig 17931 bp, 14 predicted proteins | sample P1T30metagenome_FD_192432 | JGI IMG/M metagenome (GOLD analysis project Ga0265780, IMG submission 192432) | Plant litter microbial communities from East Loma Ridge, Irvine, California - P1 T30 | ecosystem: Environmental > Terrestrial > Plant litter > Unclassified | place: USA: California...
CTAGGTCTACTCTGCCTGTATTGCCTGGAGTAAAAGAAACCCCAAAGGTCCCGGTTCGGATCCACTGTAAACACAATGTTGGTGACGAACTCATGGAGCCTCTCGATGGTGATTCTTGACTTTGGGAGCAGGATGTTATCTTCCAAGAAGCCGCACTTGACTTTGAAGACTTTCGCCCGATACCATGTCTCCAGCACTTCCTGCTCTGTGTTCTCGCAGAGATAGTCGGGGTCCCAGCAGTGTCTCGAAGACTCTGGTGCTGCAACGTACTCGTCGTGTATCATGTCTCGAATTTCGCGCGGGAGCCTGCCGTTGATGGCCGAGCACAGAATCTGGCAAGACATTATGGTATACTGTGCACAGTCTTTGTCGAGCTCCATGCCGATACTCTGGAGATGGTACCTGCTTCTTCTGCTTTGGTCATTCGACAGGGCCGCAATGTTATCGAGGATCCTTCGCCGAGGTCAGCAAGGAACACGCATTTCATCACAATAAGCCCGCATACCTCGCACGTAGGCGACACAGCCCCACGTCTGTCATTTCGACGCCTTGAATTTGTCGAGACTCTCGGTGGAGACGGAGTCTTTTTGACGCTTATAAGGTCTCAGGCAGTTGTTAAAAAGAGGTGGAGCGGGCAGGGCTGCGGTAAGAGACACTGTAAAGGCGGGCATAGCGCGCGCTCACAATCGTGTCTTTCACTACCACGTGGTAGCGGGAGGGTAAAAGGTCAAGGTGAGTGTGAGTTACGTAATTTTTCTACCTTCGTCACCAGGTGCAGCAGTAATCCTTGCGCGTTCTGTCCAGGCCCCACTCCCTACTAGGAGTCAATTACAACTTATGTATAAGCCTGAATAGCCCTAATGCTAGTTTCGAGGCATAGCGCGCACAAACCATTGCAGCATCTAGTACCGCCGAGTGTTGCGACATCAAACCAGACTCTCCAAGTTCTACCTGTCTCTTCGTCAGCAGCGAAAGCAATATCGACTAGATATTTTCGCGCATGCCCACTCGGATTGACCCTGTCTAGTTCCATCTGCCACATGGCGCAGTCGTCGCAGCTCGTGCTCACTGTGCAAACATTTCCCTTCCCTTGTGCAGTTGTGAAAGGCGGCTCACTCCGTGTTGGCATATAATACTGCTTCCTTTGAGCACGAAGCAAACGTGAAGTTTGTAGTTGAGACAAATGCCTTAGTTTGCTGCCGTAATAAGGTCACATACTAGACGGCGAATATAGATTCTCCCGCTCTTCCTGCCAGATTTCTCTCTTCATTCGCAAAACCTGACATGACGAAGAGGCCGACTACTGCTATGTGTGCGGACGAAGGCATTCAAGCAGCTGACATGAACGATCGCGGTATGTCTGGATTCAGATTTCGGAACTTTTAATGACATCTAACGTAGTCGCAGGCAGCAGTTCTCAAGAAAGGTCTCTAACTATTCATGTTCCCAGGCAGTGCCTCATCGAACAATGCCGGTCAAACTGGAGTGTGGATATGATTGCACGTATCTTCACGCAATCTTTCCGAAGTGTGAGCGGCTTTGAGCTGGAGACCATACCTGATACATGGTGGAAATACGAAACTCTCAACGTTTTCGCAGAGCTTTCGAGATACACTGCCGGCACAGAAGACGGTACCACAGTCCGCCACGAGGTTTTGGTGAGGCTAGGACATCTCTGGAGGGCTATAAATTTGGGTATGCTGAACATGGTAGTCGGGGAAACGTGGGACGAAGTTGAGAAGGCCTTGACGGAAGACATGTCTGCTGTAATCCACGACATTAAGGCAGTACGCAATCATGGAAGGACCTCCGTGAAGCGTGGTCACCATCAAGAGAAGGGAGAAAACACAACTTTGGAGCCCCAGAGTGGAAGCAAGCGACACAAGACGGCCCGCCAGTCCAAGAGCAACGACAGTCCAGTCTCCATGGGAAATGAGTCAACTGCAGCGCACGTCGAATTCTGCGAGAACGATTATACTTCTGACGTTAGATGCGCCACGTCGCATGTAGAAATCGTCCGTCGGGACTGGGACATTGGATCAGGCAGCCTACGTCAGCAGCTGTCCAAAAACGTGCAGATCAAGCGGAGGAAGGCAGACACTAAATCTGATCAAGCGGCCATCAAAACACTACGCGACCTGTCCCAGATTCCAAGTGAGAATTGCGAATGTGGTCATATGACTTGCGCATCGGAGGAGGAGGAGCGCGGCCGATGCTATCTTGCCACAGGTACCGCACTGGATATTGTCTTCGCGTACAAGAAGCTAGGGGAAACGCATGAGGTGCTTGAAGCAACGGCAAAGAACTCTCGAAGACATGATTTGGCAGTATTTCTCGCCAAGGGCCACAAGCATGCCGAACCAAACAATAGCAATGGCGAATCTACGGCGCCGGGGCCTAGGAGACGGCTAAGTCTGAGATCGCGTTTTCTTACTACATGGGGACAGATTCCTGTCGACGTCATCCCCGACTCTATGCGAACTCATTTCAGAGATGGTGAAGATCCCGGAACATGGAACAATGAAGCGATGAACCAACTGGAGCAGATAGGAAGAGAAGCGGGAGTGATAGAATCTGCGACAAGTCTCCACGCTGTCCGCACATACCTCGAACGTGCTTACCTCAATAGGATTGAAGATGCCAGCAATGAGTCGCGCGAGTTGACCATGCGTGACACACAAAGCGTCCTGGATGAGATACAACGACAGAGGTTTTCGGAACAGAGTAAGAGCAGGGGTGGTCCAGCACGCGGCCGCGATGCGAAAGAACCAGCGCCCACGAGGAGATCATCCGGAGAGCCCACCACGACAGGACGTGAGCAAGAACCAGATCACGGCGCGGGCCCGCCACCGATTGAAGATGCACTGCCTGAAGGAAACCTTGAGGACCAGATCATCGAAGTGAGGGATGGTTTGGACGAGGCTTCTGAACGAAGGAATACGCTGGAGACAGAAGTTGTACAGGCGCACGCCCAACGCAATCGGATCGCTTTGGGTCGCTGGCACAAGGACTTCGATGTGAGCAACGCAGATGCGCAGGTTGCGTTGAGCGATGCACAGAATCGAGTAGAAAAAGTTTGCCAGGAAATTGGAGTGCTGGAGAGGAGGCTTGCCGCGCTGCTGCGGAGGCGTTGAACTAGGAATGATGGAGAAGACGTGAAATTGGATAGAATGAATGCTAAGTGGTATAGTACTTAACACGAATGGATGAACTAGATCGATCTAAGCTTCAGCGATGTTGTAGAGTTCGGTGCGCAATGTTCTGAATTACGGATGCAATTGCCATACACCAAAGCGTTCAATGGTGACAAGCTAGCTGTCTCCGTCGAGCGAATAACCGGTCGAATGTAGGAAATGCAGAAGATTTCCATGGGTGTCGGAACTGCATCTTACTAGAACTGCGAGGGAGATGACGTGAGGAGGAAAAGTGACAATGATGTCATAATGCCAGGAACGTGCTAGCGCTCACCACGGATGTCTTCCGATTGTTCGAGAAAAAGGAGAGTCTAGGCCTCGGCCGTACTTCAAACATGTTGAACTGAGTAGGGGCCAATGTTTCTGCCACATCATTACATCAAGAGGAGAGCATGGTGAACTTGTGTGGCGATTGCCCCGAAGCAGTGCACGCCGATATTGCGCCTGTTCTTGCTCCATACAGTTGTGGTAGAAGCCAGACTCTCCTTTCCCCCAAGACCGGTAACCGGAACGATGATGTTGCGCTACAGTTACTTACAGAAGGAGCCAAGTGCCTTGGCTTTAAGGGGCTATGCTACAAGGCCTTACTAGCGCAAAGTGCTGTACGTATACATGGACGCGGCGCCTCCACGTTGTGAAACTTGGTCTTCTCACTCGGGCCCCCTTATGCGCAAACAAGTGCCTGAGAACCACCATGATCCAGCACAATCGTCCAAGAGCCAGACGGAGATCGACTACCCAAAAGATCGCGGAAATCATCCATTCCACGACGCGCGTGCTGTTTACCTTTGAGGAGGTCGAAGCATGGCAGCGTGACAACGAGTACCTCTGCGGCAATTACCGCACAAAGTCAAACTCCTACAGAGCGTCTCTGAAGAGCATGCTTTATCTTCACAATCAAACCGGCAACATCTATTCGCACCTCGTGGGCGCTGTGCTATTCCTTGCTTATTCGACCCATGTGTACGACAGAATTACTACAAGATACTCCACCGCTGATATATTTGATCTCCTCGCATTTGGCGTTTTCATTGGGAGTGCCATCATTTGTTTCGGAGTCAGCGCCACATTTCACATCTTCGGCAACCATTCCAGCAAGGTGTATCATACCTGGCTGATGCTTGACTTGTATGGCATTTTTGTGCTCATAGCTGGAACCGTGTTTTCAGGCACTTATTATGGCTTCTACTGCGAGCCTTCGTACTGGATCATGTATTCACTTGGGGTAAATATCTTGTGCCTTGGGACTGCTGCAGACATTGGCTAATGAAGTTGGTGGTGCAGATCACCACGATCGTAACGTCTGCAGCAACGTTGTGCTCAATCCCGCACTTCCGCACACCCAAGTGGCGCTGGGCTAGAGCAGCCTTGTTCTGTGCTATTGGATGGTCAGGCGCCTTTCCTATGACGCATGCTGCGCAGACATTTGGTATCGAACAGTCGCATAAGCAAATGGGCTGGTGGTATTTTATTTGCGAGGGGCTGTCCTACATCACTGGGGCAATTATTTATGCGGTGAGTCTAGTCCACTGTAACCAGGTCGTCTAACGGACAGCACTGACGTTACTGAAAGCTCCGGGTTCCCGAACGGCTTCGACCTGGCTTTTTTGACGTATGGGGTAGTTCTCATCAAATTTTCCATGTATGTGCTGTTATGGGCGCAGCTTGGCATTTAGTGGGCTTGTTGAAGGCATTTGACTACAACCACGATCCCATCACACGGAGGTGTTAAGTCAATTCTTTCTGGTCACCTAGTCTTATGAGTTCAAAGTAAAGCATAGACATAGAAAAGAGCACGCTCGATGCGCGACCTCTTTTAGATACACCAGACAGCGGCAAACTTTTGCACCGACACAACATGAGCTAATGTAACGAGTCTCTTTAGTAGCTTAGCTATCTATGGAGCTATAAGATACCCCGCGTGGTTTTATATAGATCTTTGAATGTACACAGGCTACCTCCTCGCATCTTCTTATTGGGAAAGTGTGGACAGAAAATTCTGCCGGCGCCTAGTGTGTACAGTGATCCGCGGAGTGGCATCGCTACTGTTCGATTTATAGTCAGTCGAAATCAGAACCTTCCACGCTTTGCACGAGACAATGAGCAAGCGATTGCTCCTGAGTCAAGTAACAAACATGGTCCATCTGTATGAACGAATGCATAAATTGCCTCTCTGGCGACGAAGATTTGCATCCAACTAATACACTCGCTGGACTTCTCTACACAGCAACACGAATCCGAAAACGGCATACTTCAGATCGACTTGTCGATTATGAGCAACGAAGACGACATCATGTCAGACGATTTGGCTGACGTAGAGGACCAGTACAGTGTTGATCAAGACACTGAACAGGACTCGGATGGCAGCGCCCAGAGCAGCGATACAGCGCTATCGGAGATGGACGAAGAAGCAATCACAGGGCTCCAAAACGATGTCATGGATGAGTCAAGGGAAGACGCCTTAGATCGAATCCGCAGGAATTGGGACATCAATGAGTTGACCGAGATGATTGCCGTCGACACCTGGAGGAAGGGAACATGTCCTAACGACGATTCCGGTTGGGACACGGCCACAATCAAGCTATTCCGAGAGCTCTCCGAACTTACCAAGACAAAGCGGAAAAGGATCAAGCGACGCATCGCCAAGCTTTGGAAGAAGAGGAATCAGAACCATCAAAACCACAGCAAGGCTATAGGTAGGTCTTGGGATGTGAAGCAGCGCAACATGCGCCAGGATCTGCGAGAACTCATTGTTGAATATCAACCGGGGGCCCACGATAAATCGAGTGGGAATGATTCTGAGGAAAGCGAAGAGGAAGTCCAGATAGCACCCAAGAAGAAGAAAGTGAACAAGGCGAGAGCCAACTCCAAAAAGGACAAGCATCAGAATGTGGACAAGAACGGAGATACGAACGGAAATGACAGTAACGACAAGGAAGAAGGAGAACATGCTATAAGCCTTATTGCATCATCTCCATCATGGCCCAGCGACGTCTCCGATGGCGATGGCGACGACTCACTAAAAAAGAAACTCAAGCGTTACTGGAATCTCAAAGAGGACTCGTGCAGGGATGCTATACCCTCCGCTATGCGCCCGGCGCAGAAAGATGTAGAAGGTCAGTGGCGAGGTCCGATCGATAAGTGGGGCATCACACCCGGCTTCGCGCTGAGAATGATTTGCAAGTTCGCATCCAAGACGAAGGATCAGCACGCCGAGGTCTTGAAAGAGTTCAAGAAAGTCCTAGAGGAAAAGGTGGATGGAAAGACGAGGGGGGTGGCGATGCCAGAGTTGCTAGAGGTGCAGAATCGGTTTGAAAAGAGAGGTCGAAGGAAAGTGGCCAGCGGGACGGTTGGAAACGACCCTAAAGACAGAAGTGGCGAGGCAGAGAACGGCGGTGTCGACGACAGTCACATGATGGAGGGCACTCACACATCGCAGCCACAAGATCAAATAGGCGGTCTGCCATCACTGAATCAGCGTCGGCCTAGTGCGCTCATGGAAGCCGGATGGCGTGTCGTCAACGCTACAGCCGCACTCGAAACGGCCGAAGGCCACTTGTTGCAGCTGAGGCAGCAGCGAGGATCTGCACTCCAGACTGGACATCGTGCGACTGTCGCACAGGCAAATTTGGAGGTTTCTGAAGCGATAGCCACGGTGGCTCGGTGCAAGGAACAGGTGGCGAGTGCAATCGAGAAGAAAGGGCGAGTAGAGTATGGGCTAGACAAGAAGGACGGCTAGTAAGAGACATGGGAGATGAAGGGGTTGTGTGAACGTGTCAAGATTGAAATCGAGTAATTGTTTCGTATTCTGTTTCCATCAATGAAATGCGAAGTAGCGAACTTGGTGCATCTTAATCTCCTACCCCAACTACTCAGAACTAGTCCTTAAAACCAGCCATAGTAGCATACTGCTTGCTAACAACCGAGGGCGCAAATGAACAGATCCGCCGAGGCCAATTCCGTCATCAATCTCTTCCAGGTTGTGCGTGCTAATTGCGAGAGCGTATGTGTACCAGTCAGTACGACAATGCTTGGCGTGACCGCGCATGGCCATCACCTGCTACTCTATACCTCATCCATCTCCTCGGAAAGAGGAGTGGCGGAAAGAGGAGTAGGTATACCGAAGGGGCTGTTGCTACCCTCGTGCATGGTGTTGCTTGAAGCATGTGATGAGGGGTCGCTATACTTATCCTTCAGGTCTTGGAGAATTTGTTGACCTTGACTGAGGGCGTTAAGTTTTGCGAGCAACTCCTGGCGCAACGCCTCGCGCTCAGGATCTTCGGTGAGGAGGCAAATCGCTTTGCGATTACCTACGAAAAGTCAACACTGATTATAGAAGCAAGTAGCTGTTCTTACCATTGTCTTCGTCATAGATACCCAGGCCATTCTCTAGCTCGTCGCGCAGTTGGGTCTGAAGTTGCTTGAAAAACTTGCTCTCAATGCGCATACAGACAGAGTCGTGGAAGCGACGGGCAGCAGTCATGAAGTAGGTCGTGATAGTTGCTGCAACACCCAGCTCAACGCTGTACGGTTCCTCGTTCAGCAGCTCCATGAGCTTCGCATTCTTGAGAATTTTAGCGTCTTCTGCAGGCGTGATCTCCTTGCCAGTGCGGTGTTGGCGCTCATGCCTATATCGTGCTAAGCGCGCCTTAAAGCGAGCCTGGCGATAGACTTCTAGCAGGGCAGCCTTTTCTGTAGAGAACATGTCGTTGTGGAAGACATAAACATCGTTCGTCTCGTCCTCTAGACTCTCGGTGGCCATTGTCGCACGTTGTTGTTGGAGGTTCAGGTCCAACATTTGAACAACTATTTTCCAGGCGGCCTCGTACAATGGCACGCTCCCCCACGCACGGAAGGCTTCGTGGAACAATACCTGGATGCGCGACTTCAAATCCTTTTCCAGGGAGTTGAAGAATTCAGCCATAGGCAGTGACCAGTGCTTCAAAGTTTCCATGCTCATAGCATCAGTGATCTTGTGGTCGTAATGACCGGGTATACTCGCATTTGATGTCTCCTCCAGATGTTGTGAGATGCCGTCAAGCTGGAACTTGGTTCTCTTCGCGGCAAAATCGGGGAATGAGACAACTGCGGCCACCGAAGGTGATTTGGCAGTAAGCGAGTTCTTGAGAGGGGAAGGTCCAGGCGTAGACGAGTCCAGCTTACGTTTCTTCGTAGGGGTCTCTGGTGTACCAGACATCCGCGCGTCTCTAGTTCCGCTGCCCTCATCGTTGCTCTCATCATCAGACTCCAGGACAATTGAGTCGTTGGCTGACGACCCTCCACTGAGCGAACTGCGGTAGATCCCCTTATCACGAGTTCCGCCAGTCGCCAATGTAGGCTTGAGGCTCAAGATCGAGCTGAACAGGGACCGCTGAAGTGCTTTCCAGTTGTTGCGCCACACCCGATGTTTGAAGTCGCCTTCTATCTCGAGGCGCACGCTCTGCGCAAACTCTGTAAGAATGTCGAATATAAGCCTTGCGGCGTTCTGGGTAACGGGTGCGGGATATTGCTTCAGCTCTTCCTCAATTTCGTGGCGACGAGCGTTGATCTCCTCTTCGATGATAGGTAGCTTGTCCGTGATTTTCTCAGCCAGCTTCCCTGACAGAAAGCTCTGGAGATTCCATGTACCAAAGCGAGAGTCGTGTTGCCGAAATGCTGCGAAAGGCTCTGCAGTGTCGAAGAATTGCCTCTCCTGAGCTCGCGCATCTTCATGAGTCAGCTGCTCGTTTAGTTGCTCTTGTCCGAGGTTTCGAACGACGAAATATCCATAGCCGAGTGGTAGGTGCTTCTTCTCAAAGACGTTGTGGAGAAGTTCGCGACAACTGCTCTCCAAGAGGCGGTCGGGTTTGGTAAGGACGCCGACACATCGATCTGTAGCCTTCAATTTCCTTGCGATACCACCTGCAGTAGAATTCGCGATGTCGTTCTCCATAGAGCAGGTAACTAGGATGAGAGCTTCCGGATCCTTCGCGTATTCGGTAACAAGGTTGGTGACAAAAGTGACATCATCAGGCATCTCAGACTGCCCAATGACACCCGGGAGGTCGTAGAAACTTAAGGCCGGCAGACCTGGGTGACTGATGGATATGCAAACGACGTTCGGCGAGAATCTGCACGAGAAAACGCTATTGAGATGCTCAATATTGGCTTGCGTGAACTCTTCGTAGTCGTGAAGGCTTGTGACAGCACGCTGAGCTCGGACAATTATGCGCTCCAGTTCTTCCGGGTTGTCGCATGCCATGAACTCTACGACGCTAGGTTCTGGAAGTTGGATCCAACCGGGAAAGCGTCGATCTCGGCCTCGCTTCCCGTCGTAGCTGAAGGTGCGCCGTAGCGTAATGCGGGCAGTCCATGTCGCGGCTGGATCAGTCGGCGACTCAAGCTTGATGAACAAAGGGCATCGTGTGCATGTACCGGTCGATCGCGGCGTCTTGATCTCAGATATAGCCTCAATTACTGAGGACTTACCCGTCGACTGTTCCCCAAGGACGATAATCTTCGGCAGCGGGATCTTCAGGCGCTGCAGGCCGAGGCCCTCCAGTCGGTTGATGGTAGTGATTATGTCCTTGACGTGAGCGCCCAAGGCGTCAAGTTCACGAGCTGGCGACTGATGGGGGCGATACGCTACACTGCTGTTGAGCGGCTGGCTTTCACATAGTGGGTTTTACTTACGGATTTGCTCATCGATGTGCATGGGCTCGAGGCCCTCACTCAGACGCGAGACGTCGTCCCGCTGACGTTGAGGGCCATTACTGTTGCGACCGCCATTGCCGGAGTCAGGACCAGCACTCAGAGTGCGGTTGCGCGTGCCACCGACCATACTGATTGCTTGTGTGGTGCTGGGTCGAGAGGTGAGTGGCGAGGCGACGGAGGTGAGAGGCAATTGGGGTAGTAATTAGCAACGAGCAGTGCCAAGGCCGTGCCAAGCATCGCAGCGCGACGACGACAGGCACAAGTGCGGGGTATAATCCGCAGTCAAAGCATATGTGAGGAGTGAGGTTTGTTATGTCGGCTTAGCGTGCTGTTCCAAGGTGAGTGGCGTGGCCAGAAAGGTTCCATAGTTTGCCGATTGTGATTGAGTACATGAGACTTGAAGAAATAGACGACGCCATGAATCAAGAATGTGGGCTCTGGATATGTTTTGTAAAGAGATACAGTCACAATGAAACTGAGAAGGCAGCCTGCCGTGGAGTTGTCCAGGGCTAGTCGGAACAGACTCACCGTGGATGTCTAGACCTTGAAAGGGGCTAGAGAGTGAAGTGATAGATGCACATGGTGTGAATGGGTAAGAGAAGGCTGCCACCTACCACAACCATAACGGCGAACGGTATGGATTTTTACCTTCAGGTCTTTGTCGTGCTCTGCCATCATTTCAAGTTATCACGTCAGTCTTGATAGCATTCTGTTGGCAAACGATGACATGGATGAAAGGGCATAGCAGCAGCGTCGTCGGTCTCCCCTCAAGCGATGTACGGGAGTCGATCGACAGTAAGTGAGCGCAGATTGAGGTGGCGGTAAGGAATGAGATGTGTGCCAGACAGGTGCAGACATTGATGGCGGTGAAGGACTTGGGTCAGGAAGTCACGGAGGGATGGCGGAGGAGACGTTGTGCCCGGTCCGAAGTTTTGCCGACGCGGCCATGTCCCGCGAAAAAGTTGAACCGGCATCATCATCGTCATTCTCATCTGAACCCACCCGCTCAGCCCGAAACACACACAGTCGGAATGGATCATTCTCGCGACCCCTGCCCGTGGGTCATCCTCAATGACTTTGGTGGCGCCTTCGCCATGGGTGTATGTGCTTGGACGAGCTTGTGCACGCTACATTATACTAACGAGATGCAGGCTGTTGGCGGAGCTGTATGGCACGGCGTAAAAGGCGTATGTGCCATTGACTCGCCTCGGCAACGCTGCTAACAAGACGCACAGTTCCGCAACTCTCCATACGGCGAGCGACGCATCGGCGCCATCACCGCGATAAAAGCCCGCGCGCCAGTGCTCGGCGGCAACTTCGGAGTGTGGGGAGGGCTCTTCAACACATACGACTGCGCAGTCAAGGGCATACGGAAGAAGGAAGACCCGTGGAACGCCATCATCGCAGGATTCTTCACCGGCGGCTCGCTTGCAGTACGAGGTGGCTACAAGTCCATGCGCAACGGCGCCATATCGTGTGCCATCCTCCTCGCAGTCATCGAGGGCGTCTCCATCGGATTCAACCGCATGATGGCCGACAACACCAGGCTGGATGCCCCTCCACCACCGCCCACCGATGCCGGAGGCTTGTCAAGCGGCGGCGGCGGCGGCGGCGGCGGCGGTATGGCAGTCACCGCGTGATTTCGATTCTTCGCATACATAGCTTGTTTTAGCGCGCAGTTTTAATGTTCGAGACGAACCAAACGGTCGACATGTCGGGTGTTCGGATGGTTGGCTTGCATATACCGCTGGCCTGGTTTTGGCAGCAATGGCGTTGGCACTCTCCTCATCTCTGTGCGATATTTGTATGATATCCACGGCACCATCTGTACAACAACCGGTGGCCTCGGAAGAAGGTACAACAATCATCAAAGACTACACCAAAACTTTCTGGCATCGGCTTCTCTTGCGTCTTGTTGTCAACGCCAGTGTCGCCTGTGCGTGATTCAAATTCAAGCTTACACACTATTGTCCCGCAATCCGAGTTGCAAGCAAAGGACAAGGAATGGTCATCAGCCCAAGACTGCGACCTCATCGACCGTCCAATCACACTTTAAGGACAATGGTGGTCTATATGCCCCTCATAACCACTTGTCGAGGCCTATGACTCAACAACCGGACTTTCTAGCAATGAGGCGTGCAACTAGTGCTGCTCAGCAGTACGACGGAGGTGCAGAATCAAACAAGCAAGAAATGAACCTTGAGAAGAGCGATATTTTCATGCGTGAAGCGTGATAGCACGAAGAGTGTTAGCAGGTCCTGAACGTAGTTGGATAAGTCAAGGCTATGCTTCTGTCATGGATGGAAGTAAAAGTCACGGTACCATAACGTCGAATCTCTCTTACCCACAATCATCTTTCCGTACAGACTTCAGCCGTGTACTTTGCGTCGGTTTTCTTACTTGCACTCTCTTACCTGACAAGTCCCGGGTGCCCAAGCCACACTCTACTACCACCCTTTACTTGGTTCGTGCGTGCTCTCATATAGTCTCTTCTTCAGAAAGAGCTTGGCGCTATTCAGGCACTACAATCGTGTTTCCGCCCGCGACGTCGCTTTCCCATGGTTATCGGATCATGCCTCGCCAACCCGGTCAGCAGCCTCAAGAGCCTCGTGACTTTATCGACCTTACTGGCGAGGAACCGCAGTACCAATCGTCATGTGGTGTGCCTTCTACTTCTCAACAGCCAGCCTACATGGCACATCCTGGGTATCCTACAGACGATATGACTAGGCAGTATCAGCCAGGAATGATGGTCTCAGGACATATGCACGGTATGCATCCAGCTCAATCAACGGCCATGCATTATCAACCAAGCATGATGTATCGCGGAAATCCTCAGTGCATGCAGCCAACCAACAACATGAACACATACCACAACTATAGTCTGTCACATTCAGGCCCGATGTACTCCACCCGACCGCAATTCCACTCGCATTCCCAACTGCAGCAGCCGTTCATGCCTGATCCTGGGTATCATCAGAGTCCTCAGCAGTCTTTTCATGCCATGGTACCGATATCACAAAATTCTCAGACTTATCTGCCACAACAAAAGGTCCGCAATGAGAACAGCTATCGATGTCACACCGACGGCCGCGTGGCGTCCATGTTAGAGCGCGAGACTGAGTTGCCTGGCAGTCGGATTGCATCTGCTATGATACGGACTGGAGGTGTTCGCGCACCCCCGGGCAACAAAAGAAAGCGAGAACATCGCGAAGTCTTCTCAGATTTCACAGATGAGTATATGGTGCATAGGCATAATCGTGCATCGAGAGGCATGCGAACACGTCCGATACCGGAATCTGAGGGTACTCGCGCATTTCAAACGACAAGTATCAAACGGCGACGCACGGCTGACCTTCCTGCGTCCTCGAACGAGGGCCTTCTCATACCTGATCAATCGGGCTCTCAAACGAGCGAAGCACCTCGAAGCGCCGAGCCGAGCATGCGAGGGGGTGCAAACTCTCACACCACTGAGATATGTATTCCTGTCAAACGCAGTACGATGGCAACAAAGGGTCCACGAGAGTTGTCATGGTCATCGAAGCTAAACAAGAGAAATGCGGTCTCTCCTGTCGAGATTCATGGAGAACCTCAGCAACTCTCATGGATCGAAACCGGCGAATCAGCGACACGACAGCTTCAAGTTGAGTATCCCGTCGAGGCAGTATATGCAATGGATCAGGGACATTCTGCACCGACCCCGACGAAAGCGCAATCCGAGACACCGCAACCCGCAAATGGCCTGAACACATTCTTGCGAGATGCAAATTCAGATGCAATCTCGAAACTCACCACGTTCATCATCGAGAAAAACATGGAAAAGAACCTCGCCAACGACCGATCCAAACATACCCACCCCCCCTCACAGCAGAACTCATCGCTTACACAGACACTGCTTGAGAATGCAGAGATTGAGCCAGAATTCATCGCCACCTATCACCGCACTCGTGATGATTTCGACCCGCTGCATCCCGATCACATCTTGAACATGGACAATGTTGTGTTTGGCAACGATTTCTTGGATCATGGACCGGAAGCGAGACAGCAGGCCAGAAATTTGTTTGAGGAGACTTTGGAGAGTGGAAGGGATCTGAGGAAATTAGATGTGTTGAGCCGGTGGTAGTAGGAAGTGCTGTGGTGACTTGGAGAGAACGGAGAATTGGTTAATGCGTTTGAGGAACCGCTCCACGACTCATTCACAGCTTTGATTCGGACTGAATGGGATGTGTTCAGGCGTCTACGCCTCATCATTCAGCGTAATACAAGGTTCAGCATTACACAAATGTCAGCCTGCATGTGGTGAAGTAAACGTTGGTCCGTGCGCACACCCACCACACCTCACCGTGCCGACTCAAAGACGCCACTCCAATACATCGAACTTCCATCCTTCCAAATATACCCACCTTCCTTGTCCCACTCTCTTATGTCCTAATTGTTATATCGGGGCTTATGAGGTGCCGCATTAGTGCGCCGGGGACTATTGACCAATCACACAACACTTTCGAAGTCCGACGCACGCGATGACCATACATTATTCACATTTTGCTCCAATGACTGCGGCCTGATCCGCTACCCCGGCCCCGCCCCATAATGCTTGTGGTGCCTGATCATGGGTAGTGTGTAGCTGCCTTTAAGAAGTCGCCTACCCAAGGATGAGGTGAGACTTGGGGCCAAGACTCTGCTTCTCGAACTGTTATTGTTGGCCAAGTGGTCGGTCGCAAACCTCAAATGTTGAACACGTTCCTCACGGTTTGATCCTTTTCGCACTTCACTGTTCTTGGATATGGGTGTCATGGCGGATCGCGCGGTGCTCAGACGGACGACGATTTCCATGGGGAGCCGCGGCAATGTCATCAACATCGTCTCATGGATGCTGCTGGCGGTGGTCGTCTGTACGCTGATTGCGAGATTCGTGATGAAGTTTTCGATGAAGACGAAGCGGACAAGGTTTGGGCTCGATGACCTGTTCATCGCACTAGCCGCCGTAAGTCGAGAGGCTCAAGGAGAGGATGTCACGACTAATGAGAGCAGCTTTTCAGCTTTGGACAAACAGTTGTTGTGTCGATTGAGTCGATGAGAGCTCTGGGTCAGCATGTGCGTGACCTGTCTGCTGAGCAGATAGTGATCTACCAGAAGGTTAGTCCCGAAACGCGATGTCGTGGAACACTTGACTAACCTGTACAGGCCGAGTATGTTGCATGCATACTATACATTGCAAATATGGGATGTGCTCGCATTTCCGTCTGCCTCGTTATCCGCAAAGTCCTTCCTGGCACGGTACCCAAGTTTACCGCGCTTGGTTTCGCTGCCTTCACGGTACTCTGGACTCTATCGGGTGTTATCGCGACTGCTTTTGCATGTGCCTTACCACATCCCTGGAAGTTCATCCGAAATACGGAGTGCTATGACGTGATAGCATTCATGAACTATATCGGAATTACCAACATCATGGTAGAGATCTTACTCGTACTCATACCGCTCGTGGTTTGGAATGTGAGGATATCGGCGACAAGGAGAATATCTGTGTCCCTGGTATTTCTAGCACGCCTACTGTAGGTGGCCATCATGACGCCGGTATTTAAGAGACTGACTTTTCCCAGTGTCGTTGCGGCCATGGGTGCGCAGCTCTATTTCTTCAATAACACCGACCTTACGGACCAGACTTACGCCCGATGGCCAACAGTGCTCAGCGAGCAAATCGTACAGAATCTGGCCATCATTACTGCTTGCTTACCCGTCCTCAATCCCTTCATCATCAAGATAATAGCTGGCAAAATTGAGCCCGAGGAGATATCATACACCAACAGCGCCCCGCCCTTCATCAAGCGCTATTTCGAGCGCAAGTCGCAAACACCTATCTTCGACTCCACCACTTCACGCGGTTCGCACGCTTCCATAACACCATTGACCGAAAATACCACAGAGCCATACTGCCGGCCCCTCGCCACCTACGGCCTCGATCTATCCTCAAACCACCGCCTCACACACTCATCGTCCCACTTTGCCCTCAATATCGCCAAACCGATCTTCACTCCTTCACCTCTGGAGAACGTATTCAACCGACACATCAATATCCCCGCATCCCGGCCCGCAACATCCACCTCCGCTAAAGACCCCTTGGCTGCGCCAACCCAGCTGGACGACGTTGGCGTTCTTCCGACCTTGGAATGGGAGACTGAGAGCAGCAGTTCTAGTAGTAGGCGAAGTAGTCCGGCGAGACATCCGACTGCGGAGTGGGTGGGTATTAGACAAAAGGTTATCAGTGTGCCGGAGGAGGAGCATTTGTACGATGATGAGAGTAAGAGGTTTTTTCCACCGTTGCCGAGCCCGAGATGTCTCAAGAAGCCGCCGAGAGCGTTTTGATACCCTTAAATTGAAGATAAGTTTCGGCTTTGCAAGAGTGCTCGTAAATTGCTCTATGCTGTGCGGTCTACTGGTGATTTTGTTGATCATGCGACAATATCCGACTCCGCCGACTACTCGTTACAAACTTGTGCAAGCCTTGAATAGCTATCCCAACGCAGTAAATATACACAGTTTGTAAGGCAGACTGCGGGCATAGAGGGCTCAGGTTAACAAGAAGTGCTTGTATTCAACTAAAGGTAGAATAGTAGATAAAGAGTCTACTAAGAGAAGAGAGTAGCTAGCTATATATACTGCTAAGAAGTAGGCTAGGCTAAGCGAGTACGCTAGGCCTAAAGTAAACTAGCTAAGAAGAAAGAGAAAGAAGAGTAATATAGTAAGGTAGAGTTAGAGAGTAGCTAGTAAGTTAGAGAAGTAGTAAGGTACTTTACTTACTTATAAACCTCTTTACTCTTATACTTTATATAGTTGTATCTATATAGATTACTTTACTTCTGTTTAGATATATTATTATAGAGAAGAAGAATTAAGTTATATAATTAGTATATAACCTTTATAGATTAAGGTTTTCTCTAAGCTAAAGCCTAGCTTAGCTAAGCTACTTAGTATATATTCTAATTATTTATTAAACTTTCTTATATAGTAATCTAATTAATTATCTTATATAATTCTTTAAAGTTTGCTTAGCAATAATAAGTTATTAAGGCTAAGCGAACTTTAATTAGAAGTATAAGATAATTAATTAGATTTCTATATAAGAGAGTTTAATAAATAATTAGACTATATACCTAGCTGCTTAGATAATCTAGGTTTTAGCTTAGAGAAACCTTAATCCTTAAGTATTATATGCTAAATAGGTAATATAATCTTTCTTCTCTATAATATACCCCCTAGATCTAATTATATAAGTAGAAGATTAAATTATATAGAAGTCTAGCAAGTTATAAGCAAGCACTTAATCCTATTATATAATCTAATATTCTAAATCTAGTCTTGCTAAACTAGTAATAATCTATTATTGCTAGCACTAACTTAAAATTTCTTTTAGTAGTTTTAAAAATTTAAAGTTTAAGTAGCTAAGAAACCTAAATACTAGATTAGCTTATTTACTTCCTATATAGCTATAAAAAAATAACGTTTTATATTATAAGATTAGCTTAGCTAAGCAGAAAAATATTCTAAGAAAGTAAGTAAGCAGAAATTTAAGTAAGAATAAGTAGCTTAGCTACTACTAATACGCAAGATAGTAAGATTATAATAGAGCTTACTATTATTAAAGTAATTATTATAATATTATTAAGCTAAGATTAAAGCGTAGCAGCGTAAATAGATAAGTAACTAAGCTCTAATTCTACTTATTAGAGAGTATATAAGCTTGCTACTTACTGCCTTTAGAGTTTCTTTTCTTTATCTTCTTATAATTAATCTCTACTATCTTTTAATTACTGCTCTTAATACCTTTTCTTACTTCTTAATATTATAGCTAGTATAAGTAATCTTCTTTTAACTGCGTGCTTACTTACTAACTTATTTTTAGAAGTCTAAAGTAGATTACGCTGCTTAGACTCTAAAAGCTTATATAGCTAAACTTTAAAATACTAATAATAGCTTAGCTTAAAGTAAGAATACTAATAATAAGTATTAAGACTTACTTAACTAAGCTAGTAACTCTTAATTATTC